>Ga0136611_10000586_pt1 | contig 24323 bp, 24 predicted proteins | sample AntDrymUQ2232306_2_FD_106645 | JGI IMG/M metagenome (GOLD analysis project Ga0136611, IMG submission 106645) | Polar desert sand microbial communities from Dry Valleys, Antarctica - metaG UQ223 (23.06) | ecosystem: Environmental > Terrestrial > Soil > Desert | place: Antarctica: Dry Valley...
GTCACTCTGGTACATGATTCGAGCGAATCTGCGGATGAACATCCGCAATCGCGTGGCACTCTTCTGGAACCTCGCCTTCCCAATCCTCTTCATCGTCCTGTTCGGCTTCCTGTTCAGCGGCGACGATGTCGAGCTTTCGGTCGGCGTCGCTGGCGCGGAGTCGTCCGAAGTTGCCTGTCGAGTCACCTCGGAGATGGACGCCGCCGATGGCTTCGATGTCCAGACAGGGAGTCGCGACGGCGAACTGGCTGCATTGCTCGACGGCAATCGTACCGTCGTCGTGTTGTTCGGCGAGGGCTCCGCGCCGGGCCGCGCCAGCGCCGAGGTGTACTGGGACGAGTCGAATCCCCAGATCGGCACAGTCGCGCTGACGGCGGTACGCGGCTTTCTTCAGGAGGCGAACCTGGGTATCTCAGGCGTTGCACCGCCGATCGAGGTGCGCGAGCAGTCGGTCGAGTCAAACGAACTGAACTACATCGACTTCCTGGTGCCTGGCATCCTCGCGATGTCGTTGATGAACTCCGGCATGATCGGCCTGGCGTCGGCGTTCGTCACTTATCGGGAGAAGGGAATTCTGCGCCGTATCCGCGCAACGCCGTTCCCGCTATCGTCGTTCATCGCTGCCCGCATCATTTCGCAGCTCTTCACGAGCGTGACCCAGGCGATCATTCTCGTTGGACTTGGGATGATCGTGTTCGGCCTCAACGTCACCGGCAACATCCTGGCGGTGTTCCTCATGGTCATACTCGGGTCACTGGCGTTTCTATCGCTTGGCTTCGTCATTTCAGCGTTTGCCCGCAACCAGGAGGCGGCCGACTCGCTGGCGAACGCGATCTCGTTTCCGATGCTCTTCCTGGGCGGCGTCTTCTTCCCGGTCGATTCCGCCCCTGATTGGCTCCAGCCGCTCATGCGGATCATCCCCTTGCGCTACCTCGTGGATGGCCTGCGCGAGCTGATGGTGCGTGGCGCGTCGCTGACCGACATCTGGCTCGATATCGTCGTCATGCTCGCAACGTGCGCGGTTGGCTTCGGGCTGGCCTTACGCTTTTTCCGCTGGGAGTCGAGTGCGGCATGACCCGCTGATGCGCCATTCAGCAGTGCGCCACTGCCTTGTCAATCTGAGTAGCAGGCCACAGTGAACTCGCCACTGGCTGTGCTTCGGAGTAGGGACGGGTTTCACCGAGGACTGGGCCAGCGAACGTGCTGGGAAACCCGTCCCGATGTCAGCGAGAACCGAAGATCCTGGCCGACAGATGCGGTTCCGAGCCAAGTCCGGGACGGGTTTCCAAGCGCAGCACGTGACGGGTTGCTCGGTGAAACCCGTCCCTACCCGTGAACCCGACGCGCGGCACACTCTCTGTGGTGCACTACTGAGATGTAAATCGAAGAATCTCCAAACGTTGACACGGTGCCAACTCGGGAAGATGTTTCGCTGCGGTTCATAATCACTCAACCGCTTTAGTCGACTGTTCAACGCTGCTACTGATGTGAATTGATTCGGAAAGGAATACCTATGTCCACAGCCCGACCGACGACCCCCGAAGTGCGGCTCGAACGTTTGACCGGCCAGCAGGTCGCGGACGGTGGATTCGACAAGGCGATCCTGCCGCTCGGCGCGACCGAGTATCACGGTCCTTCAATGCCGTACTTCACCGACACCGTGACGGCGGAAACGATCTCGGAAGCGTTCGCCCGCGATTTGGGCGGAACGCTCGTGCTGCCCGCGTTGTCGTACGGCGTCAGCCATCATCATCTGCCCTGGCCGTGGACACTGTCGCTGCGTCCCGACACCCACGCACTTGTCATCCGCGACATTGCGGAATCGCTGCTGCACCACGGCATCAGCAAGCTGCTCATCGTCTCGACGCACGACGGAAACCCGGCACCGGCGACCGTGGCGGCGCGACTCCTCTCGCAGAAGCACGACATGAGCGTCGCGATCTTCTCCGGCTGGCAGGGAAAGGCGCGGCGGGCACTCGCAGGCAAGTGGGCCATTGACGAGGATCACGCCGGACAATCGGAGATGTCGATGGTGCTATATGCCGCTCCCGACACGGCTCGGATTGACCTGGCGACCCAGGAACCGAACCAGCGCATGGATGGCCCGGTCGATATCATCGGCGGCTTCGATGGCACGGTTCCGAAGGGTTACTCCGGCAACGCCGCTGGCGGAACCGCTGAGGAAGGGGCCGCTATCGTCACGGCGTTGTCGGCGCTTGTCGTCCCGTTCCTGCGTGAGATGGATGCGAATGGGTGGAAGCGCGGTTCGTGGCTAAGCGGTATCGGGTAGCTGCGAACTGACTGCATATGACAAAATGGCAAACCTTGACCTCCCGTTCGAGTGTAGGTACGCTGTGTACGTACACTCGAACGGCTTGGGAGGAATGGATGTCAATGCCGATGAACCGAACGCGACGAATGTGGATGATGCTCGCACTATCGAGCCTGCTGACGATGTCAATTGCGATGGCGTCCAGTGCCGCAGCCGAAGAGAACGACTACGTCGTCTCCTACGGCGACACACTCAGCCAGATTGCCGCAGATTATGGCTTGTCGGTCGATGAACTGATCTGGATGAACGAGATCGACGATCCCGACCTGATCTTCCCTGGCGAACGGATTGCACTCGAATCGGTCGGCAACGAGGCCGTTTCCGAAGAAGCGGTCTACGAAGAGCCAGTCTACGAAGAGGCGATCGACGAACCAGTCTATGATGCATCATATGGCGAATGGGAGCAGGGCGGCAGCGGTTACCCACCTTATGTCGATCAGTGGGACATCGAATGGCTGCTCGAGTACTATGCTGCCGAGTACGGCTGGGACCCGAACCTGATCAAGGCTCAGGCCTGGCAGGAGTCGAACTGGCACCAGAACGTCGTCTCGTGGACGAACGCGGTCGGCGTGCTGCAGATCATGCCTGGCACCGCCGCCGAGATGAACGACTGGTATTTCGCTCGCGATCGCGATGTGTGGTGGAGCGCCGAGGACAACATCGAGATGGGCGTCGCCTACCTCTCCGTGCTGTATGAAGAGACTGGCAGCGTCCGCCTGGCGCTGGCGTCGTACTACCAGGGCTGGGGCAGTGTGCAGCGCGACGGCCTCTTCCCCGACACGAAGCAGTATGTCAACCGCATCTTCCGCTTCCAGAATCAGTTCGCGAACGGTCAGCTTCCGTAGGCAACAGGCAAAAGTCGACGGATCGGAACATCTCAACGATACTACGGTCGGCTCCAACGTATGGAGCCGACCGAATCCCATTCAGGAGGCACCCGATGTCAGGCACCGACGCAGCGAGACCTGCGAACGCGCGCATTGGCTGGGTCGAGTATGGCGATGCGGAGGGCCGTATTCGCGACCTGTACGAGCAGGAGGCGAACGGTCGCGCGGATGTCGCGGGCATCGTCAAGTCGTTCTCGCAGCGGGTCGAAGCGCTCGAAGGCATGATGCAGTTCTCGACAGTGCATTTCGGACCCGAGGGTGCGCTCGGTCGCGCGCGGCGAGAGATGATCGCGACCTATGTCTCGGCGATGAACGGCTGTCACTACTGAGCTGTCCTGCACGGAGTGTTCCTGCGGTCGCAGGGTCAGGACCAGTACGCAGTTGCCGCCAAATCGCTTGCCCGTGGTGAACTCGATGCAGCGGGACTCGATGCCGCCGATCGCGCCCTGCTCGATTACGCGCACAAGCTCACGACAACGCCAGCAGAGATGACCGTTGACGATACGACCGGGCTGCACGCGGCTGGCTGGACCGACGAGCAGGTCTGGGAAGCGACGTTCACTGTTTCGATCTTCGCCATGTTCAATCGCATGGCCGACGCCTTCGGTCTGGAACCGCCTGAGAACATGGTGACGGCACTGAATCGTTGAGATCAGACGCCAGCATGGATTACGTCAAGTACTCGCGATAGAACGCCAGTGTGTTCCCCCATGCGTCCTGGCTCCCATCATAGTTCGGGCTATCGGCATCGAACGTCAGAAAGCCGTGTGGCAAACCAGGATAGATCGTGAAATCCAGCGGCTTGCTCGCCTGCTCAAGCGCCGACTGGTATCGTTCGACGTTGTCCATGCCGACACCCTTATCCTGATCGCCCCAGAAACCGAGCAGTGGCGTCTCAACCTGAGCCGCTTCCTCAATCGGCTCGTGTGATCGTAGTTCCGAGCGATTTGGGTTGGCCGGAAAGCCGTAGTAGATGACGCCAGCGGAGACGCGTTGCTCGCGTGACGCCAGCAGCATGACGAGCGTGCCGCCCATGCAGAAGCCGATGGTTCCGATCCCAAGCGAGCTGCGCGTCTGAATTCCGTCTATCAGCCGGGCCACGTCGTCGAGCGCGCCAGGGAAGGAGACGCGTCCGCCGCGTTCTCGCGCTGCCGCGCGAGTCGGTTCAGAAAGTGGTCCTTCGCGGACGAAGAGGTCTGGCAGATACGCAGTGTATCCCACGCGAGAGAAGCGTCGTGCGAGGTCATGGTAGAAGTCATTCGCGCCATGAATGTCGTGCAGGATAACGACGTTTCCAACACTCGTGCCATCGGGAGATGCTTGAAAGACCGGCATCTCGACATCGTTGACGTCCAGAAGCCAGGTTATTTCTCCAGATGTCGTATCAACAGCCGTGCGTGCGTCGCCTTCGTTGTCTTCATGGCACATCGTTACCCCCTGTGTGTTCGGATTTGCTTGAGTACTTACGCGTCCCAAACAGTAGCATGAAGCGGCGGAACGTATTGGTGTTCGCTTGGAGCACTGACATGTCTAGAGGTCAGGGAATCCTGCAGCAATCAGCGCGTGACGGGTCACGGCACGTTGGTCATCGGCCATATGCTCCAACACAGCGTCGCAGGCCAGAGCGAACATCCGGAGCGCTGCGTCACACGTGCTATCAAACGCTGCGCCAGTAATACCGAGCGCCGTGCGTTGCGCCTCCGTCCACTCCCGCCCCATCGCGTCGTTGACTTGATCCCAGAGCACGTTCTCAGTGTCGAACAACAGTCGATAATGCACCGCCAGCGGGAATGCGAGTCGTAGCGCAAGAATGGAGCGTTGCACTGCCGCCGTCGTCTGTCGCCCTGTCTGTCGCGCTGCAACAAGCTTGTGGACTTCCTCGGCGTACCCATGGACGGCATCGGCAACGAATGTGTTGAGGCGTTCGTCACCAATGCTCTCCCAGGTCCAGGCACGCGCCTCGCGCTGGAGCGCAGCTGCAACTGAATGACGGTCGTGAAGGATGCGGGCTGAGCGCCAGGCGGGAATTGCTCCACCGACTGCTTCGATGTCATCGAACGACGCGCGGTGCTGCTCTTCTGTGCGCCAGGAGATCGAGACGAGGAACGGTTCACGGCGCACGAGCCGATAGTCAGGCCCATCGCCGATCACGTGCAGATCGATGTCCGACTCGGCGTGTGCGTCGCCACGCGCATGACTGCCGACCAGCAAGACCGCGCGCGCGCCTGCTGCGACGAGCTCGTCAGCACACGTCATCGCGACCGCGAGCACGTCAGCATCAACCATCGGCAATCGATCGCTCATGCGACGGTGCCAGAGGTAGTGACATGCGGTGCCGAGGTTGCCTCGATCTCCTCAAGCGCGTATTGATGTTCCAGGTCACCGCCGGGCAGATAGCGTTCGGCCTGCCCGAGCGCGGTGAAGGCGAACCCACCCGCGACCAGCACCATCAGCACGCCGGTCGTGCCGTAGACAAGCGCGACGTTACCAGTACGCTCAATCGCAAGGCCGCCGAGCAGCGAGCCGAGCGGCGATAGCGATGTCGCGATCACTGCCGCGATCGAGATCACGCGACCCAGCAGATGACTGGGGACAATGGCCTGCCGCAGCGAACCTGTGTTGATGTTGAACACGACCGAGATGCCCATCGTCAGGCCGAACAGCACCATCGCGACCACAAACGACGTGTTGACCGCGAACGCAATCGTCAGCAGCCCGCTGAGGATGAGCGCGGTCAGCACCGTCTTCGAGAACGGCGCGCGCTGACGGATCCGGCCAGCCAGTAGGGACAGGGCGATGATGCCGACACTCCCCGCCGAGAACAGCAGCCCGACCTGGCTCTCGTCGGCGTCGAGACGCTCCTTCGAGAACAGCACGAGCTGATCCATGAATGTGACACCGATGAAATTAAAGAGCGCTATCATCAGCGAGATCGCCCGCAGCACCGGATGACCGAACACGTAACGCAGACCCTCGACGATATCAGAGCGCATTGTCGTGCGTGGCCCGGCAGCTTTCGCCGCATTGAAACGTCCTCGCACCAGTGCCAGCGACGCCGCCGATGCCAGGTAGGAAAGCCCGTCGATGAGCAGAATTGTCTCAATCGATATGACTCCGGCCAGCAGACCCGCCAGGATCGGTCCGATCACGGTCGCACCGGCATACGATGCCTGAATTCGACCGTTGGCGCTGACAAGGTTGTCGCTGGAGACGAGACTGGGAATGGCCGCGAACTCGGCGGAGTTGAAGGCGATCGACAGAGTTGAGTTGAGGAATGAGACCGCGAAGATCCACGCCAGCGGCAACGCATCGAACCAGGCCAGCAGCGGAATCGTCACGATGACTGCGGTGCGCGCGATGTCGGTCCAGATCATCAGCCGCTTGCGGTCGACCCGATCGACCCAGGCACCGATGATGAGTCCGAACATCAGATACGGCAACAGATACGAGATTGAGGCCAGCGAAAGATACAGCGCCGACTCCGTGCGCTCGTAGATCAGCAGCGGGATTGCCAGCATCGTGATCGAGCTTCCCAGATTCGAGATCGTCTGCCCGATCCAGAAGCGCAGGAAGTCCGAACTGGGTCGCGCTATGGCGTCGTTCGTCGTGTGTGTAGACACGCGTTCCTCCAGCACCGTGCGACAGTTCGCCGGGCGAGTGATGCGAGTGATGCGAGTGATGCGCGTGGTTGCACCTCGTCAGGCGTGATCTACGGGAGCGATGTTCATGCCGAAGATTCGAAGAACTCAATTCCATAGCGCGCGGCAATCTCGCTGGCTGCCTCCTCCGAGCACGCGGACACGATCTCCTCAAAGAAACCCTCGAGCCCCGCTGGCGTCGCGACGATAAGTGCTTTCGCGTCATTCGGCCCGACGTTTCGGAATGCGTGTGGAGCTCCGCGCGGAAAATGCATCATCCCACCTGCCGCAACCACAATCACACGATCCGTGAGGACATCCGTCATTTCATACTCACCAGCCACCACGTACATCGCCTCGTCCTCACGATGATGCACGTGAGCAGGCGATCCGGTTCCGGGCGGGCTGTGCAGCTCAAATGCCGCATAGCCACCATTAGTCTCCGCGCCGCCTGCCTTGCAGAGCACGCTTGTGCCGCCAGCCCAGCCCGCAACGCTCTGATTCGGCTGTGTCACCAGGATCGCGCCAAATTTCGCGTTCACTCGTCACCGCCATCGTTCAATACCGCGAGTGAGGCAATCGGAACGTCTCCATGCTGCTCAATGTCGTCGGGTCCGCGCATGGTGGGATAGATGCCGGTAAGTACCTCGTACATGCGGGTCTGTGCCGATTCTGATTCAGTCGCCAGTCGCGCGATCTCGAAATACGCGTCGGTCATTCGTTCGACATACAGTTCCGCCTGCGCGGGTGTCATCCGCAGCCACGAGCGCCCGAGGACCATGCCGCCTTCGGCGACGCCGATGACGGTCAGATCGATCAGGCCTCGTTCCACGCCACGCCTGATCTCACCGGCCGCCTCGTCCAGGATGACTGACAGCATGACATCAAGTGCCGAGCTATCATCATGGACGCCCGGTAGCAGTGCGTGATCGACTGAGAAACGGTACGCGCTCGTCTGATACGATTTTTCGACGATGCCAGACACCACCCGCGAATCGACGACCCGGATCAGGCCGTGCTCCTCAAGCAGGCGCACATGGTAATACAGCTTCGTCGGCGAAACATCGAGTTCCGAGGCTATCTGCTTCACCGTCCGTGGGGCAGTGCTCAGAGATTCGAGCATCCGCAGGCGCGTCCTGTCGGCGACGACGCGCAACGTCTCAACGTCACTGATGATGTGAACGGCGTCCAGCCCGAATTTGAACGCCGCATCTGGCTTCTTCAAATCGCTGCCGATCGCGTCATTCAATATATCTACAATGGTTTGTAACATCTGAACGTCGCGTTGTCAACCGAGTGTGCGCTCCAGGTCGAGCGTATCGGGTTCGAAGGAATGAATGCCGAGTTTCCCGGCTTCGGCATGGGCACGCATGTCCGCGCTTACGAGCATGACACGCGGGGATGGCGTCGTGAGAAACGAGATCGACCGCTCCAACGGCAACGAGATTCCGTCGCCGCCGAACCAGAAATCGAACGCCTCTGTCATGTTCGACAGTGCAACGGCGCTCGCGCCATCCACTTCGAGACTGAGGCAGCCGCAGGCAATGGCAAGTTCATTCGCCCGCTCGACAACAGATTTCGTCTGACCGATCTCAAGGGCGCGAATATCGACAACGAGCAACTCAATCGCGGTACACGGCTGTGACATATCGTTCCTCCTGTTCGTTGTCGTCCGTTGAACGTCAGGGCTTGACCGAATGATCATATGTCGCGCCTACGGCAACAGAACGCCGCGAGTGCGGAATCACACTCACGGCGTTCTGGAAGGGGGGTAGGAGTAGGAGTAATCGTTAATGCTTCAGCGCGCTAGTCCCAGGCCGCCACATCAACGGGGCTATAGCCTCGCTGTATCTGGTCTGGCCCAGCCATCGTCGCACCGGTCGTGAGCGCGATCGTCGATCCTGTCATGCTCGTTCGAGCGAACGCGGCGATGCTCAGCGGGATACAGGTCGATGTCACACCATAGGTCGGCTCGGCGAACGATGCAGCCGATGGGAATGAGCGCACATTTGCTGGAACGTTCGTGGAGATAGCGGGAGCTGCGTCGTCACGACGTGAGTTCACCGCGCGGCCAACGACGACCACGCGCCGCATGCCGGTGCGCTCGTAAAGCCGCCACGGCATCTTGAACATCACCGCGTCCACGGTCACCCTCATCAAGAGGCGGTTCGAGCGCACCGGACCTGCGGCCAGGTAGGCGAACGTCCCGAAACCGGGGATCGCACCCAACGCGATCACGAGCGGGTTGTGGATGCTCCAAGCCTGCTTCCATGCCTGTCGGTCTATCCGGCGGGCCATCAGCCGAGCTGTCGCAGCCAGCAACGCCCACGTTGTCCAACCAGCGCGAGCGATCGAGCCGAACGGGAAGCGCAGCAGGATCGAGATGACGACGTGCGCACCGAGGTGTGGGATGACGGCCTGGAACTGCGGCGTATCCATCTGAGCGCGCAGTTCTGTCGCTTCGGCGTCCGATACCCGACCTTCCGCTTCCCAGGTCTCGACTGAAGTCGTCATCCAGCCCATGGACTTCTCCTGGCCGTTGGCGGTGCGTGCTTCGATGCGTGACTTCCAGGACTTCGGTGTCGCCAGCACACTCCAGATACGCGGCTCGCTGGCGTACCAGGCATGTGTCTCCGTCTCAGCAGCGGCGAGCGTATCGCCCAGCTGTTCCAGCCAGGCGTCGCCCATCTGGGATCGCATGGTCGCGGACTCGCGGCCGACGTACTCGCGAGTGATGTCATAAAAGACCGTGTCGAACAGTGGAACGTGTCCCCGGCGCAATGCGCGTTTCCAGGACGTCAGCGACGCCATTGGCGAGGCCAGGCCGGACTCCAGATCAACGATCTTGTAACCGGAAGCAGTCTCGAGCACGTTGTCGATAGCGCGCGGCTGGCGTGGATCAATCTGCCAGGTTGGCAGGCCAGCGTCCTCGAAACGTGCCTTGAGATCGCTCAGGAACGCCTTGGCGTCGCTGCGGTTGGTCGGCACCTGTCCGTCTACGAATTCACTCACGACGGCGAACTGACCGTGCGTGCGCTCAATGGCGGTAACGCGGGCAACGCGACGCTCGCCGTACCAGTATTCCGTGAGCATGGACGCCAGGTTGCGGCGCTTCATGGCCGCGTTCAGCGCGCGCTCATTGCGCTCGTACGGGAACGGTGCCTGAAACGACAGCCAGTAGATCGCTCGGGGCAGGAAGCCTGGATTGTAGACCTTGGCGACCGTGCTCTCGCGGAAAATGACGGTGCTTGTCAGGGCGTGAGCGTGGCGGCTCGACTCGTCGTGTGCGACTTCTCCCGCATGAATGAACGGCAGATGCCCGACAACTGCCTCCATCTGGTTGTAGAACGCGAAGATCACGACCAGGATCAGCGCGCCAAAGGCGTACGCGCCCAGCACGTCGGTCGGCCAGTGCGCGCCTTCCCAGATACGGACGAGTCCGATGCTGCCGATCGTGGCAACTGAGAAGCCTCGTACCGCTAAGCGCAACATTCGATTCTGGATGCGCGAAGAGATGAACAGCAGAAAGCCATACAGCATCACGGCACCCATGACATGACCGCTCGGGAATGAGGCCGCCTGAATGTCTGGAACCGTGCGGACAACCACATCAGGATCAGGCCGCGTGCGTCCAACAATGACTTCGCCAATGACGTTGTTGACCAGTCCGCCGATCGGTATCGCAAGTGCAGCAAGTGCCGCAAGCCACCAACGCTAAACCGCGAGGACAATCAGCGTCAGCGTCCACATCAGAATCGCGCCCTCTGAGGATGTGAGTGTGCTGATCGCGTAAACGGCTGGTTCCAGGCCGGGCAGGTCCAGCTTCTGAACCTCGTTGATGGCCCAAACATCGAAGCTCGATTGTTCGTTGAGCACCGCATCGACCGTCAGCAGTCCGGCGACGGTGCCAGACGCGATACCCGCTGTGCGCAACGAAAGGTGTGGTCGTGCGCGAGTTACCTCGTCCAGTGAGGTTGGGGAGCTTGCCCCAAGGTGCTTCCTCGTCGAAGCCACTGCAACCATCTGTCTACCCCCTTATGGTGCGACGCTGCTCGGACTCCTTCTTGCCCTCAGCGCCAGGTGAACGACATTGTCCACGTGTATTCATAATAAATTCTTAATTGGTATCCCACATCGGCCATGGGGATGAATTGCGAGGTCAGCCGGGCAGCCTGACGACCTGTCCTTTCGGTCGGGCTACGTCTCAGTCGAGTGTGGGATAGACACCATCAACGATGACCAGGGACAGGACTAGCGGCATATGGTGTGCGTAGGGTTAACCTGTGTAAGATCGGAATGCCCGGCGGGGTGATATGCAGGGATCACCGCTCGGCCTCTGAACGACGACTGATCAAAAGAGTGATGGACTTGAGCTTGATTAATGGCTATCGAGGTCTGCGTATTCCCCAGCGGTGGGGAATCGTTCTCCTGGTGTGTGCGGTTGCGCTGTATCTGGCTGCAGCAGTCAGCTTGACTGTTGAAGCGTCGGACCACGACGCCCTTGAGGGTGACGTTGCCGTCGCGACCGCCGTCCAGGACACGTCCGCTCCCGGACTGAGCACCATCGTCCACAGCCTCAACTGGTTTGGCAAACCAATTCCGCTCGCGGTACTGGCAGGCTGTATCTCGGTCGCCCTCGTGTTCACGCGCCGTCCCTGGGAAGCGTTGCTCGTACTCCCGACGACGTTCTCACACGCAATCAACCATTTCCTGAAAGTAACCGCTGAAAGTCCACGTCCAACCGAGCAGTACGTGCGCATTACCGATCCTTCCGCTGGCTTCGGTTTCCCCAGCGGCCACACGATGGCAACTGTCGTGTTCTGCTGCGTCATCGCCTATGTCGCCTGGCGAGTCATCAACCATCGTACGCTTCGACTTGCGGTGCAGGCGCTGGCTGTCGCGATCGTGTTTGGTATCGGGTTCAGTCGCATTTATTCAGGAGCACACTGGCCCTCGGACGTGCTCGGCGGCGTCATGTGGGGTATGTTCTACACCGCGATCATGGTGGCGATCTTCCATCGAGCGCGCCCGATGGCCCAATGTCGTCGTCGAGAAGCCATCGTGCCAGTTCGCGCCTGAGCCGTTTAAGTGCGCTGCTGAATCGAATCGTCGCCAGCTCCTACATCCTCCATCCGTGCCATCTCCGATACCGCACATGGTCCTGTTTGACGTTCAGTTGGTCGCCTCCTGTGGTTCGACGCACGCTTCCGGTGGCCCTCGCGCGTCCTACCGAGGAATTGCAGGATCGGCGCGAATTCCTTCCAGAATCCAACGCTGTCTTAACAACTTCCGGTTACTCATGGGGCACTATACAGATGCGGAGAGCGATAGAGCCAACGACGCGCAACCCGCCAGACATCGCATTCACCGACCTCCGGCGCAAGCCGGGACACCACCCCCACCTCAGCGGCAGGCGGCTCCTCACCAGGGCCGCCTGTCCGCGTTTCTGCCGAATGACCTCCGGCGTACAATGCCACCATGCTGAGCCGCATTGTGAGAGAGGATCGTCGTTCATGCCGCAGAAACCACGTCGATTGCAACCTGGAGCCACGCTCGGACTCGTCTCCCCTTCCAGTCCATCGAGCCGCGATAGTGATCTCATCCGTATGCGTCAATGGGCGGAGTCCTGCGGCTTCAAGGTGAAGGCGTTCCCTCACGTGCGGGATCGCCACGGTTATCTGGCCGGCACCGACGCTCACCGCGCCGCCGATGTCATCGCCGCGTTCGCCGATCCCGAGGTCGACGCGGTGCTCACCGTGCGTGGCGGGACCGGTGGCTGGCGCATGGTTCCCTTCCTGGACTTCGACGTGATTCGGGCAAATCCCAAGGTCTACATCGGCTACTCCGATATCACTGCCACACATCTCGCAATTGCTGAGGAAGCGGACCTCGTGACGTTCTACGGGCCGAGCGGGTCATCATTCATCGGGCGCAACCGCTCTGAGTACACGCTGCGTAATTTTCTCCGAGCCATGCTGCAACCAGAGCCGCTCGGCGTGATTGAGCGCGACCCCGACGACCCGTTCACCTGGGCGATCCATGGTGGCGTCACGGAAGGGACGCTACGCGGCGGTTGCCTGACGCTCCTCGCCCAATCGCTTGGAACACCCTGGGAAGTCGAATGGAGTGACAGCATTGTCTTCTTCGAAGACGTCGGCGAAGAGCCGTACCGCATCGACGGGTACCTGACGCAGCTCAGGCTGGCTGGCAAGTTTGGTGGCGTTCGCGGAGTCATCGTCGGGGAACACGTCGATTACGGCCCGCGCGAGTTTCGTCCATCCTACCCCTACGGCACGTTCTCGACCGAAGAGGTCTACCGCCAACACCTCGAACCACTCGGCATCCCGGTCATGGTCGGCCTGCCCTGCGGACACGGAAAGCATCTCGCCACACTGCCCCTCGGCGTTCGGGCCCGTCTCGACGCGGACAACTTGTCTCTGGAAATTCTCGAAAGCGCCTTATCGTAGGGGCGAATCGGATAATTGCATTCGCCCTTGTTGGCCCGCCGCACGTTCGGAAGGCAACTCGGGCGAAGGTGGTTCGCTCCTACGCCCGATAGGTCGACCTGATCGCATCGCGAAGGTGTTCCTGCTCAAATGTGTTCGACGACGAGACCCACTGGTTGATCGATCCGAGCGCAACCGGAAGCTGGCGTATCTCTTCGTCTTCTATCGCGCAGTGAAGCGCGCTGACGAAGCGGTCCGCGTGAATGACGAGGAACGGACGGTCGTGGTACGCCGATACCGCCGGGTCGATTGACGCGGTCAGCGCCAGATGGTTGTGCATCGTCGCTACACGGCTGTATGCGACGGAAAGCGCAGCCTCTCGCCCACGCCACGAGTCCGCATGCAGCACGGCTTCGAACTGTGGTTCCAGCTGCGGAGCACACGTCAGTTGTCTGAAAGCCGTCCCGAACCACTTGGCATACGGTGGATAGACGCGCTCCAGCAGAAAGCAGACCCGCATCAGTGACTGCACGATGTGCGCGGCAATAAGCCGTGAGCCGATTTCGTCCCCAACATCCCCGCAGCGTCCGACGAACGCTTCCTCGTCCGCGATCCGGTTCCATTCAGCCGCCATAAGGTACAACCAGACATCGTGGGGATACCAGGCCAGGCGGTCGCGAACATCGGTGAGCGTCCCTGCTGGATCGCTGAAGAGCGCGCCGCCCGTGACTGCGCGCAGTCGGTGCTCGGAGAACGTGAGCCATTCCTCAACTGACGGATCGGCCAGACCGTCCCAGCCGAGATAGGCGGTGAAGAACGAGCGGATGGTCAGCAGTTCGACGCGATGATTGTCCGCACCTGCTCTGCCCGGCACCAGGAGCCGCACGCCAATCTCGTCCGCTGGCCCGAAGTTCGTCGAATAGCCCATAAACTCGTGCGGCAGACGTTCAGAGAGCACACGCGACACGTCATACGCGACCGTCGCGTGGTCCCGTTCGTCGAGGAACAGCATGACCCGCGGCCCCCAGTGGTGGTCGGTCGATTGTCGTGTATCAAAGCCCAGTACTTCGGAGCCTGATCCGATGAGCGCCGCCGCGTACACGAGATCGGGATACTGAGCACGCAGAATCGGCTCAACCGCCTGCTCATGGAACAGGCGGCTGAGTGTCCGCCCTGGGATGAAGGATTTCTCAGGCACGATGTTCAAGTCGCTCGATGGAATTCATCATCAACGACCTCTGCACTTCGCCACGGTGAATGTGCCAAGCACCTGTAGGGGCGGTTTCTTCCCCGAACCTTGGACACCGAACCAACCTGCAACCCGCCTGGTTGGGTACCGGACACGCTGGTGGACCATTGCAGCGTGGCGACGCAATTTCAGATACCAAACCAGTGCGGTGACGACGCGGGCAGGTTGCAGGTTGGTCCCGTTCCTGACGTTCGGGGAAGAAACCCGCCCCTACAGGTGGTTCGCGCATTCCCGTTGGTCAACATTATCAGTCTGCCACGACGACTGATGTGACTCGAACCGTCGGCTCAGAAATCAGGAAGCCATCTGGCTTTAGTCCTTCGATGTGGAACTCGATCGCCTCACGCAGAGTCTCTGTTACCTCTGCTACGGTTTGTCCCGTAGCGATACATCCAGGGAGATCGGGGACATATGCCGAGTAGTTGCTGCCTGCTCGTTCGACAACGACAGCGTACTGTCGTCGGGTTTCAGGTTTCATCCGGCCCGCCTTCGCATTCGCCAGGAATCGCTAGCTCCGCTCGTGCTTCTTCTTGTTCGCGACGTAGTCGACGAGGATGTACTCCCCCAGCCGGTCCGGGGTGGCGAAGAAGGCACGACCCTTGTTGATCTTGGCCATCTCGGAGACGAAGCCAGCCATGTATGGACTGCGCTCCAGCATGAACGTGTTGATGACGATCTGCTCACGGGTGCAGCGCACGACTTCCTTGAGTGTCTCCTGCAACGTCTGGTAGGTTGGCGGGTACGAGAAGCGCACCTGGCCGTCGTCGAAGTGTGCGGTCGGTTCGCCGTCGGTAATCATGATGACCTGCTTGTTACCGCCCTTATGTCGAGCAAGCAGCTGGCGGGCCATCATGAAACCATGTTGCATGTTCGTGCCGTAGTTGTACTCGTCCCACGAAATCGACGGTAGCGCAGACGCCTCGATACGCGTCGCGACGTAGGAGAAACCGACGATATAGAGATTGTCGCGCGGGAACTGGCTGCGGATCAGGCTGTCGAGCGCCAGCGCCACCTTCTTGGCTGCCGCGAAGCAGCCGTTGTAGAGCATCGAGCGACTCATGTCGACCATCAGCACGGTTGACGACTGCGTGATCAGTTCAGTGCGGTAGACCTCGAAGTCCTCGGGCCGAAGCTGCACCGGCGATCCCACGCCTTCTCGCTGGACCGAGTTCATCAACGTCTTCGGCAGATCGAGCAGGAACGGATCGCCAAACTCATACGGCTTGGATACATCGGTGCGCTCGCCGCCGGTGCCAGCGCTGTCGTGCTCGTGCTGACCGAAGCGGTCCTTCTTTAGGTGCTGGAAAATGTCCGTCAACGCTTTCTGACCGACCTTGCGCACGCCGCGCGGGGTCATCTCGAATCCCTTACGGGTCTTCTGGATGTAGCCCGCGTCTTCAAGAATCTTCGTCATCTGACGCAGCTGGTCGAGGTCGTTCTGAAACTCGTCGCCCAGCAGATCGCGGATCTTCTGGTCGTCGACGTGCTCCAGGTCGCGCCAGTCACGCACGCCGCGCAGCTGATCCTCGACCTCATCGATGTCGTGCAGCCGGTCCATCAGACGCAACGCCTGGTCGAGCGGGAGGTTCTCGTCGCCGCCGAACTGGTACTGCTGTGCGTACGGGTTCTCGCCCATCGCCTGCGACAGGTTCTCGGAAAGGCGGTTCATCTCGTCCTGGATGCCGGGATCGTTCATCATCGACTGCATCGCCGACCACAGCTCGGCGCGCTGCTCCGGCGTCATCGAGTTCATCAGCGACTGCATGGCGGCCATCTGCTGCGCCATGTGGTCCATCAGCTCATCAAGTGAGTTGATGTCTTTCCCGAAGTGATGTCCATGCTTGTGCATGAAGCGCTCGAAGTCAGGTTCGCCGCCTTTGGCACGTTCTTCAAGCATCTCGTTGAGATCGGACAGCATGTCCCGCATGCCCTGCATCGCTTCCGGGGTCATGTTCTGGAGAGACTGCTGCATGCCCTGAAACGTCTGCTGGAGGACCTGCTGTTGAAGCTGCTGGAGCAGCTCCTGGAACTTCTCGCGCGCATCTGCGTTCATGAAGTCGTACTCGGACAGCTCCTTGATCTTGCCAGCCGCATCCTCAGGAAGTTGGTCGAGTGCGTCGAGCTTCTTCTTCGCCATACGTTCGAGCATCTGCTGGAGTTCGGGATTGAGTTCGCTGTCGTCAACGTTGGCAGACTCGCCTGATGCACTCGACTGTTCGCCATTCTCGTTGGACGATCCATCCTGCTGGCCTTGCTGCTGCTCCGTCATGCGCTGACGGCCCTGGTCGATGCGTTGCTGAATCCCGTCGCGCTCGAGTTGTTCGATCTCCTCCAGGCGCTGCTTGATATCCTCCAGCACGCCGCCGAGGTTGTAGCGGGAAAGCTCCTGCTGGCGAGCCGCCTTGAGCCGCTCCATCATGTTCCGGATGCCGGGCATGCGGTCGCCGTCTGGTCGATCCATGCCCCAGCGAAACAGGCGCTGGAGCGATTTCATCAGGTCGCCGTCCGAGATCATGTCGTCCGAGATAGCTTCCATGATGTCGTCAGCGGAGAAGCCATCGACCTTCTGTGTGCCATCCCAGCGCGAGTAGCGCTGGCGGGGAAAATAGTAGGACGAAAAATCGGTACTCAACGTCATGCTCCGTTCAGTGTGATGTGACTGGAACTGTGCGGTAGCGGACCGACCTTGCGTGTGAGGAGCAATGTCAGAGCGAGGGCCGGCGTGGTGTTGCTGCGTGGTGCGCCGATTCCGGCGACATTGCCGGGCGAGCGACAAGGCGACGAGCGGGAGCTACATCCGGCAAGGATAAGCCCACTCGTCCGGGGGCGCAACTAGCCGAAGTGTCAGGGCTGAGCGGCATACATCGCTATGTGAGGGGCCACACATGATTGCCGTATGGCTGCGGGGTGGCTACGATCCGCGCTTCGTGACGCCGCTATCGCACGAGTTCGGAGTGATCTGGCGTGACACCTCGCAAACGGTCTCGACACGAGCCTAGCGACGATTCGCCAAATCCATGTCTTGTAAAATAACGAAAAAACCGTTAGGATGATGTTCATGGAACGAAGAGCGAACGCTGCGGAGCGGATCATCAGGCGCTTCGGTGGTCAGAGTGCACTAGCCGCCCTGCTTGGCAAGCGGCAAAGCACGATCGAACACTGGGCGAAGACAGGGCGGGTGCCCGCGCAATGGCAAGTGCCACTCATGTCACTTGCCCGTCAGAGAGGTGTGATCCTGGAAGCGAAAGATTTCGTCGAACCTAAGCCCAATCCGATCCAGCCAGCAGAGGGCCGCCTCGGGATTCTGCTCGTCGGCCTCGGTGCCGTTGCCTCGACGTTCATCGCCGGTGTCGAGCACGCCCGGCGCGGCAGCGGTCGGCCCGTCGGCTCGCTGACTCAGATGGGCACCATCCGCCTTGGCAAGCGAACGGAAAACCGCTCGCCCCTCATCCGCGAGTACGTCCCGCTCGCACACCTCGACGACATCGTCTTCGGCGCCTGGGATCCCTTCCCCGACAACGCCTACGAAGCAGCGGTGCGGTGCGGCGTCCTCGACCGTCACGAACACATCGAGCCGATCGCCGACTTCCTGAAATCCATCACCCCAATGCCGGCCGCCTTCGACCAACACTATGTCAAGCGCCTCGACGGACCGAATGTCAAAGTCGGCATGAAGATGGAGATGACCGAGCAGATCCGCGCGGACATTCGCAGCTTCAAGTCCGTAAACAATTGCGAGCGCCTGGTCATGATCTGGTGCGCCTCGACCGAAATCTACATGGAGGAGGGGCCAGACCACCGCGACCTGGAAAGCTTCGTGGCGGCGCTGGGCGACGGTGACGAAACGATCGCCCCTTCGATGCTCTACGCCTATGCCGCCCTGCTGGAAGGGGTTCCCTTCGCCAATGGCGCCCCCAACCTGACTGCTGACATCCCGGCGCTGGTTCAGCTCGCGATCGACCAGGGCGTTCCGATCTGTGGCAAGGACTTCAAGACCGGCCAGACCCTGATCAAGACGGTGCTCGCGCCGATGCTGAAGGCGCGTATGCTCGGCCTCAACGGCTGGTACTCGACGAACATCCTCGGCAACCGCGACGGTGAGGTGCTCGACGACCCGGAGAGCTTCAAGACCAAGGAGGAGTCGAAGCTCGGCGCCCTCGAGCATATCCTCCAGCCGGAAATCTACCCCGAACTCTATGGCGACATCTATCACAAGGTGCGGATCAACTACTACCCACCCGCTGGCGACAACAAAGAGGGCTGGGACAACATCGACCTCTTCGGTTGGCTCGGCTACCCAATGCAGCTGAAAATCGACTTCCTCTGCCGCGATTCGATTCTCGCCGCGCCCCTTGTCCTTGACCTCGCGCTTTTCCTCGACCTCGCCCAGCGAGCTGGCATGCACGGCATCCAGGAATGGTTGTCCTTCTACTTCAAGAACCCCCAGCACGCTACCACGGTGTACCCTGAGCACGACCTGTTCATCCAGCAGACGAAGCTCAAGAACACCCTGCGCTGGATGATGGGCGAAGATCAGATCACGCACCTTGGTCAGGAGTACTACCAGGAGGAATAGGCCCTTCGCTCGTCAGTGGAGCATGGCCACGTCGCGTCATCTGGCGGCTTGCTCGCGCATGAGTCGCTTGCGTGCCTCGACTAGCCACTCCACGCGCGCAAGCTCCTCGAAATCGGGCTGGGTGCCCAGTTTCCAGCTCAGCAACGACTGCCATGGGAGTCCCATCGCAAGGCCAATCGCTTCGAGCGCAAAATGTCTCGTCCCATCCTCGTGGCTCACATTGTCAAACACGCGTATGAGCGCGTCGAGCAGGTCAAGCGCGACATGCGCTGCGAGGTAGATACCAGCCTGCGAAGTCGCGACAATCTGTGCATCGTCACTGAACCGTACGTCCTCAGGGATGTCCCACCTGATGCCACCGATCAACGCGATCACCTCATCCAGGTAGTCTCCCAGGCGGTCGCCGGCCAGATTCCACCGATTCAGCAGAACCGTCAACGCGGTCCGCACCAGCCAGGGATCGTCGCGTCGGCGGAGATAGCCTTCCATCCAGGGGAGGTACACCGCTTGCAGGTTCGATTCTGGCTGATGCTGAGCGGCCACACCAACGATCCAGACGACTCTCCATTCATCATCTGGATCGATGAGCCGCCCGATGCTCTCAACCAACGCTGCCACCTCACCGGCGGGCAGCGTTCCGGAACAGGCGCGAGATTCGAGGTCATCCAGATCGATCACGTCATTTCCCTTCCGTAAGAGAAATCATCTGGATCGATATCCGAACTGACACGCCCCGCGCCTCTCCAGATCAAGATGATTTCTGCTGGTCGTCGTTTCCAACCAAATGATTCAGCAATGCACGAACCTTATGAACGGTGGGTTCTCCATCGATCACATCTCCGATCTCATCAAGGCGCCCGACTGCGTCATTGATCTGCTCTTCGTGCTGAGGATCGAACTCATTATCAAGTGGCTTGACAGGGAAGATTCCGGGACGCCCAACGAAGCCCGATCGCACAAAAGAGGCCCATCGCTGAACGAGCACTTCGGAAACACGGCTCGATTCCCATGCAGCTAACACGCGTTCGACTGCTGGGACCGTGACAACGAACGTCAACGGCATCGCCTCATGTCCGCTGAGCTCGGCATGTGGTATCTCCATAACCTGGATGAAGGCATCCACGTCTCCATTGACCGCGCGGGTCAGCAGCGACAGAGTGTCGATATCGTTCATCACCCTTCTCCTAAACTGATTGCCTTCATCCTTGCAAAGCACCTACGTCGAACGATCATCGCTGCCCTGGAAAATGACAGTGCGTCATTTTGAAGTCGCCACCCGCGAAGCTGATCGGATCGGGGGAGAGGAAGCGCCCCGTGCCCAAGTCCAAGTATCTCGCCCGCAGGTACACGAACCCGGTCTCAGCGTCGAACTGCTCGCCGGTGGGGCACCGATCCGCATCCATGTATCATCAAGCAAGGAACGCACTTGACGACCTGATACATTTCCGTCGCAGTTCTATGAGGACGAGAGAGGCTTCCATGCGTACGAGAATTCACGACATTCGATGAGCCATCGACTGTTGCTGGAGAATTCGACTTCATGCAGCACCAAGCCGGATTCGGACACTCTCACCTCGTCAACGACCCAGTTCCCATGCCCAGACTCGGTCGGGGGCTTGTCTGTAGCCACGTCAACATCGAATTGGTAGCGTCGCACGTTCGCGTAATCGAACTCAATGTGTCCATCATGATATGCGCCAAGGAGACGCACATGCATCTTCAGCTCTCGCCGTTCGTGCTCGACTCCCCTGGATAGCTCCCGAAGAAGGACTTCTTCGACCCAGGCGTCATGCGGGCAACGATGATCGTGGATGTCATAGTGCCAAGGCGCGGTTGCATACTCGTACACGCTCTCCGGAAGTAGATCGCGAACACCCTGAAGATAGGTTTCGTATGTTCGTCTCCGGCTCATGGAATCAGCCATACTCCAGTCACCGTCCTGATCGCTCAGGAGAATGAACATAGGTCACACCCCGTCCCTGCTATGGCTCGCCTGGTTCGTCGGATTACTCTTCGTTCGGAGGATCCCATGTAATCCAGGCTCTCCAACCAGCTTCGTTCGGAGCGAACCACAGGTCGGTAAAGTCCTGCGTCTCGGGATTGATCACCTCGAAGGGCTCTCGCTCTCGATTCTCATGGTTCCCCTTGCGGGTTGTGAGCAAGTCGTTAGTCAGCAGGTGTCGAATTGTTCGCTCGACTTCGTCACGCGTGAAGTCCTGCGGCCAGAAGACTTTCCAGCCAAAGTTGCTCTCTGAGTTGATGAGATCGAGCATCGTATCGAGACTTTCCCAGTCGTATTTGAGCACATCAATGACGAACATGGGCAGGTCGTCCTCGGTGGCATCGTCAATTCCGCGGACACTGTTCATGGCTCGATCTCTCCTACGCATCGCTTGTAGCCATTACCAGAATGACCGTCCCGCTGGTGATGCGGCTCCTCACGCATTTTGCCTTTATCATCAATTAGGAGTGAAACGCCAAACCGCTGTATCACCGACGCGAACTGAAATCCTTATTGTCAACTGTCCCATTCATCCGTGAACGGGGCAGTTGAAGCGGTTCGGATGGTGTTTGCGGGAGTTACGCCTTGTAGCGTGATCCGCTCGTCGCGGCGCGGTCCTTGTTGAGACGGCGACTGAGATGAAGACCTTCGAGGACGAACTCGACTGCCGAGGCGACTCCAGCGGGGCTTCCATCAACATCGAGCTTGCCGATCGCCTCGCGCACCCCGTCCATGTGCGACACCTGATGCACGTAGTTCATCGAGGGCATGTCGTCCGCGACATCGACAACGAGGCCGTTGTCGAAGCCGAGGATCAGGTCGTCGAACTCGCGGACGGAGAAGTAGCGGTTGAAGGTCGTCGCGATCGCGCCCTGCACCAGCTTCTCGACGATGCGATCCTCGCGCACCTCTCCCATCGTCTCCAGCTCGATCTTGCCGGTTGTCGAAGAGATCACTGCCCGCAGGTCGGAGACGCGCGGCACGGCCTGCTTCTCGTTGATGCGGATGCTGCGCTTCAGCGCGTTGGCGACAACGTTCTCGTAGTTCGCGATCGACATACGCACCGAGACGCCCGAGCGCTGGCTGATGTCGTGGCTGCGGCGCGCCTGATGCGTGATCTCGGCGATGATCTCACGGATGTACTGCGGGACGCTGATGGTGACGCCGTCGGCTTCCCCGCCAAGCTGCAAGCGTTCCTGCTCCATGATGTCGATCTCGAGCTCGACCGTGTTGGGGTAGTGCGTGCGAATCTGGGAACCGTAGCGGTCTTTCAGCGGCGTGATAATCCGTCCACGGTTCGTATAGTCCTCCGGGTTTGCGCTGGCGATGACGAGCACGTCCAGCGGCAGCCGAACGCGATACCCGCGAATCTGAACGTCACGCTCTTCCATGATGTTGAGCATGCCGACCTGGATGCGCTCGGCGAGGTCGGGCAGTTCGTTAAGCGTAAAGATGCCGCGATTCGTGCGCGGGATCATGCCGTAGTGGATCGTCAATTCATCGGAGAGATAACGGCCCTCGGCCACCTTGATCGGATCGACTTCACCGATCAGGTCAGCGATCGTCGTGTCCGGCGTCGCCAGCTTCTCAGCGTAGCGCCGCTCACGCCCGATCCATTCGATCGGCGTCAGATCGCCGCGCTCGGCGATCAGGTCGATCGCAAAGCGGCTGATCGGCTCGAACGGGTTGTCGTTGATCTCGCTGCCAGCCACGATTGGGACATACTCGTCGAAGAGACTTGTCAGTCCGCGCGCCATGCGCGTCTTGGCCTGCCCGCGTTCTCCGAGAAAGATGATGTCCTGACCCGACAAGATCGCGTTTTCAATCTGCGGGATGACGGTGTCTTCGTAACCCATGACTCCGGCGAAGATGGGCTCGTCTGACCGCAGCTTCGCGATCAGATTCTTGCGGAGTTCTTCGCGGATCGGTAGCACCTGATAGCCGCTCTCGCGCAGCTCTCCAAGTGTCGCGGAGCGCTGGTCTTCGGTGTGTGGCTGTGGCTGTGCCATGATCTGCTGAACCTCCCGACTTCATACGGCAATGCGACAGTGCGGTAACTCGGCGAACGACGGTTAACTGCTGGGTCGCCAAATGCAGGAAAGCGGGTCAGGTGAGCGATCCCCAAGTTGATATGTAGAAGTAGGACAGACTAATGATGAGGAGTTCGACCAGTCTTTCTACCATGCGACAACTCCGCACTGGCAGCGAGGACTGGACAGCGTGTCAACGTGACTCCTCCGGTAATGGTACGCCCGGAAGGGACAGTGTCAAGCGTGGGTACGACGCATCGCCACCACGCCGCACCGCTATCCGCCAGCGAGGTACCTGTAGGCCGCTTCGCTTCGTTCCCAGCTTTCATCAAATGCCTGACGCAAATCAGGCGACATAGTATCTATGTCATCAGGCGACTCAACAGTGATGGCGACGGTCTGTCCTTCCCGAAACCCGCGTCGCTCGAGGTCGTCAGCCGGAATCTCAACGATGAAACGGTCACCTACTTTGCGAAGACGTTGAAGAGTCATTGGAGATACCTTTCACTCACCGGAGCGTCACCCGCTCTCGGAGCCAGCCCTCGAAGCGGTCGGTCGCTGCATCCAGCGAATCGTCTCGGGAGGCGACCTCTTCGAGCTGCTGAGCCAGTTCGAGAGGGACGCCCGTAAACTCATGTCCATTTATGTCGAGAAATGTCTCGGTGCAGATGTATGCGGCCCGTTTGTTACCGTCGATGAACGCTTGGGCCTGTGAGATGCCGATTGCCAGCAACGTCGCTTGCCGAACAATGTCAGTGCCCTCGTAGTGGTAGGCCATGCGCGCCCGCATTACTGCTGACTCAAGCAACCCTTCGTCCCGCAGAGGTGCGACGGCCCATCCGAGCTTGTCCATGATGAAGCCATGCAGCGCGACGACATCCGCGACGCCGAGGTGGCGGATGCTTGGCTCATTCATTCAATATCCACGATTTCTAACGATCCGCAAGATATCTGTACGCTGCTTCGCTCTTCTGCCAACTACGTTCCGCAGCCGCGCGAAGATCTGGCGACAGTACAGGTCGCACCTCAAGCTTGTATGGCTCGTAGCCAATCAAATCGCCTTCATGAATGCCCAGGCGCTCGGCTTCGTCTTTCGGCAACGTAATAACGAGGCTGTTACCGACCTTGCGGACCTTCTGCTGGATCATAGGATGCTCCCTGAC
>Ga0136611_10000587_pt1 | contig 24310 bp, 18 predicted proteins | sample AntDrymUQ2232306_2_FD_106645 | JGI IMG/M metagenome (GOLD analysis project Ga0136611, IMG submission 106645) | Polar desert sand microbial communities from Dry Valleys, Antarctica - metaG UQ223 (23.06) | ecosystem: Environmental > Terrestrial > Soil > Desert | place: Antarctica: Dry Valley...
GAATCATGGCAGCAGCAAAGAATGCAGGTACAAACGCGCCGCTGAGCCGCGCGGATGTCGTCAGCGAAGTCTCGGCGGAAGTCGGATTGCCGGCGAGCCAGGTCGATCAGATTATCAAGTCGTTTGAGGGTTCACTCAAGCGCCAACTGGCGACGGGCGGCGAAATTCGCATGCTCGGCCTGGGAACTTTCAAGGTCTCCGAACGCGGCGCGCGCATGGGCCGTAACCCGAAAACCGGCGAAGCCTTGAAAATCGCGGCCAGCAAAAACGTGCGTTTTTCGGCGGGCAAAGCCTTCAAAGATTCGATCTTTGCGCCCAAAGGCAAAAGCGGCGCGAAAGCCGGTGCCGGCAGCGGCAAAGTCGTGGCTGCCAAAGCGGCTCCCGCAAAGTCTGCGGCGCCGGCTAAGGCTCCGGCGAAAGCTGCGGCGCCTGCGAAAGCCGCTCCCGCCAAAGCAGCCGCTAAAAAGGGCGGCAAAAAGTAACCCAGCGCAAAACATGAAACGACCGCTTCCCAAAAGGAGCGGTCGTTTTGCTTTGTGAAAAGTACGCTTGCGCAGAAATGGGATTTTCGTAGGGGCTAGGCTTGCCTCGCCCTGCCGTGACACGGGCGAGGCAAGCCTAGCCCCTACATTTTGCGTAAGTCCAGCCTACTTTTCTTTTCCTCCGCGCCAATCTGCGTCGTTTCCGTTTCGACCCGCGTTCCCATTTTTAAAACTTAGTGCGCGTCGAAAAGGAAGGTTGCGCCCAGCGCGAAGAAATAGCCGGCGATCGTCATCGCCATGACGCTCCAGCCTTCGTCGTCGGCGTGCGCTTCGGGCAACAAATCGCAGGCCGCGACATATAAAAAACTGCCCGCCGCGATGCCCAGAACGATGCCCGTCGTCGATTCTTGAACCGGCAAAAAACGGTAAAACAGCGCGCCGAATACGATGAACGCGGCGGAAACTGAAGTCGAAATCCAGACGCGGCGGCGATTGCGTCCGGCGCGCGCCATGATCGCGCCGAGACTTAATCCCGCCGCCAGTTGGTGCAAAATGATTGCGAAAACAACGACGAGGCCGACGCGCGGCGAAACCGCGAAACCCGCCGCCGTTGTTAATCCGTCGGCGAAATTATGAACGCTCATGCCGACCAGCGCCATCGTATCGGCGTGTCCACCCACAGGATGCGCGTGATGCGAGTGCGCACCGGGCGAGTGCGGAGTGGAAAGTGCGGAGTGCGGAGCATGAGAATGATCGTGCGCGTGTTCTTCCGATCGCTGATCGCTGACTTGCGGAGTTTCTTCCTCGATTTCGCAATCGCGATGGCGGCAGGCGTGGAAATGCGTCAAACGCTCGGCGGTGTAAAGAACCAGAAAGCCGAAACCGACGCCCCACATCGCGCGACTGGGATTGCTTTCCAGCGCTTCGGGCAACAGTTCGTGTAACGCAGTCGCCAGCATCAAGCCGGCGGAAAAGCCGATGAGCAGCGACAGGCGGTCGGCAATCACGCGCGAGCGCAAAAAAGGCAGCGACGGAATCGCCGAACCTAAAACCAATGAGCACGCGGCTAAAAGCGAAAGCAGTGTCGAAGACCAAGAAGAAGGCATAAGAAGAAAAGTACGCCGTTATTCGGGCGTACTTTTTGTCGCGGTGTCACGCAACGCGTCCGCAATTACTTTCCCATTTTTTTCAGATTTTCCAACTCGCGGCGCGCGCAATCGAGCGGCGCGATCGGATAGGTTTCGTGCTCCACGATGTACCACTGCGTGCCGCCCAGCGTTTCGCAAAGCTCGAAGATTGTCGGCCACGGAACGTCGCCTTCGCCGATAAACGCACCGGGATTGGTGTCCGAATGTTCTTTCAGGTGAACCGTCGTCGCGCGGTTCGGATAGCGTTCCAGGAACGGCGGCGCGGGAAAGCCCGCCGACAGCGCGTTGCCGGTGTCGAACTGCATCACGACATCGCTTTGCGTGTTGCCGAAAAGCACGTCCCACGCCAGCTCGTCGCCGAAGTATTCAAAGTCGAAATGATGGCTGTGATAGCCGGTTTTCATGCCGTGCGGCGCGAGTTTCTGCGCGACTTCGTTGAACAAATGCGCGGTCTCAAGGAGTTTCTCGCGCGTTTCCCGGCGCGGCGCGGGCAGGCCCGGAACGATCAGAAATTCGTTGCCCAGCGTTCGGTGGAACTCGATGCTTTTTTCCAGATCGTCTCCGAGCATCGTGTCCAGCCCGACGTGCGCGCCGGCGCAGCGTAAATTGTTGTCGTCCAGCATCGCGCGCAAATCTTTGGCGCTATGGCCGTTCCAGCCGGCGAACTCGACGCCGACATAACCCATTTCGGCGGCGGCGCGAATCGTGCCTGCCATGTCGCGAGCGCAGTCGGCGCGAACCGAATAAAGCTGAAGCGCAATTGGAAGTGTCATAAAATCCTTTGTGCCGCCAGTATAAGATTTATAAGCCCGGCACGCGCGAAAAGTACGCCCGAATTCGGGCGTACTTTTCCATAAAAGCTCCAGACGACAAGCCTGTTTGGACGCGCGGTTATGTTACAATTTCTGGCAGGGAAAAGAGATATTATGAATATCAAAAGTTGGACATCGGTTTTCTGCCTGGTTGCTTTGATGTTTTCGGGCGGCGCGGCGCAGGCGCGCGCGCTGCTCAAAGCGGGAAACGGCGCGGCGTTGCCGCTGCGCCTCAAGGCGCAAAAAATCGAGGCGACGATCGAAGGCCGCCTGGCCGCGACGACGAGCCTGATGACTTTTGAAAACGAAACCAGCCAGCGCATCGAAGCCGATTTCATTTACGCCGCGCCGCCGGGCGCTCTGGTCACGGGCTTTGCGTATTGGTTCGGCGAGGAAAAAGTCGTCGCGCGTATTGTCGAAAAAGAGCGCGCGCGCGAGATTTACAAATACATCACGTCGCGGATGCGCGACCCGGCGCTGGTCGAAATGATCGGGCGCAACACGTTTCACGCCAAGATTTTTCCGGTCATGCCCAACGCCGATTTGCGCGTCGAAGTGCGCTATCTGGAAGTGTTGCCCGCGACCGCCGGCGGAACGCTTTACACGCTGCCGCTCAAGCCCGAAGAAGAAGGTAAAGGCACGCTCGATACATTGGATGTGAGCGTGCGCGTCAAAGCCGATTCCGAAGTCGCATCGGTTGGTTCCAACCTGGCGGCGGCGAAAAAAGACGGCGGCTTTTACAACCTGGACATTTCGCAGAAAACGTATCGCGCGCCTGCCGATTTGCGCGTGCGAATCGCCTCCAAACCTTTGGCGGCACGGCCCGCGTCGGCCTGGCGCTCGTCGCTGTGGTCGGCGCGCAGCGGCGGCGCGGACGGGTTTTTCGCTCTGGCGATGACGGCGCCGCACGCGCTGAAAAACCCGTTTTTGAAAATCAGCGGCACGCGCGTTTACGACGTTTTTCCGCGCCGTTTTTCAAACATCAAAGCGGGGCAAACTGTGCTGCTTGTCGGTCGCTATCGTGCAAAAGGAACGGCGCGATTGAGCTTGAAAAGCAGCGCGAGCGGCTGGGAAAGGACGCCTCAATTCAGCCCCAATCGCCGCGCGGACAATCCGGCGATGCTTTTATGGGCAAAAGAAAAAATCGAGGATTTGAGTCGCAACGCGCGCAACCAGAGCGCGGTTGTCGCGCTTTCGACGCGCTACGAATTGCCGTCGAAATGGACTTCTTGGCTGGCGATTCCTAAAGAAGAGCTGGAACGTTACAAGCAGGAAAAAGCCGAAGCCGACATGGCGTTTTACGGCGATTTGGTGGCGAAGGAAATCGCGGCGGGACGCGGCCAGAGCCGCGCGGCGCGCAATGCCAGAACGCGATTTGCGCGCGCTGTGCAGGATAGCGGTTCCGGGGGGAAAGTCCAGGACGAAATCAAAGAATATCTGTACGTCCATCTGGTAAGTCTGGCGGCGCAGCACGACGAATTGCGCCCCTCGCGCCGCGCGCAAAAGCGCATTTTGATGGAGCAGATGAATCGCCTGGCGCGCGCGTCCGGCGTGAATCTCAAAACGCATCTGGCGCAATTGCGCCGCGAGGACGATCTCGATCGCGCCGAGCGCGCGCGGCAAGCTGCCTCTGATCGGCAAAATCGCCTGAAAGAGCTTTTGTGGGACGAGGCGCGCGCCGGTCGCGCCAATGGCCGCAAAGCCAAGGCCCTGCGCGCCGAACTGGATCGCGTCGCCAAAATTTCGCGGGACGACGCGCGAAGCAGTCTGTTGGCGTTCTACAGCGAGCAACTGAGAGATTTGGCGCGCAAAGCGGCGGAGCTGCCGGCGCAAAGTGCCGAGCGCAAAAAACTGGTCGCGCAAATCGGGCGCGTGGCGAAACTGACCGGAAAAACGCCGCAAAGTTTTCTCGCCGTTGCTGAAGAAGACAAGCGCCGGTTGGCGCGACAACTGGCGGAAATCAAAGAAAGCCGCGAACTCATCGAACAACTGGTGGAGGAAACGCGTGCGGGCAGGGTGGCGGGCGACAAGGCTCAGGCTGCACGCGCGCGTCTGGATCAATTGCACCCGACGGACACATGGCGGGACAACTGGAATTTCACGCGCGCTTTGAGCGACGAGACCAATGCGGCGATGAAACTTTACGTCGCGGAGAAATATTCCGCCGCGCCCAGTGCCGAAAAACTGGCGCAGCTCCAAAAGCGCGTCGATGAACTGACGCACGACCGCCTGCCCCAGAGCGCGAGGCAACTGGCCGAACTCACCGAAGCCAACGATGTTGCGGCCCGCCTTGTGCCGCTGGTCACGGCCATCGTGAACGAGGAACACGCTGCATCGCCCGACCGCGCCAAGATCGCGCAAAACCGCGCCGAGCTGGAACGCTTGACCAAAATCGCGCAAGCCTCGTCGCTGCCCCCGGTGCCGTATTATTCCGATCTGGGTTATTCCTACGTCGAAGTGAAGGACATGGGCAAGCTTTTCAAACGCGTGGAAAGCCAGTGGGCAAACCATCGCTCGCACGCACTGGCATTCACCATCGCCGAGGAGCAAAGCCGCGCCGCGCCCGATGCGGGCAAAATCGCCGCGTGGCGCAGCGAGCTGGACACGCTCATCGACCCGCAATACCGGAGCACCGCCGACGATTTTCTGGCGCGCGGGCGCGATGTCGTCGGGCGCAAGGTGCTGGCGAAGATTTACAGGGCGATTGAATTGCCCGAATTGCAAAAAGCTGGAGCGCCGAAAACCATGCGCGATTGGCAGAACATTTATGCGATGATGCGAAAGCAGATGGGCAATGGACTGTTGTCCTCGGCGCCCGAAGACCAGGTCGTGCCGACACTGAGCGAAATCGAAGAGTTTTCAAAACAATTGAGCCTACGTCCCGAACTGGCGCGCGATGCGAAAACCAAAACGCGCCACGGGGCTTTAAAGGAAAAACTTTACCGCAGCGCGAACGCGCAATATCGCTGGGGCGATCCTTTGATTTCCATCCAGGCGCCCGCCGATGCGCTCCAGGTCGTCGCGCTGATGCCCGACGGCACGATCAAGAAACTGCAATTCGATGCCGAGCTGAAAAAATGGCAGGCGCGTTTCGATGTGCCGACGTGGGCGAGCGAAGGCGATTACAAAATCACGATTTTCATCGTGCGGCGCGATGCCAGAGGCGTCGTGACGAAGCAGAGGCTTGTTATGACATATCGCGTCGATCTTTCCGCGCCCGCCGGCAAAGGCGCGGCGACAGTTGTTCCATCTCACAACGGCGCGACGGTGCGATTGGAATTGAAAGGCGACGCCGGAACGGGCCGCGTCGCCGCGATTTTGCCGGGCGGCGAGAAAATCGAACTCAAGCCTTCAGCCGCCGATGCGACGCGCTATTTCGCTCTGGCCAATTTGCCGCAAAATGCACCGAGTCAAACCGTTACTTTTATTCTCACCGACAGGGCGCACAACCGCACTGTGATGACGGTCAATTTGAAACACTGAACGTTGAGGCACAAAAAAGTACGCCTGAATTCAGGCGTACTTTTTTGTGCGCGCGTCGTTGCGGCAGGGCGAAGGCGTTTCTAGACTGCAAGCGCATTTATTAATTTTATGACTGTTTTGTTTTCTCCACTGGGCCTGGCTTACGGCACGCTTTATTCGGCGATTCTTTCGGTTCGTCCGGCGCGCGTCATCATCGTGACTTCGCCGCAAGCGATCGTCAATTTGCACACGGCGGTTGATGCGGCGGCGTTTTATCACACCAAGTTTGAAGTCGAAACGCATTTGCTCGACGATCCTCTGGCGGGCTTTCGCGAAGGCCGCGCGCTGGCGCGTTTTCTGGCCGTCAGCGCCGACGGCAGCGCGCATGGCGACAATATCGTCAACCTGACGGGCGGCACAACCGCGCTGCAAGACTGCGTGCGCAGCGTCGCCGATATTTTGCGCGCGGAGCATAAACCTGTGCGCGAAGTCGCAGTCGTCGATCGCCGCGCGCCCGCCGAACAAACGCGCCGCCCTCTGGTGCTGGGCGAACTAGTCGAAGTGCCGGAACTCTGAACAGCAAGGATGAAGAATGAAGGATGAAAAGTACGCCGGAATTCGGGCGTACTTTCCGCCGAAGGCGTTTTCATCCTTCATCCTTCATCCTTCCGCCTTCATCCTTGACTTTATGTGGCATCAATTCAATGCCGAAGCGCGGCGCGCGATTTTGGAAGCGCAAAACCAGGCGGCGCGCGAAAACTCGCCCGTAGTTTCGAGCGATCATTTGCTGCTGGCGCTCCTGGCGCAGGCGCCGCAAGGAGAAAACGCGGACGAATACGAAACCGTAGCGACGCAGATTCTTCGCAGCATCGACATCGAGCCGGAACTTTTGCGCCTCGCGCTGCAATCGCGGATGCAAAATGTTGTTGGGACAATTGAAGGCGAAGCTCAATTGTCGCCAGTGGCGTTGCGCGTTTTGGAAATGGCCGCCGACGAGGCGCAGCGCCTGGAACACTCGCCGGTCGGAACCGAGCATTTGCTGCTTGGCCTTTTGCGTTTGCGCCATCACATCCGCTTGTCCAACGAATACTACTTCGCGTTTATTCTTCATAAGTTGCGGATCATCGGCGACGCGCGACTGGACGAAATCGCGCGCAAAATGCACGCGCGCAACGACAGCGTCGCGTCGCAGATTCTGTACGAGTTCGGTGTCGAGGTTGAAGCCGTGCGCTTTGCCGTGCGCAACCGCAACGCGCGCCCTGAAGATTCTTCGCTGACCGCAGAAACGCAGCGCATCATTGATCGCGCGCATCGAGAAACCTGGGCGACCGGCTGCGGCCTGATCGCGCCGGCGCATTTGTGGCTTGGGATTCTGGGCGAGGAAAATTCTCTGGCGCTGCAAATCGTGCGGAATACAGGCGTACTTTTGCCGCAACTCGAAAAGGCTTTGCGCGACGGGATTCGTTCAGATAATCAAGTGCGCGCAGGGCAACCGCGTTTTTCGCCGCAATCTCGAAACGCTTTTCGGCGCGCGCGACGCGAGGCGCGCAGAGCGCATTGCCGCTACGTCGGCGGCGAGCATTTGCTGCTTGGGCTTTTGGGCGATGTTGAACGAAGTGCGCGCGCCAGACAAAAAATGCGCTTGTCTCCGCGCGGCGATGAAACCGTCGCCGCCGCGCTGCGCGATTCGGGCTTGTGGCAGCTTGGTTTCGACACCGATTTTCTGCGCGCCAGAGTTCTCAGAGAACTCGGCGCGACGCCGAAAATTATCGCGGAAAGCGAAACCGTCACAGTGAAAAGTACGCCGGAAAAACGGCGTACTTTTTCGGCGGGGGAAATCGAGAATCGCGTGCGCGAGATTGTTGCCGAAGAATTAAAGGTGGACATCGCGCGCGTTGTTCCCGCCGCCGATTGGTTCAAGGATTTCAATTGTTCGATGGACGTTGTCGAAGTTTTTATGCGCTGCGAGGAAGAATTCGAGATTCACATTCCCGAAGAAGCCGAACTGTCGACAGTCGGCGCGCTGACGGTTTTTATCCAACAACAGCTTGCCGATGAAACGCGCGCGCCGGTTTCGGGGCGAAAAGTTGAGCCGCAGAAAAGCGATGAACGGTCGAAGAAATTGAATTTGGTTTGTTTTCTTGCGCCGATTTTTTCGTGGCTTGTGGTTGCTATGCCGTCTAACGTATTTGTGCCGCAGGACATTCTGGCTACGTTTTTCTTTTTCCCGATGATCGGCGGCGTCAGCGTTCCTTTCATTTTTCTGTTCAGCAAATCGGCGCGGCTCAAGGCGGCGGGCGCTTTTTTCATCTTGGGACTTGCGGTTGTGAGTTTCATTATCTGGCTGTTCAATTTAAGATTTTGATGAGGCACAATTACAATCGCTTGTTCCTCGTTTAAAAAAGTACGCCCGAATAAAGGCGTACTTTTTTGTGCTATAATGCGCTCTGCAATTAACACAGAGCATCAAAACAGGAGCGAGTTACACGATATGAGCGCAGCGAAAATCACGATAGAAGACGGCGTTTTGAACGTACCGAACAACCCGACAATTCCATTTATTCGCGGCGACGGAACAGGCGCCGACATCTGGGCGGCCAGCGTGCGCGTGTTCGACGCGGCGATCCAAAAAGCCTACAATGGCGAAAAGAAAATCGAATGGATGGAAGTTTTCGCGGGCGAAACCGCGTTCAAGCAATTCAACAACTGGCTGCCCGATGAAACCGTCGCGGCCTTCGATGAATATCTGGTCGGCATCAAAGGCCCGTTGACGACGCCCGTCGGCGGCGGCATTCGCAGCCTCAATGTCGCGCTGCGCCAGATGCTCGATTTATATGTTTGCCTGCGTCCCGTCCGCTATTTTCACGGTACGCCGAGTCCGGTGAAACACCCGGAAAAAGTGTCGATGGTGATTTTTCGCGAAAACACCGAAGACATTTACGCCGGAATCGACTTTGAGGCCGGAAGCGAAAAAGCCAATAAAGTCATCGAGTTTTTGCAGCGCGAAATGCCCGACGATTTTAAGAAAATACGTTTCGGCACGAGCGAAAGAACAACCGAGTTCGCGCGCTCGGCGATGCCGACAGGTTCGGACGATTTGCCGGTCGAAGTCGGCATCGGCATTAAGCCCGTCTCGAAAGTCGGCACGATGCGTCTGGTTTATGCGGCCATTGAATACGCGATTAAAGAAGGCGAAAAAAGCGTGACGCTTGTCCACAAGGGCAACATCATGAAATTCACCGAAGGCGCGTTTCGCGACTGGGGCTACGAACTGGCGAAAGAAGTGTTCGGCGCCGAGGAAATCGACGGCGGCCCGTGGTGCCGCATTCCCGAAGGCAAGCGAGGCGCCGGTCTGGTCATCAAAGACGCGATCGCCGACATCACACTCCAGCAGGTTTTGACGCGCCCCGAAGATTTCGACGTGATCGCGACGCTGAATTTAAACGGCGATTATCTCAGCGACGCTCTGGCGGCGCAGGTTGGCGGCATCGGCATCGCGCCCGGCGGCAACATCAATTACATTACCGGCCACGCGATTTTTGAAGCGACGCACGGAACCGCGCCCAAATATGCCGGACAAGACAAAGTCAACCCCGGCTCGGTCGTTTTGTCGGGCGAAATGATGCTGCGCTACATGGGCTGGAACGAAGCCGCCGATCTGATTATCAAAGGCTTGGACGGCGCGATTGCCTCCAAGCGCGTGACCTACGATTTCGCGCGCTTGATGGACGGCGCAACCGAAATCAAGTGCTCCGAATTCGGCGACAACATCATCGCGCATTTTTAATCGGAAATTGTAGGGGCGCGGGTGCCCGCCTGCGGGCAGATGCCTCGCCCAACTTAGCAGAAAAGTACGCCTGAATTCGGGCGTACTTTTTCGTTGGGCTTTCCATGAAGATTCAGGAAGTCATCGCCGTCATCAACCGGATGCAAGACGATGGAATTATTCATCGCTACGCTGTCGGCGGCGCTGTCGGCGCGACGTTTTATCTGGAGCCGGTCGCCACGCTGGATGTGGATATATTCGTCGCGCTTGAATCTTCACGTGATAATCTGTTGATAAGCCTTCAACCGATTTACGATTACATGACGCAGCGCGGCGGAATTGTTGAACGCGAATACATCGTCATCGCAGGCTGGCCGGTGCAGTTTCTGCCGGCTTTGAGTTCTCTGGTTGAAGAAGCTCTCGAACGTGCGGTGCAGATGGATGTGGACGGCACTCCGGCGTGGGTTTTCGCGGCGGAACATCTCGCTGCAATCGCGCTGCAAACGGGACGCGCCAAAGACAAAGCAAGGCTCTTACAGTTTGTAGAACAAGGCGCGCTCGACTCACAGCAATTCGACGCGATCTTAAACCGGCATGATTTAGCTGAATCGTGGCGCAAGTTTGAACAGCAGTTTCTGGAGGAGCAACCGTGACGTTCGATCTGGAAAAAGTTCTGCAAAGCAAGCGCGAAATGCGCCGCGACCTCGCCGCGCGCCCGGTCGCCGAAAAACTGGCGATGCTGGACGCGTTGCGCGAACGCGCCCTGACCTTGCGCGCTGCGACCCCGATGCCCATAAATGAAATTGCTCAAGAGAAGATTTTGAAAAATGGAAACCGCGAATGATCGGCAACATCATCGCGCATTTTTAATCGGAAATTGTAGGGGCGCAGCATGCTGCGCCCGAATGAAAAAGTACGCCCGAATTCGGGCGTACTTTTTTATTAGCCAATGGAACATTTGTCCGCTGTGCATTTTAGGCGATCATTTACAATTTCTGGCTTCGGGCACAAACAGGACGAAAAATGTCCGCTGTTGCGTCCCCAGATTGTGTGAGGGATAAAGCGCGGGCGGGTTTGGTCATAAAAATGAATTTCCCGCGTTCTGGTGCCGCTGATGCCGTACGAGAGAAAATCGTCAGGGTAAGCACCATCGTAAGTTTCGTAGCGCGCGCGAAACGCGGCGCCGCTTCCAAAAGCCGCGACGACGCACGAATCTACAATCGCCCGTTTTTCGACGAGATGGTTTTCCATAATCCACGTTTGCGCGATGCCGCAATCAACTGCGCCGGCGCCGGCAGATCTACGCAGTTCGCGGTCGAGCTTATCGCCGCGAAAATGTGAGACGAGAAAAACGCCAAACACCAAAAGCGGCGAAAGCAAAAGCAGTTTTTCTTTGGTCGTGAAGCGTTTCATAAATTCAAAAGTACGCCGTTATTCGGGCGTACTTTTTTGGTGATTGGGCAGCGAGCCGATTGTCAGAATCAGCCAGAAATCGGTGCCGAGAATTTGGCGAATACTTTCGTCGCTTTCGGCTACGGGCTTGATTCGGGGAAGCCACGCTGCGCATAAAGCAAACGGGCTTTGCGCGTCGCGCACAATCACTAATTTTTCCGATTCGCGCGCGACGAGGCCGCTGACGATTTTCCATTCGAGTTCGCCTTCGTCCATCGCGAAAACGACGGCGAGCGTGCGGCCAACGAGTTCTTCAGGCTTCATTGCTCTCTGTGGGCGAAGCGAGCCAGATTAAGGCCGCCGCCAGAAGATAAATCACGGCGCCGCTTTGCAGCACGCTGGAAAAACCGAGAACCTTCGCGCCCAGAGCCGCGCCCAGCGAGCCGACGACTGACGCCATGCCGTTCAAGCCCCAGATTAGCGGCACGTTGGCGGCAAAGCGATCGCTGAACAAACGCATTCCGGCAGGAAACGGCGCGCCCAGCAAAAAGCCGAACGGCAGCAATCCAAGTCCGACAACGATGCAGCGCGCGGTTAAAGGCAGATTCAAAAGCGCCTCGCTCAGCGCACCGGAAAACCTCGCGGTCAAGATCGCCAGCAGCGCCACGCCGATTGCGCTCATTAAAACCCAGCGCCGCAACGCCGAGCCGCTCAGGCGCTGCGAAAACCATGAACCCGCGCCGCCGCCCAGCAAAACCGAAAACAAGATGACGGTGAGCGCAAGCGTCGGATAGCCCAGAGGCAAAATCAGGGTTTGCGAAAGCGGGATTTCGACGAGCATAAACCCGACGCCCAGACACGAAAAATAGGCGATATAAAGCCAGCGCGCGAGCGGCGATGCGTTGGATTGTTCAAGCCCGTCGCTCACGCTCGCGGGTTCGTTGTCTGGAAAAGTATCCGCCCGTCTGCTGACGGGCACCCGGAATTCCGGCGTACTTTTTCGCCAGCCCAATGCGGCCAGCAAAAGACCGAGAATTGTTGCGCCCGCCGCCAGGCGCACGAAAATCAGCGGCTGTTTAGTTGTCAGGTCGAGGACGAACGGGCGGTCGTCGGGGCACGGCGACATGTCGAGCGGCAGCGCGTCGCTTACAGGCTCGTTCAAGGCCGAAGCGACGTTGCTTTTGTCGAGCCACCACGCCACGAACTGTGCCGTGTTCATCTGTCCGGCGGCGACACTGGGATAAGGCCCGATTTCGGTCAGGGCGGCGCGCCCGGGCAACCAGATCGGAGTCAGGCTACGCGGCGAAGTCGATTCGGAAAGCTCGAATGTCTGCGCCGGCGAAAACGCGGTTTTGCTCACGATGATCGCGAACCGATATGGGCCAGGCTTCGCGTCGCCCGCCAGAACGACGTGCCGACAAGCCTCGGCTTCGCTCATGCCGCGCGCTTTGAGCATCGCCAGACTGGTCGCGAAAAGCCGCGCCATCAAAGGAATCTGGTCGGTCACGATCGCGACCTGGCCGCCATCCTCCAACGCATCCCAGTAATCGGCAAAGGCGTCCTGCGTGTAAATAAAAGATTCGAGCAGCGCAACGCCCTGGCCGGCGGTCGCGGTTTTGGTCAGCGCCGAATAAATCAGCGCGTAACGCTTGCCATCGTGAATCGCTTCCCGCACGGCGTCGCGCCCGTCGGCGGTGCGAACTTTGATGTTGGGCCTGGAATAAATGTCGCCGTTGTACCCCCGATAATCGTGCATCAGGCCGACGATGGACGGATTGATTTCGGCGCCGTCGAAACTTTTGGCGCGATAGCGCAGCGCCATCAAAGCGTCCAGTCCGCCGCCCGGCCCGATGGATAAAACATCGCCGCGCGGCTTGCCTTTTTGCCCCAGAGGCGCGTTGGCGAAAACCCAGTCGAGAAGCGGAAAGTCCGCCGTAATTCGGGGTAACTCGCGCGCATCGCCGTTCCACTTCATCATGTTGGTCGGCACGTTGCCGTTGGTATAAACCAGCAGCGTGTCGGGCGCCTGCGTGTCGGCGACGACATCGGTGCGCGCGAACGCGTTCCAGCGCGTGTCGATGATGCGCGAAGTGTGTCCCGGCGTTCCCAGTTCGGTATAAAGGTCCTGGGTAATGCCGCGTTGGGAAAGCGACAGGCCGGCGCTGTCGGGGCGCGGCGGAATCGCGGGAATATCGAGCAAGCGCCCTTTGGAATTAAAGATCGCCAGCGCCATGAAAAGCAAAGGCGCTAAAGTGAAAACGCGCGTGAATTTTCCGTGATTTTTATCTTCGGGCGATTCTGCGAGCATCGCCGCCAGGGCGCCCAGCGCCGCGACGATCAGGCTCGCGTTGATGGCGCCGAAAAGCTGCAAAAGTCCAACAATGCCGATGGCAGCCAGCGCCGCGCCCGCCAAATCCCAGGCGTAAAGTTTTCCGCTCCACTGCGAATAGCGCGCGAACGCTTCGGCCAAAAACACGCCGCCGCAAGTGAACGGAAACAAGACCAGGACCGCCGCCAGCCAGAACGCTTCGGGGAAAAATGCGAAAACGCCGTCGAGCATTCCAAACAGCGAAAGCGTGAGCGTGACGGAAAAAAGCAGCCCCCAGAGCGGAAGCGAAACCGCGCCGCGCCGCCGCAGTTGCTGCGCCAGATAACCGCCCATTCCCAGCCCGCACAACGCGACCGAAATCGCCAGAAACGCAAAATGATAGCGCAGCAAAACCGAGAAAAGCCGCGTCAACGCGACTTCAAAACCAAGCACGGCAGCCGACAGCAGCGCGACGGCGAATAGCAGTTGCAGCGGCGGACGTCGGGATGAATCTGGGGAAGAAGAATGCACGCCAAAATTTTATCAGAACGCGAAAAGTACGCCGAAAATCAGGCGTACTTCTTCCATGTAAGCCAGTTCGCGAAACTTTATTTTTGCAGCGTCGCCAGAGGCATTTGCGTGGCGTCGCCGGCATCGGGAAAAGCGCTGCGCAATAGCGCAACGCCCGACACATCGGGCGCGCGATGCAGCGCGTTGAAACGAAAACTGGTCGCGCCTTCGACAACCGAAAGCGGAATACGCATTTCGACCTCGAAAAGTACGCCTTTTTTGGAGGCAAATTTCCAGTCGAACTCGCTAACCTGAAAATGGCCTTCGCGCGTGTGTTTTTCGACCAGGCCTTTGCCACTGCTTGTAACGACGAAACGCCATCGTTCGCTCGGGCGGCGCGGTGCGATTTCGACGGCGAGCCATTCGCCTTTTTGCGCGCGAGCAGCGCGCATCGTCACGATGAGATTTTCGTCGTCGTGCGCCAGCCACAACGCGGGTGAAGACACAACTGTCTCGCCGGCATAACGCCGAAAAATTGCCGGCACGCGATAAGTTTTGTCAGCTGGCGAAGCGCCCGATGCAAGGCGCAAAACGTTCCATTTTTTAAGCTTTATCGGTTGCAATGAGTGCGATTCCACAACGTCGCCGTCAAGGGCATCGAGCAGCAAATCGCGGTAAGCGCCGCGCGTCCAATCAGCTTCCCTGTCAATGCGGTTGTGCGGCGTGCGCCCGACAACATGGGACAGAACAGCGGCGCGCGTTTCGACGGGAAGCGAGCGGAGCAATTCGTAATCTTCAATCGCTTCGCGCAACAGCATCAGGCGAATCGAAGGCATCGGGCCGGTTCCGCCCGCGAGTTCGGCGGGATAAAGCAAAGTTCCATCGCCGTTGGTGCCGGCGAACGATTGGATGTTTTGAAGCGGCTGCGGCCCCCAGCCGTGAACCATCGAATACACGAAACCGGAGATATTCCACCTGGCCATCATCCAGCCGTAAAACCGGACAGAACTCGCGGCGTCGTCGACCAGCCAAGTCGGATAAGGCGCGCGCGGCTGAACCATTGTGTACCACCACGTTTCGCGACCGGCGGCGCGCTCGTGCGCCAATTGCTCGAAGTTGAGATTGCCCAGCCCGAAAAAATCGCCGACGTTCGGGCACCAGATATCGACGGCGGCGCTCAGTGCCTTGTTGGGATGAATCGTGACGCAATGCTTCAGGCGCGCGTCCATCGAATGTAGCTTCGCTGTTGCCGCGCGCACTTCGGCATAGCGCGATTCATCGGGTTCGTCGATCCAGTAATAATAGGCTTTTTGGAGCGCGTTGTTTTTCTTCAAGCGTTCCAGCGCAGGCGCAAAATCGGGCGATTGGAGTTGCGGCAAGCGGACGGAAAGTACGCCCGAATTCCGCAGATATTCGTCGGCGTCGTCGTCGTTCCACGCGACCGGCAAGTCATACGCGTTGAGGCGATAATCGAGCAGAAAATCGTAGTAGCGCCTTTTCTGCTTCTCCCAATTTTCATCGGAAAAAGCGCGCCCGCTTTTCGTGTACCAGTCGCGCACCATGTCGTAGTAAAGCGCGGCGTTGGCGCGCATCGTCGGCGCCGGCATCACCACGTTTTCGACGCGAAGCGCAATCGGCAGGCGGCGCGATAGGCCGTTTCCCGAAATGCGCAGCGCGCCGCGATATTCTCCCGGCACGGCAGTTTCGGGGACACGCAGCGCGACCCACAAGGCCAGCGATTTTCCGGCGGCGACAGCCGGCGCTCCTAATTCGAGCGGAATCAGCGCGTCCGGCCACCACAGTTTCCGCACGACTCGGTTGCCGCTCGGTTCGGAAATGAAGACGAAGTTTTCGCGAAAAATCCGAACGTTTTCGCGCGGCAAAAACGCGCCCGATGCAGCGACAAGGCTTGTCGGCTCGACGCTCAACACTACATCTTTGCTCCCCGCAGTGAGTACGACTTGAAAACATTCCCATTCGCCGCGTACGGCGCGCAGTTGCACCGGCGTCGCGGCAAACGCCTCCAAAACACCGGGCGCGGTCGCCGTCAGTTTGTGCAGCGCCGAAACCGGCGTCATCTGCCAGTTGGCGGCGATTGCGGCGCGCGATTGAGCGTTGGCGGCGAGCGGCATAAAGAGAAAAGCGCAGAGGCAGAATAGTGGTTTCATGACAAAAAAGTACGCCTGAAGAAAGGCGTACTTTTCAGGCGTGCAGGCGTGATTCTTCGTTGGCCTGGCCTGCTTCGGGCTTCAATTCATCGCTTGTCGGTGGCTCGATGGATTCGGGCGGCGCAAGGTGCAGCGCCAGAAAATGCGTCATGCGAAGCCACAGCGCGGCGGTTTGCGCTAGTTTCTCGTCGCGCCAGAAACGCGGCGGCGCGTCATAGTTTTTCACTTCGCCGATTTTGTCGTGTTCGATCAGGCGCGTGCGCAAGCGGTCGATTTCGTTGGCGGGAAAGCTGGAATCGCCGCCGGCAAACGCGGCGAACAGCGCGCCGTTTAAATTTGCGACGAAATTCAAAGGCGAGCCGGGACGACGCGCCGACGTTACGGGATAGGAAATTTCGCCGCCGATGTCGCAGGCGGCGCGCACGCGCGAGTCGTGCGCCGCGGCCATCAGCGCGTAGGCGCCGCTCCAGCCCCAGCCGACAATTCCCAGGCGCGTTGCGTCCACGTCGGGGCGCACCGCCAGCTCGTCCAGCGCCGCCAAAATTATGGCGACGTTTTGCGAATCGGAAAGCGACTGCGCCCAATCGGCCAGAGCCGCGTCGTCGGCGTTTTCGGGCGGCGTCGAACGCCTGAACAAATCGGGCGCGTAGGTGACGAATCCGGCCTGGCTCAGGCGCGCGCAGGCGAGGTTGGTGAATTCGTCGATTCCGTGCCAGTCGTGCAGCACAAGCAGCGCCGGATGGCGCGCCGGAGCTTCGGTTGAAGTTTCGGGAACAGTTTGCAGGTCGGGCATAAATTCCTTTCAGTCGCGCAAATAGGGATTATGCGCGAGTTCGTGTTCAATAGTTGTTTCGTCGCCGTGACCGGACAAGATGCGCGTCGCGGCGGGCAGGGCAGCGAGCTTTCGCAGCGAGATTTGGAGTTCGTCGGGCGAGCAGCCGGGCAAATCTGTCCGTCCGACCGAGCCGCGAAAAAGCACGTCGCCCGAAATGCAAATGCCTTCGTTTTCAAAAAAGAACCCCACCGATCCCGGCGAATGGCCGGGCAGGTGAATCACGCGCGCAACGTGGTTTCCAACGTACACAGTCTGCCCGTCCTCAAGCGTCGCGTCGGGAACGGCGCGTTCAGGAGGCGCCATGCCGAACCATAAAGATTGCTGTGCCAGACGTTCGAGCAGGAAATTGTCGGCGGCGTGCATCACCAGCGGTGCGGCGAATTCTTGTTGCCACAGCGCGTTGTCGTAAATATGGTCGAAATGGCCGTGCGTGTTCCAGATCGCGCTCAAAAGTACGCCCGAACTCTGCAGTGATTTCATGCGCTGCATCGCGGCGTCGCTGCCGATGGACGGATCGATGACTACGGCCTCGCCCGCTTCGTCGTCGTGGAGCAAATAAAGGTTGTTGGGCAGCGGCCCGACGACGAAGGTTTCGATGTTCAGCACGACTCACATCTTATCATTCCGCGGCGCGTCGGGCAGGTCGCCTGAACACGTCGCTTTTGCGGTATTTTGCGGTATAATGAAGGCAACAAATCAAGAAACGCGCGCGGCACAGCGGTGTCTAACGCGTCGCACAAAATGCGTTGATCAAGCGGAGCGAAAACAGGAGGGCTGCATGGCACAGGCAGGCGAGCCGGCGACAACGGAACCCAATTCTATAGCGATGCCGGCGTGTGCCCAGTGCGGCGGTCAAAACTCCGCCGATTCGCGCTTTTGCCGTCACTGCGGCGCCGAGCAGAAAGCCGCCAAACTCGCGCTGTCTGCTGTGTCGGCGCCCGCCGTCGCTGTGCCGGCGATGCCCGCTCAACCATCTTCTCTTTCAGGTTTGGCGCCGGAAGCCCTGGCGCCCAGGCCGACGGCGCCTGCTGGAGCTGTGGCCGAATTATCGGCGCAGGAAATTGACGCACGGCGCTCGCGCCAACTTCTCGAACGCGCGCAGGGACTGGCCGATAAAGGCGAGCAGCAGGCGGCGATATTGGCGTGCCGCCAGGCCATCGCCCTGGCGCCCGAAGCGGTCGGCGGCTACTCGATGCTGGGCTTGCTACTCGAGCGCGGCGGCGAAACCGGCGCCGCGATGGTTGCCTATCGCAAGGTGTTGGAACTGGCGCCCGACAGTTCTGTGGAACGCGACAGCCTGCAACGCCTGCGCACGACGATGCAGCAAAACCAGACTTCGAGCGTATTTCACTTCGACGCACAGGAACTGTTCCCCACCGACGCGGAGGGAAACAGCGCGCCGGCGGTTCCGCCCGCGACGCAGGATCTCAAAAGTACGCCTGGAAAAGCGGCCAGTTCGGTGGCTGCCATTGCGCCGCAGGTCAGCGACCGGCGTAGTGTTCCGCGCAGCATCACCGGCGACGCGACGGTTGGCGACCGGCGCAGCGTGCCGCGCACCGCGCCCGATGGAACCGTTATCGTGCGCCGCGCCGCGGACGGAAGTATCATTCCCGAAGGAGCGGCAGGCTATGCGAGGGCGCTGTCGCCGATTGCGCCTCCGACCGCGCGTCCGAACGCGGCGGTGTTCGCCCCGGTCGCCGAAGCGCCGTCCGGTCCGCGCTGGCTGCGCTCGCTGGGCGGCGAACATTCGTATTATTTGCAAACGGCTCCGTTGCTCGCCGCTACGATGCTGGGCCTGGTGTTTTTGCTATGGGCGCGCGGCGTTGCGGTTTCGCGCGCGCAGCAGGCGGACGTCGCCGCAATCGATACCGCGAGCCAGATGGTCCCGTCCGACCAGACTGCCCAGGGCCAGTCTGATACCGGCGCTGCACTGCCACCAGGCACCGCAGCGTTGGGAACGGTGGAGGCTGTTCCCAACGCTGCGGTGCCCGGTGTCGCTTCGCCCGGAGTCGTAGCGCCGGGCGGCGCGGCGCCTGGCGGCAACACGCCGGCGTCTTCGCCCGGCACTCCTCTCGCGCCGCGCCAGCCGCGTGTTTCAGCCGTTCCTCGCTCGATAACCTCTGGTTCCACGCGAATCGCGCGCGGCAACCCGACGCCCAATCCCTTGAGTGGTCTGGGCCCGGTGCGCAGCAACACAGGAAGCGGAACCACCACGCCTGCAACCGTGGTCGCTCCGGCGCCCGCGCCGCCGACACGCGCAGTCACATCGATTAGCAGCTCGACCGGCGGCAGGCCGCTCGCCACGGGCAATGCGCCGCGCGGATATGTTCGCATAACCGGAGACCATCCCGGCCTGGCGACGGCGGGAATACGTCCCGAAAACCGCGCGCGCAACGAGGAAGATGCCGCGCGCGCCGACGCGCGCGCCGGTCGCGCCGCGAGCGCCATTGATCGTGCTACGGCTTCGCTCGACGGCGGACGCGATACCGGCTGGCGATTTCAGCAGCGCGCCTTGCTACGCCTGGAAAACGGCGATAACGCCGGCGCCGCGAGCGATTTTCAAAGCGCCATCAACGCTTACCGCGATCAAATCAGTCGCGGCACGCGCGTCGACGATGCCCGGCGCGGCATTACCGCCTGCCAAAGCGGACTGCGCCTGGCGCTGGCCAACACGCGCGGATGAATCCAAGAGAACCAGGGCGAATTCAGGCGTACTTTTTTATGGTCGCGACTTTTTTTAAAACCCCCGCGTTATTCCGGTCGCTGCAAGCCATGGCCGCAGCGGTCTTTGTTCCATTGTGCATTGCGTCCACTGTCGGGGCGGTGCCGGCATTTGCGGCGCCGATTGGCCCTGCGGCTCCTGTTGTTCCGCGTCCGATTTTGCCGGCTGCCGTGCGAAACACCAACATTTTGATCGTTCCGTTCGACGAGCTTTCCAGAGCGCAAGTCGGAAACGTCGCTGTGCCTGTCGTTCCGATTGTGCCGCCTGCCGCTCCCGGTGTTGCGGCGAAAGTCGAAGCGCGCGTTGCGGCGCAAAAACGCCCCGCGCCGCAAGACGAGTTTGCGCCGGTGCCCGAGCCGGGCGGCCTGGTTGCGCCGCGCAACAACGCGCCGCGCAATGATGCGCCGATTCAGCCGGCCTTTGGCGCCGCGCCACCAACTGTGATGGTGCCGCGAACCGCGCCGCCTCGCGTTCCGGCATCATCCGGTGCGCTCGACGAGCAGCCCGCCGCCGGCATGGCACCGAGCAGCTCCCCCGCACCGGGCTTTGCGCAAAACGCCGCGGCGCCGCTTCGGCGTGTTTTGGTGCGCGCGGGATTTGCCGACGTATTGTCCAGTCCTCTGGATGGTACATCGGTGCGCCGTGTCGTCAATGAGCGGCGCCTGTCGGCGCGCACGCTGCAGGCTGTGCGAAACGGCATGAAGCAACTGGTCGCTGTGGGAATGGACGGGCCTGCCGCCGATGCGGCGGATGCCGAAAAAGTCTGGGACGGGCCGGCTCCGCCTGTGGCGATGGCAACGATCCAGGCGACGCGCGCGGCAACGCGGCTGGGCAATGCTCTGGGTTATCGCGCCGTGGTTTTGATGGCCGTTCTGCCTTCCACCAACGGCGCCAGCGCCGCAACGTACGTGATGCTGGTAGCGGATGCCGCGCGCGGCACGAGCGAGACGCTGGCCTTTGACGAAACCGGCGCGAGTTGGAGCGCGGCGCACGAAGCGGCGGCTTCGAGTGGCAGCGCATTGTTGCTTAAAAAACTGATGTTGTGGCCTGACGCGACGGCGCAACAAAAGGCGCAGGCGGCGGCGGACTATTTTCAGCAAGCGCGCGCGCTGGCGAGTACCGATAAAAACGAAGCGATCGATTTGATGAATCAGTCCCTGGCGCTTGATCCCGGTCAGGGCGACGTTTATGTTGTGATGGGTGACCTGGTCAATTCATCGGATCCGACGGCGGCAGCGCGCTTTTATCAGCGCGCGCTGGAAACCGGAACCCTGGATGCCGGCACCGCGTGGGAAAAGATCGCCGTCGCGCAGGCCGGCGCCAAAGACTGGCCGCGCGCGCTCGAAGCGGCGCGGCAAGCTCTGATTTTGCGTCACGATACCGCGGCGCTGCGCAGTGCGATGGCGACCGCGCAGTTTGGCCGCGGCGCGCTTTTTCGCCGGGCCGATCATCTTGAAGAAGCCGAAGCCGCCGAAGCGCAGGGCAGAGTTCATCTCGACAAGGCGCGCGAAATGGCGCCCGACGACCCGCAAATCGCGCGCTTGCTCGCCGAGCAGTACGTCGCTCAGCGGCGCTTTTCCGAAGCGGTCGAATTGCTCGACGATCTGGTGTCGCGCGGCGTCCCCGATGCGAGCTTGCAGGGGTTTTACGCGGCGACGCTGACTGATCGCGGCGGGCGCGAAATCGACGCGTTTATCGCCTGGGCGCGTTTGTGGAAAATGAAGGGGACGAAAAGCGCGGCGATGCCGGCGGCGCGCTATCGCCGCATTGCCGACGGTTTTGATCGCTATGTTACGGCGTTGGCGCATCAGGCGTCGCAGCAGGTCGCGGGCGTTGCCGGCGGGACTGTCGCGCGCGAGAACGCGCTTTTGCAGTTGCAAGGTTTCAGCGACTCGATGGTCGGCGCCAAAGGCGCCATCACGATTTTGCATCCGCCCAAAACCGGCACTCTCAGCGCAGCGCAGGAGATTCGCGTGTTCGCCGTCGACCTGCTCGATCAGGCGCTCGATGCCTATCGCGTTTACGCCGAAACCGGCGACGATATTTATCGCGGTCGCGGAACGGAATTGCATCGACAGGCGATCAATCAATTGAACGTCGCGCGTGGCGGGCGCGCTCAGTAATTTTCCACAAATATTTCTATGCCGATTCCTTTCGGAAAAATCCTGATGATCGTGGGCATGCTGTTGTTCGTTGCCGGCGTGCTTTTCACGGTCGGTGGCCGCTTTGGTCTGGGGCGTCTGCCCGGCGATTTTGCGATGCGTAGCGGCAACACGCGTTTTTTCTTCCCGCTTGCGACCAGCATTTTGCTGTCCATCGGCCTCACGATTCTCATCAATCTGTATCTGCGCTTTTTCAAATAGCGATTGCTCCAAAACAAAAAGTACGCCCGAATTCGGGCGTACTTTTCTATTTTTGCAACGCGTGCAGCGCCTCGACGCGCATTACGGCGGCGCTGGTTTCGAGATTGGCGCAAATTTGAACCGCGCGCACGTTGGTGTAAATCAGCATTCCCAAACCGTCCACGCACCTGGCGCCGATTTCGCGCGCCTCGCGTAGCAATCGCGTTTCGAGCGGGTTGTAAACGATGTCGTAAACCGCCAGATTCTCGTGCAAAAACTCGCGCGAAATCGGTGAATCTTCGACGTGCGGAGCCATGCCGACCGAAGTCGCGTTGACCAGGAGATCGCAGTTCTGTAAAGTTTCGCGCGCGACTTCGGCATCCAGAGACGCGGCAAAACTTTCCACGCCCAGCGCGCGCACTTCTTCGGCAATTGTCTCGGCGCGCGAAACGGTGCGATTCAAAATCGTAATTTTGGCGGCGCCTTCGAGCGCGAAAGTCAGCGCCAGAGAACGCGCCGCGCCGCCGCCGCCGAGGATCGCCAGCCGCGCGTTTTTCACTTCGACGTTCTCCTCAGCCAGGCTTTTGATCGCCGCCCAGCCGTCTGTCGAATGACCGATGATTTTATCGCCATCGAATTGCAGAAGGTTGGCGGCGCCCATCGCGCGCGCCGATTCATCCAGTTCGTCGCACAAATCGAGCACAGATTCTTTGTGCGGAATCGTAACCATCAAGCCGAGTAAACCCAGGGCGCGCGCGCCGCGGATCGCGTCCGCCAAGTTTCCGGGCGCGACGCGCAACGCGACGTTAACAACATCGGCGCCGATTTCCCCAAGCGCCACGTTCTGAATGCGCGGTGTCAGCGAATGCTCGATCGGGTCGCCGATGATGGCGAGCGTACGGGTGGAAGAAGAAATCATCGCGCCGCATTTTATCACGCGGCAAAGCGGGCGGACATCTTGCCTGTCGCGTTTACGCGGAACTCGCGACGCGTTGACTTTGCCGCAATTCGTTTCGCCCGAATAAGTACGCCTGAATACCCGCGTACTTTTCCTCTATGACAACTAGAAGCTGTTTGAAAAATAGCAAACGTGTGTCATTTCGACCGTAGCGCAGTGAGGAACGAACGAAGCGAAATGGAGACATCTTTGATTTTACGAGGCAAAAGATGTCTCGGCTTCGCTCGACATGACACACATTCTGATTTTCCAAAACAGCTTCTTATAACCTCTGGCCGATAATTTCGCTGCGGTGCGGCTCCAATGAAACCTTCAAGATCGCTCACTTGGAATCGACTTACCATGTGGATCGACCGTCGGATGGCCGGCGGCTGCATCAATGGCTTCGGCGAGTTGCGGCGTCAGAAAATGCTCGACGCGATCCGCTGCTTCATGCACATGGTCTTCGGGATAGCCCAGGCTTTCAAGATAGCTTTCGTAAGCGCGGTGGCGATGCACTAATTTCTGCGCGGTTTCGATTCCCGTTGGCGTGAGAAAAAAGCCACCATCATTGTTTTGCACCAGTTGCGCGCGGCTCAGTTCCTTCAAGGCGCGGCTGGCGATGCCGATTTCTGTTCGCGTCACCGTGGCCAGGCCGATGGCGTTCAACGGCTTGACGGCAGTGGTAATCGCTATTGCGGCGTCGGGGGCGTTTTCCTGTTGCAAACGCCACAACGCTTGCAGCACGTCTTCTCGCACGACGCTGCGCGATAGCTGGCGCTGTCCCAATCTTTTGGTGACAAGACCGTGGCTGGGCGAAAACAAAAACGCCAGTGCGAACAGTCCACCCGAAACCACAGTCATCGCGCCTGCTGTTGAAGCATCGAGCCGCTGTGCGACGAGATAGCCTAAAACCGACGATAAGACTCCGCAGCCCACGCTTATAGCCAGCATTTTTTTCAGGTCGTCGCACAGCAAATACGCCGTCGCGGGCGGCACGACAAGCATGGCCACCACCAGAATCGCGCCAACAGGCTCGAAGGCGCCCACGGTCGTCACCGAGACCAGAGCCATCAGCAAATAGTGCATCAAAACCGCGTTGATGCCGACGGCGGTCGCCATTTCGGGATCGAAAGCCGAAATTTTCAGTTCCTTGAAAAACAGGCTTACGGTCACAAAGCAGAACGTGAAAACACCTAGCATCTGCCAGAAAGCCTGTGGGCCAAAGTCGCGTCCGGCGAAGAACAACTTATTGTATGGCGTAAATTCGATAACGCCATACAGCACGCAGTCGAGATCGAGATCGACTTCAGAAGCGAACTGCGAAATCAAGATCACACCTATCGCGAACAGCGACGTAAAAGTCACGCCGATGGCCGCGTCGCCGCGCACGCGCCCGCTTTTATTAAGCACCTGCACCAGGAAA
>Ga0136611_10000588_pt1 | contig 24308 bp, 20 predicted proteins | sample AntDrymUQ2232306_2_FD_106645 | JGI IMG/M metagenome (GOLD analysis project Ga0136611, IMG submission 106645) | Polar desert sand microbial communities from Dry Valleys, Antarctica - metaG UQ223 (23.06) | ecosystem: Environmental > Terrestrial > Soil > Desert | place: Antarctica: Dry Valley...
GAACCGGTCGATCGGGTTGCGGCTCCACTCGGCCGACTTCACGACCGGCGGTTCGATCTTTTGGAGCGGACGATAGGCCCAATACTGCCGATCCTTGTCCGTCACGATCATCGGCTTCTTGACGGCCGGTTCGACCCCTTCGATCAGCGGTTTGTCGTACGCGGCCCCGAGGTCGATCCACTTCACGAGCGCCGCGATCGCCTCTTTGCTCAGTTGCACCTTCGGCGGCATGTGGAGTTCGTCGGTCCGCGTCACGAACTCGATCAGCCGGCTCTCCTTGGCCTTCCCCGGTGTGATCGTGGGACCTCGGTCGGCTCCCTTCAGGAGCAGTTCGCGAGTTGCGATGTTCAGCCCGGATTTCGTCTTGGTGCCGCCGTGACACTCCAGGCAATTCTTGACGAGCACCTCGCGCACGCTCTCCTTGAACAGCTTCTGGCTGTCGGCCATCTTCGCCGCATGATCGGCGGGGATCTGCGTCTGAGCGCGGGCGAAGCCGCCGACGAGTCCGAGGAGCGCAACCGCGGTGAGAAAGCGGGTCATGTGTTTTCGGGAGAAGGACAAGTGGATTCGATTCCGGCGGGCATTCGACATATTCTACCAGTTGCCCACTGCGATTCCTACACCGGAGCCTGCCGCCATGACCCTCCCCTACCGCCAACTCTACATCGACGGCAAGTGGTGCGATGCCGCGTCCGGCAAGCGGCTCGCCGTGGTCAACCCGGCGACCGAAGAAGCCTTCGCCGAAGTCGCCTTCGGCAACCGCGACGACTGCCGGCGGGCCATCGAAGCCGCATCGAAAGCCATGCCCGCGTGGATGAAGCTGACGGCGTGGGATCGCGCGAAGCTGCTGAAGCGAGTCGCCGAACTCATCCGTGAGCGCGCCGACAAATTCGCCCGCGACATGACGATGGAGCAGGGCAAGCCCGTCGCCGAAGCGAAGATGGAAGTGATGCAGTCGGCCGACACCTTCGAGTGGTTCGCCGAAGAAGCGAAGCGCGCCTACGGCCAAGTGATTCCAAACAGTGTGCCGGGGAAGCGGCACCTGACGATCAAGCACCCCGTCGGCGTGGTGGGCACCATCGGGCCGTGGAACTTCCCGATGAGCCTCCAGTGCCGCAAGATCGCCCCTGCCCTCGCGGTCGGCTGTACCGTCGTCGCGAAGCCCGCGAGCCAGACGCCGCTCTCGGTCGTCAACATCTTCGATTGCCTCATCGACGCGGGCATTCCCGCGGGCGTGGCGAACCTCGTCATCGGGCCGTCGAGCGAGATCGGCGACGAGATCATGACGAACGATCTCGTGAAGAAAGTCAGCTTCACCGGCTCCACGGAAGTCGGCAAGCACCTCATGCGGCAGGCGGCCGGCACTGTGAAGCGGCTCAGCCTCGAACTCGGCGGGCACGCCCCGTTCATCGTCTTTCCGGACGCCGACCCCGAAGTCGTGGCGAAGGCGGCGGTGATGGGCAAGTTCCGCAACAACGGGCAAGTCTGCATTTCGCCGAGCCGGTTCTTCGTCCACGCCGACATCCACAAGCGGTTCACCGAAGTGGCGGTGGCCGAAGCGAAGACCCTCAAGCTCGGCAACGGCCTCGACGAGGGGACGCAGATCGGCCCGATGTTCGAGAAGAAAGCGATGGAGAACACGCAGGGGCTGATCGCCGACGCCACCGGCAAAGGGGCGAAGCTCCTATCCGGCGGGAAGCGCTCCGAGAAGTTCGCCAAAGGCTACTTCTTCGAACCGACAATCCTCGGCGGGCTGAGCGCCGATGCCCGCGTCCTCACGGAGGAACCGTTCGCCCCGGTCATGCCGATCCTCGATTTCAGCAAGATCGAGGACGTAATCGCGGCCGCGAACAGCACGAAGTACGGACTCGCCGCGTACGTCTTCACGAACGACATCACGGTGGCGTTCAAGATGGCCGAGGGGTTGGAAGCGGGGATGATCGGCATCAACGATCCGGTTCCCGTCGGCGTCCAGTGCCCCTTCGGAGGCATGAAGGAATCGGGCCTCGGACGAGAGTTGTCGCACGAGGGGCTGGAAGCGTACTTGGAGACCAAGCACGTCAGCTTCAAGCTGCGCGATTGAAAAGGGCGAGGCCCGGCCGAACGGATCGGCGGGCCTCGGTGCTGCTTCGAGAATCGATCAGCCGGTCGGTTTCGAGAGGTCGATCACCACTTCGTTTTTCCCGGCTTCGACCGTCACCACCAACTTCGAGGCCGCGAAAGTCGAGTGGCCCGCGAAGCGGTCGGGCTTCTTGCTCTTCTCCTTGCCGGTCGATTGGGTTCCCGTACCCGCTCCCGATGACGCCGCCGCGATGACCACTTTGTACCGGCCCGGTTTCAGCGTTCCTCCCGACGCCACGAATTCGAACGAGCCATTGCCGTTGAGCGCGGCGGTGGCGCAATTGCCCTCGTCGAATGAGCCGTCCGGCTTCATCGGGTGGAAGCTGAGGGAAACCTGCTGGCCCTCGCTGCCGACCGGTTTCCCGCCGTCCACCACACTGCCTTTCAGTGTGCCGGCATCCGCGCCGCACCCGGCCGCGCCGCAGATCGATCCGAACACGAGGGCGTAAGCAAGCGTTTTCATGAGTGTCCTCAGTAGTCGTTGCCGAGGACTTGCCCGTCGTTGCGGCTGTGGAGCAGCCACCACGATCGCTGACTGACGGAGTTGGAGATGAACCGCACGCTTCCATCGGCCATCCCGGTCATCACACCGCCGGTGTGCCGGCTCTTCGCGGTGACCTGCCAGCTGCCGCAGCCGCCGCAGGCGCCCATGCCGATGTCGGGGCGGTCGTCGGCACCCTGAATGTCGTCGTACCCGCTCAAGGAGACGTTCGGCGTCGGCGTGTCGATCCGGCCGTTTCCGGCCGAAATGCTGGCGCCGGTTTGGCCCATCGCCCACGTCCCGCGGATGTCGTTCGCGCTCGGCCCGATCCGCATTTCATCGATCAGGATGGTATTCGATGTGCCGTCGGTGATTCCCACGAGGGTGGTCTTACTGTTGACGCCCATCACCCCGCCGCCCGAGAAGCCCGTCAGGTAGGCGGGGTAGTATTCGACTGGGTTGAAGCTCGGGCTTGCGTCGGCCCAGACTCCGCCGTTGCGGACGGCCATGCCGACCGAACCGCCTTCCCAGAACATGCCGGGGCCGGCGTTGGCGGCGTAGTTGCCGCGCGCCCAGCCGCCGCCGGCCCGGTTGGCCAAGACCTCGCCGCCGGTGTCGGAGGGGCAGCGGAATGCCTTCAGATTGGTGCCTCTCAGCCCCCGCCAACCCGAGTCCCCGCTGATCGGGTAATTCTGCACGCTCGCGGACACCGTCTGGTACAGGTTGCCCTGCTCGATGTTCGGCAGGATCAGCACCGCCCAGTTCGGCCCGAAGTTTTGGTTGTAGTCGTAGATGCTGCCCACCGAGGTGTGCATGAGCACACCGGCCGGCAGTGCGCCGTTCGTGTCGTGGTAGTTGTGGCAGCCGAGCGCGAGCTGCTTCATGTTGTTCGAGCAGCTCATCCGGGCCGCGGCTTCGCGGACCTTCTGGACGGCCGGGAGCAGCAAACCGATGAGGATGGCGATGATGGCGATGACCACCAGGAGTTCGATCAGCGTGAACGCCGATCTCCGACGCGGTGCCGTGAACATGGGAGAGACCCTCGGGCGATAAAAGGATGAAAGGGAGGCTCGACAGTTGAAAAGTACCATGTCGCCTCAACCGGGACAAGCGCCGAGCCGCAAACGAGTTCGGACATTTCGAGATTGTCCTTCGCGGCCGTGCCACTCACTTTCCCCGCGACGGCACTCCCGCAGCGAATTTGCAATTCCCGGTTTCGTTCGCGGTGCCGCCGTGCTATCCTCGTACAATTCTCGCAGGCGCGGTCCGCACAGTCGAGGTCTCCCATGAGCCGCATGAGCCGGGAATTCGGGTTGGTGCTCCTCGGATCGGGCATCCTCACGGCCGAATACTTCACGGCCCCGTCTCCCGAAGACGAGATGGAGAAGAAGGCCGACGAGCAAGCGGCCGAGCGCACGGGGCACCCCGCACACCACCGTTCGCACTACGGGCACGTCCCGCTCTTCCTCTTCGTCCACAGCCCGGCATACGCCGGCAACAAAATGGGTCGCCCCGCGTCCTATTCGCCGACGACCCGCGCCGGCGGCTTCGGCGGCGCCGGTCGGGCGTTCTCCGGCGGCGGTAGCTGACCGGCCATGCACCGCATGGCGGTCACACCCCGGCCCGATTGGCAGCGCAAGGTCGAGGCCCTCGGCCTCCATTTCCACACGCTCGACGGCGTGCCGTACTGGGACGAATCGGCCTGCTACACCCTCTCCCGCTACGAAGTCGATAGCATCGAGCGGGCCACCTACGCCCTCTGGGAAATGTGCCTCGAACTCGTCCAGCACGTCATCGACAACCGGATGTTCGGCCTCTTCCTGATCCCGCCCGAGTTCGAAGAGATCGTCGTCCGAAGTTGGGACGAAGACTGGCCCTCGATCTACGGCCGCTTCGATCTCGCCTTCGACGGCGTCGGCCCCCCCAAACTCCTGGAGTTCAACGCCGACACGCCGACGGGTTTGGTCGAAGCCTCCGTCGCGCAGTGGCACTGGCTGAAGGAAACCGACGACCGCGGCGACCAGTTCAACAGCATCCACGATCGACTGATCGAAGCCTGGACGGCGACGAAAGCGTTCGACCCGGCCCCGATCCACTTCGCGGCCATCGAAGGGAATGTCGAGGATTACATCACGGTCGAGTACCTGCGCGATACCGCGATTCAAGCGGGCTTGCAGACGGCGTACTTGGATATCGAAGCCATCGGCTACGACACGGCCCGCAAGCGCTTCACGGACCCGCAGAACCGCGTCATCACCACGCTCTTCAAACTCTACCCGTGGGAGTGGCTGACGAAGGACACCTTCGCCCCGAACATCCTCACGGCCGGCACGAAGTGGATCGAGCCGCCGTGGAAGGCGATCCTTTCGTGCAAGTCGATCCTCCCCTTGCTCTACCAGTTGAACCCCGATTCGCCGTTCCTGCTCCCCGCTTGGTTCGAGCAGCCCGGCTTCGGCAGCTACGTCCGCAAGCCGATCCACGCCCGCGAAGGGGCCAACATCCAAGTCGTCCGCAACGGCGTCGCCGAGGAGGAGACGGACGGATCGTACGATACTTCCGTCTGCGTCTACCAGCAGCTCTCCGACCTGAAGGCGCACGACGGGATGTATCCGATCATCGGCAGTTGGGTGGTACACGGCTGGGCCTGCGGGATCGGCATCCGCGAGGACAGCCGGATGATCACGCAGAACACGAGCCGGTTCGTGCCGCACAAAATGTCCGACTGATCCGGGTGCGGAATCGACGAGCCGGACAAAGCACGGGAGGCGTTCGTGTTTGAAAAATTCGATTACGCGAAGCTCAATGCCGAGGCGAAGCGCTACCTCGGAGACGTGCGCCGGCGCGGCGGCCGGGGGATACCGGGGGTCTACCTCGCGCTTTCGGACAATCGGCCGATCTGGGCGGCCCTCGCCGGCGTCGTTGTGCTGCCGCTCTTCCTCTGGATCGGCTATACCTCCAGCAAAGCGCCGTGGGCCACGGCGATGCTGCAGACGGCCGGCGTGCTCCTCGGAGGCTGGCTCCTCTGGTTCGCCGTGCGACGCTGGACGGCGAGCACCGATAGCTCCTCCGGCTACTTCTACTACTTCGACAGCCGGCACGCGTTCGTCGGCGAGGGCGAAACGATCCGCGTCGCTCCGATCCATCCCTCGGCGAAGGTCTCGCCGCACGGGGCGAATGCGATCCTGATCGAGTCGGATCTCGACGACCGGACGATCGCCGTGCCGAACCGGGGCTTCGCCGAGCGGGTTTCGGATTTCTACCACGGCCTCGCATGGGTACGCTCGCGGGAAGACGGGCCGTGGGCGAACCTCGAAGACGACGAAGCCGGGGCCGTCGCCCGCTATCTGGCCGAAGAAGATGAAGCGCCGCAGAACTTGGCCGAAGCCGACTTGGGCATCGACTCCTTCACCGACACCGTCCGGGCAACGGGGCGTTTGAAGTCGGGGATACTCGGTCTGCTCGCTTGGCTCGGTATCGGAGCCGCTTCGTTCGCGATCTTTTCGGCGACCAACGGCATCATCCAGGACAACATGGCCTTCGCCGGGGCGAAGGGGAACATCGGCAAAGACTCCGCCGAGAAGTACACAGGTGCCCAGGGGCTGCGCGACTACCTGCTGAACGAGCGCAACACCCGCAACCGCGACGAGGCGAAGGCACTGCTGTCGAAGCTCTACGATGCCCCGATCGCCCAAGTGAAATCGAACCCCACGGCCGATCCGATCCTCCGCGACGGCATAGCCGCGCTGCTCGAATCCCTGCGCGGGCCGGAAACGCCCGCCGTGTCGATCACGGCCATCGACACGGAAGCTCCCGTGCAGACGAACCTCGCAAAGGGACTTCGCTCGCGCTTCGCGGATGGCATCGCGACGGCCGTGGGCAAGGACCTCATCGCGTTCGGGGAACCCCCGGCCGACAAGCCCGCGCTGCTGACGATCCGCTACAGCCGTACCAATCCGACGAGCGTCGAGTGGATCGTCGAGATCCGCCTGAAGCCGGACGATGCATCTCCCTTTCAAGCCAAGGGGAGCGCGGCGTATTCCGGGGGGATCGGGTTCCAGCCCATGCCGTTCGGGCAAACGGTGGAACTCCCGACTTCGGAGACCGACGCGATCGGGGAAGCCGTCTACTTCGACGTCATGATGAAGATGATCGGCCAAGCTCCCGGAAAACCGGCCGCGATCACGAATGACGATTGGTGAGGCCGGCGAGCGCCGTGCGCAATTCGTAAGCGGCCCGTTCCGGGGGCACCGCGTTCAGGAAGCAGCCGCTGCCCCATTCGAATCCCGCGGCCCGGGCCGTGCGCGGGATCAATTCCCAGTGCCAGTGGTAATGCGCGTTCGGCCGCGCCCGGATCGGGCTCGTGTGCAGGAACGCGTTGTACGCCGGCTCCGCGAGCACGACATCGAGCGCCGCGAGCAGGTCGAGTATCAGCCGGGCGAGTTCGCCGAGGGGGGCATCGCCGGTGATCTCGTAGTGGCTCGCGTGGTACTTCGGCACGACCCAGAATTCGTATGAGAAGCGCGGCGCGAACGGACAGAGTGCGACGAAATGCTCCGTCTCCTTCAACACTCGGATGCGGTCGTGGCGCTCCTTTTCGAGCAGTTCGCAGTAGACGCACTGTGCATGCTCGGCGTGGCAGGCCTTCGCGAAGGCGATCTCCGAAGCGATGGCGTCCGGCACCATCGGCAATGAAACGATCTGGGCGTGGATGTGGGCGAGCGAGGCCCCCGCTTCCGAGCCGACGTTCTGGAACACCTGCACGTAGTGCCAGAGGTTGTCGTCGGAGATGGCCCGGATGCGCTCGCGGTAGGCGACGAGCAGATCGGCGTATTGCTTCGGCGTGAGCTTCGCGGGGTTCGCCTCGTGGTGCCGGCAGGGGATGACGACTTCGTGGGCACCGAAGCCGGGCCGGGCTTCGAAGAACGGATCGAGCAGCGGCAGCGTCGACGCCATCACGGGCCGAAGCGCGGGGAACTTGTTCGGCACGACGCGCAGTTCCCACCCGGATGAGTCCTTCGCCGACCCTGCGGGCCGGAGTGCGTAGAGTTCGTCCGGGCACTCCTTCTCATGCCCCTCGCAGAAGGGGCAGACGGCGGTCGCGGACGGGCGATCGCGGTGGTGCGGCTGCGTGTGCTGCAGCGTGATCGGCCGGCGGGCGCGCTCGGGGGCGAAGATGACCCAGCGCCCGGTGGCGGGGCAGCGGCGGAACTCCGGCAGGGGATCGTCGAACATGATCAGATCCGTTCGCGGTCGCCGGGCTGGGGCACGGCGACATCCGGGAAGCCCGCGTCCCGGAGCGTGACGGCCAGCGCCTCCGACTGCTCGCGCTCGCCGTGGATCAGGCGCACCTTGCCGACGTGACCGACGAGCGGTCCGAGGTACTCCAAGAAATCGTCGCGGTCGGCGTGGCCGCTGAAGCCGTCCAAGTGGACGACTTCGAGCCACTTGTTCCACTCTTTGCCCTGGAAGAAGACCGTCGGCTTCGTCTCCATCAAACGCCGCCCGGTCGTGCCGTTCGCCTGGTAGCTCACGAGGATGACGGTGCTGCGCGGGTCGTCCACATTCCCCTTCAAGTGGCCGATGATCCGGCCCGCGTCGCACATGCCGCTCGACGCGATGATGATGTGCGGGCCGGGGCGCATGCCGAGTTCGTTGCTCGCTTCGAAGCTGCGGACAAACTGCACGCCGTCGCCGCCGAGGATGCCGTGCCCTTCGCGCACCGCTTGGCCGACTTCGTCGTCGAGGGCGTTCGGGTGCGAGCGGTAGACTTCCGAGATGTCGGCCGCGAGCGGACTATCGACGTAGATCGGCACTTTGGGAATCTTCCCGGCCCGCAATCCGAGTTGCAGGAAGTGGACGATGAGCTGGGTCCGGCCAAGGCTGAACGCCGGGATGAGCGCCTTCCCGCCGCGCTCCATCGTGCGCCGGATCGTCTCGTAAAGCTTGTCGATCGTCTCGCTCAGCGAGGCGTGCAGACGGTTGCCGTAGGTGCTCTCGCAGACGAGCAGATCGGCGGGGGGCAGCGCCGCCGTCGGCTTGAGGAGCGGGATGCCGCGGCGGCCCAAGTCGCCGCTGAACGTGAGGCGGCGCGTCCCGCCGAACGACTCCATTTTGAGGGAGACCATCGCGGAGCCGAGGATGTGCCCAGCTTCGGCGAAGGTGAAGGTAACGCCATCCGACAGCGCCGTCTCTTTGCCGTAGGGGACGCTCACGAGCATGTCGAGGGCGCGGTTCACATCGGCGAAGGTGTAGAGCGGCTCGACGATCGGCTCGGCGTAGTTGCGGGCGATGTTGATGTGGCCCGCGTCCTCTTCTTGGATCTTCGCGGAGTCGTTGAGCATGACCTTCAGCAGGTCGCGCGTCGGCGGGGTGACGTAGACTTTCCCCGAGTAGCCCTGCCGGATGAGCGTCGGCAAATTGCCGCAGTGGTCGATGTGGGCGTGGCTGATGATGACGCTGTCGAGCTGCTGCGGATGGAACGGGAAGTGGCTATTGCGCTGGCGCGACTCCTCGCGCTTCCCCTGGTACATCCCGCAGTCGAGGAGCACTTGCGTGCCGCAGGCTTCCACCAAGTGCATAGAGCCGCTGACGCCCGAGGCGGCCCCCCAGAATGTCAGGGTCGGTTCGGCGTCCCACGGAGCATCGCCGGTGTTGTGTGTACTCATTCCTACATTCTAGGTAACGGGTAAAGAGTGTCGCCACACTTGCGGAGAACGCCATGCCGACCGTCGCCGACTGGGCCGGCTTCCTCGGAGACTTCGCGCCGCTCTCGACGGCCGCGAATTGGGACAACGTCGGCCTGCTGTTGGGGGATCGAATTTCGCCGTGCGGGCGCGCGATGACGTGCCTCACGATCACGCCGGCGGTCGTCGCGGAAGCCGTGGCCGAATGCGTCGAACTGATCGTGGCCCATCACCCGATCTTCTTCAAAGGGGCTAAGAACCTGTCGGACGGCACGCCCGAGGGAAGATTATTGCATCCGCTGCTGAAAGCGGGAATTGCCGTCTATTCGCCGCACACCGCATTCGACAACTGCCCGGGCGGGATCAACGACGGCCTCGCGGAGCGCTTCAGACTGAAGGACGTCCGCACGCTCCGCCCAAAGGACGCTCCACTCGAATACAAGCTCGTCGCGTTCGTGCCCGACGCCGACCTCGCCCGCGTTTCCGATGCCGTCTTCGCGGCCGGTGGTGGCAAGATCGGCGACTACGAACAGTGCAGCTTCCGAACCGCCGGAATCGGGACGTTCTTCGGCATGGCCGGTACGAATCCGATCGTCGGCGAACGCGGTCGCCGCGAAGAGGTGGCCGAACACCGAGTCGAGATCATCGTCCCCGAAGCGAGGCTCTCCGCGGCGGTCGCCGCGCTGCGGGCGACCCACAGTTACGAGGAACCGGCGTTCGACATCTACCCGCTGAAGCCGAAGCGATCCGGAGGCGAAGGCCGCATCGGCGAACTCGCCGAAACAGTCTCGCTCCGCGGGTTCGCCGGGATGGTGAAGGGTGCGTGCCGCGCGAATGCGATCCAGTTCGTCGGCGAGGGTGACCGACCCGTCAAGCTCGTCGCGCTCGCCTGCGGTGCTGCGGGGGAGTTTCTGCAAGATGCCATCCGCGCGAAGGCCGATGCGTTCGTGACCGGCGAAGCGCGCTTCCACGATTGCCTCGCGGCCGAAGCCGCCGGAATCGGATTGGTGCTGCCGGGACACTATGCGAGCGAACGACCGGGTATCGAAGACTTGGCCGAGAGGTTGAAGAAGGCATTTCCGACGTCCGAGATCTGGGCGAGCCGGGCCGAACGCGATCCGCTCACTTCGGCGTGAGCATCGCCTCGACTCCGGCGACGACCGCCTCCACTTCGGCCATCGCGCCGACGCCCACATCGCCGCAGGCGAGCGCCTTCGAGATCGGCGCGACGATGCGCAGATACTTCGCCCGGTCGTTGATCTGCGCGATGAGCGTCGCTTCGTCGAAGTGACCGGGAATGTGCGCCGCCCCGAAGTCGGCCGCTAGGGAGCGCAGGTGCTTCTTCGTGAAGGGATGCTGCCACATCAGCGTGTTCATCGCCGGGGCCAACACGACGGGCTTCGACCAGTCCCACGCCCGCCAGACGCAGGTGAGCGCGTTGTCGCACAGCCCGAGCGCGAGTTTCGCGAGCGTGTTCGCATCGAGAGGGGCGATCAGCAAGAGATCGGCCCATTTCCGCAATTGGATGTGCAGCACATCGTCGCCGCGGGTGTAGCCTCCGGTCGGCCATTCATCTTCATCGAGAGCCACGACGTTCGGATCGCGGACGCCGCCGGTGAAGGCCGGGTCGAAGAAGTGCGTCGCGGCGTCCGTGGAGACGATCCGAACCGAGTGACCGAGCGCTGTCAGTGAACCGTACATTGCCGGGATGCGGATCGCCGCGACGGAACCCGTCACCCCAAGCAGCACGTTCGCCATGGCTTCTCCCCTCCGGCGGAAGGCATTCTACCGAGGTGCGGCGACGGGGACGACGAGCGCCGGCATCTGCAAACCCGCGAGGTGGTCGAGCAGCAGTTTGTTGAGGTCGGGCGAAGCCGCTTCGAGCTTCGCGAGCAGCCCGCCCGGATTCGGATTCTGCCGCAGCGCCTGGAGGTAATCCTGGAGCACCTTCCGATTCGCCGGCGTGCTATGCAGCATGAAGTGCACCCACGCCCACGCCTCCTGGTACTCGGGCTTCTCCATCTGATGCACTTGGCCGAGCCTTTCGAGCCGGGCCAAGTTGGGTGCGAAGCCGGGCTTCCGCAGCGCTTCCAAGTGGGCGAGGTTCACGCCCGCGGCATTCGCGGGTTGCTCGAACACGCCCGCGATCCCCTCGTCGAGCCAGAGCGGGACGGCTTTCAGCACGCCGTGCAGCAGCGCGTGGGTGAGTTCGTGACGCAAGTCGGTGCGGAGGTGCTTGCCGACCCACGTGCAGACGGTGAGATCGTCCGGCAGGCTCGTGCCGCGCTGCTCGGCGAAGAAGTACGCCCGGCGGATCGGCAGCTTCGGATAGCGCGCCTGGATGTACGCCTCGTACTTCTCCTGATCCTCGAACAGGAAGACCTGCACGACCCCGCTCCCCGTCGGCAGCTTCAGTTCGGTCTGAATCTGCTCGGGCAGCTCTTCGAGTTCGGCGAAGAGGGAGTCGGCCGGTTCGAGCGGGAAGTCGGAGTAGAAGACGTACTGCGAGACGCGGTGGTAGTACTTCCCCGGCTTCTTCGGGAGCGCGGGAATCGGCAGGCCCGCAACTCGATCGGCCGGTTCGCCGGTGCTCGTCGTGGGGAGTTTCGCGGAGCGGTCGTGCAGCAGGCCGCAGCCGACCGATCCGAGGGCGAGCGCCCCGACGGCGCGGAGCAGCTGCCGGCGGCTCCACGCGGTTCGGCCGGAAAAACGATCCGTCATCGGCTTTCCATTCCGAAGAGGGCCAGCACGCAGGCTCGGGGATACCCACTCGACCCATTCGGGGCTAGTGGAATCGACCGAATCTTCATCGGCCGGGGGACGGCCGCGGCTTCAATATCGCCCGGAATTAGGCCAGAACGCGGCCGGATCGCCGATTCTTTTCCACTTTCGCAGAAGTCTCGGCCGCAATTGCGCGCCAGTGCGCTTTCCAATCGCCGGTCGGACGGGCGATCCACGAGCGGTACGCCCGCAGCAAGCGCAGCCGATCCGCGTTCGTGATGGCCGGCGAAACCAGAGAACTCGCGTTGAGGCGGGCGAGGTTGCGGACGCGTTCGCGGTCGGGCACGCGGAGGCCCAAGCGGACACCGACGAGGTCGATCAGGATCGGTTCGCCATCGGCAACGAGGATGTTCGGAGCTTTGAGGTCGCGGTGGCTCACACCCCGGTCGTGCAGATCGCGGATCAGGCGACCGAGTTGGTCGAGGAGTTCCCGACGCCGTTCGCGAGTGGCCATCGCCATCGCTTCGGGGAGCCCGACCGCGCCGGCGACGAACTCGAAGATCAAATAGCCCTCGCGCGGCAATCCGGCGCGGATGCGATGGAGGATCGCGAGCGGCCGGGCCGTCGGCAGACCGCGATCGCGCAGGCTCTGCCCCGCGATCCACGAGCGCAGCGCCGACGAGCGGCGGAGGCGGTTCTTCAATCCCGTCCAGACACTCCCTCGGCGGAAGCGCTTGAAGATGTAGCTCTGCGAACCGCACGTCCGCAGCGCGACCGTCGAACTCGGAGAATCCTTCAGGAGCTTCGCGTCGGCAGCGGCGAACGCCGCATCGGGGTCGGCGATCCACTTCGAGAGGACTTCGTCGGGCAAATCGCGAACGGCGTGCCCGCAGACGCCCGCGCCCGAGATCTTGCGGAACTCGCGGTTGTCGCCGAGGTAGCGTCCGAGGCGATTCGCCCAGAAGCGGAGGTTCGACTTCCGCGTGGCGACCTCGATGCCAGTCGCGTCGCCATTCGCCGCGCCGTAAGCTTGCCAGAAGTGTGCCCGATCCGACCGAGTCGCCCGCATTTGGAACCAGCGGTTCAGGATCACCAAGTTCTCGATCCGCTCGGCGACGGTCGAAGTGAGCTTCAGTGCGTGAACGTCGAGCAGTAGGAATTTCTGTTCGCCCCCGTCCAATTCTGCGAGCAGAAAATTGCCCGGATGCGGATCGGGATGGAGGAACTCCGCGCGGTGCATCGCACCCAGGAAGCGGCCGAAGGCTTTTGCGATTTCCCTTCTTCTCTGCGGTGTGAGCGGCGCTTCCAAAAACCGATCGAGTGGCACGGCCCCCGCCGCTTCCCGCGTGATGATGAAGCTGTCTCCCGGCCAGCGACCGACGCCGGCTCCCCATGCCAGCGGCTCCGTGCAGCCGACGCCGCTCGACAGGAGCGCCAAGGCGTTCTCGAATTCCAAACGGGCCTTCGGCGGCCGCACGAGTTCGCGCAACCAAGATCGCGGCGAGTTCGCCCGGCACTGCTTGACGTAGATCGTCCCGCCCGGCAGCGTCACGCGCCAGATGCTCCGCTGAAAGTTGCGCTTCACCAGCGTGGCCAGTCCCCGCTTCTGCCATTCGGCCAAGTCGGGTGCGCTTCCGAGAAGTTCCGACGCACCGCTGCGGAGATACCAGACGAAACCGGGCGAACGCACCGTTCGCAGGGGTTCGCTCGGCTGCGGCCGCAGCTTGCGGACGAAGTGACTCAGCACGGGGTGCCCCTCCCCAATCTCGCCAAGAGAGCGACCCACAGCGCCGCACCGACTCCGGTGCTGTACGAGTCGCGCACCTGCTCCCGGCCCGCATCGCCGAGCCTCCGCCGCAGTTGAACATCCCCTGCGAGAGCGCGCACGGCTCCGATCCACTCCTCCTGCGTCGTCGCGAGAAAGCCGTTCGCACCCGGCCGCACGATCTCGGACTGGACGCCCACCGGATTGGCGACGACCGGCAGTCCGGCCGCTTGATACTGAAGCAGTTTGAGGGCGCACTTGCCGTGGCTCCACGGATCGTCGGGCACCCAGCCGATGCCGATGTCGGACGATGCGAGTTCCGCCGCTTCCGAGCGAGCGTTCCAGGGAACCGCATCGACCGGAAGGTGCTCGAACTGCGGAAAGCGGTTGCAGATAATCTTCAACCGGAGGTTCGGCATCGTCCGTCCCAACGCTTCGAACAGCGGGCGCTGGGTTTCCAATCCCCGGAGGGTACTCGAAGAGCCGATCCAAACGAGGCGGATGACTTCGCCCGCTTCCGAACGCTCGGCGGGCGGATACTGAGCCAGGTCGATGCAGGTCGGAATCTCCGCGATGCGACTCGGATCGATGATCCGATGAGCGTGACCCGCGAGGATCGGATTGCCAGCGACCAGTGCGTCGGCCGCGTTCGCGATGGCGCGGAAGCGGCGCGACCGCTTCGGATCCGCGAAGCCTTTGCCCGAGTGGGAGTCGCGCTGCCAGATCGCGTCGTCGAAGTCGAACACCAGCTTGCGCGACCGCCGTCGGAGCCAGGCGACTTCGAAGCGCGAGAGGAGTTTGCGCTGGAGGATCACGACGTCGGCCGCACTCGCCGAGGAGTACGCTCGCAGTCGCCCCGCGATTCCTTTCGGGAGCGACCGGATCGCGAGGGTATGCCCGGCCGCTTCGAGGTGGGGCCGGAAGGCCGCGATGCGGTAGCGGCAGCAGACGTGATCGTCGCCCTCGACGAGGGCCAAGATGTTCACGGGGGGGTCACCCGCGCCGGCGTTTGGACATCGCCCGATCCATCTCGCGCTTCGCCTCGCTGTTCTTCAGCGACTGACGCTTGTCGTGCGACTGCTTCCCCTTGGCCGCGGCGATTTCGACTTTGGCCCGGCCGTCCTTGAAGTACATCCGCGTCGGAATGAGCGTGAAGCCCTTCTGGGCACCCTTCAGGGCGAACTTCGCGATCTCGCGGCGGCGCAGGAGCAGTTTGCGATCGCGCTTCGGCTTGTGGTTCATCCGGTTGCCGAAGGTGTACTCCGGGATTTCGCAGCCGACGAGCCAGACCTCCTCGTCTTCGATCATCGCATAGGAATCTTCGAGGCTGACTTGGCCCTCGCGCAGGCTCTTGACTTCCGTACCGACGAGGACGATCCCGCATTCGATGGTGTCGTGCAGTTCGTACTCGTGCGACGCCCGCCGGTTGCGGCAGATCATCGCCACCACCGGTTCGTCATTGCTGCCGACCTGACGCGCCTTGCCCATCGTGGGGCTATCTTACCGGGTGCCGAGAGATTCGAGAAGGCGATTGGTGAACGGGGTGGGCCGCGCTCGACGATCCGCAAGCCCGCGCGATCTTCCTCGGCGAAGCTGCCGGACGGGATCCGGGTGAACCAGGTGCGGTTCAAGAGCTTGATGGAAGCCGGGGTGCCGGCGGACTGGCTGAAGGAAGGAGGGGGAGGCGGGAAGGCCAATGCCTACCGGTATTGGAAGCCGGAAAACCCCATGCAATGAGCAATCGGAAATTTTCCCCATACCCCTAACGTTAGGGGTATTTCTTCCAAAACTCTTACCTCGCATTTTGGAAGAAATGCCCCGAACCGGGGGGTCGGCGGAAGATTTCCAGTTGGAGAATCGCCCGACCCTTTTTTCCCGTCCCAAGTCGGTGAACCGCGACCCCCGGCGAGCCGACCCTGTTAAGGCCGGCTCCACCGACAGAAGCATGTCGCCGTCTCGTGCGGTGAACCGCAACCCCCGGCGAGCCGACCCTGTTAAGGGTCGGGTGCAGGGAAACCCGAGTTGCCATTCGGCGAACTGCTCGCGGCCCTCCGCGCCGGCGGGACTGTTAAGGGACGGGTGCAGGGAAACCCGAGTTGCCATTGTCCCTCATCGATGGATCACCTGACCCTTAACAGGGTCGGCTCGCCGGGGAGAGCGGATCGGGGATGGTGGGCTTTTTCTCCGTCCTCGGATGCCCGGAGGTGACCAGTTCCGCTCCGGGATTCGCCCGCTCGTAGCGGAAGTCGCCAGACTTCCGATTCCCATTGCTTGGCGCACCGGCGGACATGCGGAGAGGTTTGCGAGGTTTGATTCTTGATTCCAGCGGAAATGCACCCACACTCTCGTGGAAGCAGCTGGAAACCCATGGAAGCACGGAAAGCGCCGGAATCAAGAAGTGAGCGGGGCACGCAAGAAAAATATCCCGCCGAAGACTCACTCAGAAGCGCCCATTCAACTGAGTTCGTCATTCGGCGAGACGAATTAACTCTACACACTCCGCGAGGAGTAGTGTGAGGCATGTCCGAAATGCCGCCGATACTCGCGACTATGCGCCCGAAAATCGGACACTCTGGCTCCGTTCTCAACTCCGGATGGTTGCCACCGTGAGGTAGAGAGCCGCGAGGTGGTTCCAGCCGCTCGTTTGAGGAAGCGATGCAACTGCTTGCCGAAGATGATCTTGTGCGATTCGAGTACGGCCCAGCATCAAGTTCGCCATGCCCAAGTTGAAGGAAATCACTGCACCTGCGGGTATCGACTCCCAAATCGCGAGTGCCGCTTCGGGATCCCCGCTGCACCAGAGATCGGCGGCCCGCTCGTTGAGTTCGGCCGAGGTCGTTCCGCGCTCCTGCGCTGCGGGGTGGCCCATTTCTCGCGAGAAGCCGGATGCCAGCAGGTTGAGGCCGACGGTATCGGAGGATCGACTGCGGTCGATCCATGCCGTCAGCCCGGCGAAGCCGCCCAGTTTGGCCTGCGGTGCGTCTCCGAGTTCGGCGGCGAATAGACCGGCCACATCCCGGAGGCGCTGGGGGAAGTGCCCCGCCGCCATCGGAATCCCGAGGCGACCGGAATTCGCATCGACGAAGCTCGACCAGTCGGCGGGAGCCGGTTCCGCACCGGCCGGCACGCCCAAAAGCTCCAGCGCGAGCCGGGCATCGGCCCAAGCGGCTTTGGCATCGACGCGGATTCCCGCCAGCACTTCGTGCGGTTCGACATCGCCGGAATCTTCGGCCGACGGTGTTGAGACCGCCCGCGCCGCCATCGAGCGACTGGTCAGTTCGGCGAGTGTGGGCTGGCGGGAAGGATTCATCGCAACATTCCGCGGGGTCGGGTGTCCGTCGCGAGGGGAACGGGCGACCGAGCCGGAACTTGCGCGGTTCACCCCGGCTCTTTCGGGTCTTTCCCCGGCTCTTTCGGGTCTTTGGGATCCATCGGCTTGGGAGGCTGGGGCACCTTGACCGGGAACGCGCGGATGATCGATCCGAAGTCGGCCGGAGTCGCGGCGACGAGCCGGGCGAGGACGCCCAGCTTCGCTTTCACGGCCGGATCGGGTTCCGACCCCGCGATCATCGCGGCCTGGGCGGCGACCGTCTCGTTGGTCAGCTTGCCGTGAGTCTGCACGTGGCGGATCGCGGCGTCGGCGGCCCGCAGCCGGATCGGGGCCGGTCGCCCCCCTTGAAGGGCCAAACTCACGAGGGCGACCTGCGCCTCGCCGGTGCCGATGCGGGCGAGCGCTTCGGCCGCGTCGGGGGCGAGGTCGTCGTCCGCGAGGGCTTTGCGGAAATCCCCCTCGGCGGGTCGGACATCGTAGCCGGGGATTTCGTCGAGGGCCATTTTCCGGAGCCATTCCCCCGCCAGTCTCGCGGTCGATTTCTTCTCGGCCGCATCGCGCGGAAGCGCGGCCGGGTCGGCCGTGCCCGCTCGGATGTCGCGTTTCAGATTGAAAGTCGAGAACGGCTCCGGGATGACGCGCACGCCGCGGAAGGGGCGGGCCATCTTCAGCAAACTCGCTTCGAGATCGGGGTCGCGGACGCTGTCGAACTCCAGCCCGAGCGGCTCCGGCGGGACGCGCTCGCGGAGGTCTTCGAACTTCTTCTTCTGGTCGTCGTTCATCGTCGCTTCGATCTGATCCATCAGCCGGATGAGCGACTCCGTGTCCTTCACGGCCTTCGCGGCATCGTCGAGGTCGCTGCGGTTGCGGACGACGAGCGTGGCCGCCTGGAGTTGCTTGACCGTCCGCGGCGCCGAAGTCGCCGTGGCCTTGTATTCGGCCGCGAGCACGGCGTAGACGAGTTGCGGGATGCGCAGGCCGAGCCGCGTCGTGAGCGGAACGGTCGTGTTGATGTCGGCCGCTTCGACGATACGGTTCATGCGCTTGACGCGGTAGCCCGCGAGGTCGTCGATTTTGTTGTCGCGCTTCTCGATCGTCGAAACCTTGAGCAGTTCGGGGTCGTCCATCGGCCGGTTCGGATCGCGGACGTACGGCTCGGGGACTTTGATGTCCTCGGTTTCCGTCGCCGCGATCAGCAGGGCGAGCCGGAGGAGCAAGTGCTCGAACGGAACCGGCTTCGTCCCGTCGCCGGAGGCGATGACGAGGACGGGCCGGCCGGCGCTGCGCGGTTCGGCGTTCACCTGAGTCAGGAGGTCGTTCAGGAGGGGATCGACGATGTGGCGGTCGATCGCGATGAGGTCGTAGTCGCTCGCCTCGCCGAGCCGGCGCATGAGCGACCGGCCCGAGGCGAAGCGTTCGGCGGTGTAACCGGCATCGCGGAATGCGGCCGCGAGCTTGTCGCCGCGGGCGGCATTCGGGTCGGCGATGATGGCGCGGCCGACTTTGCCGGCGGCGCCGTCCGCATCGGCACCGAGGGCGCGGCGGAGGATGTCGACGATCTTGGCCGATTGCCCGTGCGATGCGGGGCCGGGCGACCGCAGCAGCGCCAGGGCCGCCGCGAACTGCACGCGCGGATCGGGGTAGCTGAGGGCTTGGACGGCGGGCGATGGGCGATCCCGGCCCGTGCCCGACAGGGGCTCCTTCTGAGCGCGGTCGCCGATGGCCTGGAGCAGCCCGAGTACGAGAGCCGTGCGCTTCTCGGCCAGGGCACTCTGGAGCAGGCCCGTCAGCATGGACGACGGCGCGGCCGAGAGGAGCTGGTAGACGCTCGGTTCGCTCTTGGCGAGGTCGCCGAACTTCGCCCGCTCGACGGCCCGTTCGGTCGCGAGCGACACGAACGCGAGCTGGGCCGGTTCGTAGGCCGGATTCCGCTCGATGGCCCAGCGCAGGTATTTCAAGCCGTAGTATTCTTCCGCTTGGGCCGGGGTCGCTTCCTCGACCTTCACGACGAGCTTTTCCGCGTCCCACGTCGAGATCTTGACCTTGTTGGCCACTTTGTCGAGCGTGCGGAACCCCGCGGCGTGCGCGATGAACGGCTGCGCCAGCCGGGTGAGTTCGGCTTCGGACTTCTTCTTGTCGGCGACGCCCGCCGTCAGGGCATTCAGCAGGGCGATGCTCGTCGTCCGGATGGACGAGGCCGGTTCCGGCGGCAGACCCGCATAGTACCAGAGGTACGGGGTGAAGTCGGTCTCCGCATTCGAGACGAGAGCGAGCACGTCGGGCCGGTTGGCGATCGCCTCCAGCATCGGCCCTTTCACGTCGTTCGGCAGGCCTTCCATCGCGGCGAGGAAGCCGGGGACGGTATCGCCGATGAGGGAGGGGATGTGCGTGAGGATCGCGGATCGGAGCGCGGGATCGTTGGTCGACCGGAGGAGATCGACCATGACGGGCACGACGGCGTCGCCGGACTGCTTCAGCTGCATCTGGGCGTAGAGGCGATCTTCGCGCGATCCGGCCAAATTCCGGACGTGCGTCTGGATGCGCGCGGGGTTCCGGCCGACCGCTTTCGTCGCGGCGTCGGCCCGCTTCAGAATTTCCTCGACGGTCGAGCGGGCTTCCTTCTCCGCCGTCTCGTTGTCGTTCCAGCGCAGGACGTTGCGGAGTTGCAGGAACGCCGCGTTGCCGAACCGCGCCTGGATCGTGAACAGGTCGGCGTCGGTCGGATTCGCGGCGAGGAAGGCTTTCAACTGCTCGGCGGCGAGGTCGAATTTGCCGCGCTGCATGAGGTCGCGGGCATCCTTGAAGGCTTCGTACGCCTTGGAGTTCACGGCGACCGGCTGGGCGGATGCGACGGGGGTATTCGCGAGCAGAATCAGCGCGGCGGCCGCGCCGATGAGGGGGAATCGGAGCAAGGGGCATCCTCCGTCGAACCGAGTGGGCGAACGCCCCAGTATACGGAGCCGCACGGCCCGGACGGGCGCGCGGCGAGGCACCTGCATTGTGCGCCGCCCGGTTACTTTAAGCAATCCTCTTCGCACGCCACGAGGTCTTCGGGCCGCTCGCGGCGTCGGATCGAGCGGTGTGTTCCGCCTGTGACGAGCACTTCCGCGGCCCGGCAGCGCGCGTTGTAGTTCGACGACATTGACATTCCGTACGCCCCCGCGCTGAAGGTCGCGAGCAGGTCGCCGCGCCGCACGGCCGGCAGATTCCGCTTCTTCGCCAGATAGTCCCCCGATTCGCACACGGGGCCGACGACATCCTGTTCGACCGTGCCGGGGATCGCCGCTTCGAAATCGGTCGGACACTCGGGGACTTCGGCACCGGGGTTCACGGGCCAGATGCGGTGGAAGCTGTCGTAGAGCGTCGGGCGGATGAGGTCGTTCATCGCGGCGTCTTGGATGATGTACCGCTTGCCGCCGGTCTCCTTGTTGAAGACGACGCGGCTCAGCAGCACCCCGGCGTTGCCGACGATGAACCGACCCGGTTCGAGCACCAACTGGCACTTCGCCTCGGCGATGGCCGGGAGGATGACCTTTGCAAACGCGCTCGCGGGGAGCGCCTCCCGCTGGCGGTAGCTGATGCCGAAGCCGCCGCCCATGTTGAGCACCGAGACGGGGTGCCCCATCGTCCGCAGCGCGGCGATCAACTGCAGCCCCTTGGCGCAGCCCTGTTCGTACGGTTCGACTTTGAGGATCGGCGAACCGAGGTGCATGTGCAGCCCGATGACATCCAGCCCCGGATGGCCGACGACCCCGGCCGCGACTTCCAGAATCGTTTCGATGTCGAGGCCGAACTTCACCCCCTTCACGGAGGTGTCGGTCTTGGCGTGCGTCTTGGGCGGCAGATCGGGGTTCACGCGCAGCGCCACCGGCGCTTTGCGGCCCATTTCCTTGGCAATGCTGCCGATGGTGTGGAGTTCCTCTTCGCTCTCGACATCGAAGAGGTAGACGCCATTCTCCAGCGCCGAACGAATTTCCGCGTCGCTCTTGCCGACGCCGGCGAATGCGATCTTCGACCCCGCCGGCCCGGCCCGGAGCGCCCGGTAGTATTCGCCCCCGGAGGTCACGTCGAACCCGGCGCCGTGCTCGCCCATGAGCCGCGCGATGCTCAAATTGCCGTTGGCCTTCACGCTGTAGCAGATGATCGGCTTCGCCGGGGCGAACGCCATCTGGAGCTCCGTCAGATTATCGAGGAGCGTCGCCTGCGAATAGACGAACGTCGGCGTGCCGTAGGTTTCGGCGATCTCGGAAAGGGGGACGCCTTCGCAGTGGAGGGCGCGGTTGCGGTACTGGAAGTGATCCATGGGAATCCGGTGCGGAGGAAGAATGCCGCCGATCTCCGATGCGATGGGGAGATCCGCGGGAGCGCGTCTGCCGTCTGTTATCCGATATCTCCCCTCTGATTCGAGCCGAATCGGAAAAAAGAGAGACGGCGGTCATCGGATGGGAGACCCGGATCGCCGCCAGAGGAGCAACAGCGCCGCGAACCCGAGGAGCGGTGCCCAGCCGATGAGCGCGAGTCCCAAATCGTACGATTTCGTCGCGTCGATCTCGTGGCCGAACCACTTGTGCATCGGGGCCGAGACGACCCAGCCGAGGGCCGCGAGCAGCCCGCTGACCTTGCCGACGTTCTGCCGGCCGAGATCCTGCGCGAACGAGTAGTAGCAGGGGAACATCCCGAGGGTCGCGCCGGCGACGACGAGCAGCACCGCGAGGAGGACGGGGCCTTTCGGCAGCAGCGCCGCGACGAGGGTGAGCGTCGAGAGGCCCGCGCAAACGCCGTACACGATCAGCCGCGCGCGGTGTCCGTCCCGCCCGCGCCGCGAGAGAACGCTCACGCCGACGCCCGCCACAAGGCACCCGGCATCCGCGGCGATGAAATAAGCGGAGTTGAAGTAGCGCGAGTCGGTCTCCGAGTACTTCCGGCCCTCGACGAGGAAGAGCAGCATCCACGCCCGCAGCAGTTGCCACGCGGTATTCAGCGTCGAAACGGCCGCGAACAGAGCCAGGAACCGCAAGCTGAAGACGGCCTTCCAGAGCGGCTCCACGGCCGCCGCATCGGGCGGCACGCTCCGCAAATCGGTCCGACGGATCAACGCGAACCACAGGATAATCCAGAGCATCCCGGTCAGCCCGACCGCGATGAAAGGACCGCGCCAGACCCCCGGCTCCGTCGAGCTCCCGACCATCGCGTTCACCGCGAGCGGCGTGAAGATCGCCCCGATCGCGGCCCCGCTCTGGAGGACGCTGTTGCCGAGCGTGCGATCCTTCTCGGCGAGCAAGCGCTGCGTCGTTTTCATCGCGCAGGGCCAGTGCCCCGCTTCGAACAGCCCGAGCGCCGTCCGACAGACGAGCAGGTCGTCGTAGGATTCCGCGAAGCCGGTGAGCACGCCGACGAGCGACCACGCCAGCAGCACCGCCGGATAGAGCCGGCGGATGTCGAACAGGTCGGCGAGCCAGCCGAAGGTCAGCGACCCGGCCGCGAAGGCCAGGCCGAACGCCATTTCGAGGTCGCCGTACTGCTCCTTGTTCAGGTCGAAATCGGCGATGATCCGCTTCGAGAGGGTCGAAAGCGTCTGGCGGTCGAGGTAGTTGATCATCGTCGCCAAAAGCAGCAGCCCGGCGACGATCCACTTCCAGGCGGGGGGTCGGGCGTCGGTCATCCGTCCCAGCTCTTTCCGTCCCAAGCGATCACGCGGTCGAGCAGGCTCGCCACGCCGTCGGCGAAGGTCGAGAAGAGGATCTCCCCCTTCTCCGCCGTCGCCGGGCGCGGGTCGCCGATGTGCCCGGCGACCGAGCGGTCGGGCATGATCCACCCCCGGCTCGCCGGTTCGAAGGCGTTGCCGAACGGCACCGCTTCGACCTTCGACAAATCTCCGACCAACTCCGTTCGGATGCGCAGCATCATCGACGTTTCCCACTCGCAGGCGTGGCCCATTTGCCGCTGGACGAAGCCCGCCTCCGGCGGCGACGCGAGGTTCCAATAGGTGGCGAAGAGCATCAGGAGATAGCGGTGGGCGCGGTAGTGCTGCCGCATTTCGAAGATGGCCTGCTTCCCCGGCACGTCGTTTCCGCCGTGGCCGTTGATGAACAGGATCCGCGTGAAGCCGTGCTCGATGAAGTTCTCCATCGTGTCGTTGAGCAGATCGAGATACACTCGCGGCGATGCCGAGAGGGTGCCGGGGAAATCGCTGTGGTGGTGCGAATTGCCGAACCACTGGAGCGGGGCGAAGACGACCCCATCGCGGAAGCGCGGCTGCTCCGCGACGCGCCGGACGATCTCCTCGCAGAGCAGGCTATCGGTGGAGAGGGGCATGTGGTGGCCGTGCTGCTCGAGCGCGGCCACGGGGAAGACGATGGGGGTCTCCCGCGGCAGCTTGTCCACCGCCGGCCACGTCATTTCCTCAAGGAGCAACTCGGCACCGCCCTTCTGCCATTCCGCACTCCGAATTCCGCACTCCGCACTTCACGCGTCAGTCTTTCTTCTCGGGTTCCTTGCCGACGAGCATCGCGATGTCGCGCACCCAGATGTTGCGGAACTTCATCGGGTTGCCGTGGTACTGCAGGCGGAAGGGCAGCTTTTCGGCGTGCTTCTCGTAGTGGGCCGGGGCATCGTAGAAGGTGCCGCCCTTGAGTTCGAAGTGGTTCTGCACGCAGACGCCGTTGTGGAACACGGTGCAGATCGCGGGCTTGATGACTTTGGCCTCTTTGGAACCGACCTCGAACTTCGGCGCTTCGAAGACGATGTCGTAGGTCTGCCATTCCCCCGGCTTGCGGCAGGCGTTCACCATCGGCGGCTGCTGCTTGTAGAGCGAGGCGCACTGGCCGTCGAAGTAGGTCTTGTTCTCGAACGAGTCGAGGATTTGCACCTCGTACTTGCCCATGATGTAGACGCCGCTGTTCCCGCGCGCTTGGCCCGTCTGCTTCGGATCGACCTTTTCCGGAGTCGCGAATTCGAGGTGGAGCTGCATATCGCCGAAGCTCTCCTTCGTCGTGATGTCGCCGCCCTTCGTGACGGCGTATCCGTCTTTGATTTCCCACTTGTCGCCGTTGGCGAACTTCGACAGATCCTTGCCGTCGAAGAGGATGTTGGCATCGCCCGGCGGATCGCCCGGCTTCTCGCCGGGGGTGACGACCTTCGGCTCGGGGAAGACGATGGGGGTCTCCCGCGGCAGCTTGTCCACCGCCGGCCACGTCATTTCCTCAA
>Ga0136611_10000589_pt1 | contig 24286 bp, 24 predicted proteins | sample AntDrymUQ2232306_2_FD_106645 | JGI IMG/M metagenome (GOLD analysis project Ga0136611, IMG submission 106645) | Polar desert sand microbial communities from Dry Valleys, Antarctica - metaG UQ223 (23.06) | ecosystem: Environmental > Terrestrial > Soil > Desert | place: Antarctica: Dry Valley...
ACCGAGGAGATCCCGGCATGTCCGCTGTCGCGACCGGCTGCCCGAGGCTGTGGCCATGTCGCTGCGCGGAGTTGTGATGGTTGCAGCGGTGCGTGAGCGGGTAACCACTCTGCATCGCCTGATGATCGCCGCTGGGAGCGGCCCGAGGGGCGATGCCCACGGGGGATGGTCTCTCGCGGTGGATGGAAGGAGCCGCAGATGTCGGATCACAGCAGCGTCGACCCGGTCGTGTCGGGCCGCCCCTATGTCGTGACGTCGGTCAACGACGCCGAGCCACACTGCCTCGAGGACTTCGTCGCGCAACCGGTCCTCGCCTGTACGGTCGCTGCTCGTGAGCAGGTCGTGGAGATCCACGGAGCCGCTCGGATCGACGCCGATGCGGTCATCGTGCACGAAAAGGACACCGACGGCACCGGCAAGGACGTGCGCACGTGGCAGATCTCGCCGCACGACGGGAACTACGAGGCCGTTCAGCGTCCCTGTTGATCCGTGAAGCGGGCGATCACGGCGTTCGTCGACGACGCAAACGAGTGGGTGGCGATCCTCGACTGCCTCCATCGCCAGCACGTACGGCACCGCCCGCCGTTCCGCACGGCGCCGTGGGTGCGCGACGACGCAGCGCGAGAGGCGCGGATCGGCACCGATCTCGATTGCCCCTTGTGCGACCGGACCGAGCTGCCGGACGGGCTGGAGGTCGTCCGTCGCACCGACACGTGGGACGCGGAGACGGTGCCGGTGGGGCTGCGCCGAGATCATCGCGTCGGCGCGGGGACATGGGGCCTGCTACACGTCGTGGCGGGCGAAGTCCGCTTCCAGGCGCGAACGACGCCGCCGACGGATGTCGTCGTCGCCGGGCGCATGCAGCCGATCCCGCCGGGGGTGGAGCACCACGTCGAGCCGACGTCCGACGCACGCTTCTACGTCGAGTTCCTGCGCCCACCGGCCCACACGTCCTGACCCCCGTACGCGACGTCACAGCGACAGCCACGGCAGACTCCCGACGAGCGTCACCGACGCGAACGCAGCGGGGTCGCGCGTCATGCGAGCGCGACGAGCGGCAGGGTGATCTGAAAGATGCCGTCGGCGAGATTCGAGAGCCCGCTGCGGTGAGCAGTCGGCCGAAGTTGCGGTCGCCGCTGCTCACGAACGGGCGGAAGAACCCGTGGCCCGCTCCGCGGACGGCCCCGACGACGTCGGACTCACGGCACGCGCACGACCATCACGACGACGTCGTCGCGCGGCTCGCCGCGCTGGAAGTCGAGCACGGCACGCAGGATCCGCTCGGCCGTGGCCGCAGCCGGTTCGTCGTCGCTGCCGACCGCGTCGCGCAGCCGGTGGTCGCCGAAGAACTCGCGGTCGCGGCGCGCCTCGGTCACCCCGTCGGTGTAGAGCACGAGCCGGTCGCCGGTCTGCATCACGACGTCGGTGTCGGCGAACGTCGGCTCGCGCAGGACGCCGAGCAACGTTCCTGTCGATCCGACTGTCACCGCGTCCGCCCCCGGTCGTGCGAGGAGTGCGAGGGGATGGCCGGCCGACGTGAGCGTGGCGGTCCATGTCCCCACCGACTGGCACATCCGGACCAGCGCCGCCGTGCAGAAGCGGTCCGACTTCTCGCGCAGCAGCACGTCGTTCAATGTGTGGAGAACCTGGAACAGGTCGCCGTCGCGCACTGCGGCGGCGCGGATGGTGTGGCGCGCAACGGCAGTCACGACGGCGGCGTGAACTCCCTTTCCGCACACGTCACCGACCGCCGCGACCCAGTCGCCGACCGCCACCTCGAAGATGTCGTAGAAGTCACCGCCGATCTCGTCACCGCTGCCCGCCGGCCGGTACACCGCAGCGACGTCGAGCCCGGGCACCGCGGGTGGCGCGGGGGGGATCAGCGTCTGCTGCAACGTGCGCGCGAGCACCTTCGCATGCTCCTCCGACTCCTCCGCCCGGTTCTTCGCGCGCAGCAGCTCGCGCTCGTACTCGCGCCGGACCGTGGCGTCGAAGATTGCGGTCCGGACGACGCGCGGCGCTCCCGCCGCGTCGCGCTCGAGCACGGAGTTGACGAGCACGGGAAGTCTCCGGCCGTCGGCGCAGACGAGGTCGAGCGCGATCTCACGCACCCGGTCCTGCATCCGCAGCATCGGCGCGTAGTGCGTCTCGTGGTAGATCCGCCCTCCGGCGGTGAGCAGGTCGCTGAACGATCGCCTCCCGACGAGCGCGTCACGCGCGTAGCCCGTGAGCGTGAGGAAGGTCTCGTTGACCTTGACGATCACGCCGTCTGGCATCGTCGACAGGTATCCGCACGGTGCCCGTTCGTAGAGCGCCTCGGCGTCGTCGTCGAGCAGTGCGTCGTAGAAGCCCTCGAGGGCCTCGCCGGCGGTGACGTCCGCAATCAGACCCGGCCACCCACGAGGAACGCCTCGATCGCGTCGGCCGTCGCCTCCGGCGCGCTGAGGTTCGGGCAGTGACCCGTCGCCTCGAGCAGGACGTACGTGCTGTCGGCAAGTGCGTCCCGCACGTACTCGCCGACGGCGATCGGTGCGATCGCGTCGTTGCTGCACTGCAGCACGAGCGTCGGAGTCATGACGCGCGCGAGATCGGCGCGGTTGTCGGAGAGGAACGTCGCGCGCGCGAAGTTGCGTGCGATCTCGGGATCCGTGCGGCAGAAGCTGTCGGTCAGCTCCTGACCGAGCTCGGGGCGGTCGGCATTGCCCATGATCACCGGCGCCATGGCGCTCGACCAGCCCAGGTAGTTGCTCTCGAGTGACTCGAGGAGCTCGTGGATGTCGTCCTCCTGGAAGCCGCCGACGTACGTGCCGTCGTCGATGTAGCGCGGCGACGGTCCGACGAAGACGAGCTGTGCGAAGCGCGCCGGAGCCTCTGCGGCGGCGAGCGCGCCGATCATGGAGGAGACGGAGTGCCCGACGAAGATCACGTCGCGCAGATCGAGCTCGCGGCAGATCTCGAGCACGTCCGCTGCGTATCCGCCGAGCGTCGAGTAGCGCTGCGAGTCGTACGCCGACACGTCCGAGCCGCCCGAGCCGATGTGGTCGAACAGCACCACCTGGTACCGGTCCTCGAACCGCGGTGCGACGAACCGCCACATGTTCTGGTCGCACCCGAAGCCGTGCGCGAACAGCATCGGCTGCCCGCCGGGAACGCCGCTGATGCGGATGTTGTGCCGCTCCGTGACGCTCATGGGTTCACAGTACCGACCGGCGCTGTGCCGAGGCCATGGCGCCGGGCGCGCCTGCGGCGGCCAGTGACCTCGCTGTCAGGCGGGAAGCCGCTGCGTGAGCTCCTTGTCACTCCAGTACCCGGCAAGCGGCCGTCCGTCGGACCCGCCCTTCGCGTACCGCTTCAGCCGCTCCAGATCGTCGGCCGACGACGTCCCGACGACGTCGAACAGTGCGGCCGGACCCGCGGCGCGGACGGCGTTGTCGCCCTCGGTCGTGCGCCGCGGTGTCGACGTCGTGAGCACGACGAGCGGGGTCGTCCCGCGCCACTCGCGCAGCGCGTGCGCCCGCCCGAGCGCTCGCCACACGACGTCCGTCTGCAGCATCCCACCGCGATGCGCTCGCGCCGGGCCGGCGACGTCGAACAGCCACGGCACGCCGCACGCATCCGTCGCTGCGAAGTCGACGCTCACCGCCGCCGACTTCACACGGTGGCCGCGTCCCGTGATCGTGAAGCCGGCGTCGACGAGGGAGCGCTCGGCGACATCCTTCGCCGTCTTCCCGTCCGTCACGTCGGGTTCGTGCGCCTCTGGGCGCGCTGTCGTTGCGGCCGTCGCCTCCGCGACGCGACGCCTCGCGATGTCGACGTACGCCGGATCGAGGTCGTACCCGACGTAGCGGCGACCGGTCTTCGCCGCCGCGACGAGCGCCGACCCGCTCCCCATGAACGGGTCGAGGAGGAGGTCGCCGGCGAACGTGTACAGCCGGATGAGCTGCTCGGGGAGCTCGACCGGGAACGGAGCCGGGTGCCCGACACGGCGCGCGCTCTCTGACGGGATCGACCACACGTCGAGCGTGAGCGCCATGAAGTCCTCGGTCGCGACGGTGCTCTCGTGCGGGAGGCCGGCGGCGGCGCGCTTCTTCACCGTCAGCGCACGGTCGAACCGTCCCTTGCTCGCGACGATCACGCGCTCGTGATGTCGCGCAGCACCGGGTTGGCCGCGCTGCGGAACGAGCCCCACGCACACGAACCGCTCGCGCCCTCGCCCTTCTGCCAGATCAGCTCGCCACGCAGGAGCAGACCGAGGTCGTGCTCGAGGATACGGATGACGTCGGCCGACAGGCTGCGGTACGGCTTGCGCCCGAGGTTGGCGACGTTGACCGCGATCCTGCCGCCGGGCTCGAGCGTGCGGACGCACTCCGCGAAGACGTCGGTCAGGAGCTGCAGGTACTCCAGGTACGACGACGGCACGCCGTCGCGCTCGAGCTCCTCCCGTACTGCTTGCCGGCGAAGTACGGCGGCGACGTGACGACCAGCGCGACAGATCCGTCGGCGACAGCCGTCATCTGACGCGCATCCCCGCACACGAAGGGCTCGTCGATCGGCGTCGGCGGCAGCACGGTCGTGTCCGCAGACAGCTCCGGCGCGCGGAACCGATCGTAGAAGGCGGTCGCGTCGTGGTTCTCACGCGCACCGACGCCGAAGTTCGACGTCGACGTCCTCCGCCGTTCCTTCACCGATGCCTCCTCGGCGTCGGATGCTACGTGGCACCCGCGAATCGGCGCGCGACCCTCGCGATGCTGGTCAGTCGGGGAGGCGCACGGGCGGCCCTGCGAACTGGCCGAGATCCTGTGCGAGCGCCGGCACGAGCACGTCGCACAGCGCGCCGCCACTCGAGGGACGGTTGCCGGCGACGACTGCGCTGAGGACCGTGCGGCCACCGTCCAACACCCACGCGCAGGCTCGCGTGCCGTCGACCGAACCCGTGTGGCCCCAGCCGTACTGATCGCGCATCACTCCGGGCAGCGTGAGGATCGCCTCGGCCGCGGCCGTCACCGACGACAGCATCGCCCCGACGTCGTCGGTCGACATCATCCAGGTCCCTGCGCCGCCGAGGCGGTCGAGCCGGCGCACGTCGAGCTGGTACACCGCATCGCTCGGCAGGAGCCCCTCCACCGTCAGGTGCGGTCCCGTGACGTCGGCACGATCGAACACCCACGTGCGCGCCGCATCGTCGAGCCGCTGGGCCGTGATGTGCTCGATCAGCATCCCGAGCGCGCAGTAGTTGCCGTTCGAGTAGACCCAGCGCCCGCGCCACGCGCGCGGCGGCAGCGCCATCGCCTCGGACAGCGGGACGGCGCAGGGACCGGGCTGGTTGAGCCAGCTGTTCTGCACGACGGGCATGCCGGCCGAGTGCCACATCAGCTCGCGTGCCGTGGTGCTGTTCCACCACGGGTCGTGCGCGACGCCCATCGCGTCCCATGGCACCGGCGCGTCGAGGTCGAGCAGCTCCGCCTGCGCGAGCCGGGCGATCGTCAACGCCGTGACGATCTTGCTCACGCTCGCGACGACGAACGGCGTGTCGCTCGTGACCGGCTGCCCGCCGGCGCCAATGCCGGCAGACGCTCCGTAGACCTTCTGCCCGTCGTGCCACACGCTCACGGAGATCGCGAGGTTTCCGGGCGTCACGAACTGGACGGTCGGCGTGAGCGTCGGCAGCGCCCAGCTGCCCTCGTCGGGGACCGGCACGGGAGCGGCCGGCACCGGGACCGGCGGTGGTGTGGGCGGTGGAGGTGCGGTGGGCGGGATCGGCGCCGTTCTGGCCGGGATGGTCAACGCCGGGACGGTCGATGTCGTGGTGGTCGAGCTGGTCGACGCCGTCGGCGCGGTGGTCGTCGTGCTGGGCGGCGTCGTCCGCGGCACCGAGGTCGACGTCGTGGTGGTCGTCGAGGTGGTCGTCGAGGTGGTCGTCGAGGTGGACGTCGAGGTGGACGTCGATGGCGACGTGCGGTCGGTGGTGGAGGCCCTCGGCGTCGTGGTCGAGGCCGCAGTGGACGTGGCCGGGGCGGCGGCGCGTGCCTCCGCGGCACCGCACGCGGCGAGCAGCACCAACACGATCGGGACGAGGGGACGACGGGTCATCGCAGGCGCTCTCATCGCAGGCTCAGGGCAAGGCCGCCGAGCGCGCCGTGGTAGGTCCCCATCACGGCCACCGGCATCCAGTGCCGCTGACCGACGAACCGGTTCCACCCGAGCACCGAGTCGCTCGCGACGAACAGCGCGGAGCCGACGATCGCCGCGGGGCGACCGGTCGCCCAGCCGACGACTGCCATGGAGCAGATCACCGCCAGGTACGCCTGCACGGGACGGACGAGGCTGCGCGATGAGCGCGCCGCGCCGGCGACGATCCGGCGGCCGACCGTCAGCGCGACGATCGCCACCCCCACCAGCGCCGGCAGCGCGAGCTCCAGCCGGTCGAGACCGAGCAGCACGAACATCACCACGAAGGCGACGTGCCCGGCGAGGAACGACGCCAGCCCGATCACGAACCTGTCGACCTGTGGGAGGAGCGCGACGTCGCCGCCGAGACACAGAGCGAAAGCGACCGTCGCAGCGATCACCGCGCCGGTCGGAGCGTCGCCACGCGCAGTCGCGGACACGACGGCCAGCGCAGCGAGCGCGATCGTGGCGAGCGGCTTCGTGACCGTCTCGAGCGAGTGACGCCGGTCCGCGTCGTCGGCGGGGCGGCGCGACCACCAGTTTGCGATGCACAGCACGGCCGCGACCGCACCGACCGCGACCACCGCCGCATCGCCGTCCACGGCGCGCACGGTACCGCCGCTGCCCGGCGGACCGGCGTCAGCGTGGGGTCAGGCGAGCTCGCCGGTGTGCCAGCCGGCGCCGACCTGCGTGCTCGTCACGTAGTCCTCGACGAGCGAGTCGACGAGGAACGACTCGAACGCCTCGGCGGGGAGCGCACGCGAGTACAGGTGCCCCTGCTGCCGAACGCAACCGAGCGCGATCAGCGCGTCGGCCTGCGCGCCGGTCTCGACACCGTCGGCCGTGACCGACAGACCGATCTCGCGCACGACGGCGATGATCGATCGCACGATTGCACGGTCGTGCGGGTGGGCAGTGATGGCGTCGATCTCCTGACGGTCGATGCGCACCTCGTCGATCGGGAGGGTACGTAGCAGGCTCAGCGAGGACACGCCACGAGCGAAGTCGTCGAGGCACACGCGACCACCGCGAGCACGGAATGCAGCGAGCGTCGCAGCAGCGGTCGGGATGTCGTCGGCGACGGCCGACTCGAGCACGTCGACGGTGAGCAATGAGGCATCGATGCCGCGCACGAGCGCGTCGAGCGGGTCCTCCCGCCACGAGATCGTCGTCGAGGCCGGCGGCAGGTTCACGCGGAACCGGAAGCCCTCCGGCAGCCCGAGCGATGCGAGCCGGCGGATCAGCGGCCGCGCCTGGATGATCATCCGCTCGGTGAGCCGCTCGAGCAGGCCCGCGCGTTTCGCGAGCACGATGAACTCTGCGGCACTCGCGACGCTGCCGTCGGCGCACAGCCAGCGGGCGAGCACCTCCGCTCCGATCAGGCGCCCCGTGGACGCGTCGATCTCCGGCTGGAAGAATGGCAGGATCTCGCCGCTCTCGATCGCGCGCCGCAACGCGTGCTCCGCCTCGAGCTGCTCCTCACGCTCGGACTGCATCACCGCATCGAACAGCTCGACGCGGCTGCGCCTGCCGCGCTTCGCGCGGTACAGCGCGGTGTTCGCGTTGCGCAGCAGGTCGGTCGCCGTACTCCCGTGCGCCGGGAACTCGGCGACGCCGATGCTGGCCGACGACGGCAGGTCGCGACCTTGGCAGTGGACCGGCTGGGCGAGCACGGCGAGCAGGTGGCTCGCGACCGCGGCGGAGGTGGTCGCGTCGTAGCCGGGCAGTGCGACGACGAACTCGTCGCCGCCGATCCTTCCGGCGACGCACGCCACGCCGATCGAGCGCGTCATGCGGTCAGCGAGCACCTTGAGGAACTGGTCGCCACCGCGATGGCCGAGCGCGTCGTTCACGGACTTGAACCGGTCGAGGTCGCAGAACAGCAGGCCGACCGGTCGCGACGCGTCCTCGAGCAGGCGGTCGATCGCCTCGAACGTGCCGCGACGGTTCAGCAGCCCGGTGAGCGGGTCGTGCGACGCGAGCCGGGCAAGCATGTCGTTCGAGTCGGACAACTGGTCGTTTGCGCTGCGCAGCGCGAGCTGCTCTTCCTCGAGCTGCGCGAGCAGGCGCTCGCCGCGCCCCTGGAGCCGCAGCGCCTCGAGGAAGGACCGGGTTGCGACCTGATGGATCACGATCATGCAGAGCAGGTAGAAGGCTGCGATGTAGGTCATGCCGCGCAGGCGCGGGTCGTCCGACGCCCACATGCCGAGCGGGGTCCAGAGCACGGACGGGAGGAGGAAGGCGCCGTACATCCAGCCCCGGCCGGCGCACACGCTCGCCCCGATCGCGCACGCGATGGCCGGGAAGAGCATGAACATCGCGAGCACGTCGAAGTCCGCTCCGCTCGCGACCCACGTGCTCATGCCGAACACCGACGACGCGACGGCGAGCGCCACGCCCACGACCACGACGTTCAGCAGCGTGTCGGCGCGCTCGAGGCCCCCTCGACGTGCGAGCATCCGCGCGATCAGGAGCGCGATCGCGGCACCGACGGAGGTGCCGACCCAGACGCCGGAGCGGAACGCCGGCAGGTCGTCGCGCATCAGCCAGCTCACGAACACCGTGAACGGAACCAGGAGATACGGCAGTGGCGCGAGGTTCTCGACGACGTGGCCGAACGCGCGCGACGACACGACGAGTTGCTCCGGCGTCGGCTCCCGCCCCGCCCCCGTGTGTTGTGCGTCGACGACCGCCTGCGTCGTGCTCACCGTTCCCGTCCCGACCTGCCCTCTGTGGAGGAGCCCGCTCATCGTGCCGGTCGCAGAGACGTCTGACAAGCACTATCTCACATATCTCGCTGTATTGACCACATACAGTGGCGGTAGTGCGGCTCCGACCGCACTCGGCGTTCGACACCGCGACAGGACACCGGCGGGCACACTGCGGGGCGTGTCGGGACGCTTCGCACCCTCGCCGACGGGGCCGCTCCACCTCGGCAACCTGCGGACGGCGTTGGTGGCCTGGCTGGCTGCGCGGAGCGAGGGACGCGCGTTCCTCGTGCGAATGGAGGACCTCGACCCGGTGACCTCGTCGCGGGTGGTGGAGCAGCTGCAGCTCGACGATCTCGCCGCACTCGGGCTCGACTGGGACGGCGATCCGGTGCGCCAGTCGGAGCGGTTCGACCTGTACCGCGCGGCGATCGAGGAGCTGGCCGCGAGGGACCTCGTGTACCCGTGCTATTGCAGCCGGCGCGAGATCCAGCAGGCCGCCGCCGCGCCGCACGGTGAGCCCGCACCCGACGGCGCGTACCCCGGCACGTGCCGGCACCTCGACCGGGCCGGACAGGCAGCGCACGAGGAGCGCGGGCGACGGCCGGCGCTACGGCTGCGCGCGCAGGTCGACCACGAGACCGTCGTCGACGCTCTCGCCGGGACGTTCACGGGCGTCGTCGACGACGTCGTCGTGCAGCGCAACGACGGTGTGCCGGCGTACAACCTCGCCGTCGTCGTCGACGACCATCACCAGGGCGTGACGCAGGTCGTCCGTGGGGACGACCTGCTGTCGTCGACGCCGCGACAGGTGCATCTGCAACGACTTCTCGGCTACTCGTCGCCGGAGTACGCGCACGTTCCACTCGCGCTCGGTCCCGACGGGACGCGTCTTGCGAAGCGGCACGGCGCGGTCACGATGGCGGACCTCACGACACGCGGTGTCGGTCCCCAGCAGATCGTTGCGCTGCTCGGCGCGAGCCTCGGGCTCTGCGGTCGCGACGACGCTGTCGACGCGTCACTGCTGCGCGGGTGGTTCCGCCTCTCGGGGCTGCCTCGGGAGCCGTGGCGGCCGGACCTCGACACGGTCTGACACGATCGTCCCGTGGACGACGAACGCACGAGCGCGCCCGACGATCTCCGGCGGATCCTCGCCTACGATGGCGCAGTCGGCGAGGACGACAGCGAGGACGTGCGCTGCATCGGCCCGGACCTCTACGTCACGTCGTTCTGGACGCCCGGCTTCTGCGACACGATCGCGCGCGCTGCCGAGGCGACGGGCGCGTTCGCGCAGCAGCCCGACGACCCCGTACCGGGGCACGAGGTGTCGCTCGCGGTGATCAGCCCGCGCCTGTTCGAGGCGGTGCAGGACGACCTCGGTGCGCGGATCTGGCCACGTCTGCAGACCGAGTGGGCGTACATCGACTACTACGGCCTGCGCGACGTGTTTGTCATCCGCTACGCCCTGGGCGAGCAGGAGCACCTGCGGATCCACCACGACGTTGCGCAGGTGTCCGCGTCCGTGAAGTTGAACGACGGCTACGAGGGCGGCGAGCTCGAGTTCCCCCGACAGGGCGCGACCAACGCGGAGCTCGCGGTCGGCGAGATGCTCGCCTGGCCGTCGCTCGTGACGCATCCGCACCAGACGAACCAGCTCGTGCGCGGCGTGAAGTACGCGCTGACGATCTGGTTCGAGCTGCCGTCGATGTGACGCTGCGCGCACCGGTGTGACTCGTGTTCCGACACGCAATCGCGATCACATGATCGTCTGGCCGCAGAGGGTGACGGGTAGGATTGAAGCGACCTGCCGGCCCCTCGAAGGACGTAGATGAGCCCCCAGCCGCTTCGGCACGACACTCTGCGCCACACGCGGTTGCTCTCGCTCCTCCTGGTCCCGGCTCTTGGCCTCCTCGCCGCCTCCTGCACGCAGGGCGACGCCGGAGCGGCGGACACCGAGGCGCCTGTCGCGCCGGTCACCATCGCGGTCTCGCCGCTGCCCGAGTCGGTGCCTGCGGTGGTGTCGCCGGCGACGCAGCCCGCCACCGGCGCCGCCGCGAGCTCCACGGACGAGCCGGTCGTCGCGACGACGGTCGCGCCGACGACGGCCGCTCCGACGACCACCGTCGCGCCGACCACCGTCGCGCCGACCACCGTCGCGCCGACCACCGTCGCGCCGACGACGGTCGCGACGCCGACCACCGTCGCGACGACGACGGCCGCGACGCCGACCACCGTCGCGCCGACCACGACGTTGCCGCCGACGCCGACGCTGCCCCCGAATGTCGAGCCGGTCGAGCCGTTCACGATGCAGCTCGAGGCGGTCGGCACGCGCAGCGGGGAGGCGACGAAGTGGGTCCAGCTGCGGTTGCTGCAGCTCGGCTTCTGGAACGCCAGCGCCGACGGCGAGTACGGCCTCACCACGAAGCAGGCGGTGATGGCGTTCCAGAAGTACATCGGGTTGCCCGCCACCGCTTCCGTCGACGAGGTGACTGCGACGTACCTCACCAACATGATGGAGCGGGCACACGGGCTCGCGAACACCGGCGACGTGATCGAGATCGACAAGCAGAAGCAGCTCCTGTTCATCGTCCGCGGTGGCAAGACGCAGTGGGTGCTCAACACCTCGACCGGCAACGGCCTCCCATACGAGGAGGAGGACAAGAACACGCCCGGCGAGATCCAGACCGGCGTGTCGATCACCTCCGACGGGTTGTGGGACGTCTACCGCGAGCGGCCGGAGGGCTGGTGGGAGGGCGACCTCGGCGAGATCTACCGCCCGAAGTACTTCCACGGCGGCCAAGCCGTGCACGGCTCGAACAGCATCCCGAACTACCCGGCCTCGCACGGCTGCGTGCGGGTGAGCGTGCCGGCGATGGACTGGATCTGGGACAACGACCTCCTGCCGATGGGCATCACCGTCTGGGTGCACAACGGCGTCTGAGGCCAGCTGCGCACCTCAGTCGGCGCGGCGGATGCGGAGACGGTGACCGTCGGCGTTGAGGCACTCGCCGGACTCGAGGTCGAACCGCCATCCGTGGAGCGTGCAGACGAGCTCGTCGCCCTCGATCTCGCCGAACACCATGAGGTCCGCCTGGCGGTGCGGGCACGTGCGCTGGCAGATGTAGTCGCCGAGGCGGATCTCCTCGCCGGCGATGCCGTCGCGATCGGGGTCGAGCTTGCGCAGCGTTTCGGCCTCGGCGCGGCGCATCCGCTCCGCCGACAGTGACTTGAAGAAGTTGTAGAGGAACTCGTTGTACTGACCCTCGCGCCACGCACGGAAGCGGCACGACAGGAAGAGCGCGTTGCTCCAGTCGACCGCTCGTTGCGCGGCGACGGTCTCGACGAGCTCACGCGGGATGTCGAACGAGAACGAGAAGCTCTCGCCGGCGTGGGTGCGCACGGTGCCGGCGGCGAAGTCGATGAGGATGTGCTCGTCTCCGGCGCGGACCAGACAGTTGCCACCGACCGCCGCACGCAGCGTCGGCGCCATCTCGAGCAGCGGCTCCCACCACTCACGCAACGTCGCGACGAGATCGGGCGTCGGCTCGTGCCACTCCTGCTTCGCCTTGTCGATCCAGGGCAGCCAGTCCGCCTGGTACTCGCGCAGGTACTCGTCCTTGCGCAAGAAGATCCGCTCCACCTCGTCCTCGGGCATCGGATGCGTGACCGTCACCTCATCGGACGTGATGTCGATGGCGGTGCCCGGGATCGCGAGAATCCCGTGGCGTCCTTGCTCGGCGAGCAGACCGAGGAAGCTGCGCTGGTCCGGGAAGATCGACATCTCGTCGCCGCGGATCACGTTGAAGCCGTACAGCTCCGGGTCGAGGAACGCAGGCGGGCCTGCGCTCGGCACGACCGCGCGTGCGCCGACGGACTCGACGTAGCGCATCGCCCGCGTCAGCTGGGAGTCCACCTTGGCGTCGACGAGCTCGCGCATGCGGTCCGGCGGCTCGTCGTACACCATCGGGTACCAGATCGCACCGCTGTACTGCAGCCAGTGGAGGTCCACCGGGCCGTGCGCGCGCAGCGCGCCGAGGTCCGACGTGCGGCAGTCGTTCTGGTTGACGATCCGTCCCGTCGCGTCGCTGATCACCATCGCCGAATCACCGCCGGGGCCATCGGTGATGCTCGTCTCGACGTGGATCGCGACGCGAAGGTCACCCGCCAGCGTGTGCTCCTCGCCGTCGCGGGTGCGGACGATCTCTGTGAAGCCAAGCGCCTGTAGCTCGCGCTCGAGCTCGTGCGTCGGGTAGCCCGGCACGAGCACCGTTGCGCTGCGGCTCACGTGGTCCATCAGCCACGGCCGGTCGAAGTGATCGCCGTGCAGATGGGTGATGTAGAGGAAGTCCGGGTGCTCGATCTTGTCGATCAGTTCCGGGTCGAGGCGGTCGTTGCGCGGGAAGACGAACCACGACCCGAAGAAGGCCGGAAGGAACCAGGGGTCACAGAGGATCGAGCCGGAGTCCGACTCGACGAGGATGCCGGCGTGCCCGATGGACGTGGCGCGCAAGGCGGCTCAGGCGACGGGCGGGTCGGTGTACTGCTGGCCGGCGCGAGAGACGTGCTCGGTCCACGTGCTGCCGTCCCAGTAGCGCAGCTCGAAGCGGCCCGCTGGGTCCGCGTACCAGCCGGCAGGAACGGCTGGCGCGGCGGGGGCGGGGTTGTACGCGCCGGCGGCCGGCGCATACGACGACGACTGCTGCTCGGAGATCGGTGCCATCGGCGATCCCGAGGAGCCGGAGCCCGAGGAGCCCGACGACCCCGACGACGACGGCGCGGAGCCCCAACCCGACGGTTCGGTCACCTTCGGCGGCTCGGACGAGGGCGTCGTGTACGCAGTCGTCGGGCTCGACGACGACGTCCCGTAGTCGTTGCCGCTCGAGCTGCTCGGGCCACTCGCCCCGGAGACGCCGGAGCCGGTGAGCGCGCTCCCGCCGGAGCCGCCGCCGAAGCCGCCGCTCGTCGACGTCGTCGCGGTTCCGCCGTCGCTCGAGCTGCCGCCGGAGCCGCCGGTCGAGCTGCCACCGGAGCTGCCGAAGCCGCCGCCCGACGACGTGCCGGCGCCCGCACCAGCCGAGGACGTCGCCGACCCCGATCCGCCGGACGACCCCGAGCCCGACGAGCCCTTGTCGCGACTGAGGAACGCAGTCACGTCTCCGCCGGTCGAGACGATGCCGGCGACGGTCCACCCCTCCGACGCCTTCTCGGTGAGCTTGGTGGCCAGTGCGGCCGGGTCGTAGGACGATGCGCTGACGGTCGTGAACTCCTGCATGCGCTGAGCGTAACGCAGCGCCGGTGACGACACGTCGGCCGCCGGAGTGTGTGGAGCGGCGGAGTCGTCGGTCACCCGTGACGGACGAGTGCGTGCACGTCGGTGTCGCCGGGAGCGCCGTCATAGCGGAGCTCGCCGTCCGCGAGTGCGACGACACGATCGACGGTGTCGACGAACGACAGCTCGTGGGTCGCGACGACGAGTGTCGCGCCGCGTCGTGTTGCATCGTCGAACATCGCGAGCAGCGCATCCTTCCCTGCGAGGTCGAGCCCGACGAACGGCTCGTCGACGAGGAGCAGCTCGAACGGCCGGATGAACGCGAGAGTCACCGCCGCCTTCTGCCGAAGTCCGCGGCTGAACGTCATCGGGAGCTCGTCGAGCCGCTCGCCGAGTCCGAGCCGCGCGGCGAGCGCCTCTGCGGCGTCGGACCAGTCGTGGACGCCGTGGAGCCGGGCGACGAACTCCAGGTGCTCGCGCAGCGACAGGTCGTCGTAGAACGTCGGTTGGTCGGACAGGTACGCAGCTGCGGCGCGAGCGGCGGTGCTGCCGCTCGGGTGACCGACGACTTCGGCGCGGCCGGAGGTCGGGTCGAGCAGTCCGGCGACCATCCGCAGCAGCGTCGTCTTCCCACTGCCGTTGTGGCCGACGAGCGCGAGCCGCTGGCCGTTCGGCACGTCGAGTGCGAGCGGCGCGAGCGCGGGACGATCGTCGGGGTCGGAGGAGTACGACTTCGTCAGCCCGAGCGTCCTCAGTGCGCCGGCAGGTGCGTTCACGTGGACGACTGCCGCGCGCCTGCGCGGCCCTGGGCCATGAAGCTGTGGAACTTCCGCCGGATCCGGTCGCGCGCCCGCACCCACCAGCCCACAGCGCCGGCGATGAGCGCGATCGCCAGGACGCCGCGGGCCGCGGTGGCGACCGCGGCCGATGCGCCGCGGTCGGCGACGACCTCGCGCACGACGAGGATCGGGAGCGAGCCGGCGATGCTCACCACGAGCGGGACGAGCGTGCGCATGACGGTGCTGACACCGGCCATCTCCGGCGGGACGAACGACTGCTGCGGCCCGTCCGAGGGCGGGTCGGACGCGTCACGGACGATGTTGATCGTCGCCCCCGCCGCCCCGGCGACGGCCGTCGGCACAGCCAGGATCGCGGCGACGGCGATCCCACTCCCAGGCCCGCCGGCGAGCCGATGGACGACGACGGCCGAGGCGGCGCCGATCGCGGCGAACGGGACGAGCGCGACGAGCGGCGCGTGGAGATGACGGAACAGCAGCAGCCCGCGCTCGACCGGGAACGAGTCCGTGCGGTCCGGCTGGTCGATCTCCTGCGAGAGCGGTTCGAGCACCTCGAGACCGAGCACGAACGCGAGCACACCGGACACGACGACGAGCGGCGTCGTGCCGCGGAACACGGCGACCTGACAGGCACCGATCACGACTGCGAGGAACGTCATTCGGAGCAGGCGGCCGCTCGGGAAGCGGAGCAGGCTGTGCCATCCGCGCCGCCACACGATGCCGTGGTGGCTCGGTCGCTGCCGACCCGCGCGGAGCCGGATCCACGGCCGACGCCGGGTGCGCTCGTGCGTGAGCTGGCGGCGCAACAGGACGACGGTGCGCAGGTCCTGCATCGTGACAGCGAAGCGGAGCTGCGCGACGAGGCTGCTGCGTCGCGCGAGCGCGTCGAGCGAGATCCGATCGAGCAGCAGGACCCCGATCGCGACGAGCGCGAGCGTCAACACGATCGCAACGACGTCGACCGGGCGCTGACGCTCACCCCACAGGGCGAGGCTGCCATCGAGGTTGGCCGGGCCCGGCGTGTGCGTCGCGAGCGCAAACGCCTGCCAACCGAGGCCGGCGACAGCGACGACCGTTGCGACGAGAAGTCGCAGCCGCAGCGCGTGCGCGACGAGTGCGCCGCCGACCCACAGCAGCGCGGTGTTGACACCGAACAGCGCGCCGCTTCCGAACCAGGCGAGCGCGCTGCCCGGCAGGCGTCGACCCGCGAGCTGACCGAAGATCGCACCGAACGCAGCGCCGGCGAAGGCGGCGCTGCGCACGCGTTGCACGACAGGGCGCAGGAGCGCACGGCGGCGGTCGACCGGTGACAGCATCACGTGCACGACGTCCGCCGCCTCGAGCGCGAGCGGACCGCCCTGCGCGCCACCGCGCAAACCGGCACAGAACGCGAGCGCGGCGACGAGTCCCAGCGCGGCGGGTCCGTTGCGCACAGCGGACGCAGCCTGCTCCGCCGACACCTCACTGTCGCCGACGAGATCGCTCAACCAGAGCAGTGCGCCGCCGCCGAAGATCGCGGCGAGGTAGACGCGGTACGCCGCCTCGAACCACTCGAGCTCGCCCAAACGGTGGCGCTTTCGACGGCCACGAAGATCACGCAGCGCGGCGACGCCGATGGTGTTGCGCACGACGGCGGCTGAGGTCACCCGCCGGTCTCCGCCGGGCGGTCCGGGTCCGACGACCACCCGGACCAGCTCGCCACGAAAAGTCGTGCCGGGGAGAGCCCGGCGCGCTCCATCGCGACGAGGTTCATGCACGCGCTCACACCGGAGCCGCAGTAGGCGATGACGTCCGCCGATCTCGCACCCTGCACGGGTCCGTCCCCGTCGGCGGTTCCGCCGGTCGTGAGCCGCTCGAAGTGCTGGCGCAGCTCCTCCGGCGAACGCAGCCGGCCGTCCGTGTCGAGCACGGTCGTCCATGGAGCGCTCCGCGCTCCGGGGATGTGTCCCGGTCGCGGATCGGCAACCACGACCTCGCCGCGGAAGCGCTCCACAGCGCGAGCATCGAGCACCGCTGCGCCGTCGCGTGCCGAGGCGCCGGTCTCGTCGGCGGTCGCGAATCGTCCGGTGGGCCACGGCGCTGCGCTGAACTGCGCCGCCCCGGCAGCCGCTGCGGGTCCCGTTTCGAGCGGGCCGGACCATCCTCGCATCCCGCCGTCGAGCAGCGCCGCGGAGCGACCGAGCATCCGCAGCATCACGACGAGCCGGCCGGCCGTCCCGCCGCCGCTGTCGTCGTACGCGACGACGATCGTGTCGTCGCCGATGCCGAGCCCGCTCATCGCCCGCGCGAAGTCCTCCGGGGCTGGAAACGGATGCCGCCCCTCGGTCGGGTCCTGCCCGTGAGCGGCGAGGTCGGCGCCGAGGTCGACCCACCGTGCGCCCGGCAGGTGGCCGCCCTCGAACGCCGCGCGGCCGTCACGGCCGTCGAGGTACCAGCGCACGTCCGCAAGGACGGCCTCGGGATGTTCGCGTACGAACGCCTCGTCCACGACGACGGGGAACGTCGGCGTCAGCGTCACGTGCAGCATCTTGCCATTGCATCGGCAGAATGCCGTCCGATGTCCTTCGATGCCGGCGTCCGCTTCTTCAGCCTCCTCGCGCTCGTCGCCGGGTCTGGCTCAGTGATCCTCCTCGTGCTGCGACTCGTTCCGCCGGCGCGTGCCGTGCTCGACGCGATGTGCGACGCCGCCGTGTGGCTGGCGTGGCTCGTCGCAGGGGTCGCGATGGCCGGGAGCCTGTGGTTCAGCGAGAGCCAGAACCTCGTCCCGTGCACGCTGTGCTGGTACCAGCGGATCGCGATGTTCTCGCTCGCCGTGATCCTCCTCGTCGGTGCGTTGCGCAGGGACCCGGCAGTGCGGTGGTACGCGGTGCCGCTGGCCGCGATCGGGCTCGCGATCTCGACCTACCACTACCTCCTCGAGTGGAACCCGCAGTGGGAGGGCACGTCGTGCGACATCGCCGCGCCGTGCAGCACGCCGTACTTCCGCGAGTTCGACTTCATCAGCCTGTCCTTGATGGCGCTGTGCGGGTTCGCCGCGATCCTCGCGTTGCTCCTGCTCGTGCCGTCGCAGCGGCCCGTCGGCGGTGACCCGTCACCGACCGACGATGTCGCCGCCGACCGCCGCGACGGCACGCTCGAGCACGACGCGCAGCGGTAGTCCGAGGGCGGCAGCTGCGACGGCGGCGTCGTCGTGCTCGACCTTCACGCGGTCACCGCTGACCTTGACCCGGATCGCATGCCCCTGCACCTGGACGGTCGACTCGTCGCGTCGCTGCGGCCAGCGTGTCGCGCCCGTCGCGCGGACGCCGAGCGACCCGGTCTCGGCGAGCATCACGTTGCGGACGTCGTCGGCGCGAGCCGCGTCGGCGAGCGCGTGCACCGTGTGCGCTGGGCGACCCTTCTTCATCACGATCGGCGTCGCCCATGCGTCGTGCGCGCCGGCGCGGAGCAGCGCATCGATCGTGTGCGCGATGACCTCGCCCGTCACGTCGTCGACGTTGCACTCGATGAGCTGCACCGGCTGGCCCGGCCCCGGGTCCGGCGCATCGATCGCAGCGCCGACGATCACCTGCACGACGTTCGGCCTGCCGTCGATGTCGCGCGTGCCGGCGCCGTAGCCGACGGACGCGACGTTCATCGCCGGCATCGGGCCGAACTGATCGGCCAGCGCGACCATCAGCGCGACGCCCGTCGGCGTCGCGAGCTCGCGGTGGTCGGCGATGCCCCGGCTCGGGACGCTCCGCAGCGCGAGCAGCTCTGCGACCGCCGGAGCGGGGTTCGGCAGCTCGCCGTGCGCTGCACGGACGTGGCCCTGGCCGACGACGATCGGGCTGCAGACGATGCGATCGACGCCGAGCACCTCGAGCGCCGCGCACGCCCCGACGATGTCGACGATCGCATCGACGCCGCCCACCTCGTGGAACTCGACCTCGTCCGGATCAACACCGTGCATCCGTCCCTCGACCTCCGCCAGCATCCGGAACGTTCGCTGCGCACGCTCGCGCACGCGCGCCGGCAGCTCCGCCTTGTCGAGCATCAGCCGGATGTCGCGGTACGGCCGGTGGACGTCGTGGCGGTCACCGCCGTGCGAATGGGCGTGATCGCGCGAGTGCTCATGCTCGGGGTCGCACTCGGGCTCGTCGTGATGGACGGCGACGACGGCGTGTGTCGCGGCGATTCCGCAGCGCTGCACGTTCTCGAACGACAGCGCGTAGTCGGCGACGGGAAGCGCACCGAGGATGTCGGCCACGGCGATCGCGTCCGCTCCGGCGTGCACGAGTGCGCCGAGCGTCATGTCGCCCGCCGTGCCGGCGAAGCAGTGGAACCAGGCGACGCGTGTCACGGCCGAGTCCGCGAGTGCAACATCCGCGCAACAGCGCACGCGGCGCCGAAGCCATTGTCGATGCCGACGACCGTGACGCCGCTCGCGCAGGACGACAGCATCGCGAGAAGCGCCGTGACGCCTTCGAACGCGGCTCCGTAGCCGACGCTCGTCGGCACCGCGATCACGGGAGCTGCGGTGACGCCGCCGATGACGCTCGCGAGTGCGCCCTCCATGCCGGCGACCACCACCACCGCGTCGGCGGCCGTGACGGTGTCGAGGTGTGCGAGGAGTCGGTGCAGTCCAGCGACGCCGACGTCGACGAGTCGGTCCGCGGCGAACCCGTACGCACACAGCGTCAGCACGCACTCGTCGGCGACAGCGAGATCGGCCGTGCCGGCGCACGCGACGAGGATCCGCGCATCGCTGCGCTGTTGACTCGGCCGCCAGATGACGGTCGACGAACGTGCGCTGCCCGACGGGTGCTTGCGCAGCGTCGCCTCGATCTGCTCCGTCGACGCGCGCGTGAGCAGCACCGGGCCGGTTCCGTGCGTGAGCAGCTCGTCGACGATCCGGACGCACTGGTCCGCCGTCTTGCCGGGCGCGTAGACGGCCTCGGGGAGCCCCTGGCGCAGCGCACGGTGATGGTCGACGAGCGCATCCCCGAGGTCGGCGAACGGCAGCCGGCGCAGCTGCGCCACGGCGTCGTCCGCGGTCGTCGCGCCGGAGCGGACGTCCTCGATCAGCTCGCGCAGCCCGGCCTCGTCCACGGGAACATGCTGCCAGGCGTTCGTGCTCCTGCCGTAGCCTGACCGCGTGGAGGCGCACGATCAGATCCGATCCGTGCGGGTCGGCTTCCTCGGCCCGCTCGGGACGTTCACCGAGCAGGCGCTCAAGTCGCAGCCCGATCTCGCAGCCGCAGAGCACGTCCTCTTCCGGACCATGCCCGACGTCCTCGACGCGGTCGGGGCCGGCGAGGTGGACCTCGGCTTCGTCGCGATCGAGAACTCGATCGAAGGGACCGTCAACCTCACGCAGGACGAGCTCGCGTTCAACCACGACCTGCTGATCCAGCGCGAGGTCGTGCTCGACATCGAGCACTGCCTGATGGCCCGTCCCGGGACCTCGCTCGACGACGTGAAGGTGGTGTACTCGATCCCGGTCGCGACCGCGCAGTGCCATGCGTTCCTGCGCAACCGGGTGGGTGCGGCGGAGCTGCGGGCGTCGAACTCGACGGCGGAGGCTGCGCGGCTCGTGGCGGAGGAGCTCGGCGCCGGCGCAGCCGCAGTCGCACCACGGATCGCAGCCGAGATCTACGGCCTCGACATCCTGGTGGCCGACATCGCCGACCATCCCGGCAACCAGACCCGCTTCGTCGTCGTCGGCCGCGGCACGATCCCGCCGCGCACCGGTCACGACCGCACCGGCCTCGTGATCTACCAGCGCGCCGACGAGCCGGGCAGCCTGATCTCGATCCTCCAGGAGTTCGCCGCGCGCAGGATCAACCTGAGCAATCTGCTGTCGCGGCCGACGAAGGACGGCGGGCTCGGTGACTACTGTTTCATCGTCTACGCGGACGGCCACATCGAGGACGAGTTGATCGCAGACGCGATGCGTGCGCTCCACGCGAAGCAGGGCAAGGTGAAGTTCCTCGGCTCGTACCCCGCCGCCGGCGAGCACGCGCACAGCGCCCGCGAGCACGCAGACGCGCGCTGGCGCGACGCCGACGACTGGGTCACGTCCCTGCGCCGCGGCATCACGCCTGCCGACTGAGACCTCGTCGCACCCACCGGTAGCCTCCCGGGCGGAACGGTGGCAGAGCGGACAAATGCACCCGCCTTGAAAGCGGGAGGCTCACAAGGCCCGGGGGTTCGAATCCCTCCCGTTCCGCTCGCAGGTGCTTTTCTATGTTGGGCTGTGTTGGCTCGTGTTGGCTGATCCCCCTGACCTGGGGAAACGTCCTTCCGGTGTCGACTGGTGTTGCCTGATATCGGGGAGCGTTACTCCCACGGTTACTCCCGGTTACTCCCACGGGAGGAGTATCGTTGGCCCATGGCAAGGCCGCCCAAGGGCAAGCGGGTCAGTACTGCCGAGGGGTCTTTCACGGTGAACGGCAAGGCGGCCAACGGCGAAGGTTCGCTCTACCGCGAACGAGACGGCTGGTGGCGAGCGACCTACCTGGTCCCGGGTGAGAGCCGCTGTCGTCGCGTGCGGGGTCGCACGCGTGAGGAAGCTCTTCGCCGACGGGGCGAGGCGCTGACCCGCGCACTGGCCGAGGGGCCGCGCACGCCCGCGGCCACGATGATGAGTGGCTCGACGACGGTGACCGAGTTGGCGACGTGGTGGTTGCGCAACGTCGCGGGAGTTCGGGTGCGCCCGTCGTCGCTCGGGAAGTACGAGGACCGGGTCGAGCGCATCGTCGCGTGGCTCGGCGACGTGCGGATCGGGCAGCTCCGTGCAGAGCAGGTCGCCACGTGGCAGACCGAGCTGTTGAAGACGCTCGCACCGAGCACGGTGGCCGACACGCGGGCGACGTTGCGGACGCTCGTCGCGGAGGCCGTCGCGTTGGAGCTCATTGCGACGAATCCCGTCGACCGGGTCCGCCCGCCGACTGTTCGCGCTGCTGCCCGTCGGGCGCTGACCGCAGCCGAGGGTCGAGCGCTGGTCGCGGCCGCAGCTGACGAGCGACTGGGAGCGGCGGTGGCACTGCTGTTCGTGCAGGGTTGGCGAGTCTCGGAGGTGCTCGGCCTTGCCTGGGGCGACGTGGAGCTTGACAACGGGGCCGCGATCGTGCGCCGCGCCAGCGTGTACGCCGATGGCATCGGCATGATGCTGGGTCCACCGAAGACCGAGGGAGCGAAGGGCCGCCACCACCTCACGCCGGTGGTCGTCGAGCTGTTGCGCCGGCGTCGTCAGGCGCAGCGCGAGGAGCGTCTACGGGCCGGTGGTGCGTGGCAACAGCACGAGTACGACGGTCGGCCGGTGGACCTCGTCTTCACGACGGGGACGGGTGGCCTGGTCCTTCGTCAGGCCGTCACCAAGGCCGTCCGCGCCGCGGCAGTCAAGGCGGGAATCGATCCCGACGGTCTCGGGACGCACGCCGGCCGTTCGACCGCGATCACGGTGCTCTACGCGGAGGAAGGACTTGATCTCGCCGATGTCGCGCGGCATGTGGGGCATGCCAGCCCGAGCACGACAGCCGGGTATGTGCGGCACCTCGGCAGGCGGCCGCTGGCCACCGCGGAGGCTGCCAGCCGGTTGCTTGACCCGACGCTTCGACAGTGACCCGGGACGCTAAGCCCGGCGACTCGTGACCCGTCGGCGCCGCGTCACCGATGCGTTCGTGGACGAGTCCGTCCGCGGCCGGCGATACCTGATGGGTTGCGTGCTGCTCGAGGCGAAGAACCTTCCGTCAGTGCGGCTGGATGTCGACGGTCTCGTCCTCAGCGGTGGGCGGGTGCACTTCCACAACGAGTCGTTTCGACGCCGTCGCGAGATCCTTGTCAAGTTCGCCGGTTACCCGGTCTCGGCGTTCGTCGTGGTGTGCCATCGCGATCACGGAGTCACAGAGTTCCGTGCGCGTGAGCTCTGCCTGACCGAGATCGTGGAGCGGCTGCAGGCCGTCGCCGTTCCTCACCTCGTCCTGGAGAGCCGACAGGACGACCACGAGGACCACCTCACGATCCGTCGCGTCCGCCAGGCCGAACCACCATTGGTGTGGGAGCACCGCCGTGGCGGGGAGGAACCGCTGCTGTGGATCGCCGACGGGATCACGTGGGCCGTTGGTGCCGGCGCGCCCTGGCGGCAGCTGATCGAGCCGATCCTGTTCGACGTGATCGAACTTCGGCCGTAACGCGCGGAACCCGGTTCCCCTGCCGTCCGGCAGGCAACCGGGTCCACTTCCACGGGTACTCACCCGAGGCAGGTCAAGTATGCGCCGGCCGCGATCGCATCGCAAGCGAGTTGGCCGCGCGCGGCCTGAGACGCAGCCGATGCTGACGCCGACTGTGCGTGGACTTCCCGGTGGGACTTCTGTCCGTCGAGACCTGACGTATGTGACGTTTCGGCAGACGCAGGACGGGCGTCCACCCCAGCGCTGGTCGATCTGGGGAACCAACCCGCCGGGGCTCGAATCCCGTGCCGCGACCTTGAGAGGGTCGTCAGACCCGTCCGCGTGGTAGTGCTCCGTCCTATTTGCCCAGGTCAGCGTGTTGCGTTGTCCATTCGATGTTGCTTGATGACGGCGCGTAGCGACAGGTTGGGTGTAAGTCGGGTGTAACGGGTCGAAGGGCGGGTCTCGAAAACCCGTTCCTGAGTGACCTGATCACTTCGACTGGCTCTCGGCCGGCTTTCGGAGCGTGGGCAGCTCGACGGTGATGGTGGCACCCTGAGGGATCGTCTGCGTGATGGTGACACGGCCGTCGTGATCGGTCACGACGTCGTGGACGATAGCGAGACCGAGTCCGGTGCCGGAGATGTCACGAGTTCTCGCTGTGTCGAGCCGGACGAAACGGCCGAAGACCCGCTCGCGTTCGTTCTCGGGAATGCCAGGACCGTCGTCGGCGATGCGCAGGACCGCTGTGCCGTTCGTGATCGAGAGGCTCACAGTGATCTCGGTGCGTGCGTGCTCTTCGGCGTTGTGGACGAGGTTTCGCACCATCCGGCGTAACTGATCGATGTTCCCTCTGATGGTGATCGGCGCGTCCAGTCCGGACGTGACCACAGTGAGGTCGCGGCGTCGAATCGCCAGCGTCGCTTCGGTGACGATCGTGGCGAGATCGACGGACTGCTGTGGGCGTTCGTATCTGGTGTCGAGGCGGGCGAGGAGGAGCAGGTCGTCGGTGAGATGCTGCAGCCGCTCGACGTCGCCGAGGGTGTCGCGGGCGACGTCGTGCCATGCCGTCTTCTCGGGGTGGGTGATGGAGATCTCGAGGTCGGCGCGGAGGGCGGCGAGCGGGCCGCGAAGTTCGTGGCTGGCGTCGGCCACGAATCGCCGTTGCTGCTCACTCGAGGAGTCGAGACG
>Ga0136611_10000590_pt1 | contig 24269 bp, 20 predicted proteins | sample AntDrymUQ2232306_2_FD_106645 | JGI IMG/M metagenome (GOLD analysis project Ga0136611, IMG submission 106645) | Polar desert sand microbial communities from Dry Valleys, Antarctica - metaG UQ223 (23.06) | ecosystem: Environmental > Terrestrial > Soil > Desert | place: Antarctica: Dry Valley...
CCGGCGGTCCACCGCGGTGTTCTACGGCCACTTCGAGAACCTGGCCGCTTACCACGAGTCGCTGGTCAACCAGCTCCTCTCCACCGACATCGCCTTCCAGGTGATGGCCACCACCATGGACCTGCTGGCCGAGGTCACCCGGAAGATCCGCGTCTGCCCGGTTGAGGAGATCCCCCGGCTCATCGCCTCGGTCGCGGCCGCCAACATCGACGCTCAGCTGGCCCTCGGGATGCCGGCCTTCCGCACCCGGCTCCTCCTCCAGGCCACGGCCGACGACCGGGCCCACCGCCGGGCTCTGGTGGCCATGCACCGGCTCTACGAGCACGTCACCGAGGTCCAGGTCGTCGGCTACCAGGCCCTGCTCGAGGCCTGGGGCCGCGAGCCGAGACCGCCCTACGACCTGCGCACCGTGGCCATCACCATCACCGCCGTCGCCGACGGGCTGCTGGTGCGCCGGGGCTTCGAGCCCGACCTCGACGTCACCACCCTGTTCGAGGACGCCGTGCGGTCCCTCATCCCCACCCTGTCCCGCCGCGTCGGCGCCCCGGACGACCTGGACGCGGCCCTGCGCCGCTCCTACGGCCCGTGGCCGGACGACCCGCCGTAGGAACAGCCGCCACGGGTGTCGCGGGTGACTGTGACAGATGGTTCGTACTGTTCGCCCTGCCGGCAGCGGCTGCGGGGTGACGAGGGCATCGTCGGGCGTCACCCCGCAGCGTCTGCGGGTCTGGCCGGGTCGCCGGGCCGGGGCGGGGCGGCCGATAGGATCCCCGGGATGGCTGGCGGCGAGAACGATTCCGGGCTCGAGCTGCGCCTCCCGTGGGGGCCGGTGCACCACTCGGCCCCGACAGCCCCCGAGCCCAGCCCTCCGGTGCGCGCACCGCTGTCGCCCACCCCCGACGAGCCGGCGGCGACAGCGGCGACGAGCGAGACGGGCCTCATCGACTTCCCCGCCTCGTCCTTCGCCACCCCGCCGGCACCACCCTCGGTGCCGCCCGGCCCGGGAGCCGACGCCGACAGCCTGCGCGCCAGTCTCGAGCGGCTCCTTGTGCTGGTCGAAGAGCGCCTCGACCAGGTCGCCGAGCTCGGGTCGCGCGGCGTCCACCAGAGCGAGCGGCCCGAGAACGACGGCGACCGCTCGGAGCTGGCGCGTCGACTGGATCGGGTGGAGACGCTGGTGGTGGCGTCGCACGACGCGACCATCGAGGCGGCCAAGGCGACCGACGGCGGCCCCAAGGCGATCGTCGCCGCCCTTGACGGCCGCCTGGCCCGGATGGAGGCCCGGGGCGTCGCCTCCGGCACCTCCAGCCTGGATGCGGTGGCCAAGGTCGGGCCGGCCCTCGCCCGGCTCGCGCAGCGTCTCGACGATCTCGAGATCGAGCTGCACACTCAACTCGAGAAGCTCGACGGTGCCATCGGGTCGGTCCGGCACGCCGTCCTCCAGGCCATGGCCAACAGCCCGTCAGCCGAGCTGATCGGTGCCCTGCAGGCCAGCGTGCTGACCACGGGTGAGCACCTCGATGCTGAGCTGATCGACATCAAGCGCCTCGTCGCCGGCCAGCGCTTGCCTCACTGAAAGCCAAAAGCCGGCCTGCGAGAACCGCGTCAAACGGAGACGCGGTTCGAAAGGGCGGCGGGGCGCCGGCCGAACCGGTACGCCCCGCCCCTGCGTGCGTCAGGCGGGGGTGTTGTCCCGCTGGGCCCGGCGGCGCCGGGCGACGAGGAGCAGCATGGCGCCGCCGCCCAGCAGCACGATCGCCGCTTCGGCCATGGCGACGGTCTGGTTGGAGCCGGTGCGGGCCAGCTCGTCGAATGCCGGGGCCGCCTCGCCGGCGGTGTCGACGGTGACGGTGCGGTTGCCCCCGGTGTCGCCGTAGGACTGGGCGCCCGCAGGTGCGGCCCCCAGGAGGAGTATGGTGCAGGCAACGAGAAAGACACGACGAAACATGGCAGGGCTCCTTGGGGCCGGGGTGCTTGATGCAACCTAGCGCATGAGCAGGGGGGTGTTGCGCCGACGGGCTACCGGCGCCGCATCCGTACCACCACGTCGTCGCGCTGAGCCGGCTTCGGCTGGCGGACTTCGCCCGCGATCCAGCCTCGCACCCCCTCCACCTCAATGGCGTAGGCATCGTCCTGGGCGGCCGCCTGAGGCGCCACGGCCAGGCGGTAGGGGTGGGTTGCCCCGAGCGCGCCGGCCAGGCGGAACACCACGGTGGCCGAACCGCCCGCCGGCACCTCGACCTTGGTCGAGTGGGTCCACCATCCCCGCTCGCGGTCGGAGGTGGCGCTGACCGGCCGGCCGTCCACCTCGCTTGCCTGGAGCCCGAGGCCGGAGTACCACGCCACCTCGAGGAGGTCGTTGCCCTTGGGCAGGCCCCGGCGGTTGGCGGCCACGTAGTCCGGCAGGTCGGCGCTGGCGTCGCTGCGCAGCTCGATGGTGGCCGTCGCCTCCACCCGGCCGGTGGCCGGATCGACCACCGCCTGGTAGCGCACCGAGCGGCGCACATGGACGTCTAGCTTGTTCTCCAGGAGGTTCGAGGTGCGCAGCGAGGCCAGGTCGCCACCGGCGGCGGCAGGCAGGCGCCCTCCCGCCCCGACGTCGTCGAGCAGTCGTTGCCCTTCGGTCGAGAAGCTGGTGGCGGCGAGGTGGCCGCCGCGCACAGCGGGGCCGAGGGCGTCGCCGATGGCGCCGGGGCCGGGCAGCGGCACCGTCGACAGGGCGGTGAAGGTGGCCCGGGCCACCTCCTGGAGGACGTCGCGGCGGTCCTCCTGCACGTCGAAGCGGGCGTACTGGTCGGACAGGAGGAGCTGGGCGGCGTTGTTGGCGTCCAGCACGCCGAGCGGAGGGGCGGTGACCGGGCCGGTGAGGCGCAGGAGGGCGGCTAGGCCCTGCGGGTCGACGTAGACCACACCGTCGAGCGGAGACCCGGGGACCACCTGGTCCCACAGCACCCGGGCGGCGCTGGCCGTGGTCGGTAAGTCCGGGTAGCCGGTCAGGTTCTGCCAGTACACCTCGGGTCGCTGGCTCAGATAGCGGCTCGGCAGGTCGAGTCCGTCAAGGTTCCGCCCTAGCTCGTCGGCACCGATGTCCTTCACCCCGCCGGACCGCTCGAGGCGCAGCCTGCCCTGGTCGGCGATCAAAACGGCGTAGGCATTGACGGCCCCGCCCAGATCGCGAGACTCGGCGGGGCTGGCTACGGCCACGAACCAGCGGGTCGGGCGGTCGTCGCCAAGCAGGCCGGGGAGGGTCTGCACGGCGAGGAGCGCCCGGTCGGAGGCGACGGTGACGTCGTCCAACTGCTTGTCATAGCGCCGGAGGCGCTCCTGCAGGGGGGCGGCCAGCCACGGCGAGCGTGCGCCGGCCGAACCCCGCTGAGCGGCGTGCAGCTCGAAGCTGAGGCGGTCCAGCTCGGGCTCGGCGGCCGCGAGGCGGTCGAGGTCGAGTCCGCCGTTCGCCCCGGATCGCAGGGCGTCGAGGTTGACCGCCCCGGCCGACCCGGCGGCGGCCTGCAAGACCGGCCCGGCACTGCTGGCCACCCGGTCGGCCGCTCGGAGGTGGGCGCCGACGACGGGAACGGCCCAGGCGGGGCGGGCCCACCAGATGCGAACCGACGAACGGGCTTGCTGCAGGTCGGCGGCGGCAGAGTGGGCGCTCTCTGCAGCCTGCGCGTTGTCGCCCGAGCTGGCGGCGCTCAGGGCGATGCCCACGTCGGTGGACGAGCGCTCGAAGGCGCCACGGGCGCCGAGCCCGGCCACCGCACCGAGGATGGTGGCCACCGCGCCGAGGCCGACGAGGCCGGCGGCGACGAGGATGGCCCGGCGGCGCCATCGACGGCGGCCGCGCAGCCCGGTCACGATCACCAGGGCCGCCAACACAGCGGTGGCCGCCGCAGTCACCCCCAGCACGCCGCCGGGCGCCCGGAGCAGGGCAGTGACGGCGAGGGCTCCCGCGGCCGACTTGAGCAGATGACGGTCGAGGTCCTGCCGCCACGCCAGGACCAACGCCAGCACCAGCGAGGCCACACCGGCGGTCGTGGCCACCCCGCCCCCGGAGTAGCCCAGGGCGGCGGCCCCGGTGGCCAGCACCACCAGGGCCCACGTCGGCGCCGTCGCCGCGGCGGCGGCCACTGCGGCGGCGATCCCGCCGCGCCACAGCCGGTCCAGGTCGTCGTCGCCGGTGGCCGAGCCGGTGGTCGCAGCACCCGCCAACCCCGCTGCGGCGATGACGGCGGCGCCGATCCGGTGGCTTGTCGGTGAGCGACGTCGCCGACGGTGGCGCCCGCGCCGGGCCTGGCGCTCGGCGATCAGCGCAGCGTGTTGCTCGGGGGCCACCCAGGCAACGATGGGCTCGGGCGACCGGTCGGGGGCGGAGGAGGGGGGCGCTTCCGCCCCCGGCACGGGTTCGGTCATACCGCCGATGGACCCGGGCGGCGGCGGTGCAAGGGCCGGCGCACGACCACCAAGGGTACCGAGGGCCGAGGTCGGACTTGTGTACGCCGCATGCCCGTGATCCCATCGGCATTCGTGGCCACCGTCCTGCGCCTGGCCACCCGCCTCAACATCGGAGGCCCCGCCCGCCAGTGCCTGCTGCTCACCAAGCGCCTGGCAGAGGAGTTCCCGACCACCCTGGCCGCCGGCACCCCACCTCCCGAGGAGGGGGAGATGACTGACCCCGAGGTCGTCGTCCGCCGCCTCCCGCTGGCCCGGCCCTTCGCCCCGGCGGCCGACGCTCGGGCCATCCGGGCCACGCGCGCCCTCCTGCGGGAGGTGCGTCCCGCCATTCTGCACACCCACATGGCAAAGGCGGGCACGGTGGGCCGTCTGGCGGCCGAGACGGTCCGGCCCCGCCCGGTCACCGTCCACACCTTCCACGGCCACGTCCTCGACGGCTACTTCTCGCCCGCTGTGGAGAAGGCCTTCCTCACCGCCGAGCGGCTGCTGGCCCGGCGCACCGACGTGCTGATCGCCGTCAGCCCCCAGGTGCGCGACGCCCTGGTCGAGCTGGGCGTGGGCGCCCCCGAACGGTGGCGGGTGGTGCCCCTCGGCCTCGACCTGGGGCCGTTCGCCGCGGTGCGCAGGCCGTCGGGACGGCTGCGGGAGCGGCTGGGCCTAGGCGCCGACGTCCCCCTTGTCGGCGCTGTCGGCCGCCTGGTGCCCATCAAGGACCTGGCCACCCTGGTGCGGGCGGTGGCCCGCCTCGACGGCGTGCACCTCGCCCTGATCGGCGAAGGCGAGCAGCGGACCGAGCTCGAGGCGCTCGTCGCCTCGCTGGGCCTGGAGGCCCGGGTGCACCTGCCTGGCTGGGCCGACGACGTGGCCGACTGGATGGCCGACCTCGACGTCGTCGCCCTCACCAGCCGCAACGAAGGCACCCCCGTCGCCCTCATCGAGGCCCTGGCTGCCGGACGGCCCGTTGTGGCCACGTCGGTCGGCGGCGTGCCGTTCGTGGTGCGCGACGCCCTTGTCGGCGCCCAGCGTGCCGTGGGCGCGGGGGCGCCGCTCCTCGAGCCCACGGGCTGGCTAGCGCCGCCGGAGGACGACGAGGCCATCGCCGATGCCCTCCACTCGGCCCTTGCCGACCCTGCCGAGGGGGCCCGCCGGGCCGCCGCCGGCCGGGCCGAGGTGCTGGCCCGCTTCGGGTCCGACCGCCTAGTAGCCGACATCCTGGCCCTGTACCGAGAGCTGACCGCATGATGTCGGACCGGCCGTGGTGGGCACCGGCCCGGCGGCCGTCCCGGGATGGGCTAGAACCTCCCCCGTGGCGGCACCCATCGGTCTCCGCCGGATCCTCGCCCCCCGTCGGCACCAGTGAGCCGCTCCCGCATCCGGCTCGTCGCCTTGGCCGTCGTGGCGATCCTGCCGATGCCCCTGAAGCGACTGGCCTACCGGTTGCAGGGCTTCGAGGTGGCCGGCAGCGCTCGGGTCGGCTGGAGCCTGCTCGACGCACGGTCCTGCCACCTGGGCGAGGGCGTGATGATTGGCCACGGGAACCTCGTCACCGAGGTGGGTCGCCTCGACCTCGGCGACCACGTCCGGATCGGCCACCTCAACATCGTGAGGGGCGGCGAGGAGGTGATCCTGGAGCGCTGGTCGGAGGTGCTGCGGCTCAACGTCATCAACTCCATCGTCGACCCGATCCTCACCACCCCAGCGACGCCGCGGTTCCGGCTCGGCGCCGGTGCGATCGTCACCACCGGCCACAAGATCGACTTCACCGATCGCGTCGACATCGGCCGCCGCGCCATCATTGGTGGCCGTGGCTCGTCGCTGTGGACGCACAACCGCCAGCAGACAGGTCCGCTGACCGTGGGCGAGCAGACGTACCTGGGCTCGGAGTGCCGCATGGCGCCCGGGGCCGTTGTGGCCCCCCGATCGGTCGTGGGGATGGGGGCGGTGGTGGTGGGCCAGCTGGATCGGCCCGAATGGCTCTACGGCGGCGTGCCGGCCCGGCCCATAAAGCCCCTTGCCGAGCACGACCTGGTGCTGGTCGAGCGGCCCACGAGGGAGGACCTCCCCGATGATGTCTAGCGGGCGCATCGCCCAGGTGCTGATCGGCGTTGCCGCCGCCGTCGGGCTCGGCATCTCGCTGGTCAAGGCGCCATGGGTCTACGCCCTCGTGGTCCCCACGGTAATCTCGCTCGGCATCCTGTGGGCGGTGCTGCGCTGGACCGCCACCAACGAGGCCGCCGACCGTGACGTCCTGCGATGGACCTACGCCTCGTACATCCTCCACCTCGGCCTGAGCCTGGCCATCGGTGCGTCGGGCCAGACGGTGCGGTTCTTCGGCGGCGACGCCAACACCTACCACCTCGATTCCCTCGCCCTCGCCCGGCACTGGACGGACGGGACGCCGAAGCCCAAGCTCCCGCCGGGCAAGGAGGGCTTCTTCTACGCCCTCGCCCGCCTGTACGAGCTGATCGGGCCCCATCGCGTGGGCGGGCTCGCCCTCACCAGCCTGTGCTCGGCCCTGGTCGTCCCACTGGTCGCCGACACCGCCCGTCGGCTGTTCGGGCCCCGGGCCAGGCTCAGCATCCTCCCGCTGGTCGTCCTGCTCCCCGGCTTCGTCGTGTGGACGTCCCAGCTGCTGCGCGAAGCACCGATCCTGGCTTCGCTGGCCCTGGGCGCCAACCTCGCCGTCCGCCTGTCGGAACGGGTCACCATGGGCCGCCTTGCCATGCTCGGGCTCACTGTCGCCTGCCTCTTCACGCTGCGGGGCAACATCGGCTACGTCTTCGGCGCCGGCCTGCTGGTGGGCCTCGCCCTGGGCGGACGCCACCTCCTCGGGGGCCTCACCACTGCGCTGGCCATGTTTGCCATGGTCGCCGCGCTGATCTTCGGGGTGGGCCTCGGTGAGAGCGGCTACGAAACCTCCGCCACCGCCGACCTGTCCAAGGTCAACGACGTGCGGTCGGACCTGGCAACCAGCGACAGCGGCGTCGGCCGGGGCGCCGATGTCTCGACCGCCTCCGGTTCCCTGGCCTACCTGCCGCTCGGGCTCCCCCAGTTCCTCCTCGGGCCCTTCCCCTGGCAGGCCCGCAACTTGCGGCAGGCGCTCGGCGTCCTTGACGCCGCCACGGTGTGGTGGCTGGTGCCGTCACTGGTCCGGGGCCTGCGCCTGGCCTGGCGGCGCACGCGCCGGCGCGTCGGGCTCCTGCTCATCCCGTCCGCCGGGATCACGCTCGTCCTCACACTGCTCATCGGCAACGTGGGCACGCTGGTGCGCGAACGGCTCCAGGTGCTGGTCCTCCTGCTGCCCTTCATAGCGCTCGGGCGCCTCTCGGCCGAGCCCGACGACAAGGAGCTGCCCGACGAACTGGACGACGACGCACCTGCCCCGGCGATCGAGCAGAGGCCCGCTCCGGCGATCTGACTGCGTCGGCCCAGCGGCGGCCCTCTACCAGCCCTCTTGGCGCAGGAAGACCTCCAGGGTGAGCAGGGTCCAGATCCCGTGGCCGTGGTTCGCCCCGGCCATGTGCTCGGCGACCAGGTCGTGCACTGCGCCGCGGTCGAGGGACTCGGTCACCCGGGTGGCAGGGCTGACCAGCATGTGCTCGGCGTAGGACCGCAGGTCGGTGCGGAACCACCGGTCGAGGGGCACGCCGAAGCCCCGCTTGCGGCGGTGGAGGAGGTCGTGGGGGAGCACGTCGCTCACCGCCTCCTTCAGCACCCGCTTCAGCGACCACCCACGCACCTTGAACCCGGGGGCCAGGGAGAAGGCGAAGTCGACCAGGGCGTCGTCGAGCAGGGGGGAGCGCAGCTCGAGGCCGTGGGCCATGCTCATCCGGTCGGCCTTGGGCAGGAGGTCGTCGAGCAGGTAGGTGCGCAGGTTCAGCAGCAGCAGGCGGTCGAGGGGCGAGGCGCCGGCCGTCTCGGCCCAGATGCGGTCGTAGTCATCCTCGCCCCAGCGGCTGCGCCCGGGCAGCAGGCGTTCCCGCCACTCCGGGGAGAGGTAGCTGACCCAGGCCAGGAGGGCGCCGGGCAGGCCCGCTCCGGTGCGACCCAGCATGCGCTGGACGCTTCCGGCCCGGCCGGCGAAGCGGGCCGGCGGCACCCGGTCGGCGGCCCAGCGCGCCGCCTTGGGGATGCCGGCGGGGAGTAGCTGGATGGCGTGGACGGCCAGACCGGCGGCGAAGCGCTCGTAGCCGCCGAACAGCTCGTCGCCCCCGTCCCCCGACAGGGCCACCGTGACGTGGCGGCGGGTCAGCTCGGAGAGCAGGAAGGTGGGCAGGGCGCTGCTGTCGCCGAACGGCTGGTCGTGGTGCCACACGAGCCGCTCAATCAGGTCGGCCTTGTCGGGGTTCACCACGAATTCGGTGTGCTCGGTGCCGAACATCTGCGAGACCTGGCGGGCGAACGGCCGCTCGTCGAAGCCCTCGGCGTCCTCGAAGCCGATGGTGAAGGTCTTGACTGGCCGGGAGCTGAGGCGGGACATGTGGGCGACGACCGCCGAGGAGTCGACGCCGCCGGAGAGGAAGGCGCCGAGGGGCACGTCCGCCACCAGCCGCTTCTCGACGGCCAGGCCGAGGAGGCGGCGCAGCTCGGCGCCCGCCTGCTCGTAGCGCAGGGGCGACCGCTGCTGTTGACCGCAGCCGGGTGCACTCGGCGCCCAGTACCGCCGCACGTCGGCCGGCTGGCCGGGCTGGGCCACCAGGACGTGGCCGGGCGGCACGCTCCGCACCCCCTCGAAGAAGGTGCCGGGCGTGGGCACGTAGCCGAAGGCGAGGTAGGCGTCGATCGCCCCGGGCGCCAGGCGACGCGGCACCCGCGGGTCGGCCAGGACGGCCTTGATCTCGCTCCCGAACACCAGCTCCCCCCCGGGGGACTGCCAGTAGTAGAGGGGCTTCTTGCCGAGCCGGTCACGGCCGAGCACGAGGCGACGCCGGGGCTCGTCCCACAGGGCGAAGGCGAACATGCCGTCGAGCCGCCGGCACAGCGCCTCGGGCTCGAGGTCCTCGGCCAGGTGGGCGATGACCTCGGTGTCGCAGTCGGTCTTCAGGTCGTGGCCCCGCTCCCGCAGCTCACGCTGCAGCGAGCGGAAGTTATAGATCTCGCCGTTGAAGGCCACTCCGATGGTGCCGTCCTCGTTGGCGATCGGCGGATCGCCGGTGACGAGATCGATGACGGCCAGGCGACTCTGCGCCACCGCGCCGGCCGACCCGCGGTGCACCCCGAACGAGTCGGGGCCGCGGTGGCGAAGCCGACCAACCTGGTCGAGGACGGTGGCCTCATCGAGGTGGAAGCCGGCGACGCCGGCGATCCCGCACACTCAGGCGGCCTGCGGCCGCAGCGGGATGGCGCGCACCCGAACCCCACCGATGTCCACCTCCCCTACGCTAGCCCCTGGCCCTTCAGGGAGATGGCGTGCTGATCGCTCGGCGGCGTGGCGCATGCGTACGCTCGCTTCACGTTCAAGCCAAACAAGGGAGTCCTCGCTGTGACATCGAAGAGGTACCTAGGATTCGGCCTGACTGTGCTGGCGGCGGTGGTGCTGGCGGCCGTCCTCGTCACCCAGGGCGGCGGTGGCTCGGATGGGCCCCGGGATCGGTCGACCGCCGTGGTGCCGGCGTCGATCCCGGCCGACTGCAGCCGAGCCGTCGAGGGCGACCTCATGAGGTTCCTCTCGACGGTCCCCGACGGCATGAAGGTGCAGTTCCCCAAGGCAGGGTGCTACGGGCAGGACCGGACCATCGTCGTCACCGACCGCAAGAACCTGGTGATCGACGGGGGCGGCTCGACCTTCAAGCGCATTACCCCTCCGAACCCCACCAACCCGGCCGGTGAGAACACCAACAACGCGAACTGGCGGATCCTGCGCAGCGACACCGTGACGCTGCGGAACATGACCATCCGCGGCAACTATGAGCCGCCGCCCCGTGGCACCCCGGGCCAGGGCCAGTACACCGACCACGGCATCTCGGTCTGGGGCGGGCTGAACCACACCATCGTCGATGTGGCCGTCAGCAACACCGACGGGGAGCTGGTGGGCGTCGACGCCGACGTCGAGACGGCCGGGCGGCTCTTCGGCGGGGATTACGCCAAGGCAGAGCCCTCGCGCAACATCGTGATCGACCGGTTGCGGGGCGAGCACGCCTCCCGCCAGTGCGTCGCCACCACCGCGGTCGACGGGTTCACCATGAGGGACTCGACGATCGTTGACTGCCAGCAGACCGGTTTCGACGCCGAGGTCGACCTGCAGGGCGTGGTCAACCGCAACATCAAGATCCTGAACAACACCTTCTCCGGGGTCTACTTCGCCGCGATCCAGGTGCCGGTGCTCAGCCTGCCGGGCTTCGAGGGCACCGTGGGCGAGGTCGAGATCCGGGGCAACACCATGACCCAGGCCGGTGACACGTGCCTTCCTGCCATCTACATCGGCGACAAGCGGGGAGGCATCACCGGCCTGACGATCACCGACAACACGCTGCTGACGCTCGGGGACGGCATCCAGTTCAACGGTGAGCCGGCGAGCGCGATCCAGGGTTCGGTGAGCAACAACACCATCCGCAGACCGGTCGACAACAATGTCTGCGACAACCCGAACTTCATGCCGCCCTACTCCACCCCGATACGCCTGAACGGCAGCCCGGTCACCGTCTCCGGCAACAGGTTCGAGAACTTCTGCTGCAACCAGAACCTGCCGTAGGGGACTCCGTCGGTCGGCGTCGGCCTCAGGGGCCCACGGCCTGGTGGTAGGCGGCCAGCAGCTGCTCGACCCCACGGTCCAGGTTGAAGTGCTCCTCGGCCAAGGCCCGGCAGCGGTCGGGCGTGCCCGAGTCGTCGATCAGCCGCTCGATGCCCTCGACCGCGTCGGCCAACCCTGCCTCGGTGGCGTCGGCCACCACGATTCCGCAGTCGAAGCGGGCCAGGAGCTCGTTCAGGTCGCCCAGTCCCCGGTTCACCACCACGGGTCGGCCCGACGCGAGAAACTCGCCGATCTTGGTGGGCGTGGCGGCACAGTTGGCCACGCCGATGTTGGCGCGCAGGATGCTGAGACCCACGTGGTGGGCGGCGATCTCGGCGGGCATCGCCCCCGGCGCTGCACTGCGGGGCACCAGGCCGGCGTCACGGAAGTCCTGGTCCCACGGCGACGACGTGGGCTCGAGCACGGTCAGCTCGGACGGCCGGCGGGCCTGCAGACGCCGGACCAGCCGCATCATGCATGGCACGTCGTAAAGGGTGTTCAGCGTCCCGGCCAGCAGCAGCCGTACCGGCGAGGCGGACGGCAGCGGCGAGCACCCGAAGCGCTCGAGGTCGACGCAGGTGGTGATGACGTGGCTCTTGGCGACCACCTCCCGGCCGAAGCGGCTGCCCAGGACCTCCGCCGCCGCGTGGCTCAAGGTGACGACGGCGGTGCTTCGACGCGCCGCCGCCCGCTCGATGCCCTTCATGGTCCGTTCGTAGACCGACCCTTCGGCGAGCATGCCCAGCTCCATCCGCTGCTCGCGCCAGAACGAGCGGACGTCCCACACCCAGGCCGGCCGGCGGGTCAGGAGGCACGAGCCCGCCGCCATGTCGCTGCGGGCGTGGACCAGCTCGGCCCGGGCCACCAGCGCCGCCCCCTGGATGACACGGGCCACGCCGGCGGCCGCCCCCGGACGGAAGCGGTGAGCGTGCCAGTCGACACCCGCCGCCGCCAGCCGCTCGGCCACCGCCCGGTCAGGAGCGGCCTTCTCGAACGAGTGGAGGGTGACGTCGACGTTGCGGCCGGCGAGCCGCTCGACGTACCGGACCACCTGGGAAAGGCCCACCCCTTCGGCGATCGAGTCGACGGTCAGGTAAGTCAGCGGGGGCAGGTCGCCTGCGGCGGTGGCGGTCATGGCGCCTGCGGTTCAGTGGTCATCCGGGAGCAGATCGCCGTTCGACGCCGCAGGAACGAGGTCACCAGAAGGCCCATGGCCGTGTAGGTGATTGCGCTGGCCCAGGCTGCGCCCGCCACGCCATAGGCCCGGATCAGCAGCACGTCGGCGACGGCCACCAGCACGAAGCCGCTCAACGAGGCGATCGAAACAGAGCTCATGTGCCCGAGCCCCCCGAGGGCGGATCCGTCCAGGTGGTAAAGGGCGATGCCCAGCTCGCCGAGGAGCAGGATGCGCAGGGGGGTCACCGATGCGGCGTACTCGGGCCCGAACGTGAGCTTGATCAGCAGGGGGGCCACCAGCGCTGTGATCCCGGCCATGGCGACGGTGCCGAGGAGGCACAGGCGGCGGATCTTGCGGAAGTCGCGAACATCGGCGGTGCCCGAGGCCACCCGGTGGAAGATGGGGGTGCTGAGGGCGAGCGAGGGCAGGCGCAGGATCTCGGGCGCAGTGGAGGCGACCGAGTAGAAGCCGACGGCCGCCGGCGTGGCGAACACCGCGAGCAGGTAGCGGTCGACCCGGAAGGTCAGGACCTCACCGAGACCTGCGCCCATCCCAGGCAGCCCTGAGCGGACGAGCCGACGCCACGAGCGGCGGGAGCACCGGGGCCGCAGGTCGATGCCTCGGCGGCGGAGCACGGCCACGGCGATGAGCATCTGCAGGATGCTCCCCAGGATGAGCCCGACCATGATGGGAGCCAGCCTGGGGGCGCCGGCGGCGATGACCCCGACGACGATGACCAGTTGTGCCGCGCTGCCGCAGGCGTCGACGGCCGACGACTGGGCCACCCAGCCGTAGGCGTTCATGGCGTCGTTGAGCAGGTACACCCCCAGCGTCACCGTGCCGAGCAGGGCGAACAGCACCCGCTGCCCGGCGGGGAGGGTGACGTTGGCCAAGGGGAGGAGGGTCGACGCTGCGGCCAGGCACAGCAGCGTCTGGAGCCCGAGGAGGGTGAGCACCAGGCCGGCGTAGTGGCCGCTCGGCACGGGGTCGACCGGAGCGACCAGTTGGGTGCGGGCGCCGACGTTCACGCCCAGGCTGCCGAGGAGGAGGGAGAAGAGCACCACCGTCAGGAGCAGCACGAGCACGCCACGGTTGCTCGGCCCGAGGGCCCGAGCGGTGACAATGGCCAGCACGGTCAGGCAGCCGTTCGAGCCAAGCTTGAGGACCACGGTCAACGCCCCGGTCCCAAGGAGGCCGGTGGCCGGGCTCGACGGGATCTCGGGGGCTCCCGGGGCCGAGGTCACGGGATCATTCGCTGGACCACGGCGGGCAGTCGGTCCGGATCACCTTCGCCGGCACCCCGCCCAACACCGAGCGATCAGGGTAGGCGCCGCGCAGCACCAGGGCAGAGGCCCCCACAACGGAGTCGGCGCCGACCTCTGCGCCCTTCAGGATCCGGGCGCCCATGCTGACCCACACCCGGTCGCCAAGCACCACCGGTTGGCGGGCGACGACGCCGTCGACCGGGTGGTGGTCCGAGTCGGTGATGGTGGTGTTCCACGAGACGATGCAGTCGCGGCCGATCGTGATCGACTGGGTGGCGAAGACGATTGCATTGCAGGTGATGCCTGACGACTCAGACCGATCCCGCCCGCCGAGTTGGAGTAGCGCGTCCTGGGACACCACGAGCAGCACGTCGTGGCCGATCCGCACGTCGTTGTAGATGACGAGCCGGCCCCCGCGATCGACGAAGAGGCGGGTGGCCCCCGCTCCCCCCATCCAGGACGAGACCACGAGCTGGCCGGCGATCTCGATGCGCCCATGGCGGGACTTCACGATGCGCAGCCGGACGGGTTCCTCGAAGCGGATCGCTGGGAAGGTGGTGTGGGAGTCGACGTAGCGGAGCGTGTACCAGCAACCCTTCAGGTAGCCCCACCACCACGCCGGACGTCGCAGGAAGCGGGCCTTCGCGTGCAGTGACGGCGCCTGGGTGCGGAGCCGCTGCTTGAGCCGTTCGGCCACGCCCGACGCCCCTGTGCCCAACTCGCTCACTGCGGCTCGCCAGCCAGCGACTGGACGAAGTCGACCACGTCGAGCGTGGGCCGGAAACCGAGGTCGCGTCGGGCCCGTGCGATGTCGGCGGCGAAAGACATCGGTGCCGGCGGGCCGGCCGCGGCCTTCACGAACAGGTTGGCCGGGGCGACGCCGGCGGCCAGCGCCAGGTCATGGAGGCGGGTCGCCCGGCCCGAGCCGATGTTGTACACGCCCTCCACCGACGATCGAACAGCGGCCACCAGCGCCCCCACGACGTCGCCGACGTGCACGAAGTCGCGCGCCTCCTCGGTGGAGCTCACCGTGACTGGCAGCGACGCCCGCGCCCGCTCGGCGATCAGCGTCTCGAAGGTGGGCCGGGGTCGCCCGTCGGCAGCCTTCCCGAAAACGTTGAAGAGCCGCAGGACGGCGGCACCGGCGGTGGCAGTGCAGGCGAAGGTGGGGACGAACGCTTCGCCGGCCAGCTTGGTGGCGCCGTAGACCGCGGTGGGGCGGGTGGGGTGGTGCTCGTCCATGGTAGCGGCCTGTGGGCGCCCGTAGACGGCGGAGGAGGAGGCCAGGACCACCCGGGCGACGCCGGCGGCCGCCGCGGCCCGCAGCACGTTGAATGTGCCGAAGGTGTTGGTGGCGAAGGCGTGCTCCGGGTCCTCCTCGCTGGGCTGCAGCGCCAGGCAGGCCAGGTGCACGACCCGGTCGTCCCGGTGAAGGCACCCGGGCAGCGAGGCAGGGTCGGTGACATCGCCCTCGACGACGGCCAGCCCCTCAGGAAGCGGCGTGCGCCGGCCCGGCCGCACCATGGCGACGACGTCGGCGCCCTCCCTGCGAAGCGCGGCGACGAGGTGCGTGCCGATGTAGCCCCCCGCCCCGGTTACGACGACGCTCACCGACCGTGCGGGTCCTGGTACCACTCGACGGTCCTGGCCATGCCCTCGTCGATGTCCATGAATTGGTGACGACCCAGAAGCCCCTCGAGCCGCTTCGTGCCGGCCACGTGGCGGCGCACGTCCCCCGGCCGCTCGTCGAGCCACTCCCAGTCGCCGGTGTAGCCGACCGACCGGCACAAAGAGGCGACCAGCTCGCGGATCGGCAGCTCTTGGCCGCTGGCCACGTTCACCGGCTCGTCGTCGAGCTCGGGCAACTCGGCGAGGGCCACGACGAGTGTGGCCGTGTCCTCGACGTAGGTGAAGTCGCGGGTCTGGTCGCCGTCGCCGAAGATCATGGGGGCCTGGCCCTCGCGGAGCCGCCGGAGGGTGAGCGGGATGATCCCGGCGTAGTTCCCGTCGTTCTGTCGAGGGCCGTAGGTGTTGAAGGGCCGGACGATGGCACAGGAGATGCCGAAAGTGCGGGCGTAGGACTGGAGCAGCAGGTCGCCGGCCGCCTTTGCCGCCGCGTACGGGGTGCGGGTGGCCAGCGGGTGGAGCTCGTCCATCGGGCTGTAGACGGCCGAGCCGTACACCTCGGAGCTGGAGCAGTGCACGAGGCGTTCGATCGTGCCTTCGCGAGCCAGCTCGGCGGTGGTGAGCGCCAGGTCGTAGACCGTGGACGCGGCCCACTGGGGCCGCTCGAGCGAGGCCGGCAGGGGGATCGTCGCCATGTCGAAGATCACTGACACGTCGTGCTCCTTCGCGATCTGGCGCAGCCGGTCGATGTCCGAGGCATCGTCGCAGCAGAACACGACCGGGGCGCCGGCGGCCCTGGCCTGGTCGAGGTTGCTCTCCTTGCCGAGGAACAGGTTGTCGACGACAACGATCCGCCGCACCCCCCGACGGGCCAGCCGGTCGACGACGTGGCTGCCGATGAAGCCCGCGCCGCCCGTCACCAGCACTGCCCGGTCGGCGAGGTAGTCGTGCGTGGCGGTCATGCCGTGACGCCGGCGGTCAGCGGAGCCGACCAGCTTCCGAGGCGGATCTTCTCGCACAGCTCGAGCGCACGGAGCCCGGCAGCGCCGCTGACCCTCGGGGCCTGGCGGGTCTCAACCGCCCGCACGAAGTCCTCCAGCTCGAGGTGCAGCGGCTCTCCTCGCGTCTCGAGGTAGGGGATCTCCATGATCGTGCTCTCCCGCAGCCGGCGACCGCCGTCGTCGACGTACTCAACCGTGCCCTGGCGCCGGATGGTGATGTCCTGGTGCAGGAGGTCGGCGATGACGGTCATGTCGTTCTGGACGAACTCGATCTCGCGAACCTTCTGCTGTGCCATGCGACTGGCGTGCAGCTGGGCCAGGAGGCCGTTTTCGAAGACGATGGTGGCCACCGCTATGTCCTCGGTGGCCGAGCGGATGGCGGCCATCTCGCTCTTGACGCTCACGGGCACCGTGCCGGGGGCGAGGGCGAGAAGGATGTCGACGTCGTGGATCATGAGGTCGGTGATCACGCCCTCGGCGATCCGGGAGGTGTAGGGGCTGGTCCTGCGGGCCGAGAAGAAGTGGGGGTCCCGCACGAAGCGGGCCAGGTCGAGGCAGGCCGGGTTGAACCGCTCGACGTGGCCCACGGCGAGGACGCGGCCGGCTTCCTGCGCCGCCTGCACGATCCTGGCCCCCTCCGCGCTGGAGCCCGCCAGCGGCTTCTCGACCAGCAGGTCGAGGCCCATCTCCAGGCCGAGCAGCGCCACCGGCAGGTGGGCGGCGGTCGGTACGGCCACAATGGCCGCGTCGAGGCTCTCGACCTGGGCCAGGTCGGTCGACCAGGGGCAGCCGAAGCGGGCGCCCAGCGCTCTGGCTCGGGACTCGTCGGCGTCGACCACCGCCGCCAGCTCGACGTCCATGAGCGACAGGATCCTGGCGTGGTTCGCTCCCATGCTGCCGGCGCCCACCACCGCGATGCGGCGGGTCACGGCCGGAAGTCCAGCAGCGCCTCGACGACGCGGTCGAGGTCGGTGTCCCGCAGGTCGGGGTGGATCGGCAAGGAGAACACCGATGCCGTCGCCGCCCGGGCCCGGGGGCAGTCGGTGGTAGCGTCGACCAGCGGGTGGTCGCGGTACAGGGGCAGGTCAGACAGCAGCGCCGGGTAGTAGACCGCCGTCGGCACCCCCCGCCCGTCGAGGTGGGTGAGCACGTCCTGGCGCGTGGTCTCCGGGTTGACCTCCACCGTGAACTGGTTCCACCCGTGCGTGCGGCCTTCGGGGACCAGCGGGAGGCGCAGCCAGTCGAGGTCGGCTAGGTCGACGAGGTACCGCCCGGCGTTCTTGCGTCGCGCCTCGACGAAGCCCGGGAGGCGCCGCAGCTGCACCCGGCCGATCGCCGCCTGCAGCTCGCTCATGCGGGCGTTGGTCCCCACCTCGACGTATTGGTATTGGGCCTGCATGCCCTGGTTGCGCAGGGCCCGGACCCGGTTGGCGATGGCCTCGTCGTCGGTCGCCACCGCTCCGCCCTCCCCCGTCGTCATGTTCTTGGTGGGGTAAAAGGAGAAGCAGCTGGCCGTGCCGAGGCCGCCGACGAGGGAGCCGTCGAGACGGGCCAGGTGCGCCTGGGCGGCATCCTCGAGCAGGGGGATCCCGTGGGCGGCGAGACCCAACATGTCGGCGGGCAGGCCGTAGAGATGCACCGGCAGCACGACGGCGGTGCGTGAGGAGATCTGCCGGCCCACGGCGTCGGGATCGATCGTGTAGTCATCGGTGATGTCGGCGAAGCGCACGTTCGCCCCGCAGCGCAGGGCGGCGTTCACGGTGGCCGCGAAGGTGAAGGGCGTCGTGATCACCTCGGTGCCGGGCCCCACGTCCATGGCCTCAAGGGCCAGCTCGAGGGCCGTCGTCCCCGAGGAGACGGCCACGACGTAAGCGGCGCCGGCAAGGTCGGTAGCCATCTCGGCCTCGAAGGTCTGGGTCTCTGGGCCGTTGGCCAGCTGACCGCTGCCGAGAACGCGGGTGACCGCGGCGGCCTCCTCGGGCCCGAGGTGCGGTACGCAGAAGCGAAAGGCGTCGTCGGTCACCGGGTGCCCCGGATGCTGCGAACGGTGCGTTGCGCCGATCCGTCGGCGCCGGCCACGGCTACCGAGTCAACCGCTGGTGCAAGGGGAGCCATGAGACCGATCATCGCACGCCCGCTCCCAAATGGCCCCGTTAACCGTGCTCGTAAGGCACGGCCCCCAGCGACGCGCGCCCGGAGGTAGCTTGAGATTGCAGGCGACGCAGGTGGAGGGCACAGGCGACCATGGTGGACTCGGGCGGCGGCGGAGGCGGCGGATCCGGCACGGTCGCCCCCCAGCCGCTGGTGTCGGTGGTCATCGCGACCTACAACCGGCGGGACCTCGTCCCGGAGTGCATTGGATCGGTGCTGGCCCAGACCTTCGGGGACTTCGAGGTCCTGGTCATCGACGACGGATCCACCGACGGCACCACCGAGCTCATCCGCGAGCGCTTCCCCGAGGTCCGCGTCGTCCGTCAGCCCAACGCCGAGCGGAGCGCCGCCTTCAACCACGGCATCCGCATCGCCCAGGGCCGCTACGTCTGCTTCTTGGCCGACGACGACCTGTTCGAGCCCTGGCACCTGGCCCAGTTCGCAGAGGCGTGGCGACGGACTCCAAACGCGCCGATCTTCGCCGCCCGGGCGTCGTTCTGGGATCCCGACACCGGCCGGACCCGGCCGCTCCAGGACTTCGACCCGGCGACAGTGGCTCGCGACGCGGTGCGGGTGGGGACGGTGGTGTCGCCGGTGTGCCTGTTCGTCGAGCGCCACATCCTCACCGAGGTGGGCGGGTTCCCCGAGGACCGCACGCTCACCGGGTCGGAGGACTGGATCCTGCTCCTCAAGCTGGTGCGCCACCACGCGATCCTCAGGCTCGACCGGCCCTCGGTGCGCGTCCGCCAGCATGCGGGCCAGTCGATGAAGAACCTGCGGGCCATCAGCGACTCGAGGGAGGCCGCCACCCGCCAGATACTCGACGGCCTGCTGGGCGAGCCCCTCGACGCGGAGTTCCGTCGGCTGCTGCAGGCGGGCACCCATCGCCTCGTGGCCGCTCACCGGTACGGCGAGGGTGAGATGCGCGACGCGCGTCGCAGCGTCCGCGAGGTGATCCGGCTGCTCGGGTGGCGCAAGGGCGTTCGCTCGGCCGGCCGGCTCTGGCTGCAGACGTGGCTCGGTCCTGCGGCCTCGCTCCTCGCCCGTCGGGTCAAGCAGCGGCTGACCTGGAGGCGTCCCCCCGCTTAGGGGGCGCTGGCGGGTGCCACGGCTAGTCTCGCGTCCCATGGCGGACGGCGAGGCGATACCGACGGTGATCCTCTGCGGCGGTCGGGGGACGCGCATCAGGGACGTCGGCCCTCCCATACCCAAGCCGATGGTCCCCATCGGGGGACAGCCGATCCTGTGGCACATCATGAAGATTTATGCGGCCCAGGGCTTCAGCGACTTCGTGCTGGCGCTCGGGTACCTCGCCCCGATGATCAAGGAGTTCTTCCTGCACTACGAGGCGCTGACGAGCGATTTCACCCTCGAGCTCGGTCGACCTGAGAGCCTGACGTACCTGCGTCGCTCCCCCGAGCTGGGGTGGCGGATCAGCTGCATCGACACCGGTCTCGACGCCCAGACCGGGAGTCGGGTGCGCGACGCCGCCCGTGACCTCCCGGACGGGCCGATCATGGTCACCTACGGCGACGGCGTGGGGAACGTCGACCTGCCGGCCCTGCTGGCGTTTCACCGGGCGCACGGGCGCCTCGTCACGCTCACCACGGTGCGTCCGCCCGGCCGCTTCGGGGAGTTGCGGATGAGCGATGAGCACCAGGTGCTGGCCTTCGAAGAGAAGCCGCAGATCAGCTCTGGGGCGATCAACGGTGGCTTCATGATCTTCGAGAAGGAGGCCATCGCGCACTACATCCCGGCCGATGACGACGTGATGCTCGAGCGCGAGCCGCTGACACGGCTGGTCAAGGACGGTCAGGTCATGGCCTTCCAGCACGACGGCTTCTGGCAGCCGGTGGACACCCTTCGAGAGCGCGATCTCTTGAGCAACCTGTGGGAGAGCGGGCAGGCACCATGGAAGATCTGGGCATGACCGGCGGGGCCGAGCCGGCTGCAGGTTTCTGGCGTGATCGGCCGACCTTTGTCACCGGGGCCACCGGTTTCCTCGGCTCCCACCTCACGGGCCAGCTGGCCGAGCTCGGCGCCGCCGTCGTCGTGCTCGTGCGTGACGACGTCCGACCCACGCCCGTGAGGCAGTTGTGGGGCGGCCGGGTCAGCTGCGTGTCGGGCGATGTGGTCGACCAGCCGCTCCTCGAGCGGGTGCTGGGTGAGTACGAGGTGCGCACCGTGTTCCACCTGGCGGCGCAGACGCTCGTCGGCGTGGCGAACAACAACCCCGTCTCCACCTTCGACACCAACATCCGGGGGACGTGGGCTCTGCTCGAGGCCTCCCGCCGCTCGCCCCTGGTCGAGCAGGTGGTGGTGGCCAGCTCGGACAAGGCGTACGGGTCCCAGCCCCGGCTGCCGTACTCCGAGGACATGCCGCTCCTCGCCGTTCACCCCTACGACGTCTCCAAGGCGTGCAGCGACATGCTGGCCGTCTCCTACCACCGGGTGCACCAGCTGCCGGTGTCGATCACCCGCTGCGGCAACTTCTACGGGCCCGGCGACACCAACTGGAACCGCCTGGTGCCCGGCACCATCCGGGCGTTGCTGCGCGGCGACCGGCCGGTCATCCGTTCTGACGGGTCGCTCATCAGGGACTACCTGTACATCACCGACGCCGCTCTGGCCTACCTCCGGCTGGCCGAGGTCATGGCCGCCGACGTAGCGACGGTGGGCGAGGCGTTCAACTTCTCAACCGAGCAGCCCCTCACCGTCCTTGAGCTGGCCGAGCTCATCCGCGAGGCGGTCGGGCGGATGGACCTCGAGCTCGACGTGCAGTCCACCGCCAGGCACGAGATCGAGCACCAGCACCTCTCGGCCGAGAAGGCCCGGCGCATGCTGGCCTGGAAGCCGCACCACACCGTCGAGGACGCCCTCGCCACCACGGTCGGGTGGTACCGGGACTTCCTCGGGGAGCAGCCCACACCGTGACCACGGTCCTGGTCACGGGCGCCACCGGCTACCTGGGCGGGCGCCTCTGCCAGGCGCTCTCGGCCGATGCCAGCCACAAGGTGCGTGCCACCGTCCGCCACCCGACGGCGGGGTACCCGGCCGCCGATGACGTGGTGGCCGTGGACCTGCTGACCTCGCCCATGACCAGGCTGGCCGAGGTCTGCGAAGGGGTCGACACCGTGGTCCACCTCGCCGCCCCCAACGAGGTGGCGTGCACCACCGACCCAGAGCGGTCCGTGGGCGAAACGGTAGTCACCACCCACCGGATCACCTCGGCCGCCGCGACCGCCGGTGTCACACGCCTCGTGTACATATCGACCTTCCACGTGTACGGTGCCGCCGCGGCGCCCGGAGCATTGCTCACCGAGGACACCGTGCCCGAGCCGCGGGGCGCCTACGGGATCGGCCACCTGGCCGCCGAGCACGCCGCGGTCGCCGCCGGCAACCGGGCCCTCGAGGTCGTGCGGCTCAGGGTGACCAACCTCATCGGCGCGCCAGCCCACCCCTCGGTGAGCCGCTGGTCGCTGCTGACCAACGACCTGTGCCGGCGGGCGGCGCTGGGCGAGCCGCTCGTGGTGCGAACCACCACCGCCTGGCGCGACTTCGTCACCCAGGTCGACACCTGCGCCATCATCGCAACGTCCCTCGACCCGGCCACGGTGCCAGCCGGCACCTACAACGCCGGCTCGGGGTCGGTCCTCACCGTGCTCCAGCTGGCCCAGCTGGTGCAGGAGGTCGCCGAGGAGCTGACCGGGCGACGCCCCGAGCTGCGCACTCCCGCCGCCCTCGGCCCTGGCGAGGCGCCCTGTCGGGTGTCGAGCGAGCGCCTCGGGCGCCTCGGGATCCGAGCCACGACCTCGGTGCGCTCGGCCATCGAGGAGACCATGCTCTTCTGCCTGGCCAACAAGCAGGCCCTGCGGTGAGCCCGATCGAGGGGCTTCTCGTCACACCGCTGCGGCGCATCGCGGATGAGCGAGGGGCGATCTTCCACATGATGCGTTCGGACAGCGAGGTGTTCGAGCGGTTCGGAGAGCTCTACTTTTCGCTGGTCTACCCTGGCGTGATCAAGGGCTGGCACCTCCACAGCCGGATGACCCTCAACTACGCCGTCCCAGTTGGCATGATCAAGCTCGTCTGCTTTGACGACCGTGAGGGATCGCCGACCAGGGGCAACGTGTCCGAGCTGTTCATCGGCGACCTGAACTACGTGCTGGTCACCATCCCGCCATTCGTTTGGAACGGGTTCAAGGGGGTGGCCACCGGCCCTGCGCTGGTGGCCAACTGCGCCACCGAGGCCCACGACCCGGATGAGATCGTCCGGCGCGATCCCTTCGACCCGCTGGTCCCCTACGACTGGTCCCTTCGCCACGCCTGACGCGGCCGTCTGCTGTCGATCGATCAGCGGCCACAGATGACGTTGTCATAGGTGGAGACCATGTCACCGGTGCGTGATCCCGCTGCCAGGCCATGCCGAGTCGCTGTCGAGTTGAAGCTGACAGTCGCTGTGAGGATGACAGTGCCGTCGATGTACCCGGTCACCGATGAGCCGTTGAAGGCGACCTTCATGACATGGGTGCCGCTCGACGGTGCGGCACCGATAGCGGACTCGGCCAGAACGGTGTAGGCGTCGCCCGCCCACCTCGTCAGATAGGCCTTTCCAGCGCAACACTCGAACGTCAAGTAGTTCCGGGCCGGTCCGCTGCTGGCTCTGATGCAGAGCGACTGGTTCAAGCCAAGGAACTCGACATCCGCTTGGAGGTAGCCATCCGACAGACCTGCATCGATGCAGACGACACCGGCACCGCCGAAGTTGCCCGCATGACGCACTTTGCCGCCGCCGCTGGCAGCGGCAAAGTCACCGTAGACGAGGTTGATCCAGGTACCTCCTGTCGTCACTCGACCAGCCAGGAGCGTGCCCTGGGTCAGCCCGGTAAAGTCGTCGCTGAACGCAGATGAGCCTCCGGCCGGCGTCACGACGTTCGATGCAGCCGACTGGGTGCCCGTGCCGACAGCGCTGACTGCCGCGACCCTGAAGTAAACCGCGGCTCCGTTGGTCAACCCGGTCTTGGTGAACGTTAGGACAACTCCGACGGCGTCGGTGGAGAGAACGGCGTCGTCTGACGCGCGGAACGTCTGCACCCTGTAGCCGGTGATGGCTGCACCGCCATCCGAGGCAGGAGCCGTCCAGACGGCCACGGCTTGCGCGTTCCCGCCAGTGGCCGAACCGATCGTGGGAGCACCGGGAACCTCGATGGCCGCGGGAGAGACCGGGTTTGACGGCGCTGCATCGGATCCCGTCCCGACGGCGTTGATCGAAGCCACAGTGAAGGTGTAGGAAACACCGTTCGTCAACCCGGTGAGGGTGGTGGTCAGCACGTTCCCCACCGTGACGGGGGGCTGGGCGGTCGTGCCGATGCGGGGGGTGACCCTGTAGCCGGTGATGGCGCTCCCTCCATCGGAGGCGGGTGCCGTCCAGGTGACGGTGGCCCGGGCGTCTCCACCCATGGCCGTGACGTCCGTGGGAGCACCCGGAACGGTGACGGCCATGGCAGCAGGAGTGATGAGGTTCGACTCCTCCGACTCCGCTCCGGCACCAATGGCATTGATGGCGGCGACCTTGAAGGTGTAGCCGGTCCCGTTGACCAGACCGGTGATCGCGGTGGTGAGAACGTTCCCGACGGTGACGGGGGTCTTCCCGGTGGTGCCGATGTACGGCGTCACCCTGTAGCCCGTGATGGGGGAGCCGCCGCTCGAAGCCGGACGGGCCCAGGCCACGGTGGCCTGGGCGTCGCCACCGGTGGCGCCGACCGCGGTGGGTGCACCTGGCGCGGTGGCCGCAAGCGCGCTGAGGGCGACGGTCCTCCACCCTGACGCCATCCGGACGTACAGGTGCTCTCCAGAGGTGTCGACAC
>Ga0136611_10000591_pt1 | contig 24239 bp, 22 predicted proteins | sample AntDrymUQ2232306_2_FD_106645 | JGI IMG/M metagenome (GOLD analysis project Ga0136611, IMG submission 106645) | Polar desert sand microbial communities from Dry Valleys, Antarctica - metaG UQ223 (23.06) | ecosystem: Environmental > Terrestrial > Soil > Desert | place: Antarctica: Dry Valley...
CCGCTCGCGTCGGATGAAACTCATCGCGCGCGCTCCGCAGGCCGTGCTGGAGGATGTGCTCGCGATCGTCGATGCGATGCTCTTCTAGTCACGGTGCCTCGCGGCGGCGCGGAGACGGTGCACCGATCGGCACATGCAACCGACGTGCTTACCTTCGACGGCATCGCCGGCCGCACCTACACCACCGAATCTACTAACACCCTCGCCCCCGCTGACTGGCAGCCCCTCCCCACCCCTTCCTCCGACCCACAAGGCATCTTCGGCACTCTTGACACTCCGCCGCCTGGAACGCTGATGCGCTTCTATCGCGCCGCTTCCTATAGAGCTTAGTTATCCAGCAATGCGCCGCATCGCGACACCGCCATCCTCGCAGGGTCCGGCCTCACAGAGCGGAGGGAGTTTTCAGCGCAAGGCGAGCCTTTGGTTTCTGCTCGGCATCGTCCCGTTTTTAATTGGCTTCCTCTGGCTGGCGATCGTCTTCCGCACCACGGGTCTATGGCTTAACCGGCAGCACTATCTCCCCGCGGAGTTCGAAGTGCAGGCGGTGAGCTACCATGCCGGACGCGGCAGCGGATCATCCGATCAAATGGAAGGCGTCATCACCCCCGGCGGCGAGCTTCTGCGCGTGCAGCTATCCCGCTTCAACGTGATGATCTTCGACAGCCAACACGACGCCAGCGGACGGCTGCCGATGCTGGAGGAGATCCGGGGCAAGCGCCTGCCCGTCTGGTATCGGCGACCGCCCGAGGGCGGAGACACCTTCTGGCGACCGGCGCACACCCGCGTTTTTTCGATGACTGAATTCGCCGTGCTGCCCGGCATCGGCACCGTGCTGGGGCATGCGGGATTCTGCGCGGCCATGTTCGCTCTGGCGTGGCTCTGCGTGCGACGCTGCCTGCGGATCATGCGCGGTGAGGTAAAGCCCCGCCCGAGCGCATGGCCGTGGTATCTCTGGCCCGCCGTCGCCGCCCTCCTGATGACCAGCTTTCTCTCCTGGGTTCTGGCCGTCGCCATGCTCACGCCGCGCCTCAGCTCAGACGGCACCCGCCGGATCGACCGGACGCCCCACGAGAGATTCATCGCCGGCACCGCCCTCGTCGCCTTCAGCGCGCTGCCGCTGGGCAGCCTGTGGGTCGCGATGCTCGCGGTGCGAGCGCGTTTCTCGACGAGATCGCGCCTCGCTACGCCACAGGCAGCCGAAAATGAAGAGTGAGAACTCAGACAGCAGAGTCCGTCCCCCTATTGATTTTGAAGCGGGGAGAAAGCGGAGCCGCGATAGCCCCCGTCCACGGCATACGCCGGCACGCCCGGCATCAGCTACATCACAGGGGCGGCGGGGCTGTGGTCGAAATCTTCCCAGTTTCCGCGCGGGGCGCGGGCTTGCACGCTCAGGCCCAGCAAGGGAAGAGCAGCAGCGCGCGCCGCGTGCGCGAGATGAGCGCATCCACGCTGATGAGGTCGCGCTCGGCTTGGGCGAGGACGGCTTCGTGCAGATCGTCGGGAATTGCGACTCGGAGCGTCGTCATGGCTCTCGCAAGTGCGAAGGTAACAGGTCTTTTTTCGATGAACGATCGAGACCGGGTGTTAGCCGTGGACTGCAGCAACGCAATGCGGGCGGCATCGGTGCGAGCTGCCGTCCGCTTCCAGACAGGGCTCTCATGTCGCTCTCACTCGATCGTGTGATCGGCGAGGTTCACGCGCAAGAGGCGGCCGGTGAGAGCGGGCGATGCGCGTAATGCAGTCTGGATGCGTTCGGCCTGCGCGATCGGATCGCGGGCGTGGCTGCTGATGACGATGCCAGCGTGTTGCGGCGCGCGGCGATGGAGTCGAACGAAATGCAAACGGTTGTGGGTCAGGACCGCGCGACGTTGCGCAGCCGCCGTGGCGAGGACTTGATAATCCGGCAGGCGTCTGCCAGCGAGGCCGAGCACTGCGAGCGTGAGCACATCCTGCCCGAGCATGCGCAAGCGCGTGGCGATGCGGTGATCGAAGTCTTCGTCAGCGAGGAAGGGCGCCATCAGGCGGCGGCATTCTCGCTGACCAGACGGTCGATCTCTTCGCGGTGCTCGCCGTAGTAGCGCCGGGCGGCGGTGAGATGTTCAGGACTCAAGACGGGATGTGCGGCGAGCACTTCGTCATCCGTCCAGCCCATCTGCCATGCTTCCACGACCAGCCACACCGGAATGCGATGCCTGCCGAAACAAGCGTCACCGCCAGAGACGTCCGGGGTGCGGGCGATGAGCGGTTCGTCCGCGGGCTCGTCGAGCACGACCACGTTTACTTCGACGGGCTTTGCGCGGGAGTCCGGGTGCGCCGCATCATGCCAGCGGATGCGATCCCCTTCGACGGTTGCGCGGTAGGTCTGCGGCATGTGCTGAAGGAAGAGTAATTGCTGCCAGCGCTCGTGATCAACTCGCGACTGGGTGTTTTGTATCCGCACGGTTGCGAATCTGTCCAGCAAGGCTCGAGCAGGCGCCACCGCGCGTTCCAGTTTTCGCCGACTCATCAAATGGACGTTCTGCCTTCGATTTGTTCTGCGGGCTCTCGTGTTATCGGCGCCGCTCGGGAGCGCCGTGGAGGAGGGCGTGCCAGATCCAGCTCCAGGGGATCGCGCCGTGGCTGAGCATCCAGTCGTTGAACTGCCGGAGCGTCCATTTTTCCCCGACGACGAGCCGCGCGTGGAGGCGCTCGACTTCGAGCCGGCCGAGCAGGTAGCTCATCGGCACAGTCGGCGCGGCGCTATACCAGCTCACGTCGGCGCGGGCGCGGGCAGCGGTAAAGCCGACGCCTTCCTGCAAGCGGCGGCAGGCGCCTGAGAAGGTCACGGCGCGATCGTGCAGGTCGGAGTCGATGCCGATGCGGTAGGCGCGCCAGAGGGCGTCGTGGAGCTGGAGCAGGCGCGCTTCCGGGCGGTCGATGATGCCGAGATCGAGCGCCATTTTCTCGCACCAGAGCGTCCAGCCTTCGTAAAAAATGGCGTGCTTGAAGAGGCGGCGCAGCCCGCTGGGGTGGCGGTTCTGGACGACGAATTGCAGATGGTGGCCGGGATACGCTTCGTGCGCGCAGGTCAGCTCGATGCCGAAATGCTGGCGCAATTCCGCGGCGCGCTGCCGGGAGCTTTGCGCTTCGAGCCCAAGGTCGTTCACCCAGAATATTCCGGTCTGATTCGCGGAGAATGCGCCCGGCTCGCAATAGGCGGCGGTCGGGATGAGGTGCCGCAGGAATTTCGGGACGAGCATCACCCGGCACTGCTCATTCGGCGGAAAGCTGACGATGTCCGCAGCGGCAAACCGCTCCCGCATCTGGAGCGTGAGCCGCTCATATTCGGCAAGTAGCGTCGGCGCCGTGGGAGTCCAGCGCGCGGCGGCTTCTTCGAGAAGTTGCGCGGCTTTTTTCCGGCCAAACTTCCGCGCCTCGTGGGCGAGCTCGGCGGAAAGGCGCGTGACCCAATCCGTGCTGAGCGCCCGCACTTCCGGCACGGAATACGGCAGGCCGGTGCGCTCGCGAACGAGCATCTCGAATGCGTCGCGGCCCACCGCGTAGCCGTCGGCTGGCCCCGGAGTTTTTCGGGCGACCGCGGCGGCGTAGTTGTGAAACGCCGCCGAGGCTTCGTGGACGCGCCGCGCGGTCGTCGCGGGCGCATCGGAGAGCCTGGCGAGCTCGACGCCGAGATCCCGCAGAAACTCGACGGCCCCGGCGCAGCTCTGGATCGCGAGTTTCGACCAGAGCGGCACCGGCCGGCGCAGACAAGCGGCGCCTTCTTCGAGGAAGCGGGGAATTTTCTCGAGGCGGCTCTCGAGGGCCGCGCGGACGGGGCGCAACCGTCCGGCATGACGGATGGTCAGCAGGAGCAGGGAGCTGACGGCTGCATCGACGTGGCGTTGCGGATCGGTCCGCCAGCGTTCGCGCGCGGCATTAAAGAACAGCTCGGCGCGCAGGAGCGAAAGCAGGCCGCGGCGGTCGAGCCAGTCGTCGCCGGTGAAGGCGCTGTCGGGCAGCGCTTCGATCTGCGGGAGCGTCGCGGCCAGGAGGCGGCGCTGCGCGAGATGCGTCGCGGGATCGTTGCGGCCGAGCTCCGCGTCGAAAGCGCGCAGTCCGGCCTCGCTCGCTTCCTGAGGAAAACGCTCCCACGTCTCCTCGAGAAACCGTTGCGCGAGGGCTTGGAAACGCCGGACCGCCTCGGCGTGGCCTCGGCGGCTGCGGACGATTCTGGGAAAGCTGGCGCGCTGTGCGCTGCTCACTCCTCGGCGGTCCCGCCGGTCTCCGCGATGCGTGCGTTCACCTCTTTGCAGAGGTCGCGCACCTTTTTCACGTCAGTTACCGTGAGCGGCGCCTGATCCGGCTTCACCGTCGCGTCGCGAATGCCCTTCAACGCGGTCTCGATCTGCTGGAAGAGGGCTTTCGCTTTCAAGGTCGGGTTGAGCGTGCCGAGGCGATCAACAAAGTAATCGATCGCTTCGGGTTGCACCAATCGACCCGCTCGTTCCGACGTGAATTCGTCCCCGATCAGCGTGCTCACGATTTCTAACCCTCGCAGCCAGCCGCCAAGCGAAACGAGGTGCGCGATTTCCTCGTCCCGAAGCGCGAGCATTCCTGATTCCACGTCAGCTTGCGCCTTGACCAGCTCGCGCCGCACGTCGCCCCAGTTCTCCTTGGCCGCTTTCTCGATGATGCTTTTGCTGTGCTTGGTGACGTGATCGGAAACGCCGAGCCCCCTCGAGTAGCGGAGAAGCGCGCGGGCGCACGGCTCGACGCGCGACGGCTTTTCGGCGATCACCGCCAGAAGGCCGTCGGCAATCACGCGACCAGTGGCGAGGGCAAGGCGGGCGCGGTTCTGTGGGGTGCCCGCAGGTAAATCGCTCCAAACTCGGTCGATATTGATTGGGCGCAGGTCCATCAACTCCGCCATGACCTGCTCAATCGACGGCGCCGTGAATTGATTCACGCCAAGCTCTTCACGCACCTGCTCCATATCGATGGCTTCGTCGTTCGAAACCTTCGCTTCAGACTTTTCTCCTTTCTTCTTCCCTGGCTTCTCCGCCGCTTCCGCGAGCGGCACGGCGAGAATGAGAAAAGCGTGGAGCAACCAACGCGCGGCAATTTCCATGGGGCGCGGTTGTCTGCGAATTCTCCGGGATTTGCAGCAGGAAAATCGCGCGATTTCCAGCTTCCCCTGAGGCGTTGCTCGGGGCGATCAGCGGCGGAATTCCCTCTTGACCGATCAACTTCGACCGCGATGATGCGCGCCTTTCCCGCCGGACTCGGCGAAATTCTCTATGCAAGGAAGTCTGGGAACTACCATTTGGACAGTCTGTTACTTTACCGTCCTGCTCGGCCTATCTATGTATGGGCTGCACCGTTACGTCATCGTTTATCTGTTCTTTAAGAACAGGCATCGGGCGCCGAAGCCGGCGGGAGCGTTTGCGCAATTGCCGCGCGTCACGGTTCAACTGCCGGTCTTCAATGAGTTGTATGTCGTCGAGCGCCTGCTGAAATCCGTCGCTGCACTCGACTACCCTAGGGAACTGCTCCAGATTCAGTTGCTCGACGATTCGACGGATGAAACGACTGCGCTGGCCGCGAAAAATGTCGCGGAGCTGAAGGCCGCTGGGCTGGATATCGAGTTGATCCACCGCGCCGATCGGACGGGGTTCAAAGCGGGCGCGCTCGAGAACGGAATGCGCACTTGCACGGGTGAGTTCATCCTCATTCTGGATGCCGACTTCGTGCCGAAACCGGACATGCTGCAGCGGACGGTCCCGTATTTTACCGATCCGAAGATCGGCATGATCCAGACGCGCTGGGGTCATCTCAACCGGACCTATTCGTTGCTCACACGCGTTCAGGCGATGTTCCTTGATGGGCATCTTCTTCTCGAGCAGACCGCACGGAGCCGCAGCGGACGCTTCTTCAATTTCAATGGCACGGCTGGCCTGTGGCGCCGCTCCTGCATTGCGGATTCGGGCGGCTGGCAGCACGACACGCTGACCGAAGACCTCGACCTGAGTTACCGCGCGCAGCTCAAGGGTTGGCGCTTTGTTTTCCTCGCGGATCTGGTCACGCCCGCGGAGCTGCCGGTCGACATGAATGGGTTCAAGAGCCAGCAGCATCGCTGGACGAAAGGCTCGATCCAGACTTGCCGAAAGCTGCTTCCGATCGTTTGGCGCGCGGATCTGCCGCTGCTGGTGAAGCTCGAAGCGACTGCGCATCTGACCTCGAATTACGCGTATCTCTTGCTCTTCTGTCTGTGCCTGCTGATGCACCCGTCGACGGGCGGCGTGACCAACTGGTGGCGCATGGTCCTCGTCGATATCCCGATCTTTCTCTCGGCGTCGATGCCGGCCGCGGTATTTTATCTATGCTGCCAGCGGGAACTCTACCCCCGCACCTGGTGGAAGGAGATTCTCTACATGCCAGCACTGCTTGCCCTCGGCGTCGGTCTTGCGGTGAACAACGCGCGCGCCGTTCTCGAAGCAATGCTGGGGCACCAGAGTGACTTCACGCGCACGGCGAAATACGGCATCCAAAGCAAGACGCAGAGCTGGAAGCGCGCTCGGTATTCTCCGCTGAAGAGCATGCTGCCGTTCCTGGAGCTCGCGTTTGCCGCCTACTTCACGCATTACCTGATCTTTGCCCTGGAGGAGGGGCAGTGGCTGGCGGTCCCGTTCCTGTTGTTGTTCGCCGCTGGTTTCGCTTACGTCGGGCTCTGCTCGATCGCCCAGTGGTTTCCACAGTTGCGCCTGCCGGGGCGAGACTCCGGCGACGCGCTGCCGGCGTAGTCGGGTCGGCGGGGCCCTTCCCTGCAGCCTGGTGCTCCGTCTATGAAAGGCGCGCTGAGTGCCGGCGAAGTGCAGGCCCTTCCTGGCTGGCGGAAAGCATTGGACTTTGTGGCGGAGCCGCGCCAAGCGACCGCGTTCCATGATCGCGAAACCTGACAGCGCATTGATCATCGTCGGGCATGGCTCGACGGTGAACCCGGACTCGAGCCTGCCAACGTTCGAGCACACCGAGGAACTGCGGCGGCGCGAGTTGTTCGGGGAAGTGCACTGCGCGTTTTGGAAAGAGGAGCCGAGCCTGCGGCAGGTGCTCCATTCCGTGGATTGCGACGACGTCTATGTCGTTCCCAACTTCATCAGCGAAGGCTACTTCACGAGAACGGTGATTCCTCGGGAACTGGAGCTGACGGGGCCGATGACAACGCGGGATGGCCGCGTGATCAAATACTGCGAGCCGGCGGGAAGTCACCCGCGCATGACCGAGCTGCTCCTGCACCGCGCCGCGGCGATCGCGCCCGGGGTGCCGCCAGAAGAGACGACACTCTTCATCGTCGGGCACGGCACGGACTTGAATGACAATTCCGCGGTCGCGGCGAAACGGGAAGTGGAGCGCATCCGCGTGCGCGGACCTTACGCCGAAGTGCTGAACGCCTACATGGAAGAAGAGCCGCGGATTGCCCGCTGGCACGAACTCGCTGCGCAGCCAAACGTGATCGTCGTGCCGTTCTTCATCTCCGATGGGTTGCACAGCTACGAAGACATCCCGGTGCTCCTTGGGATCGCCGACGAATCGCCTGGCGCGGCGAGCGCGCACAGCCGCGACGTGTTTGCGCGCAATCCCTACCGGGTGCGAGGGCGGAACCTTTTTTATGCGAGCGCGATCGGCACCGAGCCGCTCTTCGTGGAGGTCATTCTCGACCAAATTGCCGCATTTGATGCGGCGCACGCGCCCGAGAACACCGTCCTTGTGCCAGCTTGAGGAAGAGGTGGCGCGCGATCTCACGACGAGACTTGCGGAGTGGCTCGAGCGCGGAGGCGCACGGATCGGACAGATTGCGATCGCACGCCTCGCGCGAGGCTTCGAGCTGCGCCATGTGGACGATCTCGCGTGCGACGAGTTGCGCACTTCCTCCTCTCCCGAAGATGCTCGCGCGCTGGCGAATTTCGACGACGACGGGCATTTCCGGCCGCTTAAGACGGCGCCGAATCTCGCGCACGGCTGGCACCTTCTGGTCGCTGACATGGCGGGGTTGCGGCTCGCGCTCGACTACTTCTACCCGGCGATGCTCGGTGTCCGCCTCAGCCATCTCTGCGGTGAGCTCGTGCCAGTGCCTTTGCGCGCCACGCTCGGTCGCCAGACGGGGATGTATCGCGTGACGCAGCGGATCACCGATTCGCAGGCGGATGAGTTGATCGGGCGCTTCTGTCGCAGCGACGGCGGATGCCTGAAAAAGATTCTTTGGCGAATCGCGGACACGGTGCCGATCAGGTCCCTGCCGGCCGAGAAATTCACCGCCAGCAGTGCCGGTGACGACTGGCCGCTGCTCTGCCACGAAGCGTGCAACCTCCTCGTCGCAGAAGCGCGAAAGGTGGTTAAATCATGATCCTGCGGGCTCGCATCGTCGTGCCGGTTGGGGCACCCGTAATCGAGCACGGCGCAGTCGTGATTCTCGGGAACAAGATCGTCGCGGTCGGCCGCAGCGTAGATTTTCCGGATGGGGAGGATCTTGATTTAGGCGAAGTCGCGCTCCTGCCGGGATTGATCAATGCGCACACGCACCTTGATTACACGATGTTGCGCGGCGCGATTCACCCGCCCAAGTCGTTCACCGCGTGGGTGCAGCGGCTGAACGCGCTCAAGCGCACTCTCGATTCTGGCGATTACCTGCAGGCGATCACCCTCGGCTTCCGCGAATTGCAGAAGTGGGGAACGACGACCGTCTGCAACATCGAATCTTTTCCGGAGTTGATGCCGCAGATGCCTCCGGCGCTCATCCGCACCTGGTGGTTCTACGAGATGATCGACGTGCGACATCGCCTCACGACGGAGGAAGTGGTCTCCGGGGCGCTCGGTTTTTTTCAAAATCGCAGCGGTCCGCTCGTGAATTTCGGCTTGAGTCCGCATGCGCCGTTTACCGCCTCGATCGAGCTTTATCGCCGCGCTGCCGAATGCGCCCGCTCGCTGGGCATGCCGCTGACGACGCACGTCGCCGAGTCGCGTCAGGAACTCGAGATGTTTTCCGGCGCGCGTGGTGAGCTGCACGAATTTTTGAAATCGATCGGGCGGCCGATGAGCGACTGCGGCGGCGTCACCCCGCTGGCGCATCTCTGGCGGAGCGGGGCGATCGATCGCGATTGGCTGCTCGTGCATTTGAACGAACTCACCGAGACAGATCTGGCGTTGCTCGGAGATGACGCGCGCTGCGGAGCCTCCCACATCGTCCACTGCCCCGGCAGCCACCGTTATTTCGCGCATTCGCCTTTCCCGTTTCGCCGGGTGCACGAACTCGGCGCGAATATCTGTGTCGCCACAGACAGTCTCGCGAGCACGGACTCGCTCAGCTTGTTGGGAGAACTTCGTCGCGTCCAAGCTGCGGAGCCGTGGTTAAAGGCTGAGCAGCTTCTCCCCATGGTCACAGCCAATCCGGCGCGCGCGCTGCAACGCGCGGAGACGCTGGGAAGAATCGCGCCGGGCGCGCTCGCCGACTTGATTACTGTGCCAGTCTCAGGCAACGTCGCGACTGTTCATGAGGAGATTGTCGGATTCGACCGGCCGGTTTCGTGGATGATGATCGATGGCCAGATTCTCTCGTAATCCGACGTTCGCCTTCTTTTTGGCGCTCCTCTTTGCTCTTCCGCTGAGCGAGAGCAGCAGTGCGCCCAAAAAGCGGCAGCGGATGGTCATTCGCGGCGACAAGCCGTTGCCTGCCGAACTCGCGGAGGACGGCGACGCGCCTGCGAAGCCGAAGATGCCCAGGAAGTTTCACCTCCTTGCGGAAGGCGAGCTGCCGCTCAAAGCGGGTGGTGCGGTCGTGATCGATGGTCTCACTGGGCGGACGCTTTACGGGAAGAACGCAGAGGCGCCGCAATATCCGGCGAGCACCACGAAGATCATGACGGCCTTGCTGGTCATCGAAGCCGGCGACCTCGATCGCATCGTGGAGATCGGGCCTGAGGAAGCGGCGGTCGGGGAGAGCAGCCTGGATGTGCGGGTGGGCGAACGCTACGCGCGCCGGGAGATGCTTTACGGCTTGATGCTGAAGAGCGCGAACGATGTCGCGCATGCGCTGGCACGGGACAATGCGGGCACGATGGAGGCGTTTGCCTTAAAGATGACGCGGCGAGCACAGGAACTCGGAGCCAGGTCCACCAGCTTCAAGAACCCGCACGGGCTGCATCACGTCGAGCATTTCACCACTCCGCAGGACCTCGCGCTGATCACGCGCGCCGCGATGGCGCAGCCATTTTTCCGCAAGGTAGTCTCGACAGTGAAGCATCGCTGGGTCCGGCCCAGTGAACCGCCGCAACCCCGTGACCTCGGAAATCACAATCGCTTGCTGACGGCGTTTGAAGGTTGCACGGGAGTGAAGACGGGATTTACGCGTCCGGCACAACACACCCTGGCCAGCGCCGCCCTTCGCGGGCGACGCGAAGTCATTGCCGTCGTGATGCACGATGGGAAGCTCGAGAAGTGGGAAGACAGTAAACTCTTGCTGACCTACGGCCTCGATCATCCGCCCGGCGACACTCCCACGAAGATCACCGGGAATTGACTCGTTCCCCTTTCTCAAAAATGGCCTTCCCCTGTCTCATTCCCGAAATACTCTCAGAACCGCGAATCTCCTAAATTCATGGCCCGTATCCTCATCATCGACGACGACTCGGCAATGGTCTCGGTCATCTCCGAGATTTGCCATGAACGCGGCCATCAGACGACCGCCTACAATTCCGGCCAGAAGGCCCTGGAAAATCTCGCCGCGCAAGCTCCGCAACTCGTGATCACTGATCTGCGGATGGATAAGGTCGGTGGCCTCGACATCCTGCGCGAGTGCCGCGATGTGCTCCCGCAGACGCCCGTGATCATCATCACGGCCTACGCGAAAGTGGAGAGCGCACTCGAAGCGATGAAGCTCGGCGCTTACGATTACATCACCAAGCCGTTCAAGGTAGATGAGCTGCAAATCACCATTCAGCGTGCGCTCGATCATCAGCACGACCGCCGCGAAATTCGCAATCTGCGCCAGATCGTCAAAGAGAAGTATCGCTTCGAAAACATCATCGGCACGTCCGGCAAGATGCAGGACGTTTACAACCTCATCGCCAAGGTTGCGGACACCGATTCGACGATCCTGATTCAGGGTGAGAGCGGCACGGGCAAAGAGCTCGTGGCCCGAGCGCTCCACTTCAACTCGAACCGGCAACATCAGCCATTCGTTGCAATCAACTGCTCCGCCCTGCCGGAGAACCTGCTCGAGTCAGAGCTTTTCGGACACAAGAAGGGCGCTTTTACGGGTGCTACGAACGACAAGATTGGGCTGTTCGAGGAGGCCGAGCAGGGCACGATTTTTCTCGATGAAGTGAACTCCATGGCACTGTCGCTGCAGACGAAGCTGCTCCGCGTTCTCCAGGAACGACACCTCCGGCGTGTCGGCGACACGAAAAGCTTGCCGATCAATGTGCGAGTCCTCGCCGCGACCAACGAAGGGTTGCTCGAGAAGACGCGAACAGGTCAGTTCCGCGAAGATCTCTATTACCGCCTGGCGGTGATCCCGATTGAGATGCCAGCCCTCCGCGAGCGGCCAGATGACATTCCGTTGCTCGTCTCGCACTTTCTGCAAAAGAACGCCGCGCAGACGAATACCGAGCCGAAGCGAATCGACCCCAAGTGCTTTGAGATTCTGCAGGCTTACCGCTGGCCTGGGAACGTCCGCGAGCTCGAGAACGCGATCGAGCGGGCGTGCGCACTGTGTGACGATGGCCTGATCGCGCCGCACGATCTCCCTCCGCAAGTTGTTCGTCAGGCCGGCAGCCCACCCGTCGGCGAACCTTCGTCCATGCCTGTCGGCCGATCGTTGGATGATTTCATCCGCGAGCAGGAGCGGCACTACATCGAAGAGACGATCAAATTCAACGGCACCAGCCGCGAGAAGGCTGCTAAGATGCTGGGAGTCTCGATGGCAACGCTTTATCGCAAGCTGGAGGTGAAGAAGAACACCTCGGAAGCGGCCGCCAAACCTTAAAGGGCGGACACGCGTGGTGGAGAGCAGCAGGCTTGGCGAATCCTTGCGCGGACGGCAGTCGGCGGAGCAGATTCAATGATGGTCCCTCGCCCGCCTACCGTCGTCATTCAGAATGTCACTCCGCTGATTGACGGAGGACGTTATCCGGTCAAGCGCTGCATCGGCGAGGATCTGACGATCGAAGCGGATGTTTTCAAGGACGGCCACGACGAAGTCTCTGCGGTCCTGAAATGGCGCAAAAGCGGCGAGGCACGGTGGCACGAGACGCCCATGTTACCGGTGCCAAATGGACAGGACCGGTGGAAGGGCACGGCAGCCTTTTTCGGCGCGGGATTCTACGAGCTGACGATCGAAGGCTGGGGCGACACTTTCCGCACGTGGCAACACGAGTTTCACGCGAAGGTCGCTGCCCAACAATCTGACCTGACCAGCGAGACTTTGGAGGGTGCGCAATTTATCGAACGCGCCGCAGCGTTGGCCGACGGGGAAGACGCGACGCGATTGCGCGCTTTTGCCGCAGAGATCCGGAGTGGTTTTCCGATGGAGGTCGATGACCTTGCGCATTCCCCAGAGCTTGAAGCCTTGATGGCCAGCTACTCGGATCGACGGGAAGCGACCGAGTTCACGCTGAATTCCGCGGAGTTGATCGCCTTTGTCGACCTGCCAGGAGGGGCTTTTGGGGAACGTCCGCTCGACCCTCCAAGCCCGGCGGCGAAAGCAAAGACAGGGAAAAGGAAGGAGGCTCGAGAGGCCGTGGGCGTTCAACCATCTGCGGCACTGGATGACCCGCGCTACAATCCCACATATCCACGAGTGTGGCTCGATCGAGAGCTCGCGGGCAACGCGGCATGGTATGAATTCTTTCCGCGGTCGGCCGCCGGAACGGGCGAGAGAGGCTCAACCTTTCGCGAGTGCCTCCCCCGTCTGGATGACGCGAAAGCGATGGGCTTCGACGTTGTCTATTTCCCGCCGATCCATCCGGTTGGGGTGACCGCGCGCAAGGGCAGAAACAATTCCGTGAACTGCGAACCGGGAGAACCCGGGGTGCCCTACGCAATCGGCAACCGGCATCAGAAATGCCCGAACGGCGGCGGCCATAAAGACGTTGCTCCGGAACTTGGCACCCTCGGCGATTTCGAGTGGCTCGTGAAGCAGGCGAGCGACCGCGGCCTGGAAGTGGCGCTCGATTTCGCGATCAATTGCTCTCCGGACCATCCTTATGTGGAGGCACACCCGGAGTGGTTTTATCAGCGGCCGGACGGGACGATCAAATACGCCGAGAACCCGCCGAAAAAATATCAGGACGTCTATCCCCTGAACTTCCACAATCCAAATTGGCGCGTTCTTTGGGACGAGCTGACAAGCGTCGTGGAGTTCTGGTGCGACCACGGGGTGCGCATCTTCCGAGTAGATAACCCGCACACCAAGCCGGTCGCATTCTGGGAATACCTGATCACGCGTGTGCAGAGGAGATGGCCGGGCGCGATGTTTCTGAGCGAGGCCTTTACCAAGCCGAAGATGATGCGCGCGCTGGCCAAGGCGGGGTATACGCAGAGCTACACTTACTTCACCTGGCGGAACACCAAAGTGAGTCTGACGGAATACTTCACCGAGTTATGTCACTCGGATGCCGCGGAAGTGATGCGGCCCAACCTTTTCGCGAATACTCCCGATATTCTCCCGAGCTATCTCCAATACGGGGGACGCCCGGCGTTCATTGTGCGCGCGGTGTTGGCCGCCACACTCGCACCTGTCTACGGCATTTACTCAGGGTTTGAGCTTTGCGAAAACGAGGGGCTCTGGAAATCAGGCGTTGACCCGGCGCAGGATGTCAGGCGATTTCTCCACTTGTGCGACACCGATTACAAAGTGCTCGCAAAGGAGGAGTATCTTGACTCGGAGAAATATCAGTGGAAGGACCGAGACTGGGAGAAGCCGGGCAACATCAAAGACACGATCACCCGCCTGAATGGAGCTCGTCGGGAAAATCGCGCGTTGCAGCAGCTCCGGAACCTTCACTTTGGCCGAGCCGACAACGATCTGGTTCTTTACTATCTCAAGGTAACCCCGGCGCGAGACAACATCCTCCTCATGGTCGTCAACCTGGACGTTTGGCACACGCAGGATGCGATCGTGGAGGTGCCCCTAGAGCTGCTGCGCCTTGCGCCGGACGAGCCATACGAAGTCGAAGACCTGCTCAGCGATGAGCGATATCGCTGGCACGGGCGGCGTAACTTCGTTCGGCTCGATCCGCAGAGAAGTCCCGCTCACGTCTTCCGCCTTCACCGGCAAACGAATCGAACGACGCGGTAGCTCCCGCGGAAGATCTACTTCTTCCCGAAAAGGCTCCAGCCCGAGCCCTTCTCCGCTTTGTTCTGCTCGACCTTGAGTTGGCCGAGAAGACTCTGCATGCCGAGATAGAGCTTGTGCCATTGCGCCTCCACGTTCGAGATCGCCTCAGGATTTTCGCTCAGATACCGAAGCGACGACGCCTGCTGGAAGAGTCCATTGACTTCCTCCTTGCGCGGCCCCGCCTTTTCAGTGCTGACCAGGATAGCTTCGAGCCCCTGAGCGATGATGCTCTTGATTTCGAGAAACTGATTCTCGTCATCACGCGTCACCTTGCGCTCTCGTGCGAGATTGACGTAGTGGTTAAACTGCTTCCAGCACTCGATGTAGTTCTCCAGGTGCAGGATAAATTCGTCGAGGTTCTTGTAATGCATGGCGTTGAGCGTAGTGGGGCGGAAGAAGTTAAGTGTCGCTGGATTCAGGAAAATCAAGGCACCCCCGCGCATTTCACGCGCGGAGATCGTGATTCCACTGAAGTGAACATACAAGTCACTGAGCGGGAGACTCGCCGCTTGTGCGCGGCGGAACGCATCGAGAACGATACGCCCAATCTCGCTCATCGTCTTTTCCGGAAAAGCGCTTGGGAGTGTCGAACCGACAAGGCTCCCACCACGGTGCACGGTGAAGCACCCCTGAGGGAGGCGCTCGGGACTAAGGGGCTTTTGAGCGCGGGAAAATGTTCTTAGGATAGCCATTTGGATTCGATCGTTTTCATCGTTTCGCGAACCTGCGGCAGCACCGCGGAGCGGGTGAACCCGATGCCGAGCGATTCGTTGTCACCGACCAGAATCGCAAGGTGGCGTTGCGTTCCCAGCGCCTCGATTTCCTCCAACTGCCCCGCGCCAAGCAACTCACTCAGCGCGCGCAAATCGGCATTTGTGGCATGCATGAAGGCGGCAATTTCGTCCGGGTTTTCGCTTCCCCAATGCTCGAATTTCGTCACATCGCCGCTCTCCACGGTGACCGCAAATTGGACGCCTTTCAGTTTTCCGAAGTCGGCAAGATCATCCGCCTCGCCCGGCTCTGGCAATTGCCCAGAGTTCTCGTCGATCATCTGCGCAGTTTCCATCAGGAGGCTCTCCCAGCGGCCGAAAATCGTCCGTGGACGAGGAGTATCAGACGGCAGGATCTCGAAATTGCCGGTTTTCCAGCAAAGCATCTCCAGGAGCGCCTCTTTGCCCGAAAACTCTCCGCTGACCGCATCGATAATCTCTCCGCGTTGCACCCAGATCCGCCCTTCGGCGGTGGCGGTGGTGACCTTCAAGATCGCGGAGCTTTGCGTCAAGCACTCGAGTTGAATGATATCCACGAGCGTTTTGCTCTGCACTCCACGGAAGCCCCCTGTTTCTTCGCGCTCGAGGAGTGACTCGACACAATCAACGAAATTGATGATCTCCTTCCCGGTCTTGGGCTTCTGGATATATAGATCGATGCCCATCGCGTAGGAGCGCGCCCGGAATTGCTCGTCCTCCGCTGCCGTCATGACCACCACGCGCAGTGAGGGGAATTTCCGACGGACAATCGTCAGCACCTGAAACCCGTCCATGTGCGGCATCCGCAGATCCAGGAGGAGCAGATTGAATTGCTGATTTTCCAGCATGGCAATCGCTTGCTGCCCATTGTCCACCGTCGAGATCGCCGGCTGACTGGGAAGACGCGCGAGGATTTCCTGGTAGATCTCCAGAATGTCCTTCTCGTCATCCAGGATGAGAATTCTCTGACGTTGCGCCATGTTACGTAAAGAGGCGGCTCGGCTGCGCGCTGCGGAGCGGGTAAAGGTGCAGGAAATGCGGATGCATACGAGGGGATTTAGCAGGTGGTGCGCCAGAATAAGGAACACGCAACCGGAATCTGCGCAGGCGAAAATGCAGTGGCATCCGGTGTGCTACTCCCATCCGTGAAGCGCGGCCCGCAATGCTCACCTTTCTCAAAAGCGTCCTCCGAAGAAAACCCGCGCTCGATCCGAACGCGCGGGTCGTCACCAGCCGCCCGGTAGCAGACGCCGCGGCGCCTCTGCCAAGGGTCGAGACGACTCAGCTGCAACTCGCCGCAATCATCGCGAAGTTCCCGGATGACTTAAAAAAACTAGTGAGCACGCCTCCGCCGCCGGATGCGATGATCGCGTTGCCGTTGCCCACCATTCGCAAGTATCTCGCGACGGGGTCGGTGAAGATGTCGCTCGCGAGCGTCGCACGTCAGGCGCCGGCCGGCACGTTTGCGCCGCTCCCGTCACAGGAAAAGCGGATGGTGGAAGTCCCGCTTGCTGAGATTCTAAAGCGCGTGGATTCGGCACTGCTGAAAGTCCGCGATGACCAGCGGCTCACATCTCTTGCGACCGGGGATGTCGATATTTTCGGCGACGAGGCGAACCCGCGTTCACTCTCACCGAAAGTTGCCGACGAGAACCATACAATTTCTGTGCCGACGTTTCCCGAGGCGCCGGTGCCGGCACCGCGGACGCTCAAGATGGACATGGGCGCATTCGCGCCCGCCCCGGCCTCTCCGCCGTCCGCGTCGCCAGCCATTTCGCCGGCAGCACGCCCGGAACTCATTCTGCCAGAAGCTCCTCTCAGAATCCCGGTTAGCAAAGCGCCGGAAGCCGAAGAGATGCCGACTTTTTCGAGGCGTGATCCGCAGCCGCTTCCGGCACCCGCGCCTACTCCGACTCTCCCAACGGAGCGCCTCTCCATTCCTCCCGCCGCAAGTGGGATGGCAAGAGTCCAGGAGAGCAAAGCGCCATCGACGATAGGTGGAACGGCCCGGGACTTGGGGCTCCGCTTGAGCGAGATCTCGGTTGGCTGGCCCGAAACGATCACTTCGCAGCTCCCAGGCGTCGCGGGCGCGATCGTGGCCTTGCCCGGTCCCCGAGTGGCAGAGGGGCTCGCGCAAGGGAAGGTGGCCTTCACTTGGGGGGAGCTTCGTCAGTGGATCACGCCCGCCGTGCCGGAGATTCCCGGGGTGAGTGACGAGGCGGAAATCACCATTCCTCTCCGCGTAGTTGCGCCCGCCTTTCTCGCTCTAACGAGCGTTCCAAAACGGAAGGCCACACCGCTCCAGATCGACGAGAGCATACCCGACCTATTCTCGGATGAGAGCGCGCCGCCGCCGGCAGTCGCTTCACCACCAGTCGCGGGTTCCGCTGCAAGTGACCGAATGGAGCCGATGCAGCTTGCTCCGGACCACCGTGAGGAAGCGCCGGAGCCGGTGGAAGCTTTTCATTTCTCTGAGGAGACCTCGCCTGCGATCGCACCGCAACCGGCTGATGATGCGCTCCCGGTGCCGTTTGTGGATGCGCCGACCGTGTGGCTCGAAGGTGCGCCAGCTAGCGAGCCGACTGAGTCATTCGGGTTCCTGGAGCCTTCGCCTGCTCCCCGAGAAAAAAGCGAGGTTTCCTCGGCGGACCCGCTCGAGCCAGCGCCCGCGCAAGAAGTCATTTCCACTCCGCCTCCAGTCACCGTCGAGCCCGCGAAGGCGCTTACTGCGGGCGAGTTCCTGGGTTCGCCGGAAAAAATCGCGTGGTCGCCGAGTGAATTAGTCTCCGCACTGGTTCAGCGGCCCGACATCGAAGGTGCGATTGTTGCCCTCCAGGAGGGCCTCGCGATCGCGCACGATCTTCCTGAAGGAATGCGCGGCGAAATCTTCGCAGCGTTTCTTCCACAGATTTTCGCCCGCCTAAACCAATATGGCGCTGAAATGCAGCTTGGGGGAGTCGACGATATCCTGATCAACGCGGGCGCACGGCAGTGCCGTCTCATCCGGCGCGAAACACTCTATTTTGCCGTGCTTGCTCCTGAAGGGGACACGCTGCCCCTCGGCGAGTTGCGACTTTGCGCGGACGCATTGACGACCAGTTAGCAAGCCACAGATCACCACCTACTTTCATGGCTATCATCAACCAAGCGGCGAAAGAGCTGCAGGTCAAAATTGTCTACTACGGGCCTGCCAAGTCCGGAAAGACAACCAATCTCGAGCAACTCCACCAGAACGTGCAGGTGCCGAACCCGGATTCCAAGGGTAAGATGACTTCTCTTGCGACGAGCAGTGATCGCACGTTGTTTTTCGACTTCTTCCCCTTGGAAGCTGTGGCGATCAAGGGATACAAGACCAAGTTCGCGCTTTTCACCGTCCCCGGTCAAGTGATCTACAATGCTACCCGGCAGATCGTCTTACGCGGCGTCGACGGTATCGTTTTCGTCGCTGACTCCCAATACGACAAAATGGAGGAGAACATCGAGACGTTCAAACATCTCCAGGCAAACCTGAAGGCGCTGAACCTGAATCTCGACGAGATTCCCTACGTTATTCAGTATAACAAGCGAGACCTGCCGGACGTCGCCCCCCGCGACTATCTCGAGTTCCTGATGAACAACCGCGAGGTGCAGGTGCCGTCCTTCGAAGCGAGCGCCGCAAAATGCGAAGGTATCTTCGAGACGTTGAATATGATCACGCGGATGCTCCTTCACAAGTTCTTGAATAACGGAGCAAGAGGCTAGTCACGTTGGAGGAGAACGAAGATGGCTGCCTTCCCTAGTCTTAATCAGGAGGATATCGACTGCATTGATGGTGCTCTGCGCGAACTTCTCAAGAAGAGTGAAGCGCACGTGGCCCTCGTCGTCGAGAAGGCGGGGTATCTGATCCATCAGTCGGGCCAGCCGCCGGATTTGGATACGACGACATTTGCGACGCTAGGGTCGAACGCCTACAATGCGGTGCAGTTCATGGCCTCGCTCGTCAATGAAACAGGCTTTACCAGCCTTTATCAACAGGGTGAGAAGTTCAGCACTTTGATGGTGAACGTTGATGAGAACACGCTCGTCGTGATCATCTTCCCAACCCACCTGACGGTCGGCGCAATGAAGTATTACGCGGCACCAGCTGCCCGTGCCATTGCCGCGCAGATTACGCTTGCGACTGCGCGCGGCGACAAGCTCGACCTAAGTGACTTGAACCCGCCGGACGTGCAGGCGCTTTTCGACCGGAGCAACTAGACGTCAGGACCTGCGACGCTCGATCTCCTCGAGGACCTTCATCACTCCGGCGACGATGAGGAGGGGCCGCATGATTGCAAATACCCCGGTGACCAGCAAAGAGCAGAGGCGGCCAAACGGCACGACGGAGGTAAGCACTCCAATCGCCACTACAGCCCCGGCGCATTTCACGGGCTCTTCGCGCCCGCATCGTTCCGCCGCAGCCAGCCACTCCCCAACGCGTGTCAAGCCCAAGTCTCCAAGAGCGTCAGCGCGATCCGCGCTCTGCTCCGGGACAGGTGGTGCTTCCTCGACCGGAGGAGTTGCCGCTCGACGGTCTGCGGCTTTCACCGGAGAGGCCTTTTTCCCCGGAGTGCGGATATTCTTTGTCGCCATCGGAAGCGGCACTAGCGCGGCTGCTCCCGTGGGTCAAGCGGCGCTCTTCAGGAAAATCAGGGGTTGGCAAGCGCGGGAGTGCTGCTACTCTCGCCGTTCCGCCAACGATGGTGGCCGTAGCTCAATGGTAGAGCTCCAGATTGTGGTTCTGGCTGTTGCGGGTTCGAGTCCCGTCGGTCACCCCATTTAGGAACCGGACTGACGTGGGCGCAGCCGAATCCTTGCACGCTGCACTCAATCCTGATGCGTTCCAGCGGACAGATGTCCGAAGATGCTCAATCGTCAGATCTCAACGCAGGAAGAGCGTGCGACAGCACTCCATGAAGACGCCGCGGCATGATCTCCGGGAAGTAGTTGCCCTCTTTCAAACGGATGCTGTTTTCACGTCGGCGGTGGCATTCGGAAGCGGCCACATCAACGACACTTACCTGGCCACCTATCACCGTGATGGTCGCGAGGTTCGGTTCATTCACCAGTGGATCAATCACCACGTTTTCAAGGAACCGCCGCTGGTCATGGAGAACATCGCGCGCGTGACGGAGCATCAACGCCGCACCCTCGCCGCTGCAGGATGCAGTGACCTGGAGCGCCGCGCCTTGACCATCGTGCCTTCCGTTGACAGCCGCCCCTACGCTTGCGACTCGCGGGGGGAATTCTGGCGAACCTTCCGTTTCATCGAACACGCGCACACGTGCGAAGCGGTGGAGAGCGTTGCCCAAGCCAGGGAGGTGGCGCGGGCGTTCGGCGCGTTCCAGAGCCAGCTTACCGAACTTCCGGCGCCGCGTTTGCACGAGACGATTCGGGATTTTCACGACACTCCGAAGCGTTTCGCGGCGCTTCTGGAAGCAGTGGCGGCAGATGCGTGCGGGCGCGCGGCGGATGCTCGGCGAGAAATTGCGTTCGCATTAGCACGCGAGCCGATCACCGAAACGCTGCTGGCGCTCCACCGCACAGGCTTGATGCCCGAGAGGATCACGCACAATGACACCAAGCTGAACAACGTCATGCTCTCCGACGAAGGCGAAGGGATTTGCGTCATCGACCTCGATACGGTCATGCCCGGCCTCGCGCTCTATGATTTCGGCGACATGGTTCGCACCGCGACCAGCCCGGCGCCCGAGGACGAACTCGACCTGACTAAAGTAACCATGCAGATGCCCATGTTTCAGGCGCTGGTGGACGGCTACCTGTCCGCGGCGGGCGGGTTCCTGACGCCCAGCGAGCGAGATCATCTCGCGTTCAGCGGGAAGCTCATCACCTTCGAAATCGGCATTCGATTTCTCACCGACTTCCTTTGCGGCGATACCTACTTCCGAACGCATCGCCCCACGCACAATTTAGAGCGCTGCCGCACGCAGTTTGCGCTCGTCGCTTCCATCGAAGCGCAGCAGGAGGCGATGGCTGCTTACGTCTCGGAGGCTTCGCGCTAGTTTCGGAGGCGCTTACTTTCGCATCGACGGAGCGCAGCTGTGTTCGCTCCGATCCGGAAATGCACCTCATCGATGGAAAAGCGATTGCCGCGAAGCTGAACGAGGAGGCGCGGAAAGCAGTCGCGGAACTCACGAGTGCTGGCCATGTGCCGGGATTGGCGGTGGTGCTCGTCGGAGAAGACCCGGCGTCCCAGGCATACGTGCGCAACAAGGAGAAGACGTGCCGGGAACTCGGGATGCATTCGGGGAAGCACGAACTGCCCGCGAACACCTCGCAACCCGAGTTGATCCGGCTGGTAGAACGACTGAACGCCGATCGGAGCATTCACGGCATTCTCGTGCAGTCGCCCCTGCCGCCGCAGATCGAGGAGCAGGCGATCGTCGCAATGATCGACCCTCGCAAAGATGTGGACGGATTCCATCCAGTGAATGTTGGAAAATTGGCGCTTGGCGATCCCACTGGATTTGTCGCGTGCACGCCCCTCGGGTGCCAGCGCCTGCTGGTGGAAAGCGGAATCGAGACGAGGGGTGCGAACGTCGTGGTGCTTGGTCGCTCGATGATTGTCGGAAAGCCGCTGGCGTTCCTGCTCATGAGCAAAGGCGAAGGTGGTGATGCCACGGTGACGGTGGCGCACTCGCGAACGCGCGATCTTCCGGAGATCTGTCGCCGCGCCGATATTTTGGTAGCCGCAATCGGCCGGCCGGAGTTCGTGACTGCCAGCATGGTGCGGGAAGGTGCAGTGGTCATTGATGTCGGGATCAATCGCGTTCCTGCGCCGGACGTGCCGCGCGGCACCAGACTGGTTGGCGACGTCGCCTTCGCGGAAGTCGCGCCGAAGTGTCGCGCGATCACGCCAGTCCCCGGCGGTGTGGGACCAATGACGATCGCCATGCTGATGCAGAACACGATCGCGTCGTGCCGGCGGTGGATCAGCTCCGCCTAGGAGTTTTCCGACGCAAAGGCGATCCATACGGCTGGAGAGGGAGCGGATCGCGATTCGGCAGCCCCAGCGAGCCTGCACTTTCGCGTGCTCGCCGGACCAACGCTTCAAATGATGCTTATGAAATCAACCTTATCCTTCCTCCTCGCCGCTGGCTTGATGGGCACCGCCCTCAAATCCTCCCGGGCCGAGACCGCCGTTACAGTCGACTTCTTCTATGACGCTCTCGCGGACGACGGTGACTGGATCGAAGTCGCAGACTATGGCTACTGCTGGCAGCCCCGTGACATTGAGGAATCGTGGCGTCCTTACTCCGTCGGCAGTTGGGTCTATACTGACGCAGGGTGGACGTGGGTTTCTGAAGAACCTCATGGCTGGGCGACGCATCACTATGGGCGCTGGGTTTCTCTGGAAGACACCGGCTGGGCCTGGGTTCCGGGTGTTGAATGGGGTCCCGCATGGGTCTCATGGCGGCGTTCCGAGCGGCACGTCGGATGGGCGCCGCTTCCTCCCGAGGCGCGCTTCGAGCGAACCGTCGGTTTCAGCCCCTGGGTAGACTCCTACTACGATATCGGTCCGTCGAACTACAGTTTCGTCGAAGTGCGCAATCTCGGCGCGCCTCGTCTCCGCACAGTGATGATCGAGCCCAGGGAGAACATCACCATCATCAACGAAACGCGAAACATCACGAAGATCACTTATGTGAACAACGTGATTATGAACGAAGGACCCGAATATGATTTCGTCGCCCAGCATAGTGCGCAGCCGATTCGCCGGCTGACGCTGCAGCGCGAGGTGGGGGTCGACCTGGCTGGCGTGCGGGGCGGCCGCTTCGCATCGCGGGTGCAAGGCGACTCCCTTCAGGTCGTTGCCCCGCCAGTGCAAGTTGTCGCTCAGGCAGCGCCGAGGAAGGTTGTGAAGAAGGTCGTCAACGTAACGGTGAACAAAGGGTGGAAAAATGCCGGCCCGCCCGAGCAGGTCGAGAAGCTGCGCGCGAAAGTGAAAGCGGAAGCGCCGGCGGCACCAGCGCAGTTGCCGCCGCAGCCAAAGTTCGAGCCAATCGCCCGGCGAGGCGGAGGAGGAGGCAAAGCCGCGGCTGCAGCGTCCGCTGCTGCGCCGGAGCCTGCAGCGGATCCCGCCACGCCCGCTGCTGGCCAGCCCGCAGCCCCGATGAAAGATCGCAAGGGACGAGCCAAAGCAGGCCAAGCCACTGTTGCTACCGATGACACCGCTGGTGATGCGCCGGCCGCAGGCGCACCGAAGGGGAAAGTCGCAGAAGCACCTGATGCCGATCCGAGCAAAGGAGCAGCGGGAACGACGGATCCCAAGGTCAAGAAGGGAAATCGTAAAGGTGCGGCCGCCGCTGAAGCGAACGCCCCCGGCAGACGAGGCGCGAAGAGTCCTAAAGCCGACGCAGCGGCTGTCCCCGCGACTGATGCCCCAGCCGACCCTTCGACGACACCCGCTCCAACACCCGAAGCGAATGCTCCTGAAACGACACCGCCGTCTCCCGCGGTCACGCCTGACGCAGGTGGACGCAAGCCCGGTGCCGGCGCAGGTCGCGGAGCAAATCCGCGCCGTGGTGATCGGCCTCGTGCTGGTAACACCGGCGCGGCAGATCGCCCAAGCCCAAGCCCAAGCGCACCGGATGCATCGGCTCCAGCCTCGACGGCTTCACCGGAACCGTCCGCGGCTACTCCTGCCGCTCCGGACGCAGGTGCCGCCCGTCCGCCCCGTCAGCCGGGAGGACCGGCCGAGCGCCGCAGTAGCGATGGCGCAAACCGCCCTGCTCGGGACGCAAATGCAGAATCAGCTCCTGGCGCTGGAGCTCCTGACTCGGCGCGTCGGAAGCCACCAGGCAACGGCGCAGGCCGCAAGGCTGGAGGTGAATCGACAAGCCCCGGAGGGGAGCCTGCGCCAAGCGACGCGACCGGCCGGCCAAACCGCGGGAAGGGTCCGGGCGGCGATGCTGCAGGACCTCGTAAACCGAAAGGCGCGGGTCGTGCGGGAGCTGGTGAACCTGCCCCCGGCGAAGAAAAGACTGTGCCGGTTGCGGAGTAGCCGCAGCCGCGTAAAAAAAGAGGCGCGAAGGATTACCCTTCGCGCCTTTTTCGTTTGGGTCTTAGCAACTTTAGAGCGG
>Ga0136611_10000592_pt1 | contig 24219 bp, 20 predicted proteins | sample AntDrymUQ2232306_2_FD_106645 | JGI IMG/M metagenome (GOLD analysis project Ga0136611, IMG submission 106645) | Polar desert sand microbial communities from Dry Valleys, Antarctica - metaG UQ223 (23.06) | ecosystem: Environmental > Terrestrial > Soil > Desert | place: Antarctica: Dry Valley...
ACACCGGCCACCGCCTGTACGGCGCGGCGGACGTCGCGCGGCTCCAGCAGGTCAGGTCACTCCGGCAGCTCGGCTTCTCGCTCGGCGAGATCCGCGCGACCCTGGAGCGCCCGGACCACTCGCCCCGGCACGTCGTCGAGCTGCACCTGGCGCGGCTGCGCGAGCAGATCGAGCGGCAGCGGGAGCTGTACGCGCGGCTCGAAGGGCTTTGGCGATGGCTGGACGCGTGGGGCAACGAGGCTGGGGCGAACGAGGCGGAGACGGACGCGGCCGGGACGGGCGCCGATGCACCCATGTCGGACGCGGCGCGCGCGGCCGGGCGGCGCACCCGCACGCCCCGCGAAGCCCCGATCGACGAGCTCTTGAAGATTGTGGAAATGATGACGATGGTCGAAAGCTACTACACCCCCGAACAACTGGCGTACCTCGCGAAGCGCCGCGAGGTGGTCGGCGAAGGGCGCATCCGCGAGGTCGAGGCCGAGTGGCCGCGCCTCATCGCCGAGGTCCGCGCCGAGATGGAGCGCGGCACCGACCCCGCCGACGAGCGCGTGCAGGCGCTCGCCCGCCGCTGGAGCGGCCTGGTCGCCGAGTTCACCGGCGGCAACCCCGAGATCGCGAAGGCGGCGAGCAAGCCCTACGAGGACCAGGCCCCGGCGGCCCAGCAGATGGGCATCGACCGCGAGCTGATGGCATACGTCGCGCGGGCCAACAAGGCGGCAAACCCCACCGAGTAGCGTCGGCCGCGGCGCAGGCTCAGGAGAGCGGTTCCTGAGCGTGCGCCGCTACCTCGTTGCTACGCGCAGACGACGATTGTCACCGTCAAGGTAGGTGTCATCCTGAGGTACCCATGCCCCTTCGGGGCACCACGGACGATGAACGTTCATGTTCGAGGGAGGCAGGCGGAGCCTCCCGTGAGGGCAATGGCGCGCGTCTTTAACACAACGTTAGCCAGATCTTGCCGCGCCCTTAGCACCGCGACCGGATACTTCGATCCGGAGGGACACGCATGGGCATCGACGACCCGAGGACTCGGATCGCGCACCTACTGAGGCGCGCTGGGTTTGGCGGCACGCCCGACGAGATCGACCGCTACGCGGCGCTCGGCTTCGACGCGGCCGTTACCGATTTGCTCGACTTCGCCAAGCCGGACCTCGCCGAGTCGGACGCCGAGGCCCAGGGCTTCAACCTGGACGCACCCGACGGTCTCCGCTCGTGGTGGCTCTACCGGATGCTCCACACCAGCCGCCCGCTCCAGGAGAAGCTGACCCTCTACTGGCACGGCCACTTCGCCACGTCGATCGCCAAGGTCCGCGACCCGCTCCCGATGCGCTGGCAGAACGACCTGTTCCGCGAGCACGCTCTGGGCAGCTTTCGGACACTCCTCCGGCGCGTCTCGCGCGACCCGGCGATGCTGCGCTGGCTCGACGGCAACACCAACCGCAAGGCCAGCCCGAACGAGAATTACGCCCGCGAGCTACTGGAGCTGTTCGCGCTCGGGATCGGCAATTACACCGAGGACGACGTCAAGGCCGCCGCCCGCGCCTACACCGGCTGGTTCATGGATCCCCAGACGCTCTCGTTCCGCTTCGCGCCCCAGGCCCACGACGCCGGCCCGAAGACGTTCCTCGGCACGACCGGCAACCTCGACGGCGACGATGTCGTGGAGGCGATCCTCGCCCACCCGGCCGGCGCGCAGCACGTCACGCGCAAGCTGTTCCGCTTCTTCGTCTACGACGATCCGGAACCGGAGACGGTCGAGCGGTTTGCCGCCATCCTGCGCGGCGCGAACTACGAGCTGCGTCCCCTGGTCGAGGCGCTCCTGCGCTCGCCCGAATTTTCGTCGCCCCGCGCCTACCACGCCAAGATCAAGAGCCCGGTCGAGCTCGTCGTCGGCTCGATCCGCCAGGTCGGCGCGACGACGGCGTACCAGGATCTGTTCGTGCCGCTGCGGCGGATGGGCCAGGATCTGTTCGCGCCGCCGAACGTCAAGGGCTGGGACGGCGGGCTGGCCTGGGTCAGCACGTCCACGATGCTCGAGCGGTTCAACTTCGCGAACCGGATCTGCACCGCCCGCGAGGACGCCACCCGCACGACGTTCGACCCGCGTGCGTCCCTCTCCGCAGGCGCGGCGGGCGGCGCCGGTGGCTCCCAGAACACGGACGCCTTCGCCGATCACTACCTGCGCCTGCTCGTAGACGCCGATGTGCCGCCCGAAGTCCGAGCGTCGCTGCTCGCCTACCTCAACGACGGCGCCCCGTCCGACCCCGACGCCCGGACTCGCGGCCTCGTCCACCTGATCATGTCCACCCCGGTCTACCAGAGCGCATGACACGGGCGGCCCCCATCCCCCGACCGCTTCCCCCTCGCATGGGGGAAGGGGAGACCGGTCGCTCCGTCTCCCCCTCTCCCGCGTCAGGGAGAGGAGGCCGGGTGAGGGCCTCCCCTCCAACCAAAGGGAGTTCCCGTGACCCTGACCCGACGCGATCTCATCAAGAATGGCGCGCTGCTGGTGGCCTTCGGGCTCACCGCGCCGAGCTTCCTCGCTCAATCGGCACTCGCCACGCAGGCCGCGCCCCTGCCGAGGGCACTTGCGACCGGCGCGGGCAGCCGGACGCGCGCGCGGCTGAACGGCAAGCAGACGCTGGTAGTCGTCCAGCTCAGCGGCGGTAACGACGGCCTGAACACCGTCGTCCCGTACGCCGATCCGAGCTACTACGCGCTCCGCCCGACGCTCGCGATCCCGCGCGAGCAGGTCGTCGCGCTCGACGGCAACGTGGGCCTGCACCCGAGCCTCGCGCCGCTCAAGCCGTTCTACGACAACGGGCGCATGTCGGTGGTGCAGGGCGTCGGCTACCCGAACCCGAACCGCTCGCACTTCCGCTCGATGGAAATTTGGCACACCGCCACCCCCGAGCGCTTCGAGGAGACCGGCTGGCTCGGCCGCTACCTCGACGCCTGCGGCTGCACCCACGACCGCCCGCTCGACGCGATTAGCGTCGGCGACCAGCTCAACCGCTCGTTCTGGACCGACATGGCGCTCGTGCCGGCCATCGGCTCGGTCGGCACGTTCCAATTCCAGACCGACCCGCGCGCCCCGAACGATCGCGGCAATCAGGTCAAGGCGCTCCAGAACATCTATGCCTACGCCGGACAGTTTCGGCCGTACGAGGAGCACATCCGGCGCACGACCCTCAACGCGCTGGCCGGCGCCGACGAGCTGAAGCGGATCGCGACCGCCTACCAGCCGTCCGTGGCGTACCCCGAGACGCCGTTCGCCAACAGCCTGAAGGCCGTCGCCCAGGTGATGGCCGGCGACCTCGGCGCGCGGATCTTCTTCGTCCAGCTCGGCGGCTTCGACACCCACGCCAACCAGGCCAACGCCCACGCCGGGCTGCTCAAGACGCTCGCGGACGGGCTGGCGGCGTTCATGCGCGACGTCGAGAGCCAGGGCAAGGCCGACGACACGCTGGTGATGACGTTCTCCGAATTCGGCCGGCGCCCGAACCAGAACGCCAGCGGCGGCACCGACCACGGCACCGCCGAGCCGATGCTGCTGCTCGGCGGGGGGATCGCGGGCGGCGTCCACAACGCGGCGCCGAGCCTGTCCGGGCTCGCGGACGGCGACCTGGCGTACCAGGCCGACTTCCGGGGCATCTACGCGAGCGTGCTGCAGGACTGGCTCGGCACGGACCCGGCGCCGATCGTCGGCCAGGGCATCAGCCCGCTCGCGCTGATGACCTGAACGTCGGTGGCGGCCGACGAGACCGAAGGCCACGCAGGTGAGGGGGCTTTGGACCACGTGCGCTCGCCATGAAGAGGTGACCAGGCGAGATCGGCCTGCTACAGCTTGGCGAGCTGGGTGTAGACGCCGTCCCAGTCGGCCGGGGGCGCGCCGTCCGCCATCTGCTCGGCGCGGCGGGCCATGACGACCGACGCGCGGTCGACGGGCGCGAGGCTCGCCGCGTGGCGAAAGCCCGCCGCCGCAGCCTCGAAGCGCCCCTCCTGGTAGGCCGCGAGCGCCGCCTCGTACGTGTCGCGCGCCCGCAGCAGCGCCGGCTCGATCGCGCCGCGCTCGCCGAGCAGCTCGACGATCACCGTGCTGTCCTCGCGCCCGACGACGGCCACCCGGTCGATCGTGCGCCACTCGAACAGGTCGCCGGTCTCCGCGCGCACCTCCTCGCTCGCCAGGATTTTCGTCCCGTACAGCTTGTTCAGCGGCTCCAGGCGGCTGGAGAGATTGACCGCGTCGCCGAGCACCGTGTACTCGAAGCGCTCCGGCGTCCCGATGTTCCCGACCAGCACCACGCCGACGTGGAGCCCCATCCGCGTGCGGAACGGCGGGATGCCGCGCGCCGCCCAGCGCTCCCCGAGCCGATCCAGCTCCGACTGCGCGCGCAGCGCCGCCCGGCAGGCGTGCATCACGTGGTCGGGGACGTCGTGCGGGGCGTTGAAGAAGGCGAGGATGCCATCGCCGAGGAACTTGTCTAGCGTGGCCGACTCCTCGCGCAGAACCGCCGTCAGCACCGAAAAGTACTCGCCCAGGTGCGCCACCAGTCGGTCCGGCTCAAGGTGCTCGCCGATCTGGGTGAACCCCTCCAGGTCGGAGAAGAACACCGTCAGGCGGCGGTACTCCGCGCCGAGCCGCGCCTCCTCCCCGCGCGCCAGCACGTCCCCGACGACCTCCGTCGGCACGTAGTGGCCAAACGAGCGCAGTCCCGCCTTCATGCGGCTCACCGCGTCGCCGACGATGGCGATCTCGCGGACGAACGACGACGGCGGCGGCTCCGGCGACAGCTCGAACCGACCGACCCGTTCCAGATCGGACGCCACCGCGTTGAGCGGCTTCGCGATGCGGTGGGCCAGGACCGACCCGAGGATGACCGCCGCCGCCAGGAACAGCAGCCCGAGCAGCACGGCCGTCCGGCGCTGCTCGTTGACCACTTGCAGCGCGAGGTCTTCCGGCAAGATGACCGCCGCGATCCACTCCGGCCCGCCGCTCGCCCCGACCGACTGGAACCCCCCGACGTACCCCGTCCGATCCACCCGAAATCGCCGCGTCACGGGGCGGTTCGGGTCCAGCCGGTCGAAGCCGCCCGGCAGCGTCGCGCGCGCGGCGTCCGCGATGGCCGTCGCGACGCCGTCCGGCTGGCCGCCGGAGTCCGCCACCACCAGGCCCGGCCGCGACGTCAGCAGCAGCCGGATCCCATCGACGTTCGTCGTGCGCGCCAGCAGGCCCAGGTAGCGCGAGATGTCGTCGAGGAAGAAGTCGGCGGTGAACACCCCGAGCGGCTCGACGTCGTCCGGGCTGCGCAGCGCGACGGCGGCGGTGATGCCGAACGCGCCCTCGTTGAATTGGAACGGCTCGGTCCAGATCGGGCCCGACGCCGAGGCTGCCTGCCGATACCAGGATCGCTCGCGCGGGTCGTACCCGCCGGGCAGCTCGCGCAGGAGCGGGACGCGCCGGCCGTCGGCGGTGATCTCGACCTCCGAGGGCCGGCCGCCATCGACGCTCGGCGCCGAACGATTCAAGATGATGGCGCCGCCCGCCCGCCGCCCGGCGCCAATAAACCGGCCGTCCGACTGAGACGAGAAGCTCAGCCAGCCGATGCTCGGCGCGCGGCGCAGGCGGGCAATCAGGAAGGCTGCCAGTGCGTCCGGATCGTCGAGAGACGGCTGGCCGCGCCCGACCTGCTCGACGAGCTCGCCGAGGACCGGGATGGCCGGCTCGACGTACGCGTTGACCTGCGCGCCGATCGCCAGCGCCCCGATGCTGAACGACCGCGCCTCCATCTCGGCGACGATCCCGCCGATGCTGATCTGCGCGACGGTCGCCAGCGACACGACCGTCGCGAGCAGCAGGCCGACGAGCAGGGAGACGAGGGTCAGGCGCAGCGAGATGCGAGGGAGGGGGGGCCGCATGCGCTATCCTGCCCTACCCGCGCCGCGCGCGACAATCTCGGAGGAGCGCACCATGGACTTGACCACCCTGCACGGCATTGTCCCGCCGATCTTGACCCCGCTCAACGAGGACCAGTCGATCGACCACGAATCGCTCGCGCGGCTGGTCGGCTCGCTCATCGACGACGGCGTCCACGGCATCTGGGCGATGGGCACGACCGGCGAGTTTGCCTGCTTCGACGCCGACGAGCGCGAGGCGGCCGTCGCGACGACGGTCAAGGCCGTGCGCGGGCGCGTTCCGGTCGTCGCGTGCATCGGCGACGCGAGCACGCTGCTGGCCATCGAGCATGGCAAGCGGGCCGTCCGGACCGGCGCGGACGTGGTCGCGGTCACGCCGCCGTACTACTTCTCGAACAACCAGGACGAGCTTGAGGCGCACTTCCGCGCGGTGGACAAGGCCGTCGATGCGCCGCTGCTGCTCTACCACATCCCGCAGACCGTCAAGGTGAAGGTGGAGCCGCCGGTGGTGCGCCGACTGGCGAAGGACGGGGTCATCGTCGGCCTCAAGGACAGCCAGAACGACCTGGAGTGGTACCGCCGCGTGCTGGTCAACGCCAAGGCCGACGGCATCGACCTGCGCTGCTTCCTCGGGACGACCGGGCTGATCGATCTGAGCGTGTACGTCGGCGGACAGGGGGCGATCCCCGGCGTGGCGAACGTGGTGGCCGAGGCGTGCGTCAGGACGTACGAGGCGGCCCGCGCCGGGAACATGGCGGAGGCCGCCCGCCACCAGGAGCGGGTGATGGTCGCGAGCGCGCTCGCGGGCGTGATGAAGGGCGCCTCGCCGGTCGGGTCGAGCTTCGCGTCGATGAAGGCGATCCTCGTCGAGCGCGGGATCATCAAGACGGCCACCTGCCGCGCGCCGTTCCGCACCCCGACCGCCGCCGAGGCTCGGGCGGCGGTGGACGCGGTCGCATCGGCCGGAGCCGTGGCCGCCTGATCGTCACGGCCGGAGCGGCCGGAGCCGGCGCGGACTGAGTCGTAGAGACCAGCACCACCTACATGCGGAGGGGGACGGGGGACGGCCCGTCCCCCTCCGCGTGAGGTCTGCGTGAGGAATATCGCCGGCCCGTCCCCTTTCGCCCCCGTCTTCCGTTCCCTGGGTACTCGTCGCGAGGCGGCGCTCGGCCATGTGCCTCGAGCGCACGCGGCGTCCGATCACCCTCGGGCGGCGGACCGCTGGGGCCGGTCCGTCGCCATTTTCCCCACGCCGCTCGGCGCCGAGCGGAGGCCGTGCGTTGATCTGCTCCGCGTCCGTTCGGTCGTCGGAGGGCGGTCGGTCATTGCGCGGCGGTCAGTCGTCCAGCAGGTGGCCCTTGACGAGCTTGCAGATGCGGCTGCCGGGCGCGTCCTCGTGGAAGAATGCCAGCCGACTTTCGTCGAACGCGGCGAAGAACGTCGGCCAGTCCAGCGGCTCCCAGGTTGGCGGCAGCGACTCGAACGCGATGCGCAGCACGCCGGCGCCACGCACCCGCGCCGGGCTGCCGCCGCGCCCCTCGGCCCACGCCCTGATCGTGTCATGGTCGCGCGTGTACGTCCGCACGCCGCCCCCCAACCGTTCGCCGCGATGCTCCGCGCAGAAGTATGCGCCCTTCCGCCAGACGCCGCGTCGGCCGGGACTCGGCGCAGCGTACACTCTGAGGGACATGTCCTCGTCAACCAGCACACATGATGACGTGCGCCCCACCGTCCTCGTCACTCGGGTTCGCCTGAGGAACTTCCGCAGCGTCGTATCCTGCGACGTTCGCCTCGGGCCCCTGGCGATCCTCGTCGGCCCGAACGGCTCGGGTAAGAGCAACTTCCTCGACGCGCTCTGCTTTACGTCACAAGCGCTCCGGGAAGGGCTCGGCCAGGCCGTGCGCGAACGCGGCTTCGCCGACGACATCCTGTCGCGCTCGGCCTCGCCCGCCAACTCCGATGAATTCGGCATCGATCTGTCCCTGCAATGGTCGGACGGAACGACTGGTGCGTTCGCCTACACGATCGGTGTCCCGTCACTCGGCGGCTACGAGCTTCGCCATGAGGCGTGTTCCATTTGGCGAGTGGGCGAGGGTAGAGCTTCTCGCTATGAGGTGGGCAGAGAAGGCGAGATCCTCTGCTGGTCCGGGGTTTCGCTTGACGCCGCGCTGGCCCCTGCGCGCGCTCGCGACCGGCTGTATCTGGTCAACGTCTCCGGCCTAACCGAATTTCGCCCCGTCTACGACGCACTGGCGGGCATGGCGTTTTACAACCTTAGCCCCGCGCGTATGTGTGAACCTCGTGCTCCGGATGCCGGCGAACGGCTCCTGCTAGATGGAGCCAACGTCGCGAGCGTCCTGCGGCACATGTACGAAGCGGACGCCACGCTCGCTACGCGCATCGGCGACTATCTCGGTGGCATCAGCAGTGGCCTCACCAGAGTTGACGCGGTACGGGTCGGCAAGCACGAAACGCTCCAGTTCAGCCAGGCGCATAGCCCGGCCCGATCTACCTTGCCATTCCGCGCCGACCAGGTGTCGGACGGCACGCTCCGCGCCCTGGGCATACTCGTCGCCCTCTTCCAGGCGCGCATGTCCGCCGAGCCGACGGTATCGCTCGTCGCCATCGAGGAGCCCGAGAATGCCCTGCACCCGGCGGCGGCCGGTGTGCTGCTCGACGCGCTGCGCGACGCATCCGAGACCACCCAGGTCATCGTCACGACCCACAGCGCCGATCTGCTCGACCGAGTCGATCCCGACGACGTGACGCTGCTCGCGGTGTCTGCCGACGGGGGCGCGACACAGATCGGGTCTGTTGGCCACGCCGCTCGAACGGCGATCCGCGAGGGACTGTACACGCCGGGCGAGCTGCTCCGGATGGGACAGCTGAGCCCCGAGCGAGGGGCTGCCAACGGCACGGCATACGCGACTCCCACGCTCGCGTCCGAGTGACCGCGCCGAGCGTCTCGCGACTTGTCTGCATCGTGGAGGGTGATGGCGAGGTTTCGGCACTGCCGATTCTCGTGCGGCGCATCGCACTCGAGGTTGCGTCGGCGCTGCACCTCGAGTGCCCCAGGCCGATCCGAGTGCCACGCGGCAAGCTTCTGGGGCGCGCACACGAGCTCGAGCGAGCGATGCGCCTGGCGCGTCTCGAACTTGAGCGGCGCGGGGCCATCCTGATCGTCGTCGATAGCGATGGCGAGCCGCCGTGCCAGATTGGGCCGAGCCTGCTGAGCCGTGCGAGTCGGACGGCGCCGGACGTCAATGTCGGCGTCGTGTTGGCGCACCGCGAGTTCGAGGCGTGGTTCTTGGCATCGGCCGAGTCATTGCGAGGCCATCGGGGCCTGCCGCCCGATCTGACCGGCCCGCTCGATCCCGAATCGATCGCCGATGCAAAGGGATGGCTGCGCGACCGGATGCCTCGCGGGAGACGGTACCGCGAGACGCAGGACCAGCCGGCCTTTGCCGCCCGCTTCGATCTCCAGGCCGCACGACGAGTCGGCTCATTCGACAAGTGTTACCGCGAGGTCGAACGCCTCGTTCGAGGGCTGGTCGAGGCTCGCGACGCGACGTAGCCGCGCCAACGGACGGATTCCGCATCGTTGCCCCGCCTCATGGTGCCGGCTATAGTCGGGCAGCGGGCGCTCCACCGAGTAGCCCGTGAGCGTCGCGTCATGGGGAGAGCCGCATGGGGCAACCTACGCCAGCATCGCCGTCACCGGCCGAGTTGTCGCCGGTCGCCGCTCAGGTGACATCGTCGGGGGCTGCCGCGCCCGCCGACAATCGCGCCTTTGCCGCCGTCGTCGCCACCATCGACCGCCTCGACGCGCTGGGCCTGGTGGACGAGCGCGGCCTGTCACTCGTCGAGCCGGCGACGACGTTCGAGCCGGCCCCGTGACGCCCGACGCCGCGCCCGAGACCCCGCTCCACTACCTCTCCATCCGTGAGCTCGGCGCGCGCTACCGCCGCCGCGAGCTCTCGCCCGTCGAGGTCACGCGCGCCATCCTCGCCCGCGCCGAGGCGCTCGCCGGCCGGCTGAACGCCTTCATCACCATCACAGCCGACGAGGCCCTCCACGACGCCGAGCAGGCCGAGCGGTCGTTCGCGGCCGGCGCCAACTTCGGCCCGCTCCACGGCGTCCCGATCAGCCTCAAGGATCTGTACTTGACGCGCGGCGTCCGCACGACCGGCGGCTCGAACATCCTGGCCGACTGGATCCCGGACCGAGAGAGCGCCGTCGGGGAGAAGCTGCGCCGCGCCGGGGCGATCGTCGTCGGCAAGAACAACCTGCACGAGTTCGCGTTCGGCGCAACGAACGAAAATCCCCACTACGGCCCCGCGCGCAACCCGTGGGACGTCGAGCGGATCACCGGCGGGTCGAGCGGCGGCTCGGCGGCGGCGGTCGCGGCCGGGATGGGGTACGCCTCGCTCGGCTCGGACACCGGCGGCTCGATCCGGCTGCCGGCCGCGCTCTGCGGCGTCGTCGGGCACAAACCGACCTACGGCCTCGTCAGCCGGTACGGCATCCTGCCGCTGTCCTGGTCGCTCGATCACGCCGGGCCGCTCGCGCGGACGGTCGAGGACGTGGCCTTCGTCATGAACGCTATTGTGGGCCACGACTCGCGCGACCCCGCCTCGGTCCGGCGCGTCGCCCAGGATCTCGTCGGCGGGCTCGACGGGAGGGTGGGGGGGCTGCGAATCGGCCTGCTGCGCGAGTACATGGGCGCGGATGTGGCGCCCGAGGTCGCGGCGGCGGTGCGCGAAGCCGCCGCGACCCTCGAAGGGCTCGGCGCGAGCGTCGACGAGGTGTCGATCCCGGAGGTCGAGCAGGCGGGCGGCGCGTCGATCGGCATCCTCTACCCCGAGGCCGCCGCCGTCCACGAAGCGTGGCTGAACGATCGGGCTGACGAGTACGGCGCCGACGTGCGCGGCCGGCTCGAACAGGGCGCGCGGCTGACCGGCGTGCAGTACCTGAAAGCCCAGCGCGCCCGGCGCGCGCTGACCGAGCGCTTCGCGACCGTCTTCCGCCGGTACGACCTGATCGCCACCCCGACCGTCCCGATCCTCGCGCCGACCATCCCCGAGTCGCGCGGCGACGTCGCGCGGGCGGCGCTGCTCGGCTACACGCGCCTGTTCAACGTGCTCGGCCTGCCGGCCTGCTCGGTGCCGTGCGGCTTCTCGGAAGTCGGCCTGCCGATCGGCCTCCAGCTCGTCGGCCCCGCCTTCGAGGACGCGACCGTCCTGCGCGCCGCCCACGCCTACGAGCGGCAGGCCGGCCTGACCACCCGCCGCCCGCTCCTGTAGGTCCGCTCCGCGCCGGGGCATACTATCGGCGCCCGAAGGTGGGTACACGGATCACTGGCGAGTGGGTGGGCCCGCGCGATCGCAGCATCGGCGCCGGATCTGCTCGGGAGGAGCGAACGATGAGGGGCCTGGACGGCAAGGTAGCGATCGTGACCGGCGGCAGCCGCGGCATCGGCGCGGGCATCGCCAAGCGGCTCGCCGAGGAGGGGATGAAGGTCGCCATCTCCAGTCGCGGCGCCGAGCAGCTCAAGAAGACGGCCGACGAGATCGAGGCCGCCGGCGGCACGGTCCTGGCGATCCCCGGCGACGCGGGCCTGGTCGACGACGTCGAGGATCTCTTCAAGCAGGTCGTCGACGCCTGGGGCGCGGTCGACGTCCTCGTCAACAACGCCGGCTGGGCCAACCCGAGCATGCACATCCTCGACATGGACCGCGACCACTGGGACACCGTCATCCGCACCAATCTGACCAGCATCTACCTCCACTGCCACCGGGCGGCCAACCTCATGGTCGATGCCGGCACCCGGGGCTCCATCATCAACATCTCCTCGTTCGCGGCCCAGCGCTCGCACCGGTACATGGCCGCCTACGACGCGTCCAAGGGCGGCATGGAGTCGATGACGCGGACGATGGCGATCGACCTCGCCCCGTTCAAGATCCGCGTCAACGTCGTCGAGCCCGGCGCGATCCATACCGAGGAGTTCGAGGTCGGCGGCGAGGAGGCCAAGCAGAAGCGCGGCCAGACCATCCCGCTCGGCCGCGTCGGCTACCCCGACGACATCGCCGGCTCGGTCGCGTTCCTCGCCTCCGACGACGCGAGCTACATCACCGGCCAGATCATCACGGTCGACGGCGGCATGCTCGCGCAGCTCCGTTCGCCCCAGGTCGATGCGCCCCTGCCGGACTCGGTCGCGGCGCGGCTCAAGGCGAAGTAGCGAGTGGCCGCCTATCGGCTCGTCCATGTTGATGTGTTCACGCGCGCGCCGTTCGGCGGCAACCAGCTCGCGGTCTTCCCGGAGGCCGAGGGCCTCTCCGACGACCAGATGCTGACCATCGCGCGCGAGATGAACTTCTCCGAATCGACCTTCGTCCTGCCGCCTTCCGACCCGGACGCGACGGCGCGCGTCCGCATCTTCACACCCGGACGCGAGCTGCCCTTCGCCGGACACCCGGTCGTCGGCACCGCGTTCGTGCTGGCCCGCGAGCGCGGCCTGCGAGACCTCCGCTTCGAGCTGGGGATCGGCACGCTCGGCGTCGAGGCGGATCCGGCCGACGGGCGGCTCGGGAGCGCCACGATGGAGCAGCACGTCCCGACGTTCGAGCCGGTCGATGCCGAGCCCGCGACGCTGGCCGCCATGCTCGGGCTCGCGGCCGACGACCTCGCAAGCGAGACGCCGCCCGAAATCGGCTCGTCCGGCACCCCCTTCCTCTACCTGCGCGTACGCTCGCTCGACGCTATGCGCCGAGCGCGCGCCGACGTGCAGGCGATGGCCCGCTTCTTCGCCGGCCACCATCACCCCGCGCTGTACGCCTTCTGCACCGGGGGCGAGGCGGCGGCACACGCCCGCATGTTTAGCATGGCCCTCGGCGGCGACGTCCGCGAGGATCCGGCCACCGGCGGCGCGTCCGGCCCGGCCGGTGCATACCTCGTGCGGCACGGGCTGGCCGAGCCGGGGCGGATGCTGCTGGAGCAGGGCTACGAGATGCTGCGCCCGAGCCAGATCGAGGTCACCATCGAGGCCAGGGGCGAGGAAGTGACGCGCGTCCGAGTCGGCGGCGGGGTGGCACTCGTCGCGGAGGGCACCCTGTACGCCTGACGAGCTGCGAGGGGCGAGTCGCGAGACACGAGGAAGGTCTGCTCGCGACTCGCCCTACGCAACTCTGCCACTGCCCCGAGTTGCGTAGTGGCTAAGACTAGTGGGAGCTCGCTAGCGTGGCCGGAGCTGGCCGGTGGCGTTTGGTGGCCTCGATCTCGGCAGGTAGCCCCGTTGCGTCATCCGCGACCGTCGGCATCGAGAGGGGCAGCGTGCCCGGTTCGACCGGCCCTGCGCCACCGCCCGACTCGGGGAGACGCGGTGCCCGCGGCCCCCACTCGATGTCACGGATCTTCGAGTGCGGCGGGTGCATGAGCGGAACGTTCGCCTCGAGCAAAGGCCAGATGTCCTCGGCAGGGGCCGGCCGCGCCAGATAGTACCCCTGGCCCCGGTCGCAGCCAAGCGATCGCAGCACCTCGCACTGTTCGTCGGTCTCGATACCCTCGGCGGTCACGGTCAGGCCCAGGCTCCCAGCGAGCGCGAGCACGCTGCGGACGATGGCGGTGTCGTCGCGGTCGAAGCCCAGCGCATGGACGAACGAGCGGTCCACCTTGAGCGTATCGAGAGGGAGCGCTTTGAGATACGCAAACGAGGAGTAGCCCGTTCCAAGATCGTCCATGGCCAACCGAACACCCATGTTCGTCAAGGCCCGCGCCGTCGCGATTGCCTCATCGATCCCTTCCATGACCATGCTCTCGGTGATCTCGAGCTTGAGCGCGCTCGCGTCCAGTCCCGTCTCCCGCAGGATGCGCGTCACGTCGGCGAGCAGATCGGGGTGACGAAACTGGCGGGCGGACAGATTGACGCTCATGATCAGGTCACCGCGGTGCGGAACGCCGACCCGCCAGGCCTGCGCCTGGCGGCAGGCTTCCTCCAGGACCCAGCGCCCGAGCGGCACGATGAGGCCGGTCTCCTCGGCAATCGGGATGATGCGTGCCGGAGAGATCATGCCGTGGCGAGGATGATCCCAGCGGATGAGGGCCTCCATCTCGATGATGCGGCCCGTCTCGAGATCCACAATCGGCTGGTAGTCGATGCGAAACTCGGCCCGGTCGAGCGCGTCGCGGAGCTCCGCTTCCAGCGTCAGCCTGTCCATCGCCGCGGTCGCCATATCCTGGTCGAAGACCGCGTACTGGGCCTTCCCGTTCGCCTTCGCATGATCCATCGCGAGGTCGGCGTGGCGCATGAGCGTCTCGGACGAGTCACGGCCGAGGGAGCTCAGCGAGACCCCGACGCTAAAGGTCGGGCGAATCTCGTGCTCGCCAATGACGATCGGCGCCTGCATGCTCGCGACGATCCGCTCGGCGGCCAGGCACGCCTCGGCCTCGGCGTGGATGTTCTCCAGCAAGACGGCAAACTCGTCGCCACCCAGGCGAGCGGCGGTGTCCCCGGCGCGAATGGTCCGGCCGAGCCGCGCCGCGATCTGCCGAAGGAGCTCATCGCCCACGTCGTGGCCCAGGCTATCGTTGACGACCTTGAGGTCGTCCACGTCGAGAAAGAGCATCGCGACGGTGAACCCCTGGCGAGGCGCGCGTGCAATCGCGTGCGTCAGGCGGTCCATGAAGAATGCTCTGTTGAGGAGTCCGGTGAGCTCATCGTACTCGACCAGTCGGACGAGGCGTGCTTCGAGCTGCTTGCGCGTGGTGACGTCCGCCATCGAACCGGCAATGCGGACGGCCGCTCCCGCCCGATCGCGGAGCGCGATGCCGCGGACGAGGAGCCAGCGCTCGCCGCCGTCCTCGTGGCGCACGCGGATCTCGATCTCGAGATGCTCGACCTCGCCGCGCAGATGGGCATCGAGAGACGCGCGAAAGCGGGTCAGGTCGTCGGCGTGGATGCGGCCGAGCCACCGCTGGGGGGACGTGCCGGGCTGAGAGCCATCGCTCCCCAGCATCGCGTGCCACCGCTCGGACAGGTACAGGTCGTCCGAGACGAGGTCCCAATCCCACAGGCCATCGTTGGCGCCGCGCGCCGCGAGCGCATAGCGCTCTTCGCTGATGCGCAAGGCTTGCTCGTGCTGCCGTCGCTCGGTGCGAGCGTGCGTCGCAGCCAGCGCTTGGCGAACCGATTCGCCGAGGCGAGCAAGGCGGTCCTTCAACAGGTAGTCGGACGCGCCCCGACGCATGAAATCAACGGCCACGTCCTCGTCGATCGTGCCGCTCACGACGATGAACGGGATATCGAGCGCCCGCGTCCGCAAGAGCTCGAGCGCTCGGTGGGCGTCGAATTGGGGGAGGGAATGGTCGGCGAGGATGACGTCGAGCTCCGCTTCGAGAGCGCTGCCATAGTCGGCTTCGGTGGCGACGCACGTGACCGTAGGGTCGAAGCCGGCGCGGCGAAGCTCGACGACCATCAAGTTCGCATCGTCGGGCACATCCTCGATAATCAGCACTCTCAATGGTGTCATCGCACGCATCTCCCCACGCAAACAATCCTAAAGAAATTGCACCCTGGTATCACGGAGTCGCGACCGTCACCTATTGAACGCGGGGGGCGGGCGTTCTGGGATGGGGGGGCGACGCATGGTCCGCTTCGCGCCCGGCGCGTCCCCGACGCGCCGGGCGACTCCGTTAAGGGCGAGCGGGAAAGGTCGGCCCCATCGCGTTCGATGTTCCAAGTCATGAGGAGCGATTCGCCGGTCCGTGATGCGAACCGCAAAAAATTGCAACGCAATGGTGCTATATTGGGATCGAGCACCATGATGACGATGATGTTGATTGGTCGGCCCAAGCACCTTCGGCGCCTCTGGATTGTCCAGTGGGCGTTCCCCCGACACCCCGACGAGCCGGTGGGGTGTCACCGAAGGCCTGCCGCCCTGGCAAGAAGGTCGAGCGATCATGCAACACGATCCCATCCTACGCACCGAATTTCGCCGGCGCAACGGCGTACCCGGCGAACCGGATTCGCAGACCGGGCTGTTCCGCGCCCTGCATGAGATGGCGGTCGCGGTCGCCGGCGCACCCGATGTCCCGGCCCTCGCTCGAACGGTCGTCGAGCACGCGTGCGGGCTTGCGGGCGCCGACACCGGTGCCCTGTACCTCTGGAACGACGAGCGCGTCGCGTTGGTACCGGTCGCCGTGTGGAACATAGCGAACGACGCGCTGCCCCAGGCCGTGTTGCCGGGCGACGGGGTGACGGGGCGCGCGTTCGCTCAGCGTGTCCCGATCGTGGTCGCGGACTATGCACACGGGGACGACGCGCTCCACTGGGATCGAGGCGAGGGGCTCAGGACTCTCGCCTCGATCCCGCTGGTCGTCGCCGAGCAGCCGTTCGGCTGCTTCACGATTGGCTTCTTCGCCCCGCACGCCTGCGGCGAGGATATGGTCCGCCAGCTCCAGTTAGTTGCGACCCCGGGCGCGGCAGCCATCGAGACCATGCGTCTGTTAGAAGCGTACAGGCGCAGCGAGCGAGCGCTGCGGGAGGTGACCGCCACCCTCGAGCAGAAAGTGATCGATCGCACGACGCAGCTCGAATCCGCCGTCAGGGAGCTCGAGGCATTCTCCTATTCGGTGTCCCACGACCTGCGATCGCCGCTGCGCTCGATCTCGAGCTACTCGCAGATTCTGCTCCGGGACCACCTGGATGGCCAGTCCGCCGATGCGCAGGATTGCCTGCGGCGCGTCAGCAACGCGTCGCAACGGATGGGGCACCTGATCGACGATCTGCTGCAGTTCGCGCGGCTGGGGCGACATGCACTGACGCGGAGGACGGTCGCCATGGGGCCGCTGGCGCAGCAAGTGATCGACGATCTCGCCGACGAGTGCGCCGGCCGCACGATCGAGTTCGACGTTGCGGAGCTGCCGCCATGCTACGGCGATCTCGGACTGCTGCGCCAGGTCTTCGCCAACCTGATCGACAACGCCGTGAAGTACACGCGGCGCCGCGCCGTCGCTCGCATCATGGTCGGCTCTCACGTCGAGGGCGATGAGGTCATCTTCTCCGTCAAGGACAACGGGGCGGGGTTCGACATGCGCTACGCGGACAAGCTCTTCGGCGTGTTCCAGCGACTCCACCGGGCGGCCGAGTACGAGGGCACCGGGGTCGGCCTCGCCAACGTCCAGCGAATCATCCATCGTCACGGCGGGCGCGTGTGGGCCGACGCGGCCGTGGACCACGGTGCAGCCTTCTTCTTCACGATCGGAAAGGAGCAACCGGATGCCGAATGAAGGCGTAGAGATCCTGCTCGTGGAGGACAATGACGACGACGTCGATTTGACGCTCCGGGCGCTCGCGAGTGGCCACGTCACGAATCGGGTCCACGTCTGTAGGGATGGAGCGGAGGCGCTCGACTTCCTCTTCGGGGAAACCGATGCGGGCCCCCGCGCGCTGCCGAAGCTCATCCTGCTCGATCTCAAGTTGCCGCTCGTCGATGGCATCGAGGTGCTGCGTCGCATCAAGGCCGATCCGCGCACGAACATGATCCCCGTGGTCGTCCTCACCTCCTCGCGCGAGGAGAGCGACCTGGTCAAGACGTATCAACTGGGCACCAACAGCTTCATCGTCAAGCCGGTCGATTTCGAGCAGTTCACCTCGGCCGTGCAGCAGGTCGGGTTCTACTGGCTGCTCCTCAACCAGCCGCCGACGCCATCGTGACGGCCGCCATCCCTCCGGTCGCATCGCCGCGCCCGCTCCGCGTGCTGATCGTCGAAGACGTCGCGCATGATGCCGACTTGATGGTCCGTGAGCTTCGGCGCGCGGGGTATGCGCCGGACTGGGAGCGCGTCGAGGACGAGCCGGCCTATCTCGCCGCCCTCGCGCAACCGATCGACGTCATCCTCAGTGACTACGCGTTGCCGCGGTTCGGCGCGTTGCGTGCCCTCGAACTGCTGGGGGAGCGGGGGCTGGACGTTCCGCTGATCGTCCTCACCGGGGCGGTCGGCGAGGAAACAGCGGTCGATTGCATCAAGCGGGGGGCAGCTGACTACCTCCTCAAGGACCGACTGGTGCGGCTCGGCACGGCGGTCGCGCAGGCGATCGAGCAGCGGCGCCTGCGCGAGGCTGAGGCCGCGATGCTGCAGGCCAGGCAGATGGAGCAGCGCCTCGAAGGCGTCAAGCTCACGGTTCGCGAAGTGGCCCATGTCCTCAATAACGACCTCGCGCTGGCGGTCGGCACCCTCGACCTCCTGCAGGACGATCCCGGGCTGTCATCGGAGGCTCTGGAGAGCGTACACGCGGCGCTGGCCGCCCTCGATATGGCCGCCGGGCACCTGACGCAGTTTCAGCGCGTCGTTCGCGTCGAGACGCAAGTGACGCCAATCGGCCTCGCGCTGGACGTCGAGCGCTCAATCTGATCGGCCAGGCACATGACGACTGCCGTCCGGCGGGTCATCGAGACGCACGCTCCCGGTCGCGCCGCCAGTTGGCAGATGACGCACGTCCTGTTACTATCGCGGCGCGCAGTCTCGGCGCATAGGAGGTCACGACTCGGATGCCATCGAACGCGCGCTCCATCGTGGTCTTCAACGACGACGAGGTCTTCCTCGATCTGATGGAGTCGCTCCTCCTCGACGAGGGGTTCTCCGTCTCAACGCGCCGCGAGTGGGACGACGGCCACGACTACGTCAAGAGCCGCCGACCGGATCTGGTCGTCATGGACATTGTCCGCAACCTGCGCGAGGTTGGGTGGTCGATGTTCGACCTCTTGAAGAGTGACCCATCCACGCGCGACATCCCCGTGATCGTCTGCACGGCCTCGCGGGGGACGATCGAGCGGAACATGGAGCGGCTGGAAGAGCACGGCGACGCCTACGTGCTTAAGCCGTTCAATCTCGATGAGTTCCTCGACGTCGTGCAACGCTTGCTCGGGAAGGATCTTCGGGGCACGCCGCCGAGCGTCTGAGTCGCACGGCGCTCGCACGCGCCGGCCACGTTGGCCCATCGAGCCGAGGCGGACACTCACGCTGCGCCACGCTCCGCGAGTGTCGTCCGCACGGCGTCGAGCAGGTGCTCGGCCGTGAACGGCTTGGTGATCAGCCGACAGCCTAGTTCCAGCAACCGACGCTCGAGCAGCCCCGTTTCCGGTCCGCGCGGACTCGACACGAGGATAGGCGTGGAGCGCAGCTCGCGGTCGAGGAGCACCAGCGTCAGGACGTGCCAGTCATCCACGTCGCCCATCCGCGCGTCGATGAGGGCGAGGTCGGGTTGCACCTCCCGGATAGTCTGGTAGCACTCGCGCGCTTTGTCGCAGGTGGTCACGTTATACCCGGCCGATTCGAGTGCGCTCGAAGCGAGCTCCAGCACGGGTGGATCGTCGCTGACGACGACGATTGTAGGTCGATCCGCATGATTCATAGCGTCGGCTACAAACGCATATGGCGTGCCGCCGTTACGATGTGGAAACACGTGATATCCGTTCCGCGCGTCGATGGCCGCCGACGCCACGGCACATGACGAATTGGTTTCGATGCTCATGTCATGACATCGCTGCACGCCCGGCGGCCAGACGGGCGCCGACGGAGGCTTGCGCTCTTCTCGTGACGTGTAGCTAAGGGCAGCGGGTTTCGCGACCTGGCCGGACCGGGCCGCCCGTCCACCCTGTCATGCGCAGAGAGATCGAAGCCGCCGCTCTCCTCCGTGCATACAATGCCCCCATGCACGCCCGCGCGAACCAGCCACACCGACCATCATCGGCTCTTGCCGAAGGGGCAAGCTCGGCCCGCGACGCGACGCGCGACGCGAGGGTGGGCGGGCGGCCCCTGCTCGGGGGCCTGGCGCTGGTTTCGGCCGGCGTGGCGGTCGGTGCGCAGGCGGACGGTGAGCTCGCGCAGGCCGCCCTTGCCGGCGCGATGGTCCTGCCCCTAATGTGGCTGGCCGGGCTGGTGCAGGTGGGCGCTACGTCGCGGGGTACGCGCATCGCGGCGTGGGCCTGGCTCTGGCTCATCCTGGCCGGGCTGGCAGGCTTCGGGGTGTTGCTCGTGGCGCAGGCCCAGTTCGGCGCGAGCGGCGAGCGGCTCGCCGATGACGTGCCGCCTGCTGACTGGTGGCCGGTACTCGCGGCGTTCGTACTGAGCGGCGCCGGCCTGTTGCTCGGGATACTGCTCGCCGCGTCCGGCGGCTGGGCCGGAGCGGTGCGGCGGCTCGGCGGTCACGTCGATCGGCATGGCGCGGCGCACGCGCTCGGTAGCATCGGGCTGATCGTCTTCTGCGTCGTCTCGTTTGCGCCGCTGGCCGCGCTCGGCGGCGAGGCGCCGTTCCTGCTCATCCTGGCCGAGGATCCGGAGGCACTGAGCGGCGAGCGCGCGGACACCGGCGAGCTGCTCGACACGTACTATCAGCTCGCCTGGACGGTGCCGCTGGCGTTCCTGCTGGTGGGCGTGCCGGTCGGGCGGGGGCTGCGCGCGGGGCTCGCCCGGCTCGGCATCCGGCCGCTGCGCGTGCCCGATGTCCCGCTGGCGCTCGGGCTGACCCTCGCGCTCTTCCTCGTGGGCACGGCCGTGGACGCGGGCGTCGCGCAAATCTGGGACCTGTTCGGATGGCCGGCCACGGACGCCGACCTCGTGGACACCCTCTTCAGCGCGGCGCTGACCCCGGTCGGCGCGGTCGCCTCGGCGGTCGCGGCCGGCCTCGGGGAGGAGCTGCTGGTGCGCGGGGCGCTCCAGCCGCGCTTCGGCTGGTTCCTGCCGAATTTGGCGTTCGTCGCCGGGCACGCGTACCAGTACGGGCCGGACGCCCTGCTCTCGGTGTTCGCGCTGGGCAGCATACTGGCCTGGATCCGGGCGCGCTGGAGCACGAGCGTCGCGATCGTGGCGCACATCCTCTACGACCTCCTGCTATTCATGGGCACGGCGCTCGCCTGGCCCGGCTTCTAGGTTTCTTGGACAGGATTCACAGGATTTTGGAAGGAGTTGACGACGGTGCCCGATCTGCGTCATCTGAAATCATCGAATGCCGCCAATGCCGTCGCCGTTTCCAATCCTGTCAATCCTGTCCAAAACGCGTCCCGGCGGCGAGCGCGACGGAGATCGCCAGCACGGCGAGCAGCACCACCGGGCCGACCTGGCGCATCAGCCGCCCTTCCTGACCGGGCAGGCCCGCCGCCGTCGCGGCCAGGATCGTCCGGGCCGGCGACGCCATCGTTGCGTGCGAGGCGGCGGCGTTCTGGGCGCCGAGCACCCAGTCCGGCGGCAGGTCGGCGCGCACGGCGGCTTCGAGCTGGAGGCGGGCGAACATGGCGTTGCTGCCGGCGTTCGAGCCGGTCAGCCAGCCGCCGAGGGCGCCGAGCCAGGGAGCGACCCAGACGTAGGCCGGCCCGAGCGCGGCCCCGGCCTCGCCGAGTGCAGACGTCATCCCGGCCGCGCGCATCAGTTGGGCGGTCATCGTGAAGCAGGCGATGGCGACCGCGCCGGGCAGGAACTGGCGCCACGCTCGGCCGGCCGCCCCGAGCAGCGCAGGCGCATCGAGCCCGGATACGAGCGCGGCGGCCAGGGCCGCGAGCATGACCCAGAAGCCGGGGTTGTAGAGCAGCGGCAGGCGCGGCTCAAATCCCGGCACGGCCAAGATCGCATGCGTCTGGAGCCAGTCGCGGAGTGGCGCGACGAGCCGCGACGCCAGCAGCAGCACCGTCAGCACGGCGTAGGGGACGACGGCCCGTCCGAGGGCACGGCCCTCACCGGCATCGGCAGGCGGCCGGATGCGTGACGCCGCGCGCCCCCACAATGCCAGCACACCGAGCGCCAGCGCCGCCGCGAGCACGCCGGCCAGCTCCACGCCCGGCGCGTGGCTGAAGGCCCACGTGCCGAGCGTGAGCGTCGCCCCGGCCGCGACGGCGGCCGGCCAGCAGCGCCGCACGGCACCCCGGCCGCCCGCGAGGTGGAGCGCGACGAGCCCGTACGCGGTCGGGAGGGGGGCCGCGAGGAGGGCGGTTCGCGCCCCGACGAGCCCGGCGTCGGTGCCGGTCAGCTCGGCGCCCAGGACCGTTCCGATGGCCAGTGCGCCCCAGGGGACCGCGACCAGGCTCAGCGCGCCGAGCAGGGCCGCGCGGGCGGGCGCCACCCCGAGCGCCACGAGGATCGGCGTCACCACGACGGTCCCGAGCCCGAACCCGCTCACCGACTCGACGAACGGCGAGAGGCCGAGCACGAGCAGGAGGATTTGGAGGGGCGGGTCGGCGCTGACGCGCGAGATTGCCTGTGCAAGAACCTCCAGGCTGCCCGTCTCGCGCTGCACGTGGTAGAGCAGCAGGCCCGGCAAGAGGACGTACAGCACCACCAGCGCGTTCAGCGCACCTTCGCCGGCCGCCACCAGCGCCCGATCCGGCGCGAGCCGAAATGGAGCGACGACCAGGACGATCCCCGCCGCGATGCCGACCGTCGCCAGGCCCGCCTGGAGCCCCGTCCGCTGGAGCAGGGCGAGGGCCACGAACGCGACGAGTAATGGGGCGGCGGCGAGCGTCAGATCCACGGCCAGACTCGGGAGCGCAGCATCGCGCCATCATACCGGTGCGGGCAACGGTCGGGGCGTTCCCGTTCGTTCTGTCATCTGGCACGGTCTTTGCAAGGTTCCGCCACGATGGGCGAGCACGCACCCCGTGTGACTGCTCCCGAGCCGCCCATGACGGTGGCATGGACCACGTCAGGGGACGGCAGCGTGCCCAAGGGTGGGGTGGGGCATACGTGGTCTTGCATCGTTCGATGAGGTTCGATGAGGACGGAACGCTCACCCGATCGTGGCGCGGACGTGCGCGGGACGGCGATGAGGGCGACGGATGGGTCGGTCGGGATCGGCGATACCCTCGCCGATCGGTACGAGATCGGGCCGGAGCTCGGCCGCGGCGGGATGGGCCGCGTGTTCCAGGCGCACGACGGCCTGCTCGGCCGCGACGTGGCGCTCAAGATCCTGACGACCATCGACGATGACGAAACGTCGCGGGAGGCGTGCCTGCGCGAGGCGAGAATCGCCGCGCGTGTCTCCCACCCGAACATCGCCGCCGTCCTCGACGTCGGCGTGGACGTCGAGCGCAACCTGACGTTCCTCGTGATGGAACTCGTGCCCGGCCAGACGCTCAAGGAGCTGCGCCGCGCGGCAGGATCGCTGGCCCCGGCGCGGGCGGTAGCGCTCGTGTCGCAGGTCGCCCATGCGCTCGAGGCGACGCATGCGCGCGGCGTCGTACATGGCGACGTCACGCCGAAAAACGTCATCGTGCGCGGCGACGGCATCGCGAAGCTCGTCGATTTCGGCATCGCGCGCGTCCAGCAGGCAACGCGGCCGATCGAGGCGCGGGGCCTCTATGGCTCGGTGCCCTATCTGGCGCCCGAGCAGGTGCGGGGGTCGCAACCGGATGCCCGCTCGGACGTGTACGCGCTCGGGGCCGTCCTGTACGAGCTGCTGGTCGGCGAGCCGCCGTTCGCGGGCGGCGATGCCGCGACCCAGATGGCGGCCCGTCTCGTGGTGGACCCGCGCCTCCCGAGCGAGCGCAATCCGAGCGTGACGCCTGCGCTGGATCGCGTCGTCATGACGGCGCTCGCCCGCGACCCGCTGCGGCGCTACGCGCACGCGGGCGAGCTGCGCGGTGCACTGTCGCTTTTGGTGGACGAAGCGTCGATCGATACCGAAGTGTTCGACGCCCGCGATGCGAGCGGCCAGGATGGTAGTGCGACTGCTCGAATCGCCCCAGTTCACGAGTCTTCCCCAGGGTCTTCAGTCGGGATTCTAACGCGCGGCCTGCAGCGAGCCACACCGAGAATCGCTCATCTCGCGCGGGGTGCGGCGACCGGCGGGGTGGTGGCGCTCGGAGCACTGGGCGGGCGAGTGGCACGAGGCTGGAAGCGGGGCCAGGCGGCGCCCGGTGCGGGGCGTGCCACCGTGGCCGTAGCGGCGCTCACCATGGTCGTTGGGCTTGCGCTGATCGGCGCCGCACTCTCGCGTAGCGGGAATGAGGACGCGAAGACCGAGGCGCCCGCGGCGACCGCCTGGGCCACGCTGACCCGCCAGACGTGCGAGTGGTCGAACGTGACGACGCCGCCGGCGATCTGCTTCGGCGAGCGGCCGGCCGGATTCCGCGTGCAGATCGTCGAGCGCGCGGGGCCGCGCACCAAGATCTGGGATCCGACGACCAATGGCGTCGCGTACGTAGACGCGGACGCCTTGAAGCCGGAGTAGTACAAGGACACGTAGATGATGAGGGGCACGAGATCCGGTCGTGTGTGTTGACGGCGCTCACTTCATCTTCACGGTGGTGCGGTGCTAAG
>Ga0136611_10000593_pt1 | contig 24202 bp, 42 predicted proteins | sample AntDrymUQ2232306_2_FD_106645 | JGI IMG/M metagenome (GOLD analysis project Ga0136611, IMG submission 106645) | Polar desert sand microbial communities from Dry Valleys, Antarctica - metaG UQ223 (23.06) | ecosystem: Environmental > Terrestrial > Soil > Desert | place: Antarctica: Dry Valley...
CCAGCGGTGACTGGCAGCCGGGGCGGCAACGCGGCGCTGGCATCCCTGCTGACCCAACTTGCCGCGCAAGGCATCATCGTCGATTCGACGACGGCGTAAGCGCCAGAGAGGACAGGATGGTGAACGATGTGTATGATTCCGCAGACATGGTTACCGGCGGTAATGACCTATGACGCCGCAGACTATCCAGCTTATCGTCTCGGGTGGGGCGTCTACCGTCTTGCTCTGGGTGGTGTGGCAATTCCTGAATGGGAACATCTACAGCAAGGTGGCGCACGAGGCGATTGTTGGCCCGATCAAGGAATTGAACATCAGCTTGCGTCAGGAACTCAGGGAGCAAACGTCCGCATCGTCACAGGCCGTCATCGCCCAGCAAGAAGCCACCCGGCAACAGATGGCCGAGTTGACGAAGACAAACGCGGATTTGGTGGCCGCAATCGCGGGCAAGGATCGGCTATGAGCCTGCTCAGCATGATCCGCAGTCGATTCCATGCTGACTCACACGATGACAGCGTGGTTGCGTCACGCGCCGCGATCGACGCGTCGAAGCAGGCCCGGAACCGCATGAACGAGCAGGTAAGGCAGGTCCAGCATGACGCCTTCCAGACATCCGTTGACCAGCAGCGCATTCGGTCCAACATCCTTGACCAGGTGATCGTTCGCAAGACCGGGCCGGATTTCCTGGCTGATGCGCTGACCAATAAGGAGGGTGGGCCGTGAACGCCGAATACGTAACAATCGGCATCACGGTCATCGCGGTGCTCGCCTTGATCGTGCTGGGTGCGCTCTTCCTGCTGTTGTCGTTAGCCGGGCGCGTGCTGACCCAGGACGACGATCGCTCTCCGATGGGGAACGCGCTCGGGCACGTAACCGGATCAGCGGGCATCCTCTTGCTGTCCTTCGATGGGGTCCTTGGTTTGCGGCTCTACGTCGGCCCGGCTTCGCCACTGGACCCCGAATGGTTGAACGTGACATTGCGCGTCATCCTCGCGGTGTCGGCTGTGTGGTGCCTGACCGCAGCGCTATTCGTCTTGCCGAGGTTGGTGGTGCGGCTCCTGAAGCACCCAGCGGACATGTACGAGATCAACCAGGCGGCGATCTTCGGCACCCTCGCCCAGGCAATGCCGATCATCGTGAGCGACCACGAGGGCACGATCCAGCACACCACCGCCGAGTTCGACGCCCTGGTGGGCGCGGTGCCCGGTGACCTGATCGGCAAGCCACTCGAAACGATCATGCCAGAGCGGTACGTTGCCGGACACGACCACGGGATGCAGCGGTACATCGAAACCCGTGAGCCACACATCATCGGCACGGTGGTGGTCATCGACATGTTGCGACGGGATGGCGTGGAGATTCCGGTGTACCTCGCACTGAACACGACGGACGTGGACGGCAAGCCCTGGTTCGTGGCAAGCATTTGGCCCAAGCCGGAGGTGAAGCTGGAAACCCTGGTCGCGACGTTCAGTGACGGCGTATCCGAGACGATTACAAAGACGGCCAGCGATGTGGCGGAAGTCAAGAGAGATGTCAAAGAAGTACAACGTCAGATCGGTAAGGAGTAACGCATGAAAGCTTCAGATTGGCCACTCTACCGGTATAAAGCCGCCGTGCAACGTGTAGTAGATGGCGACACTATCTATGCCGAGATTTCGCTTGGGTGCCGCGTCTTCATGGTGCGAAGCATCAGGATCATCGAGTACAACGCTCCCGAACTGTTCAGCGGTGATGAGCGCGGCGCCGGTAGCCTGGCGCGGGATGCCCTGGCCGACCTCCTGCCGATCGGCAGCCGGGTCTACATCGAGACGAAGCTCGACCGGACCAGCTTCGACCGGCTCTTAGGAATCGTGTTCGTCGAGGGCAGCGACGGCAATCTGTTCAAGGTCAGCGAGTCGATGATCGCCGGCGGGTTTGGAGAGGCCGGCTGATGGACAACGGGGAGCGCGTGGGCAGGGCGGGTCACATCATCACGACAGGAGCACCACTGATGCCAAAGCCAGCAAATCCAGGAAGCCAGGGCCAAGCCGCCCGCAACAAGCCGAACCGGGGTCAAGACGAAAAGACCCATACGTTCGTGAACGCGGCCAGCGGGGAAACCCGCGAAGCCACGATGCGCGAATTCCGTGACACCCTTCGCGCCCAGGGATTCACCAAGCCGGAAGACGCTGCCGACGTCGCACCCACGCCCACGCCCGAAACCCCGGCCTAATCCGTATCGGGCCTGCCCTGCCCACGCGCTCACTGGAGGACTTATGGACAACGGACTCGGACGACGCCCTCTCCCTGACGGCGATACAAAGCACCTGGAGCGATTCCCGATCCGGGGCGCGGTCCCGGACATCGTACGAACGGTGGAGCGCACCCTGGCCCTGCCGTACACCTACCGCGCGAAATACGACCAGGGTTCGGAGGGCGCGTGCGTCGGCTTCGCGTCTAGCTGGATGATGAGTGTTTTGAACCGGCGCTTCTACGACGCCCCATTCTTGTACCGCGAGGCCCGGAAGATCGACGAATGGCCAGGCGAGTCATATGACGGGACCAGCGTCCGGGCGGGGATGGAGGTGCTACGGACCGTAGGCCACAAGTTCCTCCACAACCACGCGCACGAGCACGCGCCGTTGATCGAGGACGGCATCCACGAGTACCGTTGGGCGACGCGGGGGGATGAAGTGCGAAGCTGCATCGCCGCCGGCGTACCGGTCGTGTTGGGCGTCGACTGGTTGAGCAGCTTCGACACGCCGAAGAAAAAGAGCGACGGATCGCACTGGATTGGCGAGGGTGAGCTAGGGACGGTCCGGGGCGGCCACGCGATATGCGCATTCGGGGCCTCAGACCGTCGCCAGGCGGTGCGTCTGGTGAACTCATGGGGCAAGACATACCCACTGGTTTACCTTCCTTACACGACGCTCCAGCGGCTCCTGGACGGCATCCAATATCAAGGAGAAGCAGCAATTATCACCGACCGGATAGCGGGGAGGTAACGCATGGCGTTACGTGATGTTCTTCCAGGTGCGCCCTTTGGCGGCAGCATCCGTGGCACCTCGACGCAATCCAAGCCTACGTGCTATGTCGGCAAGCCTGACGCCATCCGCGTACAGCGCCCGAATCGTCCGCACAAGGTCAGGCGTGAGGACGGCGAGCGCGCCTCGTTGCGTGTTGACGGCACGTGTCACTGGCTCCAGGTGGTCAGGGTTCACACAGGAACGGACACGGCAGAGATGATCCAATTCGAGGTCATCAGGAACCGGGCCGCGTCGCTCCACCCAAAAGCGGATGTGCGCCCGCCCACTCTTGCCATTGCCGAGACTGATGATGCCGTACCCGTGGCGCACGTTGATGGACCGCTGCCAGACCCAGCACGGCGTAATGTACCCACGATCCTCTTCAACGTAGAGCAACGGAGACAATCGTAACTGGTGCCCTTGCGCCGCATAGCGTTTGTGGTGACCGAGATAATCGCCACGTTTAGAGTCCGTACGCGGATGGATACCAACGGGTTCGAGACAGCCGCACATGCATAGCCCGGATGGGTTTGGGTCAGGGAATGGTGGAGTACACTTCGAGGGCATCGGGCGGTCCTTTCGCTTGGATGACATGCCCTCGGTGTCCAACCACGCGAGGGCTTCATTCCCCTCATTATAGCAGGGAATAGGGTGTTGAGATGGCGTTATTCAACGCGGAGTCAACGCAGTATCGCAAAATTGGAGACCTGACTCTCGCGCTCTACCGGAGCGAAATGAAACGTAAGGGGAGTCCGATGCTTCCCAATGCGCAGTTCGTTTGGGAAAGTGCGCGACCTCATTCCGGACTATGCCTTGCTCAGATGATGCTCGAAAATCAACTGGCATCAACCGGCACGGTGATCCTGGCCGGCGACTACAACCAGCTTGGCCTGCGTCCGTGGATCGGTGACCCAACGGCGACGCACTACGTGACGGTGATCGACTACCAGACGCGGGCGAGCGTGGGCCAGACCATGTACGTGCCGCCTGAGGCGACCGGCGTGATCCGGCACCCGAGCGGCGGCGGCTACGGCTACTTCCTGCGGTTCGGGAACTACCCTGCCTGCGTCCGGGAGTGGAAGCGCCGGATCATCGACGATCCGGGTTACAAGAACGGTGTGTACAATAATGCCATAACGCTGGAGCAGATGTGCGAAATCTACGCACCCAGCGGGGACGTTCACCCAGACACAGGCGTGGACAACGCGGAAATCGGATACGCCGGCAGGGTACGGACGTTCCTGCGGCAGTGGGCAGCGGCGGGCGGCGGCGAAACCGGCCCCTCCGAGACGGGAGCACAAACAGGTATGCCAAAACCACCGATCCTGCTCGTGGCAGGACACCGCAGCACCGGCGACCCCGGCAATCCCGTGGAGCGGGGACTGACCGACGACCTCGCGCTGGCCTACGACCGCGTGTTCAAGGCGGCGGGCTACACCACCGCATACTTCCAGCGGGACGTGGACCGGGACAGTAATGCCACGATGACGAACGGCGACCTGGCGACCGTCGCCGTCGGCTGCCGGAACTGGCTGGGCGCGCGCCAGGAAGCATTGAGCATCATGCTCGATCTCCACTACAACGGCTCGACCAGCCCGGTTCACACAATCGTACCGGACGTCACCGGCCTGAGCAGCGGCTTCTCCGGAGGCGCGCCTGCCGACGATACGGCGGCGGTCAACGTACTGGACAAACAACTCGCCGAGCAGATCAGCCGCAAGATCGTCGCGGCCAACTCGGGCATGACCTTGTGGAACGGACGGTTCGGGCACATCGGCGTGATGAGCGAGCGGGATACCGGCGTCGCCCTGAGCGGCGGCTACCGGCTCGGGATGTTCGGGGCGACGGCGCCCCATCGCAAGAAGGCGATACGTCTCGTCGTGGAGCACGGCGGGACGAACGACGCGTCGCGAACTGACTTCTTCAACAAGTGCGCTCGGGCCGCGCTGGAGGCGGTCCAGCAGGTGATTCCGAATCAGGGCACGGAGGAGCCGCCGATCATAGAGCCGGAGCCACAGGGCACGGTGACGCTGCCGGCGGGCTTCAACCTGGCGACGGTGAAGCGGCTGTTCGGAAAGGTTGGCGTGTACAAGTTCGACCCCAACGGCCCGGTCTCCGACTTGTGGCGCCTGAACCTGTTGGCGACCGGGCGCGCGCCGGAACTCACGCACGTCTGGACCGACGGTACGGCGAAGTTCTTCCAGTTTGCCGACGGAATGATTTTGTATCAGTTGACCCCGAGCGACGCAGTTGCGAAGCTTGGTCCCACCCCGTAGCACTTGACAACGGCGAGCCGGCGCGCCCGGCACATGGAGCACGGAACGTGAACAAGAACACCCTTCGCGACCTTATCGCCAGTATCATCGCGATCGCGATTATGGTCGCGCTGGCGGTTGGCATCACCAGCCAGCCCCAACCAGCGGCCAGCGCACAGCAGGCGTTCGCAACACCGGTCGTTTCGGAACCGGTGTGCGATGAAGAGTGCGAACTGATCAACGAGTTGATTCTGATCCTGGAAGGCATCCTTGCCGGAGTGGAGGCGCCGGAGGTCGTGGACCTTACTGACGCCACGACGGGCGCGGACACGGAAGATACCGAGACCGGGGAAGTGTTCGACCTGATCACCGTCCTGCCGGATACTGGCACGGGGACGACGGCACAGAACGTTGTGTCAAGCGACACGAGCACCGAGGATGCAGCCATCATCGCAGACCTGATCGCCGAACTTACCGCGATCCTGGTCAACGCCCTGGACGGCATCGAGTAGCCACACGCGGGCCAGCCGGCCCCGACGGCACGATAGGAGAGACCACATGATTTTCAGCTCCGGACTCCTCGTCCTCATCATTGTCCTGGTCATTATTTGGCTTATCTTCTAGTCCCACGAAAGGACACCCGTATGGACAACAACACTGCGAACCAGATCACCATTCCGGCATCGACGACGGGGGTAGTCGTGCAGACGATCGCCCGCGCGGCGGTCAAGACCCTCATCCAGGCGTTCGTTGCTGGCCTGGCCCTGACGTTTTCACCGTGGTTGCTCGACCTATCGACGAACCTGGCCGGCGGTGGAGACGTGACGCTGGACGACATGAACGCGGGCGGCAAGATCATCGCCTCGGCCGCGGTCGGCGCCGTGGCGTCGGTCATCTCGCTGGCAACCAACTTCTTCGGCAAGACCCTGCCATCGGGCGAGACCGTTACCGCGCAAACTACACCGTAGGACGTCACCCCGAACACTTGACATACAGCTATCGGCATGAGAGCATGGCATCGTGGCGGGATGGAGCGGTTAGGACCACCATCATCACCACGACGCCACGTCAGCGCAGGCGGGGCGGCCCACACTGAGGGAAGGCGAGAGGATCGAGGGCACGTGAAGAACGGCTAGAGCGCCCGGCGGGAACCATCCCGGCCGGGCGATTCTGTGCCCACCGAACGTAAGAATACGTATGATAAACACTTGACAACGGGATACAGGTAGGGTATAGTTCTATCAACGGGTTGAGGCAGGGGCCACAACCGGAACGACGAAGGGCAAACACCATGAGCACGTGGAGCAAGGCGACGGCGGAGCTGGCGATTCGGGTCCAGGACGGGATGGCGTGGGCCAAGTACGACTACGCCGCCAGCCGCGTCGCGCAGGGAGCCGATACGGGCACGTGCGCGACGACCGCTGATCAACTGGCAGCGTGGGATACCGAGGCGCTGATCCAGGTTCCGGCGATGATCACCGGACACGAGGCTGAGGTTTCCAAGCGGTCCGCCGCCGCCGCCGGAATCACCGCCCGGTTCAGCGGCACCTGCGCCAAGAGCGGCGCCCGCTACGGCAAAGGCGCCCGGATCGAGTCCACGATGTACGGCTGGGCATTGGTCGGCGCCGAGTTGGACATCAACTACAACATGAGCCGTGAGGATTCGCCGCTCTAACCACCAGCCGGGCGGGAGCGATTCCGCCCACACCACGAAGGGCAAGCACCATGAACTACCGCACGATTCGGACGATCCACGTTGACGGCGCCTACTGGAACGGATACTTCGAAGGGGGCGAATGGCTGGATCGGGATTATGCAGTGACGGACGTATCGGCACGAGCCAACGTCCACCCGTGCGTCGTGCAGGATGGCGTTGAGTACACGGTGGAGACCTGCATCACAGACACCGGGCAGCGCGTTCGCGAGACAATCCAGATCGTTGACCGCTAGTCCACCTAACCGGGCGGGGAATTATCTTTCCCCGCCACCACGAAGGGCAAACACGATGGCGTACGAGACGATGAGCATCGCGGAGTTACGAGCGATCCGGGCGCGGTTGGAGCGGGCACTACGGAACCGGCGCCTGAGCCAGCGCAATTTCATGCGGGTGGTTGGCTACTACGTCACGGCGGGTGTGGCGCTGGACACGGCGCTCCACGGGCCGCGAGGCGAGAGACGGAAGGGAGCGGCATGGCAGACTCATGGACAGGCGACGCGGGCAGCACGGACATCAACATCGGCGAGTACCTCGGACGGGTGAGGAAGCTTCATGCGGACCAGGGGACGTTCTACGCCCAGCAGATCGTATCCGCCGAAGACCTGGCCGCCATGTACCGGACGGCAACCGTTCTGGTGGCGCTTGTGACGCTTACGAGCGACGGCATCACGGAAGGCTTGAAGGAAGAGACCTTGACGATGGCAGAGGGCCTTCTGTGGCAGTACGGCCAACTGAGCGATCCCGAGAGGAATTGGACCGAATGAGTGATCCCACACCGGAGACGACGATGAGCACGGCCCCGACCGGCCCGAGGGACATTACCGAAGCGATGGTCGAGGCAGGAGCAGAAGCACTTGGCTGGAATCCCCTTATTTGGAGCGCCGCCAAGACTCACGCGCGCGCCGTCATCAAGGCCGCTCTCGTCGCCACGTCCGAGCCGGATGGGTTGGCGGAAAGGGTTGATTATCTGTGGAAAGTTGGACAGGAAGATGGCTATGCCATTGGCCATGCCTGGATGGCGATTGAAGACATAAAGAAATCCATCACCGCCCACGACGCCGCGCTGGCGGAGATGCGGACTGAGTTTCAAGTCGAATTGCGTGGCGAAGTTGCCCGACTAGAACGAATCCTTCCCGCCGTGACGGAGGATGCGGAAACGTGCTATCGCTGCCACGGAAAGGGGCGGTCAATGCTGGGCGATACCTGTCCGCGATGCCATGGCCAGGGGGTTGAGCCCGAGGCGGCTCCCAAGACGGCACTTGACGCACTGTACCGGGACGCCCAGTCGTGGGCACGACACTTCGCGCCCTGTGTCGAGGATGACAACAACTGGTATCGGGGAGAGTCGAGCATTGACGGCAAGGATGCCGCTGAGATTGGAGAACTCTTTGCCGAAACCGTCCGCCTGATTCCCCTACTCAAAGCCGCCATCGCCAACACAACGGAGGATGAGTGATGCTGTTCCCTTTGCAGTACCGCCTCAATGGCGACCCCGTGGATGCTGACGTGTACGCCGCCGCACTCGGGGTGCACGCTCACAGACTCCAGGACGAGAACGCCCGCCTCATCGCCGGCCTGGCAGCAGAGATGGATCGAGCAGCACGGCTCTCGCTCGAACTCATCCGGCTCGCCCACTGGATTGCCGATGAGTTCGGCGGACAGACGAACATAACCGACGCGGAAGCGGTGGCGTGGTCGTCACAGATCGACCCCGCCGACCTCGCCCACGACACGACGGAAGGACAAAACCAATGATCGACAGGCAGCGCATCAACGCTCTGGACGTTCTCTTGATGGTTGTGGCGATCATTGCGGTGAGCGCCATGCTTGTCGCATGGGACCTGAAAGGGAGAGTTGAAGAACTGGAACACTCTGTTGCCACGCTGGAGGCCACGCCATGACCGAGAACGAGTGGCCAACCAGCACAAGAACGATGGTCAGTCCGAAGGAGCGCGAGCAGGATCAGGCGGCCCAGGCGTACACCGTCGACTTCGGGAGCGGCGTCGAGTACGACTCGGTGTTCGACGTGCTGACCCTGAAGACGGGGGCGCACAGCGACCTCAGTATCCGGCCCGGGAAGCGGCTAGCGGACGTGATCGTGGCGGGCTTCGCGGCGATGGATGAGCGGGATGCCACTGAGGCGCGCTCAGTGGCTCCAGGAGCGGCGACATGCCCGTACTGCGGGAAAGCCATCCAGTGGGTACGCATCGGCGAGCGGTGGCACCCTACGGAGGCCAGAGCAAGCAAGCACGGCACGATCGTGATGGTTGCCGGCAAGGATGGTGCGGCCCGGATGCTGCTGCCGGGCGCCGAGCCGAGCGGGAAGATGTACGAAAGCCACGTGGGCAAGTGCCCGGGTATGGCCGAGGGCGACAACCGCACGCTGGGACCAACCTGATGACCGATGTGTCCGAGACGAAGCTGCTACGGGTCGCGGACGCCGCAAGGCAGGCCGGCGTACGGCCCGAAACCGTCTGGCGCTGGATACGCCAGGAACGGATACCGGCCAGCGCCGTCGTCCGCTTCGGGCCACGCACGGTGCGGCTGAACGCGGTCCGGTTCGCCGCCGTCCTGAAGGAACGCGAGACAGACCACTACACACCGTAAACACTTGACAACTGGATAGAATACACGTATCATTGACGTACGGCGGGCGACACGGCAGCCCGTACCACAGGAAGGGCAACAGAATGCCAGCATTCGATATCGAGATGTACGTTACCGTGCAGGATCGCCTTACGCGATTCTGGAGTGAGCATTCGGAAGGTGCGATTCGGACAACGCTTGAATCTCCTGTCGATGATTTCACCAAGTGCCGGTATAGAGCGGAGGCGTACAAGGATCGAAGTAGTGCGACGCCAGACGCAACCGGCTACGCATTCGAGTTCGCGGAACCAGGGGGCCGTGGGCCGAACGCGACCTCCCACGAAGAGAATTGTGAAACTTCTGCGATCGGCCGTGCTCTCGCGAACATGGGGTACGCCACATCGCACGCGGATCGACCGAGCCGCGAAGAAATGCAAAAGGTGGCCCGCAGCAACGTAGCACGAGAGCCATCGAACCAGCCACGCCCTCAGCCGATACAGTCGAGCACCGGGAACATGGCCAGCGACCCGCAGATGGGCGCGATCTACGGCATCCAGAAGGGCATGAACTGGACCGATCAGCAGACCGGCGACCTCGCGCACAGCCTGTTCGGCGTCCGGGACACGGGCCGGAAAGGATCGCCCAACATCACGAAGGCGCAGGCGAGCCAACTGATCGAGGCGATGAACGCGGCCAAGGCTGCGGGAGGCCAGTAGGTGGAGGACAGGAGGCAGGAACGGAGCAGCCGCCAGCGCAAACGGGCGCTGCGGCTCCAAGCGGCGGGCATGTGCGTGACGTGCGCGAAGCGGCCAGCAGACCGAGGAACGCAGGGCGGCATGAACCAGTGCAATATCTGCCGGGTCCGTCAGGCGGAGCGTCGCACGGCGCTCTTGGCTTCGATCCGGAAGGAACGCAAGCACCCCCTGAAGTCCGAGGAACAGCAGCAGGCATCACGCGACGCCTCACGGGCACGCAAGCGCGCGTACCGGTTAGCCGGGGTATGCGGCCAGTGCGGCACACGTCCGGCCGTTGTCGGGCCGAAGGGTGGTTTGAGCTACTGTGCGCCGTGCCTGGAGCATCGCCGCAGGTTGGATCACGAACGCCATACGCGTCGCCAAGCCGCCCTCCAGAAGCAGCGGAAACGGGAGAAGCGGGCGCGTGAACGCAAGACCGCGCGTGAGGTCAGACGAGCGAAGGATCAGCAGCAATGAGCCAGTACTTCGACTGCCCGGTGTGTGATGCGTCGAAAAGTATCCGCGTGGACGTGAGCAACCAATGTGACGAGGACGATGTCTTCTCGTGCACGGTGACCATGAACCCGCCATCCTGCGGGTGTGACGTTTCCATTACCGACTGGAATCGCATTTGGCGGTCCGTCGATATGCACGAAAAGGTGCCGAAGGTTTATACGTACAAAGTTCCGTACACGCTAGAGGAAGGAACTCAACCGTGAGCACACGGGATGACGTGGCGATCAGCGGGGCCGACAAGATCGAGACGCGCGGCGACCTCTACCGCAGGATAGGGGTAGCAAGGCAGAATCTCCAGGTGGTCCAGCAGACGGTCCACCGCATCTTCCACCACCACCTGCCCGGCCAGCACACCCCCGCGACTTGCCCGATGGAGAGTTGCGTCTGGATGCGCGCGTATATAGACGCCTGGCCGGGCATTTACGAAATCATGGAGTTGGCCTCGGAAGAATCACAAGCGGCGAAAAGGGGGGCCAACCATGAGCACACAGGATGACGTGGCGATCAGCGCGGACGACATGGCGGAGACGCGCCGGGGCCTCGCCCGACGGATGGCCGTGGCAACCCGGAATATCCGGGTGGTCCAGCAGACGGCCCACCGGCTCTACCACCACGAGAAGCACACGATGGCGACCTGCCCGATGGAGAGTTGCATACTGATGGGTATCGCGTTACGGGCGTTGCCGACCAGTGGCGAAATACTGGCACAGGCACAGGCGGAGTCAGCGGATGCACGGGCGGAGAAGATCGACGGGCGCCGCAGCCCCAAAACGCAAACGTCCACAGGCGTACGGCGAACACCTGTGGACGTCTGAAACCCGGAACGAACGGCGAGGAACGACGCGCCGGCGCTCAACGGGGCGGCTCATCACCGCCACGTGATCGTACGCGAGACCACGAGCGCCGGGCAAACAGGACGGGACGGATTGACCCATGAAATACCAGACACGGAAAGCGCGATGAGCGGCAAGTTTCGCCTGACCGACATGCTGGCAGAATCGGCCCCGCTCGAACTCGACATCGGCGAGGATATCAAGCACGTTGCGACCTACGGCGTGCGGTGGGATATCCAGCACGTCGTGGACTACGTCCGCGATATCATGCTCGATCTTGGCACGGACAGGATTGACATGCTGGAGACGGGACTCATCAGAGAGGGCATGCCGTCCATCCCGCCGTTCAGCGACATGGTGATGGAATTCGACATGCTTACGGCTGACCGGAAGAACACGCTCCGCAGCTTCATCGGTATCCATCAGTTGGCAGCAGAGTTCGTGCCCGAGCAGTATCGACCGGGATCGACGTTCGTCGCCTACCACTGCTACGACGCTCAACTCACGCGTCAGGGGATAACGCACGTATCCACGCCGGCATGCATCCAATGGGTGTTCAATCCCCAAGGAACGGTCAGCGCCCAGCGCGAGTTTCTCACTGAAGACATAAGTGGAGATGACGTGGCTGCGAACTTCGGTGTGGCAACGTTGGCGCTGACGTTTAGCCACTGCCGGAACGTGGAGGTGGTCGACCGGCTGCCATCGCGCCAGGAACGGCGCGAGCTGGACCGGCAGGGCAAGCCGGTTCGGAAGTGGGGAGAGATTGTGATCGACCCGGCACGGACGCGCTTCCAGCCGCAGGACGCGACGGAGCGGTTGGCGGGCGATCACCCAGCCCGCATCCAGCACCTGTGCCGTGGGCACTTCGCCCAGTACAGCGCCGAGCGGCCGTTGTTCGGCAGGCACGTCGGGACCTTCTGGGTGCCGCCGCACGTGCGCGGGAGCGATGAGGTTGGCACGAAGGGGAACGACTAAGGGGTGAAGGCCAGGCGAGACAGCGGCGGCGGGAAACCGACACGATGATATTGGGAGGAACGCGATCATGAGACACGCACTGAATGCGTCTCTGGAATATAGCGATTATTGGGCGAACGATGGCCCCTGCGATGTTTTAAGCTGCCCTGAATGTGGTGACAGGTTTACGCACCTGGAAGTGACGGAGGTGTTTCAGCGGCCCGAAGATGGCGAAACCCAATCCGTGATGGTCGGCGCCGCGGTCGGGGTGATTCAGGGACCGTCGGATGTGAACCCATCGCCGCGCCGGGACGCGGTCATGTTGCACTTCAGGGGCGAATGCGGCCACACGTTCGCGGTGACGTTCATGCAACACAAGGGGGAAACATTCATCTGGACCGACGAATAGCGTATAGTAGAGTCAACCGAAATGACGGAACCCCGAGGCGCGCAAACGCTTCGAGGCTCCTGACGATCACCTTGACTGGAAAGGCAATCGCTATGACTATATTGTACCCCACTCCCGTGCATCCGCACACGAACGATCCACCCCAAACAATCGAATACGCTTTCCTGGTCCAAACGGAACGGGAGGCAGGCGCATGAGCGTCAAGCTCCTCGAATTGATTGCCGACCTGACCGGGAAAGACCGAACAGTCACCTTCCCGAAAGCCTACGTGGAATGGCTCAAGGGCGACTATGTCGCAGCGGTCGTCCTGAACGAAGTGGTCTGGTGGACCCGGATCAGCTACGACAAGGGGCGCGAAGGTTGGTTCTACCGGAGTGAGGTCGAATGGCTGGAAGAGAAGGGCCTGAGCCGGAAGCAAGTCGTTCGTTCCGTGACCGCGATCAACGCCACTGCCGGGACGATACCGCTTATCGAGCGGATGACAAAACGCGCCAACGGCAGTCCGACGATGCACTTCCGACTGAACGCCAGCGTGTTTGCGGACCTGGTTGAGGGCGAATGGAAACTGCCCAAAGGGCAAAAACCAACCTTCCCAAACGGCAGTTTCCATAGTGCCCAAACGGCAGAATCATTAACAGAGAGTACGACAGAGAAGACTACAGAGACTTTTGGCGCAAGCGCCACAACGCCAACGGCTACGCCAACGAGCAAGCGGGCAACTCAGGTAGCATCGGACTGGGCGCTAAACGAATCGCTCAGGGCGTGGTGTGCGGGCAAGGGCTATGGCGACCACGACGTGGCGCGGGAGGCGGAGAAGTTCGTCAACCACTACACAGCCACAGGGGGCGTATTCAAGGACTGGTCAGCAGCCTTCAGGACGTGGATGGGGAAAGCCGAGAGTTACGGCCACATCAAACCCGCCAGACAGGCGATGAACCCAAGCGCGCGTGTGGACTCGATGGGTCGGCCGCTCCCCACGGCGGAAGAGCAGGCGGACCTTCACCGCCGCCACATCGAAGGGATCAGCGCACCATGGAAACCGTAGAGCGTGAGACATGGGGCGACCTCGGCATCCACGTCCGCGGCAACGCATCCAAGACCGTCTGCCCCAAGTGCAGCCAGACGTCCCGGCACAAGAACCGCACCGACCTGAGCCTCGACCTGCGCAAGGGCTTCTACAACTGCCACAACGACGGCTGCGACTTCCGGGGGCGGCTCCGCGGCTGGAGCGATGCCGGCGACAACGACTGGCGCTTCAACGCCAAGCAGTACGTTCCGCCGCCGGTGCCGACCGAGCGCACCCTGGGTCCACGGGCACAGAAGTTCCTCCAGGACCGGTCGATCAATCCCACGATTGCCGCGACCCGCTACAAGCTCTGGTCGACCTACCGCGACGGCAGGGAAGCCGGGATCGCCATCCCCTACCTGCGGGGCGATGAGATTGTCCACATCAAGTACCGGGCGATTGACGAGAAGAAGTTTTACTCCAGCGCGGACAGTGAGCCGATCTTCTACAACCTGAACGGGGCGGAGGGCGCCGAGACGGTCTACCTTTGCGAAGGCGAGTTCGAGGTACTGGCGCTGGCAACGGCGGGCATCCATACCGGGATGAGCGTTCCCAACGGGGCGCCCGGCGTGAACCAGGACGGAAGCGTGCAGGAGGCGGGCCGGAAGCTCGACTGCATGGCCTCCGGCGAGACGATCCTGAACAACGCCCGCAAGATCGTCCTGGCGATGGATGCCGATAGGCCCGGCCAGGTGCTGCGGGATGAGTTCGTGCGCCGGCTCGGCAAGACCAGGACGCACATCATCGAGTGGCCGGATGGCTGCAAGGACGGCAACGACACGCTGAAGGAGTTCGGCGTCGACCTGTACCGGGAGATAGTCGAGGACGCGGCGCCCGTCCCGGTTGACGGCATCACCTACGCGATGGACGTCTTCGAGAGCGTCTGGGACGAGCGTCAGTCATCAACGCATCGGGGGCGGGAGGTGAACCGCTGGCGGGACTTCAGCAGCCTGTTCCGAATGGGTGAAGGCCAGTTGACGATCGTTACTGGTATACCATCATCTGGGAAAAGTCACTGGATGCGGGCGTACATGATCAACCTCAGCGAAGTGCACGACTTCCGGGTGGCCATGTTCCCGCCCGAGGACGGGACGCCAACGACGTTCTTCTCCAAGCTGATGCGGATGAAGGTGCCGTTCTTCCACGAGATGCCCGAGGCGTACAAGGACGCAGCGTATGAGACGGCGGCATGGGTCCATGACCACATCGTGCATATCAACCCTAAGACGCGGACCGTTCCGGAGATTATCGACCTGGCCAAGGTGCTGATCTTTCGCCACGGCATCAAGGCGTTAGTGGTCGACCCGTGGACCGAGGTTCGTTACCTCGATTGGTCAACCACCCCGGATCACATCCAGATCGCGAACGCGCTGTCGGACCTACAGGGGTTTGCCCAGGAGTACGGATTGGCGATCTTTATCGTGGCTCACCCGACGAAGGAGAGTGGCAAGGATACTGGCCCGATCGGCATGTACGGCGTCCGGGGCACCGCGACCTGGGCAGATAAGGCCGACCGGTTCATCTCAATCTACCGCGACACGGAGATTGAGAACAACACGACGGTGGAAATCCACGTCCTGAAGACCCGCGAGGAGGCGTTCGGCCGGAACGGGCAGATCAGCATGAGCATGGACCCCACCACCAGGAACTATGTCGAGATCGAGCGGAGCGTCGTGTACAAGTGACCGGAGCAGGAGAATGGTAAGGATGAGCCCCGTGCAAAAGGCGAACCAGATCAAAACTGTCCGGACCGTAGAGGCCCGGTTGAACAAAGGATGGGACTGGCTGAAGGCGAGTCCGGATCATGCCGAGTTCAGGCACCATGAGGACCGATGGATCGACCTGTTGCATCAGTACGAAGATGCTGCCAACCCGGAGTACGACCGAGCCGTGCACGCGGCGTGGATCAAGGAACAGACCGGAAGGACGCTATGAACCAGGAACTACGCGAGACCATAAGCGACCGCAATATCCCTTCGCTCAGCCTGCTGGTCGACCAGCTCACTATGCGAATCGAATGGGCGGAGATGCTGGGATGTGACGATGAATGCGCCGCCCTGCGATCTGCCCGCGAAACGATTGTTGGCTACGCGCTCGGAATTCCACAAGCACGCGTATCCATGCCTGTGGAATTCCACGAGCGGCCAGGAGGCACGAGAGGGACCAGCACGATGACCGATGACACCTACACGACAGGCGAGCGCGTCTCCATCAACGCCGTGGCGTTCCAGCCCGACGAAACCGGCGTGGTCACGGACCCGGCGAACGGGAACCCCACCTTCACCGTCACAGTGCTGACGGATCGGGAAGACTGCCGCTACCCGTTCCGCCCGGACGAACTCAGCCGGGCGCCGCTCAGCAGTGCCGAGGGCGACGCATGAGCGATCCCGCCGGCTTCCCGCCGAACCTCGTCCGGGACAACGCCACGGAGCAGGCGTGGATGAACGCGGTTATCGAAATGGCGGAGTGGCTGGGCTACACCGTTCACCATGAAACGGATTCACGGAAGACGAACCCAGGCTACCCCGACATCACCGCCGTTCATCCCGTCCACGGTTGTGTGTGGTTCGAGACGAAGCGCCAGACGCGGCCGGCGTCCTACACGGCCGAGCAGCGGCACTGGATCGCCACTCTGCAGGCCAGCGGGCAGGTCGCGGCGGTGATCCAGCCCAGCGACGGCGATTGGGTGGAAGCGGTGCTGCGGGGCGAGACCAGGGATATCCCGATCCATCGTCAAGAACACTTGACAACAGGATAGGTAACACGTATACTTCAGGCATGAGGTTGAGGCAAGGGCCACCAACCAGCACACGAAGGGCAAGCACCATGACCACCACCACCACTGTTCCCCAGTTCGTTTGCTCCATCTGCCACTGCACGATTATCGGCCAGCTTGGGTCCGTCTGCGACGACTGCGTGGATGAGATGGAGGACGAAACGCTGACCGTCGAGCAGTACGGAGCGGCGATCCGCGATCAGTTCCCGACCGCTACGAGCATCGCCTTCGAGGGCGCGGTCGAGCAGACCGGCGACGAAGACCTGATGACCTTTATGAGCTACGGCTTCCGGGTCAGCCTCACGAGCGGTCAGCAGTTCGACATTGTGATCACCGCGCGATAGGCAACCACGGGCGCCGGGCGGTTATCCCGCCCGGCGCCAACACGGAAGGAACGACACCCATGACTGACGGAACAGCGCAGGCGAGCGTGATGGACCAGTACGAAGCGCTTCAGCAGATGCTCGACGACCTACGCGATCTGGGATTGCAGGTCACGCGAGACCATGAGACGCGGCTGACGGCGCTGGAGCGGGCAGCCACACCGGAGGCCAGCGAAGATCCGAAGCACCTCATCAGGCCCCGGTCGCTGAGCGATCTTGCCGTGGCGGCACCAGGCGCCTTGACGATGTCCGGCGCCTCCGTGACCGGCTCGTTCACACTCGGCAATGTGGACAACGAAGGCATCGAAGAACTCATCAACCCGTCGAACCCGTGGGAAGATGAGGCGGTGTGGGAAGCTGCGGTAAACGTCTACGCCGAAACGACGCCTGACGATAGTCGGGACTTCAAGGCGATCGTCAAGCTGGCGCTCGAAGCCGGGGCGACGCTGGAGAACTATCCCGGATGACTGACGAGAGCACTTGACGACGGGATGAGATACGGGTATCCTGCCGAGGCACGGAACGGAGGGAACGAACGGAGACCAGGATGGTGACGATGACACGAGAAGAACAGCGCGCAACGGCCCAGCAGCTCTTCGAGCAGGGAGTAACGAAGGCGCAAATCGGGAGAATCCTAAAGGTGTCGCCGAGTGCGGTTGCGCGGTGGTTGCCGGCGGGATACCGGACCCCGGAAGATGCGACGCGGGCGGCGGTGATGCAGAAGATGCGTGATGAGGGCCAGACCTACGAAGCGATCGGCGCTGCCTACGGCCTGACGAAGGCGCGGGTGGGTCAGATCATCGGCCCGAAGCGGCGCGTGGAGCGTGGGAAGACCAGGCACTTCAACCTGAGCGACGACCGCTGGCGGGCGCTGGAACAGACGGCCCACGGACTCGGCTTGACTTACGCCGACGGCAGCGAGGGTGGACGCGGGAACATCGTGTTGATGCTCGACGCGGTCGCGAAGGGCGAAATCGGCATTGCGTGGCAACCAGGTCACGGAGGAATGGGCGATGGGTGACGCCCCGCGCAGCGTCCTTGTGGAGATTGAAGAACGCCTCCACGGCTACTTCACCGGCGCTCCGGTCCCGGCCTGGGAGAACCCGAAGCACCGGATCGTGCGCGAGACCTGCGAGGTAGCGATTGCCCACGGCGTGACGGAGGACGAGCTGCGGGCGTGGGCGCTGCATCAGCAGGGCGAGCCGACGGTGGCGGTGTGCCGCGCGAACGCGCTCCGGGCACTCCAGACGCGATTGAAGATGCCGGGCGGTGTTGCGCGGTTCCGCAAGCGCCTGGCACGCGCCTCACCTGACAGCCTAGAATGGCCGACCACGCGACGAAGCCGACGAACAGGAGGGTAGCGCCATGTAACCGCACATCTGACCCGCACACGGGCACACAGCGAGCCGACAGCATACGAAGGGAACGCACAATGTCAGCAGCACTACGCAGCACCACCGGCTTCTGCATGAGCCGCGCCCGGATCGAGCGTGAGAAGGGCAACCTCCGCAGCACCTGCAAGTGGGTACGGATCGGCGGCTTCTTCAACACGGCGTCGATGCGGACCAGGCGCTACGGCCTGTAACCGCGAACGCCACGCAAAGCAGGAGGTGGGAATGACCGAAGCACCGCAAGAAATCGGTCCGACGACGGAATTCGAGGAGGTGAGTATGCACGAGATTCCCGAGGACGTGCTGGCCGCGCTCGTTGCCACGGGGCGCGAGTTTGCCGTGACCCGTAGCGTGACCTACAGTGTTGGGTACATGGATGTCCCTGACGTTGATTACGACGAGCCAGGGATTGACATGGCCACTGGTCACCAGCCCCAACTTCGATACCGCGTCTAAAGAGCAACCAACCACGAAAGGCAACTACCCATGACCGACGAAACACCGCAGGCGCCCGCTGAGAGCCTTGGCGATGACTACGTCCCGTTGACTCCGCCCGCCGCGCCGGAACGTCAGCAGCAACCTGACCCGGCGCCAGAACCAGCCGGTGCCGACCCGGCCCGTGAACCTGTGAGCGATACGCGGGCAACGAAGGTCGGCGGCGCCAGGGACCAGCGGCCCGCCTAGCCAGACGACAACAACCGAGCGAACCATGAAACTTCCCCTGTCCGGCAGAAGTGCTAGGATAGGGGGAGTGTCGTTAGTGGCGGATTAGTGGCGGAGTAGCGGCAATGAGCGAAGCTTGGCAGAGCCGGATCGTGCGACGGGAGCACGCTGACCCCACGGCGCTGAAAGCCTCGCCCGGGAACTGGCGGGAGCACGGCGTCGCGCAGATGGACGCGGCGGAAGCGGTGCTCGATGCCAGCGGGTGGGTCCGGGACGTTCTGGTCAACGCGCGGACGGGGCACATCGTGGACGGGCATCTTCGCGTCTCCATCGCCATCCGGCGCCGCGAGCCGACCGTCCCGGTGACGTACATCGACCTGAGCGAGGCGGAGGAAGCGTTGGCCCTGAGTACCTTCGATCCGATTGCCGACCTGGCGTTGGCCGACGGCGGGAAGCTAGCCGCGTTGCGCGGAAAGATGCTCCAGGGCAACGCGATCCTGGATGCGCTGCTCCAGCGGGCGATGGGCGGCGCCGGAGCCGCGGATGACCTGCCGACGGGAACGCTTCCGTTCCGGGCGAATGCGTTGGAGACGTACGCGACCGGCGACCAGCGGCAAATCTACGTCCCGCTCACGGTGGACGAGTACCCAGCGGTGAGCCAGGCGATCGAGCGGATCAAGGCACAGCACGACTACCCGCGAAACACGGACGCGCTGATCTGGCTGTTGCGTGAGGACGCCACGGCGCACGCCGGCCAGTCGATAGGGACATAGAACCATGACGGAGACGAGCACCTGGACTGACAGGATCACACGGACGGCCGACGTTGACCCGCGGACGCTGCACGCGAATCCCAGAAATTGGCGGCTTCATCCAACGGCGCAAAAGGCGGTCATGACGGACGTACTGGACGAACTCGGTTGGCTCCAGGGCGTGCTCGTCAACGAGCGGAGCGGCCTCGTCATCGACGGACACATGCGGCTGGACCTGGCGGTACGGCAGGGGCAGCCAACGATCCCCGTCAGCTACGTCGACCTGAGCGATCAGGAAGAGGCGACGGTGCTGGCGACCCTGAACCCGCTGGGCACGCTGGCCGACGCCAACGAACTAAAGCGACTGGCGTTGCGGGAGAAGATTGCCACGGACCGCGAGACCTTGCGGCGCCTGGCGGGATTCACCGCGCCGCCGGGGCGCGTCGACGACGACCCGGAAGCGGACGATGATATTACGGATCGGACCGACCTGCTTCACGATCACACGCGGCTGATAGCGGAAGAGGACGTGGATCGGGATGACCTGGCGGAGAAGGTCTACGAAGAGGACCCGGAGAACGCCTACGCGGCAATGACGATCAAGACCGTGAACTTCATCATGCAAGTACACGAGTACGCGCCACTAATCGACGCCCTCGAAGACCTCTGCGATCGGGAAGGGCTGGAGACGAACGCCGACGCGGTGATCTGGCTCGTGCGGCACTACGGACCGGAGGATGACCAGTGACCGACCACACGCCAGTCGAACGGAAGATGCCGCGGCGCACGCTCGACCTGAAGGAGTACAAGAGCCGGCAGCCCGCGGAGGACGACTACACCGAACTGGTGACCGATTCGACGCTGATCTACAACGACGAAACCGGCGACCTCGAAATTGTGTACCTGATCTTGCAGGACGACACGACGGCGATCGAAACCGCGTTGCAGAGCGTCACATTCACGAAGAGCGTGCGCACCAGCGGCCTCATCACCACGAGTCGAGTCGTTGGCAACCAGCCGCGGAACCTGCCCCAACGCGACAATTGCAGTGCGGCGGAACTGGCGACGGAGAACCCGTCAGCGCACCGGGTTGTCGCTGAATACGCCGAACGCATCAGCGGTATTTACCAGCAGTACAACCCGGACATGTACGATCGCCACCGCGCGACGACGGAGAAGGTGCTGCCGCAGTGGCGCATGGAGGGCGGCGTCTTCACGAGCGGAATCATCAACCGCAACAACCCGCTCAGCTACCACTTCGACGCCGGCAACTTCAAGAATGTCTGGAGCAACATGCTCGTGCTGAAGCGGGATATCAGCGGCGGCTTCCTGAGCGTTCCGGAATACGACTGCGCTTTCGCCCTGCCAAACAACAGCCTGCTGATGTTCGACGGCCAGAGCCTGCTCCACGGCGTCACGCCAATCGGCCGGCACAGCGACGACGCCTACCGCTTCAGCGTTGTGTTCTACAGCCTAAAGAAGATGTGGCAATGTTTGCCGATCACCGAGGAAGTCGTGCGGTTGCGTCGGACCCGTACGGAGCGGGAGCGCAACCGGGCGCGCGGCATTGCAAAGGTGACCGAAGCGTGAAGATTACCCAGGTGGAAGCAGACCTCGTGGTGTTCGCCCGATACCACGTCGCAACCGGCGATATCGACCCCGCCTACCCGGTGCTGCGAAACCTGATGGACCGATGGGCGTTGACCACGGAGGAACGACTGTGGCTCTTGACACTGCACCTTGCGTACTACCAGATCGGCAGCGCGATGACCGCGTTCGAGTGGACCGCGGGACGCCCGGCACGACGCTACCCAGATGCGATGCGCCGCCTGCCTTGCAATACGGAGCGCCGCGGATTGCGGGGCGGGAAGGTGGTGGACTACCTCGACGTCAGCGGGCAGATCACCGGCTACGGCACCCAGGAACGGTACTGGCTGGCGGGCCTTCCCGATGAGCCGGAACGAGCGTTCGATGTGGCCTGGGCGCGCGCCCAGGCCATCCCCTACAACGGACGCTGGGCTGCTTTCAAGTGGATCGACCTCCTGATGCACACGATGGACGCGCCGATCGTCATGCCGGATATGCGCCTGGAGCAATGCACGGGACCCCGGGAAGGGCTTGCGTGGCTGTACGGGATCGACGACGACGCTACGGACAGCCTGACGATGGCCGGCGAAGATGTACGAGGACGGCTCGCCAGGAAGGGGCAAGCGCTCCCGTGGGATCAGGTGGAGACGGTCTTGTGTGACTGGAACAGTCTGCGGAAGGGGCGGTATTATGTTGGTAACGATATCGACAGCCAACTCCACGATCTTGAAACGGCAGGGGGTATACCCAATTGCTACGACGACGCGATGCATGCGCGACGGGAATCTTTCCCCGACGCTTACCTCGGCGAACGGCACGGCTGGACTGGCCCGGACCGGGAACGCAAGCGCGTGTACCGGGATACCGGCGTGGTGATCTTGCGATGAAGATCGTGGTGGTAGGAGGGGGATTCTGGGGAGCCGCGACGGCGCTAATCGCACGGAAGGCCGGCCATGAGGCGGTGCTGTTGGACGACGGCAACCCGCACGGCGCCAGCCGGAACGCCGCCGGCATGGTCCACCCCGAGTGGTACAAGCGCGCAACCGGCGATATCTACCGGATACCAAACCACTGGAGCAAGGCACATATCACCGAGAGTATCGACTGGCTCGTGACGGAGTGGGGCGCGAGCGACGCCGGCGAACTATTCAGCAGTTATTACGCACCCGAACGATGGCGGCACAAGCCAGGCTTGCGGACCCTGCGCGACCCGATGCACATACTCCAGGCGGCCGAACCCGTACGGGCGCACGTCAGCCGTCTCGCCCGCGTCGCCCAGGGATGGGTGGCACAGACTACGACCGGCGACGTCTACGAGGCGACAGCCGTCATCCTTGCCACCGGCGCGTGGACCGATGACCTGCTCCGCGCCAGCGGCTACCCGGAACTCGGTGTGACGATCTTGCGCGGTCATGCGCTTGTCGTCGGTGGAACCTTCGCCACGGACATACCGATGACCCGCTACGTTGCTCCCTATCGACATTACACACTGCGCCCGTGGCAGGAGCGCGGCCAATGGCGGCTCGGCGATACCGTTGAGCGCACGATCAGCGACGACCGTGCCGCCGCCACACTCGAAACCTTGCGCGCGTTCGGCGGCACGATGCTCCCCGACCTAGAAGAGCGCACGGTCCTGGACGGGTATCGCCCGATCTGGCCCAAGCGTGGGATGGGCACAATACGAATCGACACGGGATTGATCGTGGCAACTGGCGGCCATCGAATCGGGCTGGGCGTCGCCGCCCTCGTCGCCCATGAAGCCCTCCAACGAACGGAAGAGAACGCATGATACCCATGCTCTACATCATCGGCCCGTCTGGCAGTGGGAAGACCACCACGCTCACGCACCTCCTGGCCGGTATCCCTGCTACGGATATACTCCAGCCCATCGCCCACACCGTCTATACCACCGGAGCGATCCAGCTCGGCAAGCGGCGTGGCACGTTCTCTGGCACCGACGCCCTGTCACTCGGCGTCCAACCGAAGGCCATCGACTTCTTGCGCACCATCAGGCCGACCGCGCTGATCGCCGAGGGTGATCGACTTGCCAACGATGCGTTCTTTCACGAGGCGATGCGCCAGGAATACGACTTGCACATCATCCTCTTGGACGTCGATAAACAAGAGAGCGCCCGACGCCGGGCACAACGCGAACACCCCATGAGCGCGAGCTTCGTCAAGGGCCGCGAGACGAAGGCCCACAACCTCGCCAACCTCTGGGACCATGCGACACGTATCATTGACGCGAGACAGGGTGTTGAGGACGTGGTTGCCGCCTTACGCGACGAACCAGCGATCCGTGCCGCACGCGGCGAACGGTAGACGCAAGCAACGTGTGAAACGCACGGGGATCAGGAACGTATATGACGAAGGTCCTTCCGGCACAATACGACGATAACGGGAAGCACATATGTGGGGCGAAAACGCAAGCGGGCGGACGGTGCCGGAGATTGCCCGTCAAGGGCAGGAACCGATGCAGTAAGCATTGGGGGAACCTGCAACGAGGCATCGCTCACCACCGGTATAAAACGGGTGAGCACAGCGCGCACATGCCGCCGTCGTACCGGGAGGACTACGA
>Ga0136611_10000594_pt1 | contig 24196 bp, 29 predicted proteins | sample AntDrymUQ2232306_2_FD_106645 | JGI IMG/M metagenome (GOLD analysis project Ga0136611, IMG submission 106645) | Polar desert sand microbial communities from Dry Valleys, Antarctica - metaG UQ223 (23.06) | ecosystem: Environmental > Terrestrial > Soil > Desert | place: Antarctica: Dry Valley...
ATATTCGACCGCCACGCCCTTGAGCAAATACGGGTAAGTCAAATGATCTTTGCCCGGCTTCGACAAATTAGGCTTTGGGTAAACAGCTTCCAGTCCGAGTTTTCTCATCAAGCGCAAAACCCGTTTGTGATTAACCGGAAATCCCAATTTCTGTAAATAAACCGCCATTCGCCGGTAACCGTAAAACGGTGTCAGCGTATATTGCTCGTCGATCAGCCGCATCAGTTCACCATCTTCAACATTCTCAGTTCGGGCGCGATAATAAAGACCGGTTCGGTTGAGTCCTAAAAGCTGACATTGCCGAAGCACTGAGATCTTTTCATTGCCGGGTTCGACCAACTCGCGGCGCACTCTAACTGAAAAGGGAAGATTTTTTTTTGAGCCAATCAAGCTCAACCTTCAGCTGCCCGATCTGTTGATAAAGTTGATTGGTCAATTCTTCCTGCTGCTCGCTGGATGATTGTTTGGAATTATCAAAAATCTGCGACAAGTTTTCGAGAAACTGTTTCTTCCATTTAGAAATCTGATTCGGATGAACTCCGAATTGCCTGGAGATCTGGTTAATCGTCAATTTGCCCCGGACGGCTTCCAAAGCAACTTTGGCTTTGAATTCCGGTTTATAGACATTGCGTTTTTGGGTGGTTGCCATAATCGTATTTTCATTGGCAATTTTATCATCATTTTCCACCTTAACTACCTGTCCGAATTATGGGGTTCATTATAGATAATGATTTTATGCCGAAGCGCAAAAAACCAACTATCTGAATAAATACAAGTAATATTGGCAACAATATAATCGGAGATAACAATAATATTCGTTTTATGTTTGATTCTTCCTTATTTTTCATAACCCGAAGCAATAAAAAGGTCAGCAAAATGTAAGGAACAACACCTATAACTCCAGAGTAAACTGTAAGAAATATAATTGTTCCTAACCATTCTGGAAGTTTAATGTTTATAAAAAGCAGAGGAGAAAGTAATACCGGAATGAGTAAAGGTAAAATCAAAGAAAGTTTATATGCTTTTATACTATTCATAATTTCATTTTATTAAAATAAAATTGCAAAATTCAAACCTTTCGTCTATCAGGAAATTATTTTAATTTTTCAATCTTCATTTATTGGTTGAAACCGGCAATCACAGCTTGCCCCAAAGCCAAACCGCCGTCGTTCGGAGGAACTTGCCGGTGCGTGAAAACTTCAAAATCTTTACCGCGCAGCCGTGAGATGCTTGCCCGCAAAAGCGCGACGTTTTGAAAACAGCCGCCGCTCAAAGCGACTTTGTTCAAGTTTTCGCGCGCCTGAAATTTTAACGCGAGACGCAAAATTAAATCGGCAACCGCATTATTGAACTTTGCGGAGATTTTGGCAAACGGTATTTGCGCCAAGACATCTTTTGCGACTTCGGAAATTAGATCCGCGCAATCAATTTGTATAATTTCGCCTTCGATTAAATCGAATTCGTAAAAATCGGAAATCGTCTCGTCGAGCGCGGCTTCAAACTCAATCGCCGCCTGCGCTTCGTAAGTTATCGTTTGCCGCACGCCCGCCAGCGCCGCGACGGCATCGAACAACCGCCCGAAACTGCTCGTTGGAACAGTGTTAAAATTATTCTCGAACTGCGTTCGCAAAATCCTCCTTTCCGTATCGGAGCATACGGCGACACACGGCAGATTTTCATTCCAATCAATTCCGGCTTGCCACAAATGCGCGAGCGCAACGCGATACGGTTTTTTGACCGAAACATCGCCGCCCGCGAGCGGAAAATATTTCAGATGCGCGGCTCGTTCAAAGCCGCGATAATCGGCGAGCAAAACTTCGCTGCCCCAAATTGCGCCGTCGTCGCCGTAACCCGTTCCGTCAAACGCAAAACCGATAACTTTTTCTGTGCCGTCCAAACCATTTTCCGCCATTACCGAAGCGATGTGCGAGTGATGATGTTGAACCGCGACAAGTCTGGTTTCCGGCTGAAAAAGTTCGATTAAATTATCTTTTGCCCAACGCGCCGAAAGATAATTCGGGTGTTTATCGAACGCAATGATTTCCGGTTCGATGCGAAAAAGTTTCCGCATCTGCCCAACAGATTTTTCAAATGCCTGCAAAGTTTCCAAATTTTCCATATCGCCGATGTGCTGCGACATAAACGCGAACTCGTCCTTCGCCACGCAAAACGTCGCTTTCATCTCACCGCCGACCGCTAAAATTGGGGGAACTTTAAACGGCAATTGAACGGGAAAAGGCGCGTAACCGCGAGAGCGTCGAATCGGTAATTCGTGATATTTTTTCTGAACCGCGAAGGACGCGGAGTTTAATGTTTTATTCGTTTTTTCCTTTGCGTCCTTTGTGTCGTTCGCGGTTAATTCTTCTTCAAAAACTCTGACGACCGAATCATCGCACGGAACAAAGATGTCGCGGTCGTGAAGCAGAAAAGCGTCAGCGAGCGCGGCAAGTTTTTCCAACGCTTCGGCATTGTCTTTAACAATCGGCTCGCTGGAAAAATTCCCCGAAGTCATCACCAAAACATCGAGATTATGAAACTTCTTGTCAATTGAATTGAGCAGTAAATAATGAAGCGGCGAATACGGCAGCATCACGCCTAAAAACAAATTATTTGGCGCGATGAGTTCAGATAGCGCATTGTTATTTTTCTTCCGCAGCAGAACAATCGGGCGTTCTTTGCCGGTCAGCAAAATTCTTTCCACATCGCCGATTTCCGCTAAGCTCTGCGCCGTTTCCAAATCTCTGCACATCACGGCGAACGGTTTTCCGGCTCTGCCCTTTCGCTCTCTTAAAATACGCAAAGCCATCTCGTTCCGCGCGTCGCACGCGAGATGAAATCCGCCGATGCCTTTGACGGCGACGATTTTGCCTTCAGTCAGAAAATTTTGGGTCGCCAGAATCGCGTCTTCGTCGTAGATTTCCTTTTCGTCTGCACTGAAAAACCAAATTTTCGCGCCGCAATTTCGGCAGGCGTTCGGCTGCGCGTGAAAGCGTCTGTTCAAAGAATCGCCGTATTCGCTTTGACACAATTCGCACATTTTAAAAACGCTCATCGTCGTGTTCGGTCGGTCATAAGGAATGTCTTTGATAATCGTAAAGCGCGTTCCGCAATTGGTGCAGTTGATAAACGGATGACGAAATCGCCTGTTCGTCTCGTCGAACAATTCGCGTAGACAATCGCCGCAAACGCTCGCGTCGGGCGAAACGAGCGTGTTTTTCGATTCGCGCAATCGGCTTTCGACAATGCGAAAATCCGCTTCGGCGGTCGCCGGGATTTCTTCTATTTTAATCGAGGTGATGTGCGCGAGCGGCGGAGCGTTTTCTCGCACAAGCTTTTGAAAACTGATTAAGTCGTTCTCCAGACCTTCAACTTCGATAAACACGCCGCCGCTCTCATTGCCGACGAATCCACGCAAATCGCAACTCCTAGCGCAGGCGTAAATAAACGGGCGAAAGCCAACGCCCTGCACTGCGCCACAAATTCTCAGACGCAATCTTTGCGAAGCGATCTTCTGTCCGGTTTTTGGAATCATTTATGGATTTGATTTAGTTTTTACTGATGAAAACATTTTAAACCGTTGCTTTTCAGCCGGAGCGCGTGTCCGCCCAAAGTTGCTGCCGGGATAACCCGTTCCGGCAAGCGCGCAATAATAAGGTAAAGCGTGAAAATAATTTAGTTGATGGAAAAAGCTGTATTATATAAAATCTTTCAGCTTGCAAATTTCAAAATAAATTATACTCTTGTTTTCATCCGATTCAGTCATCAAACGCGAGGAAAATGTTCATGCAAATTTTCGCATTCTTTCTTTTAATCATTTTTAATGTTGTCGCGCAAAGCCAATCTTTGCCGAAACCCGAACGCGAGTTTCGCGCCGTCTGGATGGCGACGGTGGACAATATTGATTTTCCGACGAAAAAAACGCTTTCCGTCGAGCAGCAGAAAGCAGAACTTTTGCAAAATTTGGAACTCGCCAAACGATTAAAATTTAACGCCGTCGTTTTTCAAGTTCGCCCGCAATGCGACGCGCTTTACAAATCGGACATCGAGCCGTGGTCGGAGTTTCTGACGGGCGAGATGGGCAAAGCGCAGTCGTTTGACCCGCTCGAATTTATCGTTGCCGAAGCGCACAAACGCGGAATTCTGGTTCACGCCTGGTTTAATCCGTATCGCGCTTTGCATCCGGCGGCGAAAACCGTTTCGGAAAACCACATTTCAAAACGCCGTCCCGATTTGGTCAGAAAATACGGGAAATATCTGTGGCTCGATCCAACCGACAAAGCGGTTCAAGATTACAGTTTGAGCGTGGTCGCCGATGTCGTGAAAAGATATGACGTGGACGGCGTTCACTTTGACGATTACTTTTATCCATATGCGGAAAAGGACGCGAGCGGCAGCAAGATTGAATTTCCCGACGATCAAAATTGGCAAAAATATTTGCGAACAGTCGAAGAGTTGAGTCGCAAAAGTTTGAAGAAAAGAATGCCTTTAGAACGCGACGACTGGCGCAGAACAAACGTCAACAATTTTATCGAAGCGGTCGGGCGCGAAATAAAGCGAGTGAAGCCGGAAATTCTCTATGGAATTTCGCCGTTCGGCATCTGGCAGCCGGTTCCCGAAAAAGACATCGCCGGATTTAACGCCTACGCCGAGCTTTATGCCGACGCGCGCAAATGGCTGCAGGACGGAACGGTTGATTATCTCGCGCCGCAGCTTTACTGGGAAACGGCTCGGAAAGGGCAATCTTTCCCCGTTCTGCTCGACTGGTGGAAATCGCAGAACGCGAGAAATCGTCACATTTGGGCGGGAATCGCCACATATCGTATCGGCTCGAACGCGAATTTCACCGCCGAAGAGATCGCCAATCAGATAAAATTAACCGGAAAATCCCTTGAAACACGCGGCGCGATTCATTTCAGTTTCAAATCTTTGCGAAACGATACAGGCGGAATTCAAAAAGTTTTGGGCGAAACGGTTTACGCGAAAGATGCGCTCGTTCCGCAATCCGATTGGATAAAAACCGTTAAACCGCTTGCGCCAAAAGTCGAAATCACGCGCGACGTAAAATTCGTCCGCGCCGCCTGGGCAGAAAAAGGCGCGAGAAAAGCGTTCTGGTTTGTCGTCCGCGTGAAGGATAAAAACGGCTGGAGCTATTCAGTTTTGCCCGCAGCGGAACGTTCAATCGCGCTTTCGGCTGACAGAAAGATTGAGAAGATTGTGGTAACGAGCGTTGACAGATTGGGAAACGAATCTGCACTTTAAAAAGTCATCTGAAAACCAGGTGCGTTAAATGCGACAAACTTAACAAAACTTGGCGAAACTACTATAATCTGACGTGTTGGCAGCTGCTAACTAAGAGAAGCCCGGCAAACTAATTTAGGCATGTTAAATTGAGCAATTTATGGTCGCAAAACTGACCGTCATTTTTTTTATAATTTTGTGTCTCGAAGCGGGCATCGCGCTCACTTTGCTGCCGTGGATGAGCATCGGCAACTTGGGCGACTGGGGCGACAACTTTTTGCTGGCGTTCGTCGTCGAAAAAACCGGCTTGCCCATCTTACAAAAAACCGTCGCTTCCGGCTGGTTTCGCGGCGCGGTCACCGGACTCGGAATTTTGAATCTCTTCATCGCCTTCTGGGAAATGGCGCATTTTAAACGCAGCGTGCAGATGATTGAAGGAAAAGAAGAAAAAGCGGCGAGCGATAAGCAGTGAACGTCAAGCAATCGTTTGATAATAAACCTTTGATTTATTTGATTACCGACGGCGAAACGACCGCCGAAAACTTCATCGTAAAAAAGAAGCAAGTTCTCAGACTCGTCGAAACAGCCGTTCAAACAAAGATTTCCCTAATCCAAATTCGTGAAAAGCGACTTCCCGCGCGATTGATTTACGAACTCGCGTCGGAAGCCGTTAAACTAACTCGGCGCACTGAAACAAAACTGCTCGTCAACGACCGCGCCGACATCGCGCTGGCGGCAAACGCGGACGGCGTTCATCTGACTTCTAACTCGCTTTCCGCCGATATTATCAGAAAAAATTTCCCAAAGGATTTCATCGTCGGCACGTCCGCGCACACGATTGAGAAAGCCGAAATCGCCAAACGGCAAGGCGCGAATTTTGTTACGTTCAGCCCGGTTTTTGCGTCGCCCGGTAAAGGCGAGCCGCAAGGCGTCGAAAAACTGCGCGAGATTTGCGAATTTTTAAAACCGTTTCCCGTCATCGCGCTCGGCGGAATTGACGCGACGAATTCTGCGGAAGTTCTAAAAGCGGGCGCGAGCGGTTACGCCGCCATTAGATTTCTAAACAACGAAAAAAATTTAAGGGAATTGGCTACAGATTTGGGTAGATAAGACAGATAAAAAATTAGATATGGAAATGACTATTGAGCGGAAAGATGAATCGCAAATGCTAAATCGTAAATCGCAAGTTCCCGTCTGTCTGACCATCGCCGGACTTGACCCGTCCGGCGGCGCGGGAATCATCGCCGACATAAAAACTTTCTCGGCGTTCGGCTGTTTTGCGACTGCCGCAATCACTTCGTTGACTTTTCAAAACACGACCGGAGTTTTCGGTGCGGTTCATCAAACGGCGGAGTCAATTCGTGGACAAATTGAGCCGATTATCGAAGATTTCACGGTTGCGGCGTTAAAGACCGGAATGCTGCCCAACCGCGAAGTTATCGAAGAAACCGCGCGGATCGTCAAAAAAAATCGCCTTAAAAACTACGTCGTTGATCCGGTCGTGCGCTCGACTTCCGGTTTCGATTTGATAACGGACGCGGCACTTGAAGTTTTAATCGAAACGCTTTTTCCGCTCGCCGATCTCGTCACGCCAAATCTGCCCGAAGCCGAAAGAATCACGCGAATGAAAATCGAAAATACGCGTGACATTGAAAGGGCGGCAAAGATGATGCAAAGTTTCGGCGCGAAAAATGTCTTGATCAAAGGCGGACATTTTTTTGACGGAAAAAGGAAAGAGGAAAAAGGCGAAGGTGAAATCAAAAATCGTATCGCCAGAGACTTTTTATTCATCGGCGATGATTTGAAAGTTTACGAAACCGCGTTTATCGAAACAACCGCGACGCACGGAACGGGCTGCACTTTGGCGGCGGCGATTACGGCAAATCTGGCGTTGGGGGAAAATTTGATTGAAGCGGTTGAGGCGGCGAAAAAATACGTCACCGAAGCGATTCGCACTGCGCCGAATCTCGGACGCGGACATTCGCCGATAAATTTGCTCCAACGCCCGGAGAAGTAAAAAAGCGTCGTTCGTGGTTAGATTATTTTAGTTCTCCTTCAAAACCTTTTTCGCTCAATCGCCTGACCAATAAAGCGAGAATGACAATGATGGTATCAACAAACACCAGCAGCAGAATAAGAAACGGCAGTGAAACGACCAGACCGAGACCGGGAAAAAGAACGCTGCCGCCGCCGCTTAAAATTGAAAGAATAGTCAGACCGACGATTAAGATCGTTAACAACGCGGCGACGATTGCCAATAGAATAAATATAAAACGCATTTTTGCATTATACAAAAAAGCGCGAAATTGGAAAGTTTCGCGCTTTTTGCCTTTTGCAATTCAGCCGACAACTAAATTGAATGAAGACGCAGTAATTTTTATCATTTTTGATTTTTATATCGCCTTTTCGCCCGACGGCTGGCAGCTTGCGCTTTCGCGCGAGACGTTCAATAGCGATGTTGTGTTGATTGAAAACGCGAAATAAAAAAAACTCAACTCGAAGTTATTACAATTTTCCAACAAAAAACCTTTGGCGTGGAAATTTCCACGCCAAAGGTTTTTCAAATTTAATCTGCAAAATTAAACGTATTTTTCAATCACTTTCGCAATCGCTTCGCGCGAGACCGCGCCGACGATTCGTTCTTGTTCCTGTCCGCCTTTGAAAACGATCAAGGTCGGAATGCCGCGAATGCCGAAACGCTGCGGCACGTTCATATTTTCGTCAACATTCATTTTGAACACGCCGGCTTTGCCTTCATAATCTTCAGCAACCGCGGCGACCGACGGCGCAATCATCCGGCAAGGTCCGCACCATTCCGCCCAGAAATCTACCAGCACGGGTTTGTCCGAGCCTAACACATCCGCTTCAAAATTATTGTCCGTCGCTTCTTTTACAAATTCGCTCATTTTATTCTCCTGTAGATAATTCCAAATTTATCTTATATTTTATCATATCAAACCAGAGATGCCTTCAGGCTAATCTCCGCGCCGCTTAAAACCTGCGAAACCGGACAGGTTTTCTTTGTTTCTTCGGCGATTTTTTGAAATTCTTCGCCTTCGATGCCGTCAACAGTCGCTTCGGTTTCTAATTCAATATTCGGAATCACAAAACCGTCGCCCTGTTTCTCGATTTTCACCTTTGCCGTCGTGTGAATATGTTTCGGTTCGTAGCCGGCTTTGCCGAGATTTCCCGACAGAGCCATTGTGTAACAACCGGCGTGCGCGGCGGCAATCAATTCTTCGGGATTGGTTGCCACAGTGTCTTCGCCGAAACGCGATTGAAACGAATACGCGCCTTCAAACGCGCCGCTTCCGAGTTTTACCTTGCCCTTGCCGTCTATAATTCCGCCGTTCCATTCGGCATCCGCTTTTCTTGTAAAATGCATAATTTTTTCTCCTTGATAAATGTTTTTATTCTATTTTATTCTAACTGATTCCGACTGATTTCGCCTTTTCGCTAACCATTTTCGTCAACGTCAACTGCGTCGGTTCTTCAGCAATATCTTTTAATTTCGCGCCCAACTCCGCGAAATACGGTTTCTCAAAATGTGCGTCGAGCGCGGCTTTGTTCGCCCACGTTTCGTGCCAGAAAAAAAGCGTCGCGTCGTCTAGCGACTGATGAAAGTCGTAATTCAAACAACCGTCTTCGGCGCGTGAATCCGCTATTATCGCCAGAGCCGCCTGTTTCGCCTCCGTTTCCTTTCCCTTTTTAACTTTCAACCGCGCAATCAGCACGATTTTTTCATCATTTGCCATAATAAAACTCCTAACTAAAATCGTTTTCAAGCACGATTCTATAACGCGGCTTGCCGTTTTCCAGAAGCTCGAAGGCTTCGTTTATCTGCGACATTTTGAAATTTTCCGTCACGGTTTCGATGTTGTGCCGCGCGCAGAATTCGAGCATTTTGGCAACCACCGTCGGGCTGCCCGTCGCCGTTCCAGAAATCGATTTTTGGTTGCCGATAAGTTGAAACGAGACGACCGGAATCGGCTCCAAAGTCGCGCCGACAATGTGCAGATTTCCTTTCGGCGCGAGCGCGTCCATATAACTTTGCCAATCGAGCGAGACGTTGACGGTTGATAAAATCATATCGAATTTGCCTTTGAGTTTTTCGATTTCCGCTTTGTCGCGCGAATTGACGACAAAATCCGCACCGAGTTTTTTCAGTTCTTCGGTTTTTGAAGCATCCGACGAAAACGCCGTTACTTCGCAGCCCCATTTGTCGGCAAATTGCAGCGCGAGATGTCCGAGACCGCCGATGCCGATAACGCCGACTTTATCCGTCGGTTTTATATCGAGTTGCACGAACGGATTGAAAACCGTGATGCCGCCGCAGAAAAGCGGTCCCGCTTTTGATAAATCGAGCGCGTCCGGCAATTTCACCGCCCACTGCCAATGACAGCGAACCTTTTCGGCAAATCCGCCGTGTCTGCCGACGATCGTGCCGACCAGATTCGGGCAGTTGATTTGATAGCCCGACATACATTGTTCGCAATGCCCGCACGTTTCGGCGTTCCAGCCAAGACCGACTTTATCGCCAACCTTAACGCTTTTGACTTCATCGCCGACGGCGACAATTTCGCCGACTGCTTCGTGTCCGCCGACAAACGGATACGCTGTCATTCTCCAATCGTTGTCGCGCATTGATAAATCCGAATGACAAACGCCGCTGTAAGCGACTTTGATTTCGACTTCCTCACGTCCTAGTTCGCCCGCTTCAAATTCAAACGGCTCAAACTTTCCCTTCGGCTCGTGCGCCGCGTATGCTTTTATTTTTTCAGTCATATTTTGTAGGAAATCTTTAAGCCACAGATTTACACAGATGAACTCAGATAAAAACAGGATAATCAATCATTTAATCTTTCTTAAAATCGGTGTCTATCTGTGTAAATCTGTGGCTTAAAAAATTTTTTTTATCCGTTTACACTTTTCATCATCGCTTCGGGATAACGCAAACCCGTCGCCGCGTCTTTCGGGAAAACTTCGTCAATTCGCGCCAAATTTTCCTGACTCAAAATGACTTCGGTTGCTCCGGTATTTTGTTCGAGATATTTGCGGCGTTTCGTTCCCGGAATCGGCACAACGTCCTGCCCTTGCGCCAAAACCCACGCTAACGCGAGCTGCGATGTCGTGATGCCTTTTTCTTTGGCGATTTCTTCAACCTGTTTTACTAAATCCAGATTTTTCTGGAAATTTTCGCCCTGAAAGCGCGGGCTATGGCGACGATAATCATCTTCCGCCAAATCTTCAAACCGTTTTATTTCGCCCGACAAAAATCCGCGTCCCAACGGCGAATAGGGGACAAAACCGATACCGAGTTCGCGGCACGTCGCCAAAATGTCGTTATCTTCAACATCGCGCGTCCACAAAGAATACTCCGACTGTAAAGCCGTTATCGGATGAATCTTTGACGCGCGGCGCAGAGTTTCCGCGCTCGCTTCAGACAAACCCAAGTATTTAACCTTTCCCTCTTTCACAAGTTCCGCCATCGCGCCGACGGTTTCCTCAATCGGCGTTTCCGGGTCAACGCGGTGCTGATAATAAAGGTCAATCGTCTCGATTTGCAAACGCCGCAAACTTCCCTCGACTGCTTGCCGAACGTATTGGGATTTGCCGTTGATGCCGCGCACCGTCGCGTCTTCTTTACTGCGTTCGATGCCGAATTTCGTCGTAATCACAAACTCGTCGCGCTTGCCTTTGATCGCTTTGGCAATCAATTCTTCGTTGTCGCCAATGCCATACATATCAGCCGTGTCGAGAAAATTTACGCCTAAGTCCAAAGCGCGATGAATTGTGTGGATTGATTCCGCGTCGTCGCGCCCCGAATAAAATTCCGACATTCCCATACAGCCCAAACCGACGCTCGAAACTTCCAAATCACTTCCCAATTTCCGTTTGTTCATAAATTATTCGTTTATCTTTTATCCAAAGAAATTTCGTTCTACTTTCCCAAAACAGCGCGGCGAATCTTCCGCAAAGAATGAAGCCAGCGGTCGTAGTTTTCCGCCTTATTGACGATATACTGCGCGACTTCAGCGTGCGGCAGAATCAAAAAATTCTCGCTCGCCAGACCTTTAATTACCGCCTCGCTGCACGCTTCCGCCGAAATCGCTTCCGCCATTAAAAAGTTTTCCGGCTCGCCTTCCGCACTCGCAATCAAAGCGGTTTTCACGCCTTGCGGACACAGACACGAAATTTTTATTCCCAGTTCGTGATAGCTAATCGAAAGCCATTCGGCAAACGCGACCGCCGCGTGTTTGCTGACGACATACGGCGCGGCAGTCGGATGCGTCAAAAGTCCGGCGGCGGAAGCCGTTATCAAAAAATAACCCGCGCCGCGCTCAATCATCGAAGGGAAAACGGCGCGACTCAGATACAAATGCGACAGCACGTTTATCTCATAAATTTTCTGCCAGACATCGTTTGAAACATCCAAACCGCCATCCGCGCCGCCGATTCCCGCGTTCGAGCAAACGAGGTCAATTTGTCCGAACTCATTTAAGGTATCTTCGATTGCCGTTTTAACTTGCGCTTCATCGCTCACATCCAGCCGAACGGCTTTCCCGCCAATCGCTTCGGCGACCGTCTGCGCGTTTTCGTAATCCACATCGGCGACGACGATTTTCTTCGCGCCTTCGCCCGCAAATCTTTCGCACAACGCCTTGCCGATGCCGTTCGCGCCGCCGGTGACGAAAATAATTTTATCTTTGACGTTCATTCGATTTCACTTATTTTGCATTTACGCTCCGATCGGCTTTTATTCTGTCAGGAAATGCCAAGCCGTAAATTCAAAACATATTTTGCTTTTAATTATGCCGCCGTCGCTTTGTCGAGCGTCGGGTAATCCGTGTAACCGTGTTCGCTGCCGCCGTAAAATGCCGACTCGACCGGTGGATTGAGCGGCGCGTTTTTCTTGAAGCGTTCCGGCAAATCCGGGTTGGCGATAAACAATTTGCCGTAGGCGACCAAATCCGCGTCGCCGCTTTCGATGACCGCGTTTCCGCTTTCAAAATCATACCCCTGCGCTGCGATAACTGTTCCATTAAAGATTGATTTCAAATGCTTGACCGCCGAAATCTGTTCGCCGTTGACCAGATATTTGACGGCGTTTTTCGGTTCAGGCTCGATGACGTGCAGATAAGCAATGCCGCGTTTGCCCAATTTTTCGGCAGCATAGGCGAACGTCGCCGATGGATTGGAATCGCTCATATCGCTGAAACTTCCCGCCGGCGATAGGCGAACGCCGACGCGGTTCGCGCCCCAGACATTTATTGCCGCGTCAACAACTTCGAGCAGCAGACGCGCCCGGTTTTCAATCGCGCCGCCGTATTCGTCAGTTCGTTTGTTCGTGCTGTCTTCCAGAAACTGGTCGAGCAGATAACCGTTCGCGCCGTGAATTTCCACACCGTCGAATCCGGCTTTTTTCGCGTTCTCCGCGCCCAGACGAAAATATTCGACGATGCCCGCAATTTCGTCGAGTTCGAGCGAGCGCGGCGTTTCAAATTCCGTCATTTCCTTGCCGGTGTAAAGCTCGCCCGCCGGTTTAATTGCCGATGCCGAAACGGGCAGCTCATTGTTTTCCTGCATCACGCGGTGCGAAATTCTCCCGACGTGCCACAACTGCAAAAAGATTCGCCCGCCGCGAGCGTGAACCGCGTCAACGACTTTTTTCCAGCCCGCGATTTGCTCTTCCGTCCCGATTCCCGGCGTGAAAGGATAACCGATGCCCTGCGGCAAAACGTGCGTCGCTTCGGTAATAATCAATGCCGCCGAAGCCCGCTGCCGGTAATATTCCACATTCATCTCGCGCGGCGCAAGATTTTCTCCGGCGCGGCTGCGCGTCAGCGGCGACATCACAATCCGGTGTTTCAACCGCAAATCCCCGACTTGAACTTCATCAAATAAATTTGCCATTCTAAAAATTCTCCCCTTTGTTAGTTATTCGTAAATGTCTGCACATTTGTTATCAAGCAGACTGTTGCGAAACTTTTTCCTTCCAAACGTCGGCAACGATTTCGTAGGAACGAAGCCGCGCCGCGTGGTCAAAAATCATCGCGTTAATCATTAATTCGTCGGCTTTTGTTTGATTCAAAATCCGCTCCAATTCTTTCTTGACTGTCGCCGCGCCGCCGATTATCGAACCGCCCAATCGCGCGTTAACCAGAGCTTTTTCCTGCGCCGTCCAAAGTCCGTCCATCGAGTCAACCGGCGGCAGCATCTGTCCCGGCGTTCCGCGAACGAGACGCAAAAAAGATTGAAACTGCGTCGTCGCCAACCGCCACGCTTCCGCGTCCGTCTCAGCGGCGACGATGTTTATCGCCAGCATCGCATACGGTTTTTTGAGCGCGTCCGACGGCTCAAAACTTTTCCGGTAAAGTTCAAGCGCGGGCAAAATATATTCAGGCGAAAAATGTCCGGCAAAGGCGAACGGCAAACCCAATTCTCCGGCGAGTCGCGCCGAAAAACCGCTCGAACCTAAAAGCCAAATCGGGACATTCAAACCGCCGCCCGGAGCGGCTCGCACTCTTTGATTTTCAATCGGCTCACGGAAAAAGAATCGCAGTTCTTCGAGCAGTTCAGGAAAATCGTCGCCGTCCGTGTGCAAAGTTCGCCGCAAAGCGTGAGCCGTCTGACGGTCGCTGCCCGGAGCGCGTCCCAAACCCAAATCAATCCGTCCGGGAAACAAACTTTCAAGCGTTCCGAATTGTTCGGCAATGACCATCGGCGCGTGATTCGGCAACATAATCCCGCCCGCGCCGACGCGAATCTTCGACGTGCCGCCCGCCACATATCCGATCACGACCGACGTCGCCGCGCTCGCAATGCCCGTCATATTGTGATGTTCCGCCAGCCAAAATCTCTTGTAGCCCAATGCTTCGGCGTGCTGCGACAGCGACAGAGAATTGCGGAAAGATTCCGCCGCCGCCGAGCCTTGATTGATAGGCGATAAATCTAAAACCGAAAACGGAATGTTGGAAAACTGATTCGTCATAAAATCACCAAACTTTCAACTCTTATCGTAGTTGACCCGTTTATTTTGCGCCGCCATCTGAACGGTTTTCTCAATTCGCGCCGTCCGCGTCGCGTCGCGTTTCGTGCTGCCGACCCAGGATAAAATGTTTCTTTTCACCGAATTGCTAAACGCCGCGAAATTTTTCCCGGCGTTTTTATTCGCCTTCAACGCCTGCGCCAAATCCATCGGGATTTCTAAATTATCGCTCGCGTCGAGCGTGTTCCAGGAACCGTCGCGCTTTGCGGCTTCGATTTTCGCCAAGCCGATTTCGGTCATCGAGCCGTTTTCAATCAATTTTTCGATCCGCGTTTTATTTAATTTCGACCAAACGCTTTTCGGCTTGCGCGGCGTGAAGAGCAGTTTTGAAAGATTCTCGTCAACTTTGCGCGGCACACTGTCAATCCAACCGAAACACAACGCTTCTTCGACCGCTTCATCGTAAGTTACACGCGGCTTGCCGGTCTGTTTTTTGTAATACACAAACCAGATGCCCGACAACTTATCGTGATTTTTCTTCAGCCATTCGCGCCACTCTTTTCTGTCGAGCGGATGAAAATCCGAAAACTCATCAATCTTCGACATCGCCGTTTTTAATAACCGCCTTCGGAACCCAAAATCGCCTCGGCTTCGCTGCCCGTCAGATTGCGGTTGTAAATCGCCGTGTCCGGCTGCTGCGTCAAACCACCGTCGCGCAAATCGCCCGTGTCAACGGCGGCAAAACCTATTTCTTCAATCAACCGCGCCACCGTTTTCTTCGCTTCCGCGTCGTCGCCCGCAATGAAAATCGCGCGGCGTTCGTCCGCCGACAGTTCAGTGTTGCCCTGCGTTTTCAAATGCTCGAACCAAATCGTATTAAAACCTTTGACGATTTTCGCGCCGCGTAGATGTTCGGCGAGCATCTCGCTCGAAGTCGTTTTATTGTCATCAAGCTCGGCGAAACTGCTGTCGCGGTCTGGATAATAATTGTTTGAATCAATCACGATTTTCCCGTCGAAAGCGTCTGCCGGAAGCGTTTTATATTTACCGAACGGAATCGAGATGAAAACTACTTCACCAAATTTCACTGCTTCTTCAATCGAAACCGCCCGCGCGTTTTCTCCGAGTTCCGCGATTAAATCTTTCAATGTTTCCGCGCCGCGCGAATTGGCGATGGCGATTTCGTGTCCGGCTTTAACGAACAATTTCGCCGCCGTTCCGCCGATGTTGCCCGCGCCGATAATTCCAATTTTCATCTCTGTTTCTCCTTTATTTTCCAACCGTCAAGACGACTTTGCCCATTGTCTTTCTGCCCTCGAGCGCGTCGTGCGCTTGCTTTGCCTGTTCGAGCGGAAATTCGGTGACGTTCACTTCGAGCCGGTTTTCGGCGATGTGCGACATCAACTCTTTGGTAAAAGCCGCCATATTTTCGCGCGTTTCAAAATTCAAATTATAACCTTTGACCGTTTGCATTCTGAACAGCAAACTAAGCGCGGAGATTTGAAAATCTTCACCGCTTGCCGCGCCGTAAACAAGCATTGTGCCGCCCGTCGCCAGACATTTGAAATTTTGCCGCCCGATTTCGCCGCCGACCATCTCGATTATCAAATCCGCGCCTTTACCGTCGGTCGCCGCCAAAACTTCGTCCGTCCAATCCGCTTCGGTGTAATTAATGCCGACGTCCGCGCCCAGACTTGCGACCTTTTCCAATTTCTCGGTCGTCGAAGCCGTGCCTAAAACTTTCGCGCCTTTGTGTTTCGCCAGTTGAACCAGCAAAGAACCGACACCGCCCGCCGCCGCGTGAATCAAAATCGTCTGCCTGCTTTTCAAATCCTGCAGAAGTCCGAGCGCAGTTAACCCCTGCACGAGCAAAGCGGTCGCTTTGCCGAAATCCAAATCGTTGGGAATCGGCACAATCGTTCGCCAATCGGCAGCCGCATATTCGGCGTAACCGCCGCCGCGAATCGTCGCCAAAACGCGCTGTCCGACCATTAAGTTTTGAACGTTTGCGCCGACCGCTTCGATTGTTCCCGCCACTTCAAAACCCAGCGTGAACGGAAGTTCGGGCGAAAACATATATTTATTTTGCCGCAGCATAGTGTCGGCGTAGTTGATGCCCGCCGCCGCCGTCTTGATTAAAATTTCGTCCGCGCTCGGAGTCGGTTTTTCCATTTCGTCCACGCGCAGATTTTCCGCGCCGCCGAATTCGTGAATTCTGATTGCCTTCATTATTTTTCTTTCTCCTGTTCAATTTGCTTTCGATATTCGCTCGTCAACATACCTGCAAAGCCCCAATTTTCAAGTTCGATTTCGTCAATCACGATGTGCGTCTGTTCGGGCTTTTTATTTGAAACCTTCACCAGCGTGTTTGTGATTTCTTCGACAATCTGCCGTTTCTGTTCGGCTGTCACGCCGTCTTTGGTAATTCTGACATTGACGTATGGCATAAATTTTTGTTTTTAAGTTTTTCCAATCCAACTTTCGTCCGCAACTTCGCGCCACCTGTCACGAATCGCCGCGTATTCTTCGTTTGATAATACGCCTTCCGCGACATATTTCGCGTTTTCCTGCCAGCGATTCGGGCGCGTCGTGCCGACAATCAGTGTGTCCACGCCCGGAATCGAAAGCGTGAATCTGAGCGCGGTTGCCGTCGCTTCCTCCAGAGTTTTGCTCAGAAAATCGAACCTCAATTTTTGGATTCTGTCCCAGTATTCGTGGTGATAAGATTCAGCAGGTTTTGAATCATGTCGCCAGACAGCGTTGGCAATCGGACGTTTCGCAATTACGCCGATATTCTTTTCCTTCGCCAGTTTAATATTTCCTTCAATCGGCGTTTGGTCGGCGATGGAAACCGAAGTTTGAAACGAATCGAAAACATTCATTTCCAAAGCGGTTTTCGCGTCTTCGTTGTCGCCCGAATAACCGATGTAGCGCGTGTAGCCTTTTTCCTGCGCCCGCTGTAAACCCTCAATCGCCTCGCCGCGTTTCAAGATTTCGCTGTCGCAACTGTGTAGCTGCGCGATGTCGAGATAATCGGTTTTCAAATCGCGCAAACTCGTTTCAATCGTCGCCAAAATTCCTTTAACCGACCAATCCGAGCGCGTGAAACCGTCTAACGCGCCGCATTTCGTAATCAAATAAAATTCCTTGCGGCGTTTCCCGACGGCTTCGCCGATCATCTGCTCGCTTTTCAAATAGCCAGCCGCCGTGTCAATCAAATTTAGTCCCGCATCGAGCGCGGAATTCAAAAGCTCTTTGACATCATCCTGCGTCTGCTTGGGATTGAATCCGATTTCCGCGCCGCCGAAGCCAAGCACGGAAACTTCCATATCAGTCTTGCCGAATTTTCTTTTCTCCATAATCTTTTTATAAATTGTAAATAAAACAAGTCGTCGTCGCGTGCGCGTAAAGTTTGCCGCCCTCGTCAATCAACTTGCCTTCGGCGGTCGCTATTTGTCTGCCGACATTGATAATCTCGCCGACGGCTCTGAGCATTCCCATGTGTTCAAAAATCGGACGCGAGAAATTAATCTTAAATTCCAAACTCGTCGAACCTTTTCCGGCTTCAAGCGTCGAGTGAATCGCGCATGCCATCGCCGAATCGAGTAAAGTAGCGATATATCCGCCGTGCGTTGTGCCGGACGGATTGTAGTAACTAGATTTTGGCGCGCCAACGAACGTAGCTCGTCCTTTTTCAATTTCAGAAAGGCGAAAATCGAGCGTTCCCGCAATCGGCGGCTGCGATAATTCTCCCGCCGCCATCGTTTGGAAAACTTCCAAACCGCTTTGCTCACGCCAAACTTCCGGCGGGATAACATCGAATTTCGAGTCTGAATGCTCACTCATGATTTATTTCGCTAACTCAGCCTCGACTTTTTCAACCAAACGCGCGTCATCCGGCGCGACATCAGGCGCGAAACGCGCAGCGATTTCGCCGTTTTTGCCGACGAGAAATTTCTCGAAATTCCACAAAACTTCGCTCGGCGCAGAGCGATTATGACCATAACCTTTTAGATTTTTTTCCATCCCGCCGTCGTTTACATCTGTCTCCGGTTTCGCTTCGGTCAGATGTTTATAAAGTTCGTGCTGGTCGTTGCCTTTGACGGAAATTTTTGAAAACAGCGGAAACTCGACGTTATAATTCGTATCGCAAAAATCCTTAATTTCCGTTTCGCTTCCCGGCTCTTGCGCCATGAAATTGTTGGCGGGAAAGCCGAGAATCTCAAAACCTTTCGCTCGATAATCGCCGTAAAGTTTTTGCAAGCCGGTGTATTGCGGAGTCAAGCCGCATTTCGAGGCGACGTTTACGACGAGCAGAACTTTGTCTTTGTATTCGCCCAAATTCGTGTCCGTGCCGTCAATTTTCCGCACCGGAATTTTATAAATTTCATTTGCCATATTTTTCATTTTCTCCTGATATTTTCCGCCGAATTTTTAATCAACTTTTCTAAAAACGTTTCGTCCGCAATACCGCTCAACAAATCCTTGATGTTTCATTTCGTTTGCTTCGTTTTTAGTTCTCTGCCATCATTCACGCTCTTTTCTGACGATCATTAAACCGTCGCGCACAGCCAGCAGGATATTTGATACGCGCTCATCCGCCTGAATTTTTTCGTTGAATTTGTGTAAGGCAATCGTATCTTCGTCCGCGTTCACTTCGATATCCAAAACGCGCCCGCCGCGCAAAACGTTGTCGGCGATAATCACGCCGCCGATTCTGATTTTCGGGTAAACCACATCGTAATAATTCGCGTAATTCGGCTTGTCGGCATCAATAAAAACCAGATCGAAGGTTTCATCGAGCGTCGGAATGATTTTCGCAGCGTCGCCCAAACGCGCTTCGATTTTGTCTTTGTAATCTGACTTTGCCCAAAAACTTTTCGCCGTTCGGTTCGTTTCTTCGTTCACATCGAGCGTGATAATTACGCCGTCATCGCACAAACCTTCAGCCAAACAAAGCGCGGAGTAACCCATAAAAGTTCCGATTTCCAGGATGCGTCGCGGCTGCAGTATTCGGCTGAACGTCGCCAGCAGACGACCTTGATAAAAGCCTGAAAGCATCTGCTTATCGTCTCGTTCGGCGACGGTTTTCTCGCGCAGTTCGCGTAAAATTTCGCTTTCGTCGGACGTGAATTTCTCGGCGTAATCTTGAATTTCCTTCGCAATCATTTTTGTCGTTGAATTTTCGATTGTCACGAAGCACCGTCAACTTTCGATTCAAGCCGCAAACTGAACAGCGTATTTTTACCGTCCGTGATTTCCAAGATGTCTTCGCTGCCGTCCGTATCAAACTGGACGGTGACTCCGCGCACGTTTTCAATCGTATCAGTCATCGTCTCTTCATTTTCAGCAGTCCGGTCGGCGCGCTTTACGACGACTTGTGTTTTATCGCCGTTTTTACCGAGCGCGACGCTTTCAAGATGTCCTTCTTCGGCTTCTTCGACTGTTTCGCCGGAGCTGAAAAAAATGTTAAAACGCGCCCGCCGATTTTTATTCCGCGATGAAAAGTCCTCTAAAAATTCCGCCCAATTTTTCGGCTCGATTGCCTTCCTGTGTTCATTTGGTTCAGCCATAGATTTTCTCCTTTATGATGCCGACAAGATGGCGGCATTCCGTCCTAAATCTTTACCACAATTTTGCCGAAGTGCGAGCCGCTTTCCATATACCTCAAAGCGTCTTTTGCTTCATCAAATGCAAAAGTTTTATCAATCACCGGCTTCAGATAATTATGCTGGCACATCATCAGATTCATTTGCTCGAACATCTGCCGCGAACCAACGTAAATTCCCTGTAATTTCACCGTTTTCATCAAAAGCGAGGTCGGATTAAAATCGCCTTTGCCCGACAAGACTCCGATGACGGAAACGTCGCCGCCCATCTTCACCGCGTTGACCGACCGCTGCATCGTTCCCGCGCCGCCGACTTCGACGACGTGATCAACACCGCGCTTTTCGGTCAAATCCAAAACCGCTTTATCCCAATCTTCAGTCGTTTTGTAATTGATTAAATCATCCGCACCTAAATCTTTCGCGCGCTCTAATTTCTCATCGCTCGACGAAGTAATAATTATTCGGCAACCCAAAACCGAAGCGAATTGCAGAGCGAAAATCGAAACGCCGCCCGTGCCTTGCAGCAAAACCGAATCGTCCGGCTTCAAACTGCCCGAACAGTAAAGCGCGTTGTAAGCCGTCACCGCCGCGCAAGGCAAGGTTGCCGCTTCTTCATAGCTCAAATAATCGGGAAATCTGACCAAACCGTTTTCGTCAAACGCGCCGAACTCGCGCAGACAGCCGTCCGCGTCGCCGCCTAGAGCCGTCCGCGCTTTGCGAAAATCAATCTCGCCGTCCGTCCAGCCTTGCATAAAAATCGGACAAACTTTGTCGCCGACCTTCCATTTCGTCACCTTTTCGCCGACTGCTACGACTTCGCCCGCGCCGTCGGAAAACGGCACCAGCGGCGTCTTCAATTTCGGATTGTAAAAGCCTTTGACCATCATTAAATCCCGATAGTTCAAAGACACGGCGTGAAATTTCACCAAAACTTCCGATTCTTTCGGTTCAGGCTTTTCGCGTTCTACCGAAGAAAGATTTTCTATACCAAACTCATTTATTTCGTATGCTTTCATAATTTTGGATTGCCCGCGAAAGACGTTTAAAAACCGAGAAACGAAGACAGGAATTTTTCTCAATGTTTTCGCGTCTTTCGCAGGCAAAGTTTTATTTTTTGCGCGGACTTTTTAAATTAAGACGAATCACGACATCGTCACGAATCAAGTCATCGGTTTTGCCCGCATAGATGATGCCGAAATCTTTGCGATTAATGGAAAATTCCGCGTCAACTGCTACTTCCGCGTCGCTCATCGTAATCTCTGCGGGAAACGTAATAGATTTCTTTTGCCCGTGCAAATCAAAGTCGCCCGTTACCGTGTAAACGCCCACGCCTTTCGCCGCGTCGGGAACTATTTTCGTCGAAACGAAAGTCGCTCTCGGATATTTTTCGACTTCAAAAAAATCCGCCGATTTCAGATGTCCGGTTAATTTGTCGTCGTCGCTGAAGATAGAATTCGTGTCAATATCAACCGAAACCTTACTTTCTTCCGGCTTGTTGTTGACCAAATCAATCGTGCCGGTGAACGCCTTAAAACCGCCGTCGTGTTTGCCCGTCACTTTCGAGCCAGTAAATTCAACTTTCGAGTTCTCAGGCGAAATCGGCAAAACCGTGCCTTTCGTTTCCGTCGTCGAACCGGTCGTATTGGCAGTCGAACTCATTGCCGTAGTCGTTGACGAAGCTGTCGTCTGCGCCTTCGGTTTGTTCGCCGCCGGGTCTGTGCACGCCGTTAAAAGTAGTGACAAAGATAAAATTCCGATTGCAAATTTGTTCATAACTTTTCTCCTTATTTATTTTGTTCAGTTCACCGCCGCGTTTTCTTTTCGTCCTGCCCATTGCTCGAAAAGTTTCTCAAATTCTGCCTGCAAAGATTGTTCTTTATCGTGGTTATACCAACGCTGCATATTTTCCATCATCTGCGGTTTTTCCAATCCTTCGGCTTTCATCTCAGAAAAATACTCCATCGCCGCACTCGGGCGCGGTCCCCAAACGCCGATTTCTTTCAACGTCTCGGCATCGAGCGCAATTAATTTTGGAATCGAACGCGCGTTGTGCGTCAAATACTTATCCATCAATTCGAGATTTTCGTCGCGCAAAACATAGCGCGTTTCGATATTCGGAGATTCAGAAGCGATTTTCTCGATAATCGGAATGTTCTGTGCCGCGTCGCCGCACCAGCCTTCTGTGATAATCAGCCAAATCATTTTTCGATTGTTTTTCCGCGCTTTCTCCTTCAATGATTCGTTTAACTCGATTGTCTTTTCAAGCCGTTTTATCCGCTGGCGATTCAGCTTTCCGTAATTGAACATCGCCTCAGATTGATTGGTGCCGGTCGTTTTGCCTTTTGCCAGAAGGTCATCAATAAGTTTCAAATATTCGGCAAACGTAATGCTTTTTTCGATATATGGTTTCATCGTCATATTTATTTCAGACAGTCTTTATCTTTATTTTTCGCTTTTTTCTCGCTCGCTTTGTATTCTTCAATTTTCCGCACGACATCGGCGAGCGTCATTTTTCCCAGAGCGTCTTCAACCGCCGTGTCCAAACAATTTTGAATTTCGCCCAGCACGGCTTCGATATTACGTCCGATGTCGCATTTTTTGTCGGGCGCGTTGCGGCGCAGAGCAAAGACCTGCCCGTTTTCGACCGCACGATAAACTCCGAGCAGACAAATCTTTTCCGGCTGACGCGCCAACCGCGTTCCGCCGTTCGCGCCCGCCTGCGACACGACAAAACTCGCCCGCGCTAATTCGGAGAGCAGTCGCCGGATGACGACCGCGTTCGTCTTGACCGAACACGCGAGAAACTCCGAATTAATCGGCTTTTCTTCATACCGCGCGAGCAACGCCAAAGTATGCACCGCCATTGAAAATTTACTGCTTGCCATTTTCTTTTAACACAACTGTAACAATTCAAGTTACAATTATCAATATAATTACACCGTAAAACAAAGTCAAGCGCGCCGCTCAAATTATAAATCGGCATTCTCGATTATTCGTCGAGAGTTTCCGATTGGCAATTTAACGGATGCGCTCATTTCCAAAAATGCCCGTCCGACATTTTCGGCGCGGCTAAAATTAGAAAATACTATCTGGCTTCGTAAAGCAAAACTCCCTTGCGGCTTTTGCCGCCGGTCGCCGCTCCCACGACCGCGCCGACCGGAACTCCGACGAGAAATCCGTAGATAAGACCGGCGCCGGCGGCAAGCGGATCGCCGTCTCTTTTAACAAGCACGTAAACGCCGCTGATTCCGGCACCGATTCCGAGACCGATTCCGGCTCCAATCAAAGCCCGTTTGAGGCGCGAACTTTTTTTCCCGCGATACACTTTGGCGATGTCGTCGCGCTCAAGCGCAACCGCCTTTCCGCCGCTCGACAAATTCAATGTCGTCGCCGTGACGCTCGTGACTTTGCCTTTGACTATTGCGCCGGTTTTGGTTTCGACGATTAAAGGGGATTTGATTTTAACGGCTTCGACGTTTGCCCAAGTTTCCGTTGCGGTTTGCGCCGACGCGGACGACGCGGCGATTAACACTGCGGCGACGAAGGCAAAAAGCGACGCGAAAAATTTAAGTTTCATAATTATCTCCTCGTAAATTTTATTTTGCGTAAAGCTGTTTGAAAACTTTAACGCCGGAAACGGCGGGACAAGTGCGGCGTTGTGACACTTTGGCAAAGTATCACAACGCCGAGCTCCGGCATTTTTTGATCTAAGTGACATCAAAAATGTTGAAGATTTTGCGGTGGGTTTTACGCAGTAAAGTTCAATTGGTTGATTTACGCAATTCGTCTAACGAGCCATCGGCAATCAATCGAAAAACGCGCAATCTTTCGTCGTCGGGAAACGCTTTTGCCGTCGCCGAATCGCAGATAATCAAGGAAACTTTCGACAAGCCTTTTTTCCATTCACGCTCGCCTGCGTCGCGCAAAACTAGCGCGTCCGGCGCGATGCCCGCCGCCAGAAGATAAGTTTTCGCCCAATTTGTAAACTTCGTCCAATGCGACGCAACGGCGATTAAATCAGTCCCGGACGGTCGCGGTTTGCCGTTTATCGAATCGGCAACCGAGTTGGCGCGAAGATAAATGCAGGATTTGCCCGGCGGCAAAAGTCCGTTAATTTTCTCAGTTTCATTCGCCATAGCGACGATTTGCGCGTCCGTTTCGGCGTAATTTTCAAAACTTACGCCCGTCGTTCGGCAGCCGGTTGCCGCGCCGATTTCTTCGATTAAAATCTTTCGCAAATTCTCATCCGATTCGACGACTAAAAATTCTTTTGAAGGCTTTTCCTGAAACCGATTTTTCAAGCTGGCTTTGATTTCATCAACGGAAAAGCCGTGCGCTTTCGCTTCAAGCATAAACCGCG
>Ga0136611_10000595_pt1 | contig 24192 bp, 21 predicted proteins | sample AntDrymUQ2232306_2_FD_106645 | JGI IMG/M metagenome (GOLD analysis project Ga0136611, IMG submission 106645) | Polar desert sand microbial communities from Dry Valleys, Antarctica - metaG UQ223 (23.06) | ecosystem: Environmental > Terrestrial > Soil > Desert | place: Antarctica: Dry Valley...
CTTTACGCCTGGAGAAAAGCCCGCGCTCATCGGCTGGAAAGCGCTCTGCCGCGCGATCAGCGATATCGCGGCGATGGGAGGGCAGCCCGCGCACGCGCTCATCACCATCGCGGCGCGCCGCGACGAGACCGTCTCGCGGCTCGACGGCATTTATCGCGGACTGCGGAAAGCCGCCGACCGGTTCGGCGCCGCGATCGTCGGTGGCGAGACCGCGCGGTCGCCCGGCCCGCTGTTTATCAATGTCGCCCTCACTGGCACGGTCGAGCGCACCCGCTGTATCCTCCGCTCCGGCGGCCAGCCCGGCGACGCCCTCTACGTCACCGGTCGCCTCGGCGGCTCACTCGGTGGCAAACATCTGCGGTTCACCCCGCGCCTTGCCGAAGCACGGTGGCTCACCTCCCACTTCCGCCTCCACGCGCTCATGGACTTGAGCGATGGCCTCGCCGCCGACCTGCCGCGCCTCGCACGCGCGAGCGGCTGCGACTTTGCGCTTGAACAGTCGCGGGTCCCTCGCACCCGCGGCTGCACCGTCGAACAAGCGCTCGGCGACGGCGAAGATTACGAGCTTCTCTTTGCGCTCCCAGCACGCGATGTCACACGGCTGGAAGCGCGCTGGCGCACGAAATTTCCGCGTCTTCCGCTCACCCGGATCGCCACTCTCAAGCGCCTTGCCGCTTCCACCATTCTCCAACCGACCTCGCTCCGTGGCTTCGATCATTTCGCACAATCCTGAGGAAACAGCCGAAGTCGCGCGCGAGTTCGCTGCGAACGTCCATCCCGGGGAGGTCGTCGGGCTGGTTGGCGAACTCGGCGCCGGCAAGACCCGCTTCGTCAAAGGTTTCGCCGCCGCGCTCGGCTACTCCGGGGAAGTCACGAGCCCGACTTTCACCCTGATCCACGAATACCCCGGAGCCCGCGTCCCGCTCTATCACTTCGATTTCTACCGCCTTAACCACGCCGCGGAAACCAAGACCCTGAACCTCGATGACTACTTCCGCCCCGACAGCATCTGCATCGTCGAATGGGCGGACAAATTCCCCGAGCTGCTCCCCGCGAACACCCGCTGGTTCCGCCTCGCGATCATCGCAGATGATCGCCGGGAGATCCGCGAAGTCGCGACGCCGGTGATCGGTGATCGGTGATCTGAAGTCAGGGGACCGTGTGACCCGCTGCCACTGATTACTGCCGACCGATCACTTCCGCCTCACCCTCCGGTGAGTTCGGCGGCGGCTTTGTGAAGGTTCACAGAAGCTCCGTTTGCTCACTTTAGGAACTCTCCGAGCGCGCCGCCGCCGAGGAGGGCATGGACGTCGCGCTCGATCTCGCGGCGGCTCGGTTGCCAGCCGGTGCGGCTGAGGGCGGCGTATTTCCCGGTGAGGACGGTGGCAAGGACTTCGCGGATGTGGGCCCATTTGTAGATGAGCTGATCGAGCACGCGGGCGTCGCTGTGCTGCGGGGTGAAGGTGGGGCCGAGGAGTTCGAGGCGCATCGTGGTGATTTCCTCGATCAGCGATGGGGTGTTCAGGAACCACCAACAGCCGAAGAGGTGCAGGTTGCGGAACTTGCGGGCGGCGACGCAGAGGGCGTGCTGGTTCTCCCGCGCGAGCATCGTGCAGAGGAATCGATTCTCCGGGAATGCGGCGCAGAGGCGTTCGACCGACTCGACATCGGCGAGGCCGACGCTGTCGCCGGCAAGACGGAGCTGCGGGTTCACGGCGCGCCGGACGCCGATCATCATCGCGAACGCCTGCCCGTGCTCGCGGCCGTGCGGCATGATCGCGTGCTCGATGAGGAGGTTGCACGTCGCGCGGCGGTAGCTCGTGCCGACCGCGGCTTCGTCGTCATCGATCTGAGCGGCGGCGCCCGCCACGGGCACTTGGAAGAACCCGAAGTCCGGCGGCAGCGAGACCATGCAATACTGCGCATCGATGCGGCTGGTCCAATCCGAGAGGAACCGACGAACGCCATCAAAGGTCCGGGGATTCAACTCGGCAGATACGTCGTAGCCCCACGCGCGCAGGAGCGGCGCGGTGTTCGGCCAATCGAGCAGGAGCGGATCGAGACGGAGCGCGGCGCGGAAGCGCGGGTCGCGCTCGAACCCGCGATCCCAGACGGCGCGCTCCGAGTCGTCGAAAGGGGAGTTGGTCATGCAGACCTGGCGGACGGTCGCCTTCTCCATGACGCGTGTGGTGAAGTCGGCGGCGGTCCATTTCCCGAAGTGCTGGCGGAGCGCGGGGAGGTCACGCGCGCGCGCATCGATGCCGAGTGCCTGCAGGACCGTGAGCACGCCGCGGCAAGCTTCGGAAAGGGGGGAGCGCTCGATGAAAAGAGCGTTCCAAATCAGCGCGGCTTGCTCAGTCTTGGGCAGTGCCCAGAATCTCTCCGCGGGCAGATCGAGCGAGCGGAAGCCCTCCGCGATGAGGTAGTGATACGTGAGGAGGTCGTCGATGCCCCAGAGGAGCAACTCGCCGAAGGCCGGGTCGTAGAGATGCGTGTGCATGTCGTAGACGGGCGTGCGTTCAACGACATCGCGGACCAGTGCGGAGAGGTTTTCCGGGACGAGAGGGTTCACCAGCGGGCGAGTTGGGTCGGGAAACGGCAGCGGGCGCAATCGCTCACGTCTTGCAGGCAAAAATCCTCGTAGACTTGCAGCAGCCCTTGCTGAATCGCGGCGCTTTTCAGCAGCACTGCGGCTCGCGTGCTCGCGCCGAAAAGCCGCAGCGCAGCGACTTCCACACGGCGGTTCGTGAGCGTCGCGGGCACACTCTCATAGGCGCTCCAACGCGCGGGATCGGCGTGCACCGCAAGCGGGAAGAAGACGTTCGCGAGCATTTCCGTGACGCGTGAGTTGCCGATCAGTGCCATCCGCGAGGCGGAAGCCTTGGAGGTGACGGTGTAGTGGAAGCTCCAGTAGTCGTCGTTTAGCTGGGTCAGGAATTCGGCGATGGCCTCGGGTGCGCACGCTTCCTTCAGCGCACGGACGGTGGGCCAGTGCCGGACCAGTTGCGCGAGCGCCGCGAGACGCCGCTGCGGGTGATTCGCGGGACGTTGACCGCTCATCTTCCAAACCGCGGGATCGAGTTCGAGGCGCTCGAATTCGGCGCGGCGCGCCCACCACTTCTCCCACAGGTCGCGAAGATAGACGCGCGTCGTGGGTTCGAAATCCGCGAGATCCGTGGCGCGCAGAAAACCGGAAACGCCAAAGAGGAGCGCATCGGTGTCGTGTTTCTCTGCGCGGAGAAGTTTCAAGGGAAGGCGTTGCGCGAGCAAGGTGAACGGGAGCTTGTTGCTTTTGTAGCCGAGCACCGCGGCCAACGCCTGATAGAGCGCCTCATCCGGACCATGCATCTCGGCAAGTCGCGCGAGCGCGGCGCCTTTGTGCTTCAAGCGGTGTTTCGCGGCCGCGAGCAGGACCTCGCGCACCTTTTCCTCCGACAGTTCACGAAGCGGGGCGACGCAGCGGCCGGGCTTCGCTTCCGGGAGCGCATTCGGCGGCTCGTTCACAAGGCGGGAAACGTCGAGCAGGACTTGCGGGACCAGCCGGTGATCTGAGGTGCGGGTGAAGAACTCCGGGCCGCTGCGCGTGGTGAAAACGTGCAGAACGACGCGATCGAAAGCGGAATTTTCCCCATGGCCATGACGCTCCCAGTCCCTCGCGTCGGGATCGAGCTCGATGCTCCCGCGGACCGGGTCTGCGCCATCGAGGGAGACGGCCGCCTCCGCAAAGTCGGGGCCGGCTTCGCGATTCCAAACGCCGAACTGCACAATCCGCACCTGGGCGCCGTCGGTGGTCGTGAAGTCGCGCCCGAAATCCCCCGCAAACCAGTGCGCCTGCACCTCGTGCTCGCTCAAGCGCCGCGGCACCTGGAGCAGCGTCTCCTCACGCGCTCCCGCGCAGAGGAGCGCGGCATAGCGATCGGCCATTTGCATTCGCTCAGCGCGGCGGTGCGCCTGCGGTTTTTGGCGGTGCTGGCGCCATTGCCGCTTCGATCAATTTCAGCAACTCGACGGAGGGCGTCGTCGAAAGCGCGGCAATCCGCCGCCGTGCGAGACTGAGAGCTTCCGGAACACGGTTCAGCAGTTCGAGCTGAAGCACTTCGTGAATCGTTACGCGAACGATGTCCTCCGGATGCGTGTAATGTTTCGCGGCGCTCCCGAAGCTCGCGACGCTGCTTTTGGCATCGCCGGCGGTGATTTGGAGGAGGCCGAGCCCTTCGTAGACGACTCCGCTTTTGCGTCCGTTCGCGGCGGTCGTGAGCGCCGCCGTGCCCGCTTCAGGACCTTCGCGAAACCAGGTGCGCGCGGCCACGGCATACGCGTCCCAATCATCGCGCACCTTGCCACTCCCAATCTCCGCCCCGCCTTTGAATGGCCGGTAGAGCGGATCGCCGATGAAAGTCGTCATCCACGAGAGGAAGCGCTGCGACATGTAAGCGCTCTCCGCGAAGGTGAAGCCGGCGCGGAGCCGATCGTGGAAAACATCGAGCGCGGGAGTGAGCCCGAGATAGGGCTCGTAGACATTGCCGAGCGTCGCGGCGGCGCCAGCGGCGAGCAGCGGCGCGGCCCAGAACTTTCGGGGATCGCGCAGCGACTGCGCACTGAAGGAATGGATGTGCACCGCCACGGCGCCGCGGGCGAAGCGGAAATCGGGGCGCGTGAACGGCCCGACGACATCGCCTGCATACCAGCCGAAGTAGAGCGACGCAGAGCGCATCGGATAAGTCACCGGAAACATCCCTTCCACGTTGTCGTAAATCACCGGCGAACCTTTCTTCCGCGCTTCCTGGGCGACGTTCGTGAGCCAGGTATCGCCGATCTTCATGTTCGGGTCGCCAATCCCGCGCGCATCCACATACGCGATGCCGCGCAACCCGTGCTGTTCCGTCGCGAGGCCGTCGGTGATCATCTGCCGCACGATTTCGGGTGATGAGGCGTCCAACCGGCAGACGAGCAGCAGCGACGTAAGGCTCGCGTCCTTGATCGCGGTGAATTTGCGAAAGTAAGGATTGGTCACCGCGCCGGAAATCTGGCGCGAGTAAGCGGCAAGCGTGGCGAGCTCCGAGTCGACCGCCGCTTCTGCGTGGGTCGCGATCTCCGGCTGGCCGATGATCTGGTCGCCGCGATACGGCTCCGCCAGCGGACGGATCTTCAGCGGAATGCCTCGAATCAACGCGACGTAGCGGATGCTGCTCGTCTCGACCGGGCCGGCGGGATGATTGCCTGTGCGCAACTTCCACCATCCCTTCTTCTCGAAGGTTTTCCGCAGAGGCCCCGCAATCTCGCGGTCGTATTCGGCGCGCGAGATTTCTTCTTCAGTCGAGCACTTCAGCCCCACCACGTGCTCCTTTGGAATGCCGCGCTTCCCAGCGTAGAAACCGGCCAGCTCGCGCGAGCTGCGATCGTTCTCATTGAAGACGACGATGGTTGCTTGCGCGTCCGGATTTCCACCGACGTTCTGCGCGTCGAGGGCTCCGCTCTGGGCCAGCAGCAAAAGGCAAATCAGCGCTCTCTTCATGTGGAAATTTTCAGGCCATCGAACGCCACGCGGACCGTCGGCGGCAGCCCTGCCTCGGTCGGCGCGTGCGCGAGATCGTGGCAGAGGTGCGTGAGCCACGTCTGCTCCGGTGCGATTCGCTCGGCAATCGCCAGCGCCTCTTTGATGCTCATGTGCGTTGGATGCGGTTTGTGGCGCAAGGCGTCGAGGATGAGATGCCGCACCCCGCGAATGCGATCAATGATCGCGTCCGGCACGGTTTTGCAGTCGCTCAGATACGCGGCGAGCTTTTCGCCGCCGCGGGTAAAGAGGTATCCGAAAACGGTGGCGCGCCCGTGCGGGACCGGCAGGGGAGTTAGCTCCGTCGCGCCGAGCGTGAACGCGCCTTCCACGATGTGCGGCTCGGGATGCATGTAGCCAGGGAACCGGTTCTCCCCATTGAACGCGAAGATGAAGACGCGCTGCAAATCGCGCATCGTCGGCTCCGACGCATAAACCGGCAGAGGCGCGCCGTTCGGGCAGAAAGGACGGAGATCGTCGAAGCCCATGATGTGATCGGTGTGTGAATGCGTCAGCACCACCGCGTCGATCCGGCGGACATTCTCGCGCAGGCACTGCGCGCGGAAATCGGTGCCGGTATCGACCACAAACGAGCACTCCGGCGTCTCGACATAAATCGAGGAGCGCGTTCGTCGATCCCGGCTGTCTGTGGACTGGCAGACATCGCAATCGCAGCCGATCACCGGCACACCTTGCGAAGTGCCCGTCCCGAGAAACGTGATCGTCAGCCCTGCCATTCTGCGCGGTGATTGAAATGAGCCGGCACGCTTTCATACTCCGCCGGTGCTCGCAACGCTCTCGTCCCTGCGCATCCTCAACCTCGCGCTCGTCGAGCAGCTCGAATGGGTGATCGAGCCGGGGTTTGTCGCCGTCACCGGCGAGACGGGCTCGGGAAAGTCGATCATCGTCGGCGCCCTGAAGCTCATCCTCGGCGAGCGCGCGGACAAGACGCTCATCCGCACTGGCGCGGAGAGTTGCTCCGTCGAGGCGGTGTTCGAGGTAAAGGATGCGCGCGAGCTGAACGCGCGGCTTGAAGAACAAGGCGTGGAGCCTTGCGACGACGCTCAACTGATCATTAAGCGCGCCTTCAGCATGAGCGGAACGAACCGGCAATTCGTGAACGGGAGCGCGACGACCCTCGCCGTGCTGAAAACGCTCGGCGACCGGCTCGTCGACCTGCATGGGCCGCACGACCACCAGTCTTTGCTGTCGACCGATCGGCAGCTCGCGCTGCTTGATTCTTTCGCCGGCGCAGAGGCGCTGCGGGCGAAATACGGCGAGCAATATCAGCGCGTGCGAGGGCTTAGTGCCGAGCGCGCGGAGCTGGCGACGAACGAGGCGGCACTCGAACGCGAACTCGATCTGCTGCGGCATCAAGTCGCCGAGATTGCCGCTGCAAAGTTGCAGGTGGAGGAAGAGGAGGAGCTGCTCGCGCGCTACACGATGGCGTCCAATAGCCGCCGTCTCCTTGAGCTCTCGAACGGCGCGCTCGGGCGTCTGAGCGAAGCGGATGACGCCGCACTCGGCCGGCTCGGTGAAGTCGGCAAGCTGCTGCGCGATCTCGATCGCATCGATCCCGGCGCGAGTCGGTTCAGCGATTCGCTCCAGCGCGGGCTCGCGGAGCTGGATGACCTCACCGCGGGGTTACAGCGCTATGCGGAAGAACTCGAGGTCGAGCCCGCGGAACTCGCGCAACTGGAAGCGCGGATCACCCTTTTCGAGACCTTGAAACGGAAATACGGCCCGACGCTCGCGGACGTGATCGCCTTCGGCGAACAATCCGCCGCGCGTCTACAAAAGATCGAGTCGCGCGGCGAAGAGCTCGCGCGTCTCGAAGGCGAGATTGCCGCCGCGCGCGATGCGATGACCGAAGCCGGAGCGAAACTCTCCGCGAAACGGCAAGCGGCGGCGCCAAAGCTCGGCGCGAGCGTGATCACTCACCTGCGCGATCTCGGCTTCAAGAAGTCGGAGTTTTCCGCGGCGCTCGCGCGGCAGCCCGAGCCCGGCCCGCATGGGCTCGAAACGGTCGAGTTCCTCTTCGCGCCCAATCCTGGCGAGCCCGCAAAGCCGCTCAAAGCAATCGCCTCGAGCGGCGAAATCTCACGCGTGATGCTCGCCGTGAAATCCTCCCTGGCGGCGCAGGACACCATCTCGCTCCTCGTCTTCGATGAGATCGACGCAAACGTCGGCGGCGAGATCGCGCACGCCGTCGGCGCAAAGATGAAAGCGCTCGCGAAAGAGCATCAGGCGCTCTGCATCACGCACCTCCCGCAAGTCGCCGCCGTGGCCGACGCGCAGTTCGTCGTAACGAAGGAATACGCGAGCAACCGCACCGTTTCGCTGCTGCAACGAGTCGAAGGGAAAACGCGCGTCGAAGAAATCGCGCGCATGCTCGGCGGGAAGAGCGACTCCGCGCTGGCGCACGCCCGGACGCTGCTTGGTGGTGCTTGAGCGTGTCCGCGCCTGACATCCCGGCATTGCGGCGGCGGACCGATTGGGAGCTCAACAGCCCGCAAACCTCCGCGCGCGAAGCCTTCGAAATCAAACTGCACAATCACAAGAAAGAGCCGGTCGAGATCCGCGTCCAGCTCGCGCCCGACGAGGAAAAGACCGTCAGCTACACGGTGAATTACACCTGTGAAAACGCCCTCTCAGTTTCGCGGCGCAGCTGCTTTGGAGTGCGGCGCGTCATCGCGAGCTGCAGAATCAGCTCCCGGATCATGCGCTCTTCTTCCGTCGTCGCCATGGCGCGAGATCGGAAGATTCCCCGCAGCGATCGCCTCCGTGTATTGGGTGAACTCCGTGAGGTTCTGGAAAAGGGTCCCGGCGATGTGGGAGAAGGACGCCACCCCGAGGCCGATGAGGTCCGCGCCCGTCCAGAGTTGGTCGCGATAGACGAACTTCGTTTTCTCCGGATCGCGCACTGCGGTGTAGCCGCTCGTGATCGTGTAACCCGCCTTCTCGAGTTCGCTGAACGCGAGATCCACCCACGCGCGCTTGTGCGCCCATGTCGCGACGGGGTGCGACGAGTTTCCCCTCCGCCTTCATCTCCTTGAAGATCCCCGTGTCGTAGGGGACCTCCATCTGGTAAATCGTGACGCTGTCCGGCGCGAGTTCGACCGTTTTGCGGATGTTCTCGCGCCAGTTCTCGTCCGTCTCTTCGACCATCCCGGCGATCAGATCGATGTTGATCTGGGGAAAGCCGACGGAGCGCGCGAAGGCGTATGCGCGGAAGATTTCGTTTGTGCGGTGGGCGCGTCCGTTGATCTCCAGAATGTGCGCGTCGAAATTCTCAACTCCGAGCGACAGTCTTGTCACGCCGATGTCGCGGAGCGCGCTGAGCTTCTGCTCCGTGAGCGTGCCGGGCTCGCACTCGAAGGTGACTTCCTCGGCTTCATCCCACGGCAGCAGCGCCTTCATCCGATCGGTGAGCGACGTGAGCTGCGCGACCGACAAGTAACTCGGTGTTCCGCCGCCGAAGTAGACAAAGCTCGGTTTGCGCCCGGCGATCAGCGGGGAGCGCGCGTAGATCTCGAACTCGCGAATGCCTGCATCGAGGTAGCCCTCCTGCTCACCGCGCCCGAAAACATGGCGCGTCTCGAAGCGCGCGCTGGCCGAGCTGCAAGCACGTCGCATCGCGGTGCCACGCTTCGATCCGGCGCTGCTCGCCCGCGGCCACGCCGTCCATTTCCGGGCTCACGCGACGGCGTCGAAGAGCTGAGAATCGACGTCATGACACGCCTGCGCGACCTCGCGGATTTCGCTGTGCTGTGGGAGCGGCGCACCGTGTTCGCTGGTGAATCCGGAGAAGAGTTTCATCTGCTCAGCGTGCCCGATCTTGTGCAGGCGAAGAAAACGCAACGCATGAAGGACTGGCCGGTCATCGAGTTACTCGTCGCGAGCATTGCACCCCGCGCTCGATGCCGAGGTCCGCGCCGAGCAGGAGAAAGATCGCGCTTACTGGGCGCCGCTGAAACGGGAGATGGAAGAATTTCGCCGACTCGAGCGGCAGTAGGGCAGTCCGAGCGCGCGCGGTGTGCTCTCCACCCGGGGCGGCAACGGCGCTCTCTTACAAAACGAGAGCATGACCGCGAGGCAGCATGCGGGGCGTTTACAGAGGATACTCCACCTTCCGCAGCCACCCCCGTGAACGACTCACGGGCCAGATCACCAGTTTTGCAGCCCTCGCCGGCAGGTGAATGCCAACCGCTCGTTCGGAAACGCGCAGGCTCCCTTCGGGGCTGTCGGGTGGCGCATCGTAGCGGTAGATTACCCTGCCGATGGCATCCTCGACGCCGAAATAGATGAACTGCAGATCGTCGCATCGTTCGATGTCTTCAATCTTCCAGCGCATCGTTACGTCACCGGCGCCGGCACTTTGTCGCTCCCACTCTTCAGGAGGAAGCGATGAGCAGGGCGGCGCTTCGCCAACCAAAGTTTCGGGATGCAACCTCCGGCTCGCGAAATCAATGCCTGCATACCGTTCGTAGTCGCGATGAGTGCGAACATCTCCCAAGCCGTAGCCCGTCAGATCTTCGTCGTTTTCCTCTTCCCTTAAGAGCTTCCCCAGCCGGCGCTTACTCGCCGTATCCAGCTCATGCCACGCCGGTCCAGCCTCCGCACCAGCACTCAAATGATCGTCCCAATGCTTTCGACGGCCTGCGCGGGTGTATTCATGCCAGACAAAGGTCCGGTGCGGATGAAAGAGGTCGTAGCCCAGGGTGAATGACCGGATGCTGAGGCTGATCTCGTCGCCCGCGAAATAGATCTGCGGATCGTAGGCATCTTCCTCGCAGTGGCTGCCGAGGGTAAAGAAGTAGTGTCCCGAGACGAAGCGAGCTTTGACGGGTTTCTGGAGCCCTTCCCATTCAGGAATGACTTCGGGGCGGAAGAGGATCGTGCCTGCTTCGGTGAACGCGCCGGCTTTCATGTAAAAGGGCGCATCGCTCTTTTTGTGGTCCGTCTGTGGATCGTAAATTCCGGCGTAGGAGGTCAGGATCGGTTTCGGGCTGCCGGTGGCTTCGAGCGCGTCGATCATCTTCCGGTCCCATTCGTCAGCGAAGCGGTGGTGGGAATCGAGCTGGAGCGTGAATTCCTCGCCGCCATACATCTTCTGGATTTTCGCCCGCGCCCAGCCGAGCCCGCGGCTTTGCTGCCAGGGAACCTCCTCGACGCGGAAACTTTTCAACGTTTTCAAGCTGCCGAGTCGCCGGTCCGACGGATCGCTTTGCGAGCAGATGCCGAAGACCAGGTCGTCTTTATACCGTGCCCGCGCGAGGCAGTTAACGATCGTCGGCAGCAGCTCGGGATCGCGATACGCGGCGATTTGCACGAAGATCATGGCATCGAGATCAGCGGCGCTTTCAGCACCCCTGCGCCAGGCAGAGCCGCTTCGCTTCGCGGCCGATCTCGCTGCCCCACCAACCCGGATCCCAGATGTGCGCGTCGCGGGTAAATAGCGATTTGAACACTCCTGGCCGGCGTCCCTGAGTGATCCAGAGCTCGCACGCATACCGGCGGGCATAGACGGGACCGCGATGATCGCCCCAGCCGGAGTAACGGAAATCGCGATACTCGGCAAAATCGTCCAGCTCCCGAATCCAAGCGCTGCGTGCCCACCAAAAATTCCCGCAAAAATGGAGGCCCGGAAGGCTATTGAGACAAACACCCGCCGCGTCGTGGGTTTCGAGGTGGACCAAACAATCTTTCCAGCCGGAAAGCACGTGCGCGTTCATCAGCCATCGCCACCACGTCACGGGATTGGCGCCCGGCCGGCTCACGCCTTTGGCGTGAAAATACATTACCGCGCCATCGAAGCCGTCGCGGCAGGCGGTCTCGATGCCCAACATCGATGGATACTCAAAATCGGTCAGGTCGCACGAGCGATACGAGAGTCAATCTGCAAGCCGAGGTCGTCGCCGATTTCAGTCACGAATTCAGCATCATCCGGTGAGCCAATGAAGGTAAGATTCAGAGCGTAAGGAAAGCCGGCACGCGCGAGCAGCCGAAGCTGCTCCAACACCACCTCCCGCCAGTGGCCGATCGCGGCGACATGATAGTATGCGAGCACAGCGCTCATCCGACAGGTGGGGGCGTGCGGTGCGCCTACGAGCCTCAGGCAATCACCAGATCTCCAAACCGGGCCTTTCACGCATGATTTGCTCGGCTGCTTCTCGAAGCTCCCGTGTCGGAGAAGGATGATCTCGGATTTTAATCGCCTTCAGCTTTGGGCACGCCGCAATCGCGTGAAGACCGTTCACCGTAATCGGAGAAGCGCTGAAGTCGGTGTCCGTAAGTTCACGCAGGACCGGAAAACCCTTGCCGGTGAAGCCGGTGGATTCAATGGCGATCCGGCGCAAGTTTGGGAATCGCGGTAGGATCCGTGAAAGTTCGTCAGTGACAGAATGCGCGCGGAACGAGAACAGGTCCTCCAATCGCGGCTGGGTGCCTACATGACGAAGGAAAATCATGACTTCCTCGCCTCCATCTTGGATACTTATCTCCTTCAAGCTACCTAAGACTTTGATGGCCCAAGCTGCGGCCTTTACATCTTGCATGTCCCGAGCAGTTCGCGGTAGCATATTAACGGATGACGGCCGTGCGCCGGAAAGAATCTTAATGAGACTTGGAACCTCTTGTGTCCGCTTCCCATTAACTTCCCAATAGCATGCCAGCCAGTGCGCGTCCGACGGAGCCTTCGCGAATTTTAACCGTTCCCGGAGCAAAATGCTTCGGCACTTGGCAATCTGCAGGACATACACCCCTGCCACGACTGCCATGACTGTAAGTGCCAGGCCCAGCCAGTAACCCAACCGCTTGAAACGAGGATTACTCACTCAGCTTGTAAATCTCAACAGTGACTGAGACACTAATCGATTTGCCTTGGTCATCAGTGACCGTTTCATCCCGCTTTTCGGGATCCTTATGAACTTGCTCGAGTGGCGGGGCTCCGGGGCCAAACTCCCCCCAGAATTCAGATGAGTGACGATGTCCTTCGTGCTCCACCCCCGCTTCCGGTGTAGGTAAAGGTGATTTTTTCCCCTCCACCGTCTGTAGGTTTTCGCTCCGTCTTGAGCTGCGCTGCGATTGCGCTGCCAACTGTATCAAAGCCCCTGCCCTCGCTGTCCTGACTAAAGCCGGTCCCAGTTGCCTTCCCCAGCTTCTTCGCTCCGTCGCACTCCACCGCCACGTGGACGGTTGCCGAAGAAAAGGATCTTTATCTTTGAACAAAACATTCTTGCTTTCGATCGGGGTGTCCCAATCACGCCGGCTGCGGACGGCGAATAGAATCCAGATGTAGTTATAACCGACGCTTGGAGCGGCGAGGTTTGGTGGAATCGTCGGTGGGGGACTTCCGCGGCCCATCAGGGATTCGCTCAGGGGTCCGTCCCAGATCACGCGTTGATCACAAACGACGGCCACCATTACATCCACCAGCTGCCCATCCACACTCCGACCCGACGTGCTGCCGGCGGTTGACAAGTGTTCCAAACCCGACGGAGCCGGTATCGACCCCACGTTTTCTTTTGGCTTTGTGCTCTGCACCTCGAAGTTCTTGTCCACACGCAGCCGCCAGGGACAACCTGACGACGAGTAGGGCGTGGAAGGCGGCGCGGAGTCCGGGCCACTGGGCGCATCCGATCCGTTCAATGGAGGTGGTGTGGGAGTGGGGGTTGGCGATGGGGGCTGCGTGGCACCGTTCGAGCTTCCTGGAAGATCGCTCTGGCCGGGACTCGTGGTCATGCGTGCACTGACGACGCGCGGCTGCATGCGTCAACGATGAAGCGCGATGAAGCAGCGGCTTTCCGATGAGACTTGATGATTGTTTTGAGCGAATCGTGGTTATCAACCTCGGCTCCAAGAGTGATCGCCGCCGCCGCCTGGCGGAGCATTTCGCGACCAATGGGATTGTCGATCCGGCGCGCCTCGTATGAGAGCGGGCGATCTGCGGGGACATGGCGCCGCCTCCTTCCTGGTGGAGCGCCGGGAACGGCGCGTGGGGCTGCTTGATGAGATGCTCGGGCGGTTTTCCGCCGCGCTGCCAACGGATTGGGGACAGGTGTATCTCGGGGCCAGTTTCTCCATCAGGAGCCTAATAGGGTGAACTCGTGGGTGGTTCGTCCCCACAACGTAAATCGCACCCATTGCTTCGCCCTTTCGAAGGAGACAATTCCGAAGTTCCTCCAGCACGTGCTCCATGCGCCCGATTATTACGACCTGCGGCCGACTGGAGAGGGGACGATGACGATGCAGCGCAACAGCTTCCACATCGATCACCAGCTCGGGCGAGCGCACGGAGCGTAAAGATTGGATTACGTATGCTCCGCGGTGGTGGCTGGCGGGGCAGGAGGAGGGACCCTCGAATATCTCGGGAAGAACAAATCCGCGTTTGTGGTGGCACTGGCGCATGCGGGGCCGCGCGCTGCCTTTCGTTTGTCTCACGCCGGGCGCAACTCTCGAGCGCCGGAGATTCGCGCTGCGCTTCATTCATCCAGGGAACAATCTGATCGGCGACTCCCTGACCGACATCGGCCTCGAGCGTGAACTTTCCGACCCGGAGCTTTCCGCCTGGCTCGAGATGATCGCCGGCGAGGCGATCGAGCTGTGGAAGCTTCCCGGTCTGGAGTTGCCTCCGGAGCAATCCAATCTGCCGGAACGAATTCGCAGGTTGTGGGCGGCTGGAATACTCGAACTCGACGAAACGCTGATGCCCCTCGTCGCCGACTACCCATTCAACGGATTTTGCGGCGGCTGGCAATGACGCCCGTGGTGATGACGCTCAAGCATCGCAAGCCTGCGCCGCGCGAGCACCGCTTGGAGTGACTCCTCAAGGCGAGCCGGCCTCGTTGATCCGCGGCGAATGCGGGCGCAGCACTTCGACGATGTGCGCGAGGGTGGTGCCGTCTTCCCCGAGCAAGAGATTGCAGCGGCCGTAAAGTTCGCGCGCGGCGGCATCGCCGAAGACCTCCTTCATCGCATCGCTCGGCGCCACGCGGATGAATGCGCGCGGCTCGCTGCGATAGGCGAGCCCGTGGGCGTTGAGCAGCCCGCCGAGCGGCTGCCGCGCGGCGAGCACGTCATCGCGCAGTTCCGGCGCGAAGGCCGCGAGATTGATTTCGATCGCGCCGTATTCGACGGCGAGGCCGGAGCCCGCGACGCGGAGAAGCACTTCGCGGCGGTAGGCATTGGCGTCCTGCTCCCAATGCAGAACCTCGAGCACGAGCGAGCCGCCGTGGAATTCCTCGAGCCGCGAAGTCATGTCGCCGTGATGCACGAGCAAGGCGTGGCACGGCTCGGGCACGTCGGCGGATTCGACGACGTCGAACTCGGGCAAGTCGCGGCCATCCTGCGCGAAGAAGCGCGTGAGCGGGTAGAGCAGCGGTTCGCGCATCACGTGTAACGCGCGCCTTTGTGACGCGGGAGAAAGAAGGCGTGGAGGAACGTATCCACGCGGAGCAGCGCAGGCCGCTCCAGGACGAGCCAATCGCCTTGCTCGCGGAGCATTCCTTTCAACCGGAGATCGGCGAACTGCTGCGAGAAGCGGTCCTCGATATTCACCTGGAATTTTTCCGCGAAATAGCTGCGGCTCACGCGCCCGAGTTTGAGCTGGAGGATCAGCTCACGGATCATCCGCTCCTCCTCGTTCGTCGTCATCGCGCGCGAGATCGGCAGCTCACCGCGTTCGATCGCTTCCGTGTATTGCGTGAACTCGGTGAGGTTTTGGAAATGCGTGCCAGCGACGTGTGAGAAGGATGCCACGCCCAGGCCGATGAGGTCCGCGCCCGTCCAGAGCTGATCGCGATAGACGAACTTCGTTTTCTCCGGATCGCGCACCGCGGTGTAGCCGCTCGTGATCGTGTAACCAGCCTTCTCGAGCTCGCTGAACGCGAGGTCCACCCACGCGCGTTTGTGCGCCCAAGTGGCGACGGGCGCGACGAGCTTCCCCTCCGCTTTCATCTCCTTGAAGATGCCCGTGTTGTAGGGGACCTCCATCTGGTAAATCGTCACGCTGTCCGGCGCGAGCTCGATGGTTTTGCGGACGTTCTCGCGCCAGTTCTCGTCGGTCTCTTCGACCATCCCGGCGATCAGGTCGATGTTGATCTGCGGGAAGCCGACCGACCGCGCGAAATCGTAAGCCCGGAAGATTTCATTGGTCCGATGCGCCCGCCCGTTGATCTCGAGAATGTGCGCGTCGAAGTTTTCAACGCCGAGCGAGAGCCGTGTCACCCCGATGTCCCGCAACGCGCTGAGCTTCTGCTCCGTGAGCGTTCCAGGCTCGCACTCGAAGGTGACTTCCTCGGCTTCATCCCACGGCAGCAGCGCCTTCATCCGATCGGTCAGCGACGTGAGCTGAGCGACCGACAAGTAGCTCGGCGTGCCGCCGCCGAAGTAGACGAAGCTTGGCTTGCGCGCAGCGATCAGCGGGGAGCGCGCATAGATTTCGAACTCCCGGATGCCTGCATCGAGATAGCCCGCGATCTCCTGCGCGTTCTTGTCCGTGTAAACGCGGAAGTAGCAGAAGTGGCAGCGCTTCCGGCAAAAAGGGACGTGGAAATAGACGCCGAGCGGGACACCGGGTTTCGACGGCTGCGCGAGCAATTCTCCGACGTGCTCGGCGGTCGCCGCGTCCCAAAACGAAAAGGGCGGATACGTCGCGACGAAGTAATTGCCGGCCGTCGTTTCGTCGTCGGCGTGTGAAAGAACTTCGAGGATTTCGGTGCTCATGCGAAAGGGCGAATGGAGCGCTCGTGCAAAGGCGGGTTCGCCGCAACAAAATAGTATGTATGCGTATTAAATCACATGAGGCGTGAAGCACCATGCGCAAGCGTCACCCAAAGCTTCCGCGCGAAGGCCCAGCAAGCTTGCGGCGGCCACCAGGCACTTGCACGCGTCGGCGCGTGGCACCCGTCGCGGGCAATCGGTGGCTTCGGTGAGCGCTACTTGGCCGCGGTGAAGCAGTAAAGATTGCCGTCTTCCGCACCGATGACGATGCGGCCATCGGCCACTGCTGGTGACGCGGTGATGGGCGCGCCGATCTGATAAGCCCAGCGTTCTTTGCCATCGGCCAGCGCGACGCAATAGAGCCGTCCGTCAGCAGAGCCAACAATCACGGCGTCGCCGCAAACCACCGGCGAGCTGTCCACGTCCCCACGCGTCTGGAAGATCCACACTTTCTCGCCTTTCGCGCGGTCGATGCAGTGCAGCCGCTTGTCCCGCCCGCCGATGATCACGCGATCCGCGGTGATCGCGGGCGAGGAGAAATAAGGGAAGTTTCGGTCGCGATATTTCCAGAGGATCGAGCCGGCTTTGGGATCGAAGGCGAGCACCAGATTGCCGTAATTGCCAACGTAACCGAGCCCGTCCGCACTGCCGGCGGAGCCCGCGATGTAGGCCTCACTTTCGATCTGCCGCAGCTCCTTGCCCGTGGCGATGTCAAGCACGTGGATGAACGAGTCGCAGCCTCCAAACATCAGCAGGCCGTCCGTCGAGATCACCGGAGCGCCGTTGATGTAATTGCCAGTCTCGTGCTTCCACACTTCCTTGCCGGTCGCCGCATCGACGCAGTGGAGGTTTGCGTCGTAACTACCGACGAGCACGCGCGCGCCGGCGGCGTTCTTCACGAAATTGGCGCCGCCCATGATCTTGTCGCCAGTCTCGTATTTCCACTTTAAAGCGCCCTTCTCCGCATCGAGCGCGTAGAGGAAGGCGTCGCTCGATCCCAGATAAACGGTGCCATCAAGGATCAGGGGCGTGGCCTCGATCGCTCCTTCGGTCTTGAAAGACCACACTTCTTTCCCGGTCGCGAGCTCGACCGCGTGGATGATCCCCGCGTCATCGCCGAAGACCACGCGCCCGCTCGCAATCGCCGCCGCCGCCTTCACCGGCTTGCCCGCTTTGAAAGTCCACGCGAGCTCGACCTTCCCCGGCGCCGGTTCGTTCGCGATGCCGCGCATTTCCGGCCCACCGCGGTGCATCGGCCAGTCCGCTGCGAAACCGGCGGTCGCAAAGACCAAGCCGGTGATTGCGGCGAGGCTTGGGTGGAGCAGGCTGCCAGCCTGCTGGTCGCGGCAGCCTGCCGCGGCCTCATCTCGCGCCAGCAAGCCGCATTCCGCACTGCTGCCCCGCGATAACCCCGCGTCTGGAGACGCGTCGCCGATCGCGCAAGAAAGCATTCGGCAAGCTGCCGAATGCAGCAGGCTGGCAGCCTGCTCCACCCATGCTTTCCCTGCTGCGCTCATTGCTGCCGTGATCATGAGAGCACTTCTTCGTAAAGCCGCTCGAAATCCTCGGCGGCGATGGGGCGCGGATTGAACCCCGCGGTCCATTGTTTGGCGGCTTCCGCCGCAAGCGCAGGCAGGTCTTTCCGCGACACGCCGAACGCCGAAAGCGGCTGGCGCAGCCCGGCGAGAACGAGCAACTCTTCGACACGTGCGACCAGCCCATCCACCGAGCCGAGGCCCGCGCTGATCGCTAGCTCGAGGTAAAGAGCGGAGGCATCCTGCTGCTGCGCATTGTAGCGGATCACACCCGGCAGCATCAGGCCGACCGCCTGCCCGTGCGGCACGTCGTGATGCGCGGTGAGCGGGTTCGCCGCGGAATGCGCCGCGCCGAGCATCGAGTTTTCGATCGCCGTGCCCGCAAATGCCGCGCCGAGCTGCATGCGACCGCGCGCATCAACATCCCTGGGCGAGGCAAGCACGCGTGGCAGGCTCGCGATGCACAGCCGGAAGGCCGCGCTCGCGAAGAGCAGCGAGATCGGCGTGCGCTTCGTCGTCACGGTGGTCTCAAGCGCATGCGCCAGCGCATCGACGCCAGTGCACGCCGCCACGCGCGCCGGCTGCGAGAGCGTGAGCAACGGATCGAGGATTGCCACGCGCGCCGCAGCCTTCGGATCGAGGCACGCCATCTTTTGATGCGTCGCCGCGTCCGCGATCAGTGCAGCGGACTGGCACTCGCTGCCCGTGCCGGCGGTTGTCGGGACCGCGATTAGCGGCAGCATCGGCTTCGTCGCTTTGCCAATGCCCCAGTAGTCCTTCATCTCGCCACCATTCGTGAGCAGAAAATTGCACCCTTTCGCCGTATCCATCGAGCTGCCGCCGCCGAGTCCGATGAGAATATCAATTTGACCGCCGCGCGCAACTTCGAGGCACCGCGCGACGTCCTCGGTGGTCGGGTTTTCACCGACGGCATCGTAGACTTCCACCTGCAAACCCGCCGCCGCGATGAACCCGACCGCGCGTCCTGCATGTCCCGCGGCGACGATGCCCGAGTCGGTGACGAGCAGCGCACGGCGTCCGCCGAGATCACGCGCCAGCTCGCCGACCCGCTCGAGGGTATCCTCACCGAACACCAGGCGCGTGCGCGGCTGGTAATCGAACGGGACGAGCGGAATAGCGAGGTCGGCAGGCTGCATGGAGGCGGTCAGACTCGTGTGCGGCAAATTCCGTTCAAGCAGCGACGCTCCAGCAAGACTCCGCGCAACTTACGCATGGCCGTTCACGTTGTGTCGCCAGGTTCGGCGAGCCCTCGCACCATGATGAAATCGTCCATGACGAAGCCCTGACCGATGTCGAAGACGACTTCACTGGCGATTCGGAACCCAGCTCGCTGGTAAAGGCGCTGGGCACGATGGTTCTGCTTGTTCACGCTCAGCGACATCTCCCGCGCGCCGCGCTCCTCCGCTCCGCCCATCGCGTGCTCGAGCATCGTCCGGCCACACCCCTGATGCTGCCGCGCCGGGAGAACATAAAGCTTGTTCAACTTCGCCCGCCGGCTCTCCGCCTCGAAGCGCCACGAATAGTAACCGACCGGCTCGTCTGCGATCTCCGCAATCTGCCAAACAACCCCTTCCGCGAACTCGGCAGCGATTTTGTCCGCGCCATACATCCACCGCAGCATGTAATTGATCTGCTCCGGGCTGAGCATTTCCGAGTAGCTTGCGCGCCACGTTTCGTCCGCGAGCTGCTGGAGGAGTGGAATGTCGCCCCCGTCCGCGGAGCGGAAGATCAGCGCCCTTCTGTCCGTTCCCACCTCTGCGCCTCCGCGCCTCTGCGGTTCGACGAGCACGCTCATCGGGTTACCAGCCCCGCTCGATCGACCGGCGCTTCCACAAAAACTCGAACATGTTTCCTTCGTGTGGTTGGTCCCACGAGATCTTCATCGTCGAGACAGGCCCGATATTCAGGCGGTCGATCTCGGGAAACGCCTGCAGCTCCTCGATAAATGCCTCGTCCTTCGTGATCGCCGTGACCGCCAGTGAGTAGCCGATCTTCGAGAGCATCTCGCCCTGCGGCACCGTGACGACGCTCGCATACGGGCAGAGAAACTCCTTGTTCGCGAGCGGATGCGCGAATGTCTCGCACTGCACGACGGTCGGCCGCAGATACGTGCCGCCTTCGAACTCCACCTTTCGTGGGCCGCCGCGATACCTCGCCGTGACCTCGACCGCACCCGGTGCCTTCAACCCTTCCTCGATTTGCGCATCGATGCTCGCCGCCATCTTCACATTGGCAAATCCGCTCAGCGCCGCGTTCGGATCGTCGTTGCGCGTCGGAGCGATGGGACCGAGCCGTTCCGCCAGGGCATCGGCGATCTCCGCCGCGTATTTGGGGACCACGACCGCACTCGCGTTGATGCAGGAACGTCCGCCGTTGTCCGCGATGCTCGCCACGATCACGTCGAGGTAATCGCGCCAGTTCTCGATGCAGTCCTCTCCGATGAGGATCTTGCTCCAGCCGGGCCCGTGCACCTGCACCGCCGGATTGCTCGCATATTGATCCGTGGTCGCCTTGTCGCCGAAGACCAGCGCCCGTCCGCAAGTCCGCAGAATCTCGCCCGAGCCTTCGTGATCGGTCGGATAAAACCCAAACGCCTCCGACGGCGCGCCCGCCGCGAGGAACGCCTGGATCAATCGCCATGGCGTCCACGGCTCCTCCTTGCCGGGCTTGATTACGACCGGCGTTTTTAAGGCGATCGACGGCAGCCACAGCGAATTCACCGCGGGCGAATTGCTAGGCATGACGAGGCCGAGCGCGCTCGTGGTGGGGAAAAACGAGAGCTTCGTCCCGAACTGCTCGCCCATCCCGCGATCCAGGATTGAGAGATCAAGCCCGCGCGCCAAGCCGTTCAGGATCTCGGCCATATGCGTCAGCGCGTAGTGGATCTTCGCCATATTGCGCCGAACCATGACGTGCGGCAGCCCGCTCGTGCCGCTCAGCGTCGCCACGTATTCGTCGGCGGATTGCGTATGCCCCTTGTCCCCGAAGGGCAACGTGCCGTTGAGGAAGTGCTCCCCCGCCTGTGCGGAGATCTCGATCAACTCCGCAACAGAATGCTCTCGCAAAGCTGCCTGCGCCTCGCCGACTCTGCGCAAATCTTTGCGGAGAATGCCGGCATTCACCATCGAAACGGTCGCGCGCACCTCGCCGGAGCGATGATCCTTCACCTCGATCTGATCGAGGCTTTCGTAGGCGCGGCCGAGCCGGAGGGCAGGAAGGTGCGGGAGCTGCATGCGGACGGATTTTATACGTCTACGTATCAATTTGTGCAAACGGGGACGTTTGCTCCAGCGCGCCGCTGTGAGTTCGCAGAAAAGTTGACCCGATCCCGGAATAACCCGGAGAAGGTCGGAACAAGCCGTAACTGGTGCGAGACGGAGCCGGAGCAAAGCGCATTTACAGAGAGAAAGCCCCCCGTCCATGAGAGACACTCTCTGTCGTAAGAACGCCCGTCGCCTCGCGGAGCCATTTGAAAAGCTCTCGAGCCACTCCAGAATTTTCGGGAAAAGGTCATCGAAGTCGGTTGCACATTTTTCCGTCGGATTCGTTGATCCTGCGCCGCCGCCTCGAACCCCTTCGGAACGCCGCCGCTCACGCGAGGGGCGGGTTGCGCGGTTGCGCCGACGCTCCAGCGCGGAGCGCCAGATACCGGCGCACGGTGCGGACATCGAGGCCGGTGCGGCGCGCGACTTCCTGGTAGTTGCCGCACTCCTCGTAAAGCAGCGCGCAGTATCCGCCGAGGAGCGCATCCGCGTCGAGCGAGCCTGCTTCGACGGCTCGGAGCCAGGCGGACCCGCGATCCTTAGCGACGACGCGCTCGTCTCCCTCGTAACGGTGCTTAAGAAGAATCCGCCGCACCGCCTGCTCGAGTTCCCTGACATTTCCCGGCCACGCGTAATCGCGTCCGACAGATTCGGAGAGGGACGCGGCGATCGTCTCCACCAGCTCGGGTGACGGCGCGCCGGTCAGGCGAGTCAGCAAGTGAGCGAGCAGATCGGGCAGGTCACGCCGATCTTCGCGCAAGCGCTGCCGCAGTGGCGGGACGGTGATCGTGTCGGAGCAGAGCCGATAGTAGAAGTCATCCCGAAAGAGGCCGCGACTGCGCAGCTCGGCGAGCGGGCGGTTCGTGGCGGCGATGACTCTTCCGCGGAAGCGCAATCGCTCGCGGCTGCCGACCGGGGAGAAAACGCGCTCCTGCAGGACTTGCAGCAGCTTGATTTGCGCGGGCACGCTGGCGTCGCCGATCTCGTCGAGGAAGATCGCGCCGTGCGGGCTGCAGCGGGCGAAGACACCTTCGTGCGCCTCGATCGCGCCGGTGAACGCGCCTTTGCGGTGGCCGAACAGCTCCGACTCAATGAGCGTCTCGGGAAACTGCGACAGGTTCAGCGCGACGAAGCCGCGCATGAAGCTCTCCGCGAACGTTCCTTTTCGTTCCTCGAATGGGATAAAGGCGGAACGACCGACGGCCGCGGCCGCGGTGCCTTTCCCGGTGCCGGTTTCGCCGAGGAGCATCGTCGAGAAATCCTCCATGCGGTCCCAGAGGTGGCGCTCATACCAGCGGATGTCGTGGGTGAAAACGTTCTGCCAGAGTTGCCGGCGCAGCTCCTTCATGCACGCGCTGCGGCCGACCAGGCCGTGCTGGATGAAATGCGCGGCCCGGCGGATTTGGAAGAAGATCGCGAGTGAGCGCAGCGCCTCGTCGCGGGGAAATCCGCGGCGATGCAACTCGGCGAGCACGTCGCGCGCGAACGGCACCGGAGCGGGTGTGTCGCCGAGGCGAATCTGCTCGGCGACGAGCGCGTCGAGCGCCGCGTAGAAGCGCTGATAGACGTCGAAAAGAAAAACGAGCCGCATCGTTTCGCGTTCCTCGCCGGTCCACCCATCGAAACGCGCGCGCGGCGTATTCTCGAGAGGCTGCAGCCGCGCGACGATCGTCTCTCTCGCGCGCGCTAGGGATCGCGCGTCGCTCAGCGAGCCGCCGATTCGGCGGAACAGCTCATCGAATCCGTCGGTGAACGGATTGCTGAAGGCAGCGCGTGCGACAAGCGCGTAGAAGTCGAGGTCAGCCGCTTTGGTGGACCGAGGCATACAGAAAATGATGCTAGGGATGGCACTTTCTGTCGATAGCTACTGCTTCAGCGCCAAGCTATCCAGCAGGAGTCTGGCACGCATGTCATTGGTATTCAGAGAGTTGAAACTCGGCACCGGGAAGTGGCACGCGTGGTGTTAAGGGCCGGATCGTGCCCACACCGGGCCATCACAAACAAAACACATGAAACTCCATCACCTCACTCGTCCATTTGCGACGCTCGCCCTCGCGGCGTGCACCGCGCTCTTCACTCCCCACGCTCACGGGGCTGGTCTGCTTATCGCGGACGGCGGCCTCGGCGGCGTGCTCCAGATTCAGGAGCACGACGTAAAGGTTGCGATCAACAACGGCATCGCCGTCACCACGGTCACGCAGGTTTTCCACAATACTGAGCAGCGCGAAGTCGAGGCGCTCTACACCTTCCCGGTGCCGAAGGGCGCGTCGGTCTCGAACTTCAGCATGTGGATCGGCGGCAAGGAGATGGTCGGCGAAGTCGTTGAGAAACAGCGCGCGAGAGAGATCTACGACAGCTACAAACAGCAACGCCGCGATCCCGGGCTGCTCGAGCAAACCGACTATCGGACCTTCGAGATGCGCGTGTATCCGATCGCCGCGGGCGCGGATCAAAAGGTGCAGGTCACTTACGCGCAAGAGCTGGAGTTCGATCACGACTGGGCGACGTATGTTTATCCGCTCGCGACGAATACGAAGGGCCGCCCGGATAGCCGCGTGGGCGGGCGATTCGCGATCACCGTCGATACCAAATCCGCGGTCCCGATCGTCGCGGTCGAGAGCCCGAGCCATCGCGGCGACTTCGTGGTCGCGAAACATTCCGACAACTATGTGCAGGCGAGTTTCGAGGCGAAGGAAGGGAGCCTCGCGCAGGATGTCGTCATCGCGCAGCAGCTCTCGCGACCGAAGACCGGCATCGACTTCCTGACCTCCGCTCGCGCCGGAGAAGATGGCTTCTTCTGCCTCACGCTCACCGCGGGTGAAGAGCTGAAACAGCAGGAAGGCGGAATGGACTACGTCTTCGTCCTCGACGCTTCCGGGAGCATGCGCAGCGACGGCAAAATGCTCCTATCCAAGGACTGCCTCGGCGTCTTTATCCGTGAGTTGAGCGCGCAGGATCGCTTTGAAGTAATCACCTTCAACATCGCGCCGACACCCGCTTTCAAAGAGAAGCGCTCGGCCGACGATGCCGCGAAAGAAGCCGCGCTCAGCTTCCTCGCTTCTGCACAGACTGGCGGCGGCACCGTTCTGCAACCCGC
>Ga0136611_10000596_pt1 | contig 24174 bp, 19 predicted proteins | sample AntDrymUQ2232306_2_FD_106645 | JGI IMG/M metagenome (GOLD analysis project Ga0136611, IMG submission 106645) | Polar desert sand microbial communities from Dry Valleys, Antarctica - metaG UQ223 (23.06) | ecosystem: Environmental > Terrestrial > Soil > Desert | place: Antarctica: Dry Valley...
CTTGGAACATCATCGGCAGCAATCAAACAAGGATAACAATCCGTTCATCCTTGAAGATGATTAGCTTTGGACTTTCAGTCCTTTTTCAAACCTCTGCACTTCCAGTGCAGAGTCGTTTAGTTTGGTATTGCTGTTATTGATTCACCGAACCAAGTAAAAATAGATAAAGGATTAGCGCACATTGATATTGATGGCGACAAGACGGATGAGTATTTTCGTGAATGCTACGGCAGCGAAAGTTTGCATTTGTTTGTTTTGAAAGGCAAACCGTTTATTGGGAAACGTATTTGGTATAGTTATTACTATTTTCAGTACGAAACTCCGCCATCTTGTAAAGATAAAGAATTTGAGGGAATTAAATACTAAACTTTTATGACTAAAAAACTATTTGCTTTGGTTGTGTTACTAACTTGTTCTGTTGCTTTCACTTTTGCTCAGAAGAAAGAAAAACCGAACGCGGTAATTGTTAAAATGCTGAAAGAAGTTTCTGCTAAACGCATCGAGACCGACATTCGCAAACTCGTTTCGTTCGGCACACGCAACACTTTGTCCGAGCAAGATAATCCGACGCGCGGAATCGGCGCGGCGCGTGATTGGATTTTTGGCGAATTCCAAAAAATTTCAAACGATTGCGGAAATTGTTTGAGCGTCGAAAAGCAAACTTTTCTCCAGCCGAAAGCTAATCGAATTCCCGAACCGACAAATTTAACTAATGTCGTGGCGACTTTGAAAGGCGCGGGCGATCCGACAAGAGTTTACGTTGTCAGCGGTCATTACGATTCGATGTGTACTTCGCCGATTGACGCGAAATGCGACGCGCCGGGCGCGAATGATGACGCTTCGGGAACTGCCGCCGTGATTGAAATGGCTCGCGTAATGAGCAAAAGAAAATTCGACGCGACGATAATTTTTATGACCGTCGCGGGTGAAGAACAAGGTCTTCTCGGCGCGGCGTATTTTGCGGAACAGGCGCGGGCAAAACAAATGAATATCGAAGCGATGTTCACCAACGACATTATCGGCGGCGTGACGACTTTCAAAAATTCGCCCGACCGAAATTCCGTTCGCGTTTTCAGCGAAGGCGTTCCGTCAAATGAAACCGAGCAGGAAGGAACGACGCGCCGGAGCGTTGGCGGCGAAAACGATTCGGCTTCGCGGCAACTCGCTCGCTTTATCAAGGAAACGGCTGATTTATATTCACCGAAATTCCGCGTAATGATGATTTACCGACGCGACCGATACGGACGCGGCGGCGATCATATTCCGTTTGTCGAACGCGGTTTTTCCGCCGTGCGCTTCACCGAACCGAACGAAGATTACGATCACCAGCACCAGAATCTGCGAACCGAAAACGGGAAGTTTTATGGCGACACGATTGAGTTTGTAGATTTCGACTATGTAGCAAAGGTCACGCGAATTAATGTCGCCAGTTTAGCGCGGCTGGCAAATGCTCCGGCGCGTCCGAAAAACGTCGGCATCGTGACGGGGCGTTTGGGCAATGACACGGAACTGAGGTGGGACGCTGGACGGGAAACGGATTTGGCGGGCTACGAAATCGTCTGGCGCGACACGACCGGCGTGGTTTGGACAAACGCGCAATCGGTCGGCAACGTCACGAATTTTGTCATGAAAGGAATGTCGAAGGACAATTACTTTTTCGGCGTTCGCGCCGTTGATAAAGACGGCAATAAAAGTCCCGTGAGTTTTCCGCGACCCGTAAGATAAAATGTGGTTTTAAATTGCAATCGTTGCCGTGCTTCTGCTTGCCGCGCAAGTTTTGTTTGCGCATTTTGAACCGGAAACTCCGCGCTGGCGAACACTGCTCAAACACGCGCTCACTACTGCAATTCTCGTTTCGGTTTCTTATTTTTTGGCACATTAGCCTCAGGCAAACCAAAAATTATTAAACAAAGCAAAAATGAGGTTAGATTTGTCTGTATATTTGCGTCAAAATTTCACGATAAACTTTCTCAGTTTCGACGATCATTCGCTCTAAACCAAATTTTTCTTTCGCCGTTGCCTGAGCGTTCCTGCCAAATGTTTTTTTCATATATTCGTCGCTTAATACCACGCCGATTGCTTCGGCGAGTTGGAGCGGGTCTTTCATCGGAACGATTTTTCCCGAAACATCCGTTTGCAAAAGTTCGTTCGCGCCTTCCGTTCCGGTTGCCACAATCGCGCAGCCGATTGCCATCGCTTCCAAAATCGCCAAGCCGAAACTCTCGGTGTGCGAAGCCGAAACGAAAACATCCAGCGATGCTAATAAAGCCGCCGTATCTTCCGTCCAGTCGAGCCACAAAAATCGCTCTTCCATTCTGAAAATTTTCACCAGTCGTTTGAGTTCGCGCCGAAAATCCTGCTTGAAAGAATTGTCTTTGCCGACGATTACAAAATGAGCGTCGGGAAATTTTTGAGCGACAATCTGCGCCGCCAAAATAAAATCTCGCTGACCTTTTAAGATTTTTAATTCGCCGACGGTGCCGATTAAAAATGCGTCGAACGGAATGTTATGCTCGAACCGAAATGCTTCCCGCAGTTTTTCACAATCTGCTTTTGCCAGTGCATCAACGTCAATGCCGTTTGATATTAAAGCGACTTTTTCCTTTGAAAAAATGTTTTGTAAGTTAGCTTCAACCGGCTTTGAGACGGCAATTGCTTTTGATAGATTAGTCAGCGCAAAGCGGTTAAAAGGCTTTAGCGGAAAAAGGACGTGGCGCGTCAGAACAAATTTCGCCGTTTTCGCCATCCGGCACGCGAGACTCGCCGGAATGTAATCGCGCGCCGCGTGCGCGCAGACAATTTCGATGTTTTTCTCGCAGATGAATTCGGCGATTTTTTGCGCGCTCAAAACCCCGAATGAATTCTTCAAAGAAACGTGCAGGATATTTTCCGGCGGCAGAAAATCCAGCCGCGCCTGCCATTCGTTCGTCGGTCGTAGCGCGGCGAAAACTTCGTGTCCGCGCGTTTCTAAACCTCGGCACAAATCAACGAAATGTTTCTCGCCGCCCCCAAAAGTCCTTGCCGAACTGATTTGTAAAATTCGCACAAATGAATGGTAAATGAAAATCCGTTAAATGGTAAATCGCAAATAAAAAAGGCGCGCTTCCCGAAGGAAACACGCCGTAGAGGTTTTTCCCGTTTGAGGAAAAACTAAAATTGGAATCGTGCCGCAAATTGAATTTGCCGTTCACGATATAAAGTGCTGTCCGCGCCGGTAACCTGTCCAAAAGCCGGATTGAAAGTCAATGTATTTCCGCTTCTTGTGTAAAGCGTAGTGTTGACATTGAAAACATTCGTCCGATTGAGAACATTAAAGCCTTCGGCAAGAAATTCGAGATTGTATCTTTCGGTAAATCTGAATCGTTTGGAGAGTCGAACGTCCAGATTTTGCACGTTCGGCAGACGGAAAGCATTGCGCTGGAGAATCGGAAGACGATTGTCGCCGAAAGTTCCGTTTAAAGTTCCGCCGGTAACATTACCGTCATACGGACGACCCGAATAGAAAACATAGATCGGAGCGATTGACCAGCCGTTTAGCAAGTAATTATAAATTGAGTTGGTATCGCCTTTGAAAGGCGTCGGCGCATAAACCGCGCTGACGACGAATTTGTGGCGCACGTCAAAATTACTCGTTCCGGCATCAAAACTACGGTCGGAAACATCGAGCGGCGAATTGGTAGCCGGAAATGCTGCCGAAGTTTGTCCGGTGTCGGTGGATCTTGCCAAAGTATAACTGGCTTGGAATTGCAAACCGGCGGTGAAACGACGATTCGCTTGCAAAACCAAAGCGTTATAATTGGATTTGACCGAACTTTCAATTTCAGTAACCGCTTGGGAGCCAAAACTCGTGCGCGCTAAGAGCGGCACACTAAATGTTTGTCCGCCATTCGGACCGCCGACAATCGTAAAAGGTGCTTCCGCACCTGTTCTGACCAGATTTTGGTCAACGAATGTTGGCAGACTGCGCCCTAAACTTCCGATATACGAAGCTGATACAACCGTGTTTTTGGCAATTTGATGTTCAAAAATCAGATCATATTGGTTGATGAGCGGAGCTTGGAAATTCCGATTAAAATACTGAATCGAACCGGCAGCCGTAAATGGCGTATTTGCCGGTAAAACATTCGGGAAAATCGGTCCGCATGGTGTAGTCGCCGTGCTGACAAGCGGGAAACAGTTTGTTGTGGTAGTTGCCGAAGCGCTAATCTGGGCTTGCCCGCCGGGAGCGCCGGTATTAATCAGCGCGTTGTAAATCGTTGCGTTAATAATCCGCCCGTAATAAATTCCGTAACCGCCGCGCAGGGAAGTTTTTCCGTTACCGAAAACGTCATAAGCAAAACCGATACGCGGACCGAGATTGTTTTTATCGTTCGGTAATTGTGATGTCGCTTCCGCAACCGTCAAACCTGAATTCGGTATCACCCTGCCGCTGATAGCCGTGTTTGTATTGGCAAAAACCGTTTCAGGCATTTTTTGGTATTCATAGCGCAAACCGATATTAAAGGTTAAACGCGGCGTAACGCGAAAATCATCCTGAGCGAAGAAATTATAATCGTATGTAGCAAATTTCAATCCGGGTGAACCCAATCCCTGTTGAAAATTGCTGGTATAACAACGTCCGGCGAAACGATTTGGCGGTGTCGGAGAAGACGGTTGTGTAGCACACAACGTGTTCGCCGAAAGCGGCGTACGAAAATTAGTGTAATCAATGATGAAATCATTAATATTGTTATAGGAATAAGCACCGGCTTCAAAACGAAGGTTTTGGATGTCGTCGGTGACACGATTAATATCGCCGCCGAATTTGAAAGTGTGTCTGCCTCTCGAATAAGTTACGGTATCGGCAAACTGAATACGACGTTCATCGGGGAAAGAAGGACGTTCCAAAAAGGTCGGCGTTCCGAAAGCTAAACCATTGGTAATAAAAACATTTGGCGCGCGCTGACCGCCGGCAAGCGTTTGCGAAGTGAGTGGCTCGCCCGGAGCAGGCGCTTGACTTATTTGAAATTCAAAATCGCGTCCGTATTGAAAACGCGCTTCGTTCAGCATATTAGACGAAACAGTTGACTGCAGACGTAAATTTAACGAATCAACTCTAACAAAATCGTCGCCGAAACTCTGTCGTCCGAGCGTATTGGTCGCCTGAGTCTGAATTCCCGACGGAGATTCCCAGCGCAGACGATTGTAAGTCGCGCTAAATAAATTGTTGCCGTTGATTTGCCAATCAATTTTCGGCAAATATATCGTTTGGTCGCCTCGGCGCGGTGTTTCGCCGGTCAGAGAATTCAAGAATCCGATTGTGTTGTCAATCTGCGCGCTGGTCAAGCCACGCGCTGTTAACAGTGTGCGATTCGGAGTATTTAAGAAATTTGGACTTGTGAATCTTGCCAATCCCGGAAAATTACGCTTTTGCTGGTCGTAGCTGAAAAAGAAAAATAGACGATCTTTAAGAATCGGACCGCCGACCGCGCCGCCGAATTGCTGGCGAACGTCTATCGGTTTGATGCCGACGATTGTTGATACGCCATTGACCAGAATAGTCCGGGTGGCAAGCGGATTACGCGCGCCGTTACGGTTATTGCGGTTGTAATAAAAAAGCTCGCCGTGAAATTCATTCGTACCGCTCTTGGTCACGGTGTTGATCACACCGCCCGCCGAACGTCCGTATTCAGCTGAATAATTTGAGGTATTAACCTGAAACTCACGAACCGATGCTTGACTAATGACGTAGTTGATGCGGGTGCGTCCACGTTCTTCAGAGAAAAACGCCTGGTTATTATCGCCGCCGTCAACCGTACTGTTATTTAGAAGACCGGAAATACCGCGAAATGAAATTAAACCGAAAGTTCCGTCGGGAACCGTCGCCGGCGTCAAAATAACGAAATTGGAAGCGCGTCTTCCGTTAATCGGCAATTCGTTAATAGATGTCTGATTGATGTTCGTCGCAAAGTCATTCGAGTTTGTGTTAATTACTGGAGCTTCCGCCGTCACTTCAACCGTCGCGCTTGTTCCGGCAACGGTTAATGTCGCGTCAACGGTTGTGACTCGACCGACTTCGACTACGACCCTCTGTGCAGTGAAATCCCCGAAACCGGATTGATTAACGGCTACATTATAAGTGCCGGGTTGCAGATTGTTGATAATAAATGTGCCGTTCGCGTCGGACGTGACTGTTTCGGTGCTGTTAGTTCCGACGTTAGTTGCCGTTACAGTGGCATTCGGCACAATCGCTCTTTGCGGGTCGGTAATCGTTCCGCGAATACCGCCGGTGACGGTTGATTGAGCAAAAACATTGCTCGTTGCAAAAAGCAGACAGAAAATTGCCGTTTCTAAAAATTTTATTGAAATTCTATTAGTCATTAAATTCTTTGACCTCATTTTTTTATAAATTTGGGAACAAAATTGCTTTATCAGATAAGGATTGGATATTCCGTATTTTGAATTTTTATCTTACTTTTTGGATTTCAAAAACGGAAAACTTTTATCGTCCGTTTTTTTGATCTGAAATTTAGACTTCCAATCTAGTTTAATAAGTGTTTAGTTTTCACACCTTTAATTACTCAATAGCCGAAGCTACAAAAAATTACTGTTATTATTTTTGCGAATTTACGAAAACTTAATTTGTAATTATGCAAATTGAGTTCCGTTTGTTTTCAGAGATAATTTTGTTATCTGAATCTCAAAATTATCTAACGCTCAGGTTAACTCTTTGTTAATTACTTTGCCCGTTCGATTCTTTTGCAGGTATCTCCGGCACGCTTTATACAATCTAAGGATGACATAGGTTTGATTTGATAAAAATAAATCGGGGTCGTTGGGAAGGAGTTTGCAAATTCCGGCGATTAAGATTATCTTTTCGGCTCTTGAACTTTTTGGCATCTTAGCCGGCGATCAGATGTTTATCAGTTTTTACAATTGCTGCAAACTTGCAAATGAAATTTAATGAACCGGCGTTATGAGTAGATGAGCGATTTGTGCGATTATTAGGTTTAATAAATATAAATTTTCTTTAGAATTTTTTCTGTTTGTTTAAGAAAATCGGCTAACTATTGTAAATCAGCAATTAATGTTTGAGCGTTTTGAGCGTTTTGAGGAAACTTGACTTTATAATAATAATAGTTTAGATTAATCGCGCAACAGAAATTTGTCTAAGGCGTTTAGGCATCAATTAAGAGGGTAATTATCAAACGAACAAAGGGGTTTTATTATTATGTCACGTTTAGGGTATACAGAAGTTGAAAATAAAACGCCGGTGCATCATCGAATTATGGCTAATTTAACGGTGCAGGCGAGTTGGATTGATGCGGAGAGCGGAAATACAGTTTCCATCAATGGTTTTACCGAAAATCTCGGTGAAACCACCGCGTTAGTTAATTTGGAAGTTTTGCCGCCGGTCGGCAGCGCGGTCAAGTTGAGAATATTCGATGAAGAAAAAACAATCATTGAAGTTCCGACGCAGGTTATTAGAGTCGAGCGTGATCCAAGCAAACCGCTCGCCGCGCTTACGGTTCTGGAAAACTTGAAAAAGTGGAGGCAAAATGCTTTGACCGCCGCCCAAAATTGGGTGACGCGGAACTGGCAGCTTAATTACGAAGAAGAATGGGTTAACTAATCCGAATTTTTTTGTAAATTTTTGTAAATAAAAAGCGGAGAAAAGTAAAAATTCTTTTCTCCGCTTTCGCTTTGCCGCAGAATTTACAGCTCGAAGCGAACGAAAGAAAAGTTAGCCGCATCTTTAAAAGCAATGAAAAAGGTAATTTTCTTAATTTTAATTTTGTTTTCGACAGGTTTTGTTTCCGCTCAGACGGTTCAACCGAAACCTCTGGCGCAATCCGAATACGTCAAGCTGCTCTACGAACTGGAAAAAAATCCCGGCAAGAAAGATGAAGTTGTCGAAGCGATACGAAGGCGCGGCATCGCCTTTGAATTAACCGACGGCTTGCGCGGGTTGACGGCTTCAAAAAGCAGAAGCGACGCGGACTTGCGGCGCGCGCTCGAAGAAGCGGCTCGTCGAAAAGCCGATCCTGAACGGGCAAAACTGCCTTCGGAAAAAGAATCGGCGGAAATTTTAGCCAAAACTCGTGAAGCGACTTTGACGGCGGTCGAAGAAATGCCGGATTTTGTCGTCAAACAACAAATCGCTCGTTCCGCCGCTTACGCTGGAACTAATAATTTTCGCAATCTCGACCGTTTAATAGTCGCCGTCAGTTATCGGGCGGAAGGACGCGAGGAATATCGAATTTTATCGCGCAACGGAATCTTGGAAACGAATCCGTCGTTGAAACAAAGTTACGAAGAAGTCGGCGGCACAAGTTCGACCGGCGAATTTGTAACGGTTTTGGCGAAGATTTTCAAGCCCGAAAGCGATACGAAATTAGAACTTGTGGACACGGACCTAATCCGCAGTCGTCGGGCTTTGGTTTACGATTATTCGATTGTCCGCGATAAAGCGAAACAGGTTATTACCGTCGCCGGCGCGTTTGACGATACGGCGATCACGGGAATGAAAGGCAGAATTTGGATTGATCGCGAAAATTTCCGCGTCCTTCGCATCGAAAGCGCGGCGACTGAAATTCCCGATGGTTTTCGTATTCGCGCCGCCAACCGCACGATTGATTACGATTGGGTCACGATTGCCGATGAAAAATATTTGCTGCCGTTGCTTTCCGATGTGCGCCTAACTTCCAAGGAAGACCGTCAAATGTATGAAACGCGCAATGTAATTCGTTTTAAGGATTATCAAAAATTCGGTTCGGAAGTTAAAATTTTGGACGACGATGAAGCATTGCCGGAAGAAAAGCCGCAGAACTAGGAGAAATCTTTATTATTTCCAACTGACACCAAGCCAAATTAGGATAGCGGGAACGATCAGCCACAGCAGACCTTTAATAAAGAAAAACAGAAAGCCCGCTACGCCAAAGCGTTTAATCCATTTGGTGAAGCCTTTCGGTTCGTTTGAGCGTTCGGTTTCCTGCATACTGACTATAAAAAATAACTTGTTTGCTTGAACATTTCAAACCGCTCCGTTATAAGTTCTGTTGAGTTATGAAAAAACATTTCTTAACAATTCCGGTTCTGCTTGTTTGGATACTTTTACCGTATTCCTTAAATTTCGCGCAGAACGCGCCTTTAAGGGAAGAAAACAAACGCGAGGCTGATTTGGTCGAATTAATCACACTTGATAAAACCTTAAAACTCGATATTCGCTACGCTCGAACGGATAATTTCGTCGGCAAAGTCGTGTATTCCGAAGCGCGGGCGTTTATGCAACGTCCAGCCGCCGAAGCCCTTCTGAGAGTTCACCGAAAACTCAAAAAACAAAATCTCGGCTTGGTGATTTTCGACGGTTATCGCCCGTGGTCGGTAACGAAACTTTTCTGGGAAGTCACACCCGAAGACAAACGAAAATTTGTCGCCAATCCGAAAATCGGCTCGCGCCATAATCGCGGCTGCGCGGTTGATTTAAGTATGTTCGATCTGAAAACGGGCAAACTCGTCGAGATGCCAACCGACTTTGACGATTTTACGGACAAAGCGAGTCCAGATTACGACGGCGCAACCGAAACACAAAAGAAAAATCGTGATTTGCTTCGTCGGATGATGGAAGCCGAAGGCTTTACGGTCAACCGAAATGAGTGGTGGCATTTCGATTATCAAGATTGGGAAAATTACGCGATTTACGACATCGCTTTTTCAGAGGTGAAAAAGGAAAGCAATTGATTCTCAAAATATGAAAATTCAACCTGCCGCTTTTCTCAACGGAAAAATCCGTCTGCCCGGCGATAAATCCATTTCACACCGCGCCGCGATTTTCGCTTCGCTGGCGGAAGGCGAAACGCGCATCGAAAATTTTGCGACGAGCGCGGACTGCGCTTCGACTTTGAATTGTTTGAAAAATCTCGGCGTTGAAATCAAGCGGGAAGATTCGACGGTTTTCGTCAAAGGCGTTGGCAAAAGCGGCTTCTCAAAACCGAACGACGAGCTTGATTGCGGCAACAGCGGGACAACAATGCGACTGTTAGCCGGAGTTTTGGCAGGGCAAAATTTCGATTCGGTTTTAACCGGCGACGAAAGTTTGTCGAAGCGTCCGATGCGAAGAATTATAGAGCCTTTGACGCAGATGGGCGCGAAAATCGAGTCAGTAAACGGTTGCGCGCCTTTGAAGATTCGCGCCGTAAATCTGCTGCAAGCAATTTCTTACAAACTTCCCGTTGCGAGCGCACAGGTCAAATCCTGTGTTCTTCTCGCGGGACTAAACGCCGCCGGAAAAACTAAGGTTCAAAATCCGAAATCTGAAATTAAAAGCCCAACTTCGAGAAACCACACCGAATTGATGCTGCGTTACCTCGGCGTGGAAATCGCAGAGCATTTTGTCGAAACCGAAAACGGATTCGTGCAGGAGATTTGGGTTGACGGAAGCTGTAAATTCTTCGCTAAAGATTTAAATGTTCCTTCCGACATTTCATCGGCGGCGTTTTTTATTGTCGCGTCGGCGTGTCTGGAAAAGTCCGAAATCGTTTTGGAAAACGTCGGTTTGAACCCAACGCGAACGGCGATTATCGGAGTTTTGAAATCGCTCGGCGCAGACATTCAAGTATTAAATCAAAAAGAGATTTGTAATGAAATAATCGGCGACTTTCTTGTTCGCGGGCGCGGAAAACTTGCGCGGAACTCGTCTTCAAATTTAATCAGCGGCGATATAATCGCTAATCTGATTGACGAAATTCCGATTCTCGCCGTGTTCGCCACGCAAATCGAAACAGGTTTGGAGATTCGCGGCGCGGAAGAATTGCGTGTCAAAGAATCGGATCGAATCGCGGCTGTTGTGGAAAATCTGCGGCGAATGAATGCGGTCGTCGAAGAATTTCCCGACGGTTTTAAGGTTGAAAAATCTGAATTAAAAGGCGCGACGGTTGATTCGTTCGGCGACCACCGGATCGCTATGGCTTTTGCAATCGCCGCTCTGTTTGCGACCGGCGAAACGGAAATCATCGGCGCGGAATCGGCAAATGTTTCTTTTCCCGAATTTTTTCAAACGCTTGCGATTTTGAGGAAATAGCTCATATATTCGCGGAGAGATCTTAGCCGCGCTTTAATCTTAAAACCACGAATAATTTCCCGTCTTGTAAATCCTGCTTATCCTGTTAAAATCTCCATCTGTATTTTTGTATCGAAAAATTCCGATGAGTATTGAAACAAGAGTAGTTCTGACCGGCTTTATGGGCGTTGGCAAATCAACTGTCGCCCGTTTTCTCGCCTCTCTGCTCAAATGCGAAAAAATTGATCTTGATTTGGTTATCGAAGAAACGGAAAAAAAAACAATCGCTGAAATAATCAAAGTCGGGGGCGAAGCCAATTACCGACAAATTGAAACAGAGAATTTACGCCGGATTTTACTGAACGATCAAGCGCAGATTATCGCGCTCGGCGGCGGCGCGTGGACGATTGCGGAAAATCGCCGCCTGATAAAGGAACGTAACTTTACGACCGTCTGGCTCGAATCGAGTTTTGAGCATTGCTGGCGCAACATCAAGCTTTCAAAACGCGAGCGTCCGCTGGCGAAGAACAAACTGGAAACCAAGCAGCTTTTTGACCACCGCCAAATGTTTTACTGCCTCGCCGACTGGCATTTTATCGTCAAGCCCGACCTGACTTCTTTTGAAATCGCGCGGAAAATCGCCGAAGAAGTTTTTTCGGTAAAATTTAGCTAAAAGTTTTTCGCAAATACCGTGAATTTGAATTGACAAGCCGATGTTATTTGAGTAATTTTCCAATAGCCGTTAAAAAATGATGACGGAAACGAAAGCTGCAAAAGCCGGAGTCGGATTTTTGCGGTCTAGATTTGTTGATATTAATATCAAATATTTTTCGAGTATTTCTCAGGAGGAAATAAGATGAAAATTAAAGTTTTAGCAGTTCTCGGTCTGGCGGCGGTCGCCGGTCTAGCTGGTTGCAAAGGCGCAGCTAATACCAATACTGTAGTGGTTAACACGAACACCGGGATGATGAACGCCAATGTGACGATGGCGACACCGATGTCAACGCCGATGGCGATGCCCGACACGGCGACACAAACGGCAGTCGAATCGGCACTTAAAAAAGCCGGAATGAATGACGTAACTGTTGCTGCGACATCAACCGAAGTGACTCTTCGCGGAACTGTTCCAAAAGGCAAAATGGCAGAGGTCAATCGCATCGCTCAAGAAACCGGAAAGCGAAAAGTCAACAATCAAGTAATTGAAAAGTAAGTCTAACGAAAAGGGAGAAAAGAATTATGTTAATGGAAAAATACCAATCCTTAATTGATATGGCGAACCAGTTGGGCATTTCAGGACTTCAGGTCGTTGAAGGCGACGGTGCTTTGAAGATTGACGGCGTTGCCGGCAGTGCTGAAGCCAAGCAGCAACTTTGGGACGAATACGGACGGCTTGACCCAGATTATCGTTCGGGTGATGTGGTGATGAATATTTCTGCGCCTGAAGGTGACGCTTCATCGGGCAGCGGATCGGGTTCGAGTTACACGGTTCAATCGGGCGACTCGTTAAGCAAAATCGGCTTGAAATACGGTGTGAGCTGGCAGAAAATTTTTGATGCCAACCGCGACAAACTCGACGACCCGGACAAAATTCAACCCGGACAAGAACTAACTATCCCGCAAGGATAACAAGTTTTCCAATCTGAATTCACAAGGCACTTTGGTTTGTTTGCATTGGCAGGCGAATCAAAGTGCCTTTTCGCTCAAGGAGAAAATTATGCTTTCTGCTTTCAAAGCTTTTGCGTTCGTTTTGTTTATCGTTTCAATCGTCAACGCTCAAAATTTATCACGCGAGCAAAAAATACAAAAAATTCAGGAACTGAACGGTCAAATTAAAATACTGGAAAAAGATATTCTGTTACCTGATGCAAAAGATTTGGAAAAAGCGCGTGAAGAAAATTTCAGCGTTGTCAGAATTCTCCCGCGCGAAAAATACGATCACAAACTGACGGTTCAAGGCGGTGGTTCTTACTACTCATTTACCAATAAATCACACAATTATCAGGACACCGCTCAAATCGGTTTGGAGCAAAGCAACTTGAAAGTCGGTTTTGCCGGTGCAGATTACGGTCTTATTGCCGATTTAGGTGAAACGTCGTTCGCCGATATTTCAAAGGATACTCTTGAAGTGAGTTTTCTCAGTAATTACAAACCGCTGATAAACGAGCCGGAGATTAGGCTCGAACAGCGCAAAACGCACGAATACAAAACTGACGCAGTAATTTATAAAAGAAGTTTGCCTGCCGTTGTTGGACACGTTTATGTTTTGCGGGCGATAAGTTTTGACGAAGCCGATGTCCTCGTCACGCTTAAAATCTATCGTAAAGATACAGATGGAAGTTTGATAATTTTCTGGCGGTTTATCGAACAATTTGAAATGCCGCGTATCGAAAGAGATAAACCAATTGCGGTTATTCAGCAAAACTCAGAAACGGAAAACGAAGTTTCAAACTTTATAGCGGCGCGGGCGATTCAAACCGCGCTCGCGCAAAAGGACTTGGATAATGTTTTAGTTGAGGCAATGATAAATGAAATTACATTGCGCGGAACTGTGCCGAAAGGAAAGTTAGCCGAAGCAGTCAGAATCGCTGCCGAAACAGCCAAAAGGAAAATCGAAAATCAACTTGCGGAACAGTAAAGTTTTTATAATCAAGGATTGATTAAAACGTAAAGTCTGTCCGCCCAATCGGATTTATTGCTCCGCAAAATTTCGTATTGAATATTAGCGGAATCTCGGTCGCCCGCTTTGAGATACGCCTTTCCAAGATTGAAACGCGCCCGTTCAAAATCGGGATTATAAGCGACTGAGTTATTAAATGCTTCGACGCTTTCGGGCGTTTTTCCCAACTCGAAATAACTTTCGCCAAGATAATTATAAGTTTTCGCGTCGGGCTTATAAGTTTTTAATTGCTCAAAGGCTTCGATTGCCAAGGGAAACCGTTTTTGTTTGAAATACGCCGCGCCGAGCTGTTCCCACGCATTGGCTAAATCAGGTTTCAGCGCGACAGCGCGTTTGTAGGCGAGAACTTCTTCGTCGCCGCGATTTAATTTGTTCAAACTCAAACCGAGCGCGTATTGCGTGTCGGCGTTGTCGGCATCGAGTTTCGTCGCTTGCCGGTAGGCTTCCGCCGCGTCCTTGTATTGTCCGAGCGCGAAGCTCGACGCGCCGATGTTAACGTAAGTTTCCGCCCATTCCGGTCGCAACTTCGCCGCCTGCCGCGAAGCCTTTAGCGCGTCGGCGTGTCTGCCAAGCATTCCGTAGCAAAACCCGGCTTGATACCAACTTTCCGCGTATCCCGGATCAATCTCGACGGCTTTTTCAAAATAAACCGCTGCCCGCGCGTATTCGTCGCGCGATAAAATTCCTAAACCCTGCGAATATAAACTCTGCGCGGCGGCGCGTTTGCTTTTTTGAGATTCTAGGTTGAGCGATGAAAAAGTCTGTAGTTCGCCAATTTTCAATTGCGCGATTCTCGCCGACGGAACGGCGAAATTTAAACTCTGACCCTCGGCGGCTTGCAAAGTAGCGACACCGATGACTTGCCCGCGCATATTGACGACGGGCGAACCGCTTGAACCGGGAGAAATCGGCGCGGTGATTTGAATGATTTTTCCATAGCCGGGAATTTCGCGCACCGCGGAAACAATGCCGTTTGAGACCGATCCTTCCAAACCGAACGGATTGCCGACGACGACGATTGATTCGCCTTCCTGCGGCGCGCTCTGCACGAGCGGCAGCGGCGCGGCGGAATTTGGCGGCACATCAACTTGCAGCAAAGCCAAATCGCCTTCACCGTCAATCGCCAAAACGCCGCGCGCCGTAAATTTCTTGCCGTTAATCAAATGAATCTCGACGCGGCTGGATTTTTCGATGACGTGCCGATTGGTAATAACTCTGTCGCTGGAAATAAAAAAACCGCTGCCGCGCGAAAGCGTCGCTCCCTTCGCGTCGAAAGTTTCAATCGCCACGGCAGAAGGTTTGATTCGGCGAACGAGTTCGGGCAGAAAATCTTGGGCGAAAACAGCCGGCAAAAAAGCGAAAGTCCAAATCAGGAAAGCGTAAATTTTTAAGGGGATGAATTTCATTGCAGGGACTTATTTCCTGTCGGAAGTATAAAGGTTTTGAATGAATCAAACAACTTTATAAGGAAAGGCGATTTTGCTCAAGTCAGATGCCGGGCTTTGATGAAACAGTTGCCGATAATAACCTGGCAGGTTATTTCGCGCCGCAAAAAGCCTGTCGTCGCAAAAGATATAAATAGATAAATAGATTGAAACCGACGAGCATTAATCCAAGCGCGATGCGGACTTGCGGCGAAAGCGGCGCGTATAAAACGGCGGAAACGTAATAATCGATAAAGCCGGTGGCGTAACCCGCTTCGCCGCCAAGTTCGCGGAGCCGATTTTCGAGCGTCGTCAGCGGACACGTCCACCAAAAAAACTCGATTAAGATTCCCCAACCAACCGCCGGCAGATGCAGCCAGGCAATCGAGCGTCGGCGCAAAACGAGCAGTCCGCCAAATATTACGAAGACGACGAAGCAGAAATGCAGAACCATCACAATTTCAGCCAAGACGCGATATGCCACTGCTTTAATTTGAGAACTACTTTTTCAAGCCACGCGCAAATTCAACGATTTCCGTAAAACTTCGGGCGTATAGTGCAGCAGGAAATCGTCGCCGTATCTGTTCGTCCGCAACAACTCTGCCACCTAAAACAATTGGGATCTTCAGTTTATCAATTTGCTCGGTGAAATTTTTATAATCACGGCTGAGACGCTCAACATCGCTCATGATGGTCGCAGAAATACAAATTAATTCCGGCGAAAGATGCAAAACTTCTTCCGCCAAAGCGTATAGCGGCGTGTTCGCGCCGAAATTCAAAACTTCCCAACCTCCATTTTCAAAAATCGTTTGGGCGAGATGCGTCGGTAACTCGTGGAAATCGCCTTCTAGCGCACAGCACATTGCCAATCCGCCGTTCATCGTCGGGACAGGAAGCACATTTCGTAATTTGAAAACGGCGTTGCAAGCGACGCGCGTGGCGATATGTTCCTGCGTAATAGTCAGTTCGCCGTTATACCAGAGTTCTCCGATGCGGCGCAATGCTGGACAAACCAAATTATCAAAAATTTCTGTCAGAGCCTCACCGTGCAGGTGCGCTTCAATCAACGTGTTCGCCGCTTCTTCTTCGCAGCCCGCGACGAGTGAATGAAAAAGAGAAGATTCGGATTTGTTGACATTTGCCCGCCGCCGCCCTGCTCTGACAGCAGATTCATCACCGTTAAAAACTTTAAGCCCTATTCCTTTCTCGCGCTGGAAACGCAAAACTTCTTCGGCGCGAAAACGCCGGTGTCCGCCATTTGTTCGCTCGGAACGCATCAAGCCGGCATCTTCCCATCGCTTGACAGTGGCATCGCTCACACGGCACAAACGCGCGACTTCTTTGGTTGTAAAGCATTTTAATTCCATCGTCTTGAATTTTATTGTTGAGTCTTCGCGTAAATTTTAACAAAAATTTCTTAATTAACAGAGGATCGCAAGAAGCGCGACTTAAATATATTATCTAAATCGCCCAAAACGCACAAGTTCCATTAAACATTTTATCGCAGATGTATGAAATAGCGGCTTTGTGATTGACAAGATGGTTTTGAAGATTTAATATAGAATCCGCACGAACCGCTCATCATTGAGAAAAATAGACTTGAGCAGTTTAAACGAACAAGGGGCAGGTCAAGTCGTTGCCGCGCTTTTGAAGCCGGCAACGACTTTTATTTTTTATTGTCGCCTCCAAGTCTTTTTTCTTCTTGAAATTTCAGTTAGAATCAAAACAACCTCAGAGGAAAAAACAAATGACAAGACGAATTGCCATCGGTGCCGACCACGCGGGTTTTCAGGACAAGGAAAAAATCAAACGGCAACTTGACGCGCTCGGCGTTGAATACGAAGATGTCGGGACGAATTCGACAGAATCGGTTGATTACCCGATTTACGCGCGGAAGGTTGCGGAGAAAGTGGCGAGCGGCGAAGCGGAACGGGGAATTTTAGTGTGCGGTTCGGGCAACGGAATGCAAATCGCGGCGAATAAAATTCGCGGAGTCCGCGCCGCGCTCGCGTGGAATGAAGAGACGGCGCGGCTCGCCCGCCAGCATAACGACGCGAATGTTCTCAGCGTTCCGGCGCGAATGATTTCACCCGAAGCGGTTGCCAAAGTTATTGAATCTTTTCTTAATGCGGAATTTGAAGGCGGACGGCACGCGAGAAGAGTTGATGAAATAGGCGAGTTGGAAGCAAAGTGAAAAGGTGAAAAAGCCTATTGACTGAAAACATTCTCAGCTTCTCCACCTTTTTTATTTTTTTACTTTAGTAAAGAATCCGTTGCGGCAAAACTTGCGAAAAATTCTTGACGCTTCCCGTAGCGATTTCCAATATAGTTTGCCCGATGCTTTTCTTCGACTTATCAACTTCGACAATATCAAAAGGCTCAAGCACTACGTCTTTTTGCGTGCCTTTTTTGATTTGATCGAAATTAACGGCGATGATTTCCCGGTCTTTTGAATTTGCCTTTAAGCGACGAATCGTGACCATTTTTGTTCTGGCATCGCGGCTAAAACCTCCTGATTGGGCGATAGCTTCCGTCAAAGACAGACCGTTTCCCGTCAAAGGTATTTCTTTCAGCACATTAACTTCACCGATTACATAAATCGGCGGAGCTTTCAAGACCATAACTAAATCGCCTGGATAAACGCTCGGATTGGCTTCGTCACGTCCTGAACGCAGGCTGGTTAAACTATAAAGGCGCGAAGGAACCTCCGTTCGGCTATTGATGTCCGACATCCAATTATCCTTATCATTCGATTCAGCGCACATCAGCGGCTGCGTGCGAAAAACCTGCACCATTCCGCTAGCTTTTTCCGTTTCTCCGCCGGCAAAAGAAATCAATTCAAGCAGCCGGGCTTCACGGCGCAAATCCACTTGCTGCTGTGTGCGAACTTCGCCGTAGACGGTTGCGGGCGGACGGCTTTTGCGCTGCGTGACCCGAACGCTGATTTGCGGACTTTTTAAATACTTTGCTAAAAGCTGCACTACATCGGTTCGCAAATCTTTTTCCGTGCGGCATTTGGCTTGAATCGGTTTGTCAAAAAAGGGAACTTGAAATTTGCCGTCCTCGTCAATCGTGGCAACAAAATCAAATTGCGGCTCGCCCAAAACCTTTCCCGTAATTTCATCGCCCGGTCCAACCAGATAGCCGCTCTGCTGGACTTCCGGCGCGACCGGAGCATTTTGTCCGAAGGTTGTTTGCAATAAACTGAGCGTTAGAACACAAACCAACCAAACTTTAATATTCATAAAAACCTCTTTACTGTCTAAATTATTATTTCGGCAAGAAAAACTTATAATTGTCTTCGATTCAACCTTTTAGTTAATCGGTTGCTTGCGATAATTTTATTGGGAAACGATTACAGCGTCAGGATTTTGTTCGGTTTGACTCTTGACTCTCGCGGCATTGCCGAGTAATTTCAAGTTAAAGCCGTTTCTTATCGCCGACTCCAATGATAAATTTACCACAAAACGACCGATTAGCGGAACGCTTTTGGTTTCTGCGCCGTCCGGTGCAATTGATGGCGGATATCGCCATCTTGTCCGGCGCGTTCCTTTTCGCGTATCTTTTGCGCTTCGAGTTTGAAATCGGCGAATACTATTTCGACAACGCGCTCAATCAATTGCCGTTCGTTGTCTTCGTTCAATTCGTTTCCCTTTTTCTCTTCGGCGCGTACTCGATTATCTGGCGTTACGTCAGTCTCAACGACATTCGCGCATTTTTGAAAGCCGCGCTGGTTTCGGGCGTGATTCTGGTTTTAATAAGATTGTTAGTTTCAAACGAGCAGTTTTCACGCTGGCAAGTTCCGCTCTCAATTATTCTGATGGATACGGGATTGGCTTTAGCGGGTTTGCTAACGTTGCGGTTGCTGCGCCGTTTTGCTTACGAATTCGGCGAAAAGCGCACGTTTCAAAAAGTAAAAAGACGCTTCAAACCTAAAGCGACGCTTTTCGTTGGCGCGGGCAGAATCGGCGCGCTGGCGGTCAGAGACGTTGTGGGACGCGCCGACGCGGAACTCGACGTCAAAGGTTTTGTTGACGACGACCGGCGCAAAAAAGGCGGCAGCGTCAGCGGCGTCAAAGTTTTAGGCACGACCGACGATTTGGCGCGACTGGTTGGCGAACTCTTTATCGAACAGGTCGTCATTGCCTTTGACCAAGCACAGGGCAAAGACATTCGCCGCGTGATAGACGTTTGCCGCGAAATTCCCGTTCGCACGCAAATTGTTCCGAGCCTGCACGAAATTATCCACGGACGAGTTCAAGTCAGCCGCATCCGCGACGTACAAATCGAAGACCTCTTGGGGCGCGAAGCTGTCGAGCTTGACGACGAAAATCTGCATGAATTTTTAACCGATAAAGTCGTGATGGTCACGGGCGCGGGCGGCTCAATCGGCTCGGAACTCGTCAGGCAAATCACGGAGTTTAATCCGAAACTTCTGTTATTAGTTGAAAGAAACGAATTCGTTTTGTTTCAAATCGAACGCGAACTGAGCAAAAATTTCCTGCTGACAAAGTTTGTTCCGCTTATCGCCGATATCGGCGACGAAGCTCGAATGCGCGAGATTTTCGCCGAATACAGACCCGCCGTCGTTTTTCACGCCGCCGCGCACAAACACGTTTCGCTGATGGAAAAGAATCCGGCGGAAGCGATTAAGAACAACGTCTTGGCGACGAAAATTATCGGCGAGCTGGCGGGCAAATCGGGTGTTAAAAATTTCGTTTTAATCTCTACCGACAAAGCCGTTAATCCGACATCAATAATGGGCGCGTCAAAACGCATCGCCGAAATTGTTCTACAAAACCTGAATCAAATTTATCCGACTAATTATGTTGCCGTTCGCTTCGGAAATGTCTTGGGTTCAGCCGGTTCGGTCGTGCCTATTTTCCGCGAGCAAATTCTAAAGGGTGAGGCAATAACCATCACGGACAAGGAAATGACTCGCTATTTTATGACGATTCCCGAAGCCTCGCAATTGGTTTTGCAGGCGGGCGCGTTGGGCAAAGGCGGCGAGATTTTCGTTCTCGATATGGGCAAGCCCGTTAAAATTCTCGACCTCGCCGAAGATATGATTCGCCTTTCGGGACTTGAGCCTTACGAAGATATTGACATCGTTTTTACGGGAATCAGAAAAGGCGAAAAGTTGTTTGAGGAACTCGAAATCACGGGTGAGAATCTTCTCAAAACGACGCATCCGAAAATTTTCATCGGCAAAATCGCCACCTATTCCAAAGAAGAAGTCGCCAACATTGTCAGCAATTTTCGCCAAGCCGTCCAAGAAAACAGCCCCGCGAAAATTCGCCGGTTGTTCAATCACTTTCTGCCCGAAGCGACGATTGACGAAGATAAGAAAGAAACGCTCACCGCAAAAATTGCCGGTTCAGAAAATATTGTCAATACTCAGTCTTCCGCCCTTGAGACGTAAAGTGAAAAATCCAAAGTAAACTTTGCCGGCAATTCATTCTTCAGACTAACGGAAAAAACATCGAAAGCGAACAAAACGACATCAAGCCAGTCTAAACGGTGACAAACAAAGAGGGAGTAAAAGTTGAGCGACATCATTAGATTCGGAGTCAGTATCGAGCAGGATTTGCTTGAAAATTACGACCGTTTGATTGCGGAGCGCGGTTACGCGACGCGCTCGGAAGCCTTGCGCGATTTAATTCGTGAAGCGTTGATTCAGCAGAAAATCGAGATGAAATCCGGCACGCCAGCTCTCGGCAGTTTAACTCTCGTTTATGACCATCACACGGGCAATCTGCTTCAGGAAATGACGCATATTCAGCACGATTTTCACCAGCTTATTTTGTCCGTGATGCACCTGCACGTCAGCCACGACGATTGTATGGAAGTCATCGCCCTGCGCGGAACAGTCGCCGATATCGTCAAACTCGCCAACGGACTGCTTAGTCTCAAAGGAGTTAAAAACGGTAAGTTATTTTTGACTCTGCCTTCCTCGGTGATAACCACTCCTGAATAAATCAGAAAGTTTCGGCTAACTAAAAAAAAATTGAATCCATTGCTCCGACTACGGCGAATATCCTACAAGACCCAGTGTTACGGATTTTATTTTTGTGTTACCTGAGCGGTAGATTCGACTTTCGCAAAAATTTTTCAGCGCTTTAAGAGAAGAACATGAAAACTAATTTTTCAACAAATTTTTTGATCGGCAAATTTAACTTGCGGGTTTTGTTTCAAACATTCGTCGTTCTTTTGCTTGTGTCTGCCCTAAACATTTTCGCACAAAACACGCGGACATTTTCCGGCACGGTCACTACCCAACAGTTCGAGTTGGTTCCGAATGTTAACATCGAAATCGAAACCTCGAGCGGAAAAATAACCGCGACGACCGACCCTGAAGGCGCGTTTTCCGTGCAGGTTCCCAATGAGTCCATTTCCGTAAAATTTTCCGGCAACAACATCGCGCCCGTCACCAGAATTTTCGCAGTCACGGATACGCTTATTCAACTGCAAATAAAAACCTCGTTCGTCGTGCGCCCGATAAATGAAAACGTGACGATTGAGGCGAATACGATTACGCCCGAAGTCGAATTTCGTAACGATTCGATTTACAACAATACGCTGTTCGGGCGCGACGACCAATTAATTCAAACCCTCAACGCCGGCATTAACGCCGGACAGCACGAAGGCGGCGGAAAGTCTTTGGAGATTCGCCGTTTCGGTTTCAATCTCGACCACGGCGGCGTGAACGGCGGTTTGAAAATTCTGGTTGATAACGTGCAGCAAAATCAGGGAACGCAGGGACACGGACAAGGTTATTTAGGAGCGTTAAAAAGTTTGTCGCCGGAACTCGTCGAAAGCGTTTCGATTATCAACGGACCTTTTTCCGCCGCTTACGGCGATTTTTCCGGCTTGGGCGTAGTGCAGATTCGCCAGCGCGAAACATTGGCGAACCAATTCACGGCGCGGATTCAAGGCGGCTCGTTCAACACGGGACGCGGATTTTTCGCTTACAGCCCGCAGATAAAAAATGTGTCGGCGTTCATCGCGTATGAGCCGAGCTACAGCGACGGACCGTTTATCAACAAGTCGCGTTACCGGCGCGACAATTTCACGGGAAATTTCACCTGGAAATATAAAGAGAACGAAGCGATTGGTTTTAAGTTCAACGCCGGGCGCAATGATTTTTTCTCGTCGGGACAAATCCCGCTTGACGAGGTTTTCGCCGGACGACTCGACCGATTCGGGTTCATTGACCCAGAAAACGGCGGCAAAGTCGAGCTTGGGACGGTCGGAACTTACTTTCGCAAAGAATGGAAATCGGGCGCGACATTCAAAGCCGACGCTTTCGTCGGACGTTCTTTGTTCGATTTATTTTCAAACTTCACGTTCTTTTTAGCTGACCCGATTTACGGCGACGAAATTCAACAGCACGATTCGCGCCTGCAGGAAGGCAGCAACGTCCAATTTTTGCAGCCGTATAAATTTTTCGGCAATCAGGCAATCGTCACCGTCGGCGGCAATTTGCATTTCAATCAAATCAACGTCGGGCTTTATCCTTCGATTGGCAGAAATCCGAACCGCAAGTTCCAGCCCGGAAACTTCGACAATCCGAACGTGCTTTTAACTTCGGCGCAGGCGAATGTCAACAATTACGCCGGCTACGTCCAAAACGGAATGGATTTTTTCAACGGTCATCTGCACGTCGAAGCGGGACTTCGCTGGGATTATTTCAGCTTTGACGTTGACGGTTTCGAGCTGAGCGACACGGAAACGATTCTCAAAGGTAAGGAAAGCGCGGCGCGTTTTCAGCCGAAGTTAGCCGTTTCGCTGTCGCCGTTCGAAAAAATTCCGATGACGTTTTACGCCAATTACGGGCGTGGCATCGCTTCGCAAGACGCTCGCGGCGTGATTCGAAATTCTGATGCGCCGAAAATCTCGACGACCGATTTTTATCAAACGGGAACGTCATTTAACCGCGCCGATTTTCGGCGACGGGCAGTTTCTTTTTGATTGACCGCTCGAACGAGCAGGTTTATATTCCCGACGACGGCTCAATCGAATTCGCCGGACGCTCGCGCGCTTATGGCATCGAAGCGAAAACTTCCGTCAAAATAAATCGCTTTTTAAGTTTCAACGGCGGATTGACGCAGGTTTTGGAAGCCTTTTTTCCGGGCGAATTTTTTGAAACAAACAATTCACCACGTCGCGTCCAGATTGACAGTGCGCCGAAAACCGTCGCCAACGGCAGCTTCGTTTTGTCGGAACTGCGCGGCTTCAATTCGTCTTTGAGCTGGCGGCATATTTCCAGCTATCGGCTCGATGGCGAGAACGATTCGATTCGCGCCGCCGGTCACGATGTCGTTGATTTCTCCGTTTCCAAACGCTTGCGAAAATGGGTTGATTTGAATTTTTCGATTGATAATCTGCTGAACAAACGCTATTTTGAAACGCAAAACTTTTTTGAGTCGCGCATCTGTCCGACCTGTGATGTCGGCGAACGAATCCACGCTACGCCCGGTTATCCGACGACCTTCAACATCGGCGTAACTTTCCGGTTCGGCGTGAAGGAATAAGAATTTAACCACAGATGCACACAGATAAACACGGATAAGAAATTTGATTTTATTTGTGTAAATCTGTGTGCATCTGTGGTTAAATTCTCATATGACGCAAACTAAAAATCGAATCTCCAAAAAAGCCGCCAGCTTTACCGAATCTGTTATCCGCGAGATGACGCGCGAGGCGATGAAATACGGCGCGGTCAATCTTGGTCAGGGCTTTCCCGATTTCGCCGCGCCTGAAGATATAAAACAAAAGGCGATGGAAGCGATTGCCGCCGACCATAATCAATACGCGATAACGTGGGGCGTGAAATCGTTTCGTGACGCGATTGTCGAGAAGACGAAATGGTTTTTGGATTTGGACGTTGATGCGGAAACGGAAATCACCGTCACCTGCGGCTCGACCGAAGGAATGATTGCCGGAATGATGGCGACGGTTGATGCGGGCGAGGAAGTCGTTGTCTTCGAGCCGTTTTATGAAAACTACGCGCCCGACGCGATTTTGTCCGACGC
>Ga0136611_10000597_pt1 | contig 24170 bp, 28 predicted proteins | sample AntDrymUQ2232306_2_FD_106645 | JGI IMG/M metagenome (GOLD analysis project Ga0136611, IMG submission 106645) | Polar desert sand microbial communities from Dry Valleys, Antarctica - metaG UQ223 (23.06) | ecosystem: Environmental > Terrestrial > Soil > Desert | place: Antarctica: Dry Valley...
CCGAAATCGACCAGCGGAAACGGCCGGCCTTGCGGACCGGGGAGATGCGCCTCCAGATCGAGCCCCAGTCCGTGGAAAATAGTCGCGACGATCTCTTTCGGCTGCACCGGGCGCTCGGTCGGATACGCCCCGATGTCATCACTCTTGCCGATGGCGCGTCCGCCTTTCACACCGCCGCCGGCGAAGGTCACCGTCCAGCATTGCGGCCAGTGGTCGCGCCCGCCGGTCGGGTTGACCTTCGGCGTTCGGCCAAACTCCGCGAGCGCGGCGACCATGGTGGTGTCGAGCATGCCACGGTCGAAGAGATCCTCGAGGAGCGCGCTGTAACCCTGATCATACATCGGCGCGACGATCTCCTTCATTCCCTGAATGCTCGTGAATGGTTTCGAGCCGTGGATATCCCACGTGATCTCGTTGAAAACGGTGATGAAGGTATTCACCGTGACGAACCGCACGCCGCGCTCGACGAGTCGTCGCGCAAGCAGACAGCACTGGCCGAAGCGCGTGCGACCGTAACGGTCGCGAACCTTGTCTGACTCCTGCGCGAGGTCGAAAGCCTCGCGCGCCTTCGGGCTCGTCATCAGCCGATAAGCAGCAGCGAAATTCTCGTCCATCAGCTCCGCGCTCGGACTCGCCTCGAAATTCCGGATCGTCCCCTCGATGACCTCACGCAACTCTTTGCGCCGCTGCAATCTCGCCTCCCCGATCTCCGCTGGCGGGAGCAGATCCGGCACTTTGAAATCCGGCTTCGAAGGGTCCGCGTTCAGGACAAAAGGATCGTGCGACTTCCCGAGAAAACCGGCGTCCTGGCCGTGGGGGAGATTCCCACCGGTCGGCCCCATCGGCTGCGGCAGGATCACATTTGCCGGGAGTTCATTGGTGCGGCCTTTGAGGAATTCCAGGGCACAACCCGCATGCGGCGTATTGATCCCGCCGGTGAAGAGGCGCCCGGTCTGCATCATCTGGTGCCCCGTGTCGTGCACCGCGGCCGCAGTGTGATAGACGCTGCGCACGAGCGAAAATTTGTCCGCGACCTTCGCCATCATCGGAAAAATTTCCGCGACCTGAAAGTCGCCCTTTGAAGAGATCGGCTTGAACGGGCCGCGGATTTCCCGCGGCGCATCCGGCTTCATGTCAAACGTGTCGAGCTGCGATGGCGCGCCGAGATTGAAGATCAGAATGCACGCTTTATCGCTCCCCACGGTTTTCCCCGCGGCGGTCGCTGCGAGCGCTTGCGCGCCGGCGAGTTTTGCAAGGGTAAAGCCGAGCGCTCCAAGGGTGCCGACCTGAAGGAAATCGCGCCGCGTCACTCCGTCGCAAGTCGTGATGGAGCCAGCGCCAGTGAGGTTGATCATAGTTCTCGAGGGTGCAAAACGCCGGACACCTTAGCGCGCCTCTGCCCCGGCGGCAATGCGCTCCCACAGCGCGGGCTTGCCCTGATTATGCAGCTCGAAGCAACGTGCGTCATGGCCACCATCGCCCTCCTCGGCACCATGGATACGAAAGGCGACGAGCACGCCTTTGTCGCTGAACTGATCCGGGCGCGTGGGCATCGCCCATTCATCATCGACGTCGGCACCGATGGACCGCCACGCACGAAGCCCGACATGAGCCGTGAGGATGTTGCGCGGCTTGCAGGGATCGATCTTGATGCCCTGCAAGCACGCCACGATCGAGGCGAATGCGTGGCCGCGATGGCGCAAGCGGCGGCGATCATCTTGCCAAAGCTGCACGCGAACGCCGAAATCGATGGCGTTCTCACACTCGGTGGCGGCGGTGGGACGGCGATCGGGACCGCGGGGATGCGGGCGCTTCCGCTCGGTTTTCCGAAGCTGATGGTTTCCACCCTGGCGAGTGGCAACACCGCGCAATACGTCGGCGTCAAAGACATCGTGATGATGCCGAGCATCGTGGATGTCTCGGGCTTGAACCGCGTGTCGCGCGTCATCCTCAGTCGTGCGGCCGGCGCGATCTGCGGGATGGTCGAAGCGGAGCCACCGGTCGCCGAGGATCGCCCGATCGTCGTCGCGTCGATGTTTGGCAACACCACGCAATGCGTCCAGCAGGCGCAGGCGATCATTGAGAGCGCGGGGTTCGAGGTCCTGGTTTTTCACGCCACCGGCACGGGCGGGCGGACGATGGAATCGCTCATCGAAAGCGGCCTCGCAGCCGGCGTGCTCGATATCACGACGACGGAATGGGCGGACGAACTCGTCGGCGGCGTGCTCTCTGCAGGTCCAACGCGTCTCGACGCCGCGGGCGCCGCGGGGGTGCCGCAGATCGTCGCGCCGGGTTGCCTGGATATGGTGAATTTCGGCGCGCCGGACACCGTGCCCGCAAAGTTTTCCGGCCGCACTTTCTACCATCACAATCCACAGGTGACGCTGATGCGGACGAACCCGGAAGAGTGCGCGGAACTGGGCCGCATCCTCGCGCAGAAGGTGAACGCCGCCGCGGGGCCGGTCGCCGTGCTCCTGCCGACCCAGGCGATTTCCGTGATCAGCGCGCCCGGTCAGCCATTCCACGATCCGGCAACGGACGCAGCGCTGTTCGGCGCGATCAAGACGCACCTGCGTCCAGGGGTTCGCCTGATCGAGATCGACGCTGCGATCAATGACCAGGCGTTCGCAGAAGCCTGCGCGCGCACCTTGCTCGAGCTGATGCCAGTGCGTTGATCTTGACGCTTCACCGCGCTCGACAACTTCCCGCAGCGACCCCTAGCGTCCGCCGTGATGAGCCTTCCGGAATCTCCTGACTTAACGCCTGAGAGCGGCGCGCCGACCGAGGTCGCACCCTTGGGCCGCACGACTCCCAAGCCGGCGCATGAGCTGACGGCGGCCGAAGATCGCGACGCCGCGGATTGGGCCGGGATCGCGGCGAGCGCGGAGTTCAAAGCACTGCTGAAGTCGAAGGCGCGCTTCATCGTTCCGACGACGGTCTTCTTCATCGTCTATTACTTCGCGCTGCCCGTGCTCGTCGGGTTCTTCCCGGAGTCGATGACCGTGCGCGTCGGGTCGGTGAACCTCGCGTATCTCTTCGCGCTGTCGCAGTTCTTCATGGCTTGGGCGGTCGCCTTTGCCTACACCCGCGCCGCAGCGAAATGGGACACCGCGTCTGCGGGCCTGCTCGCGAAGTTCCACGCGAAAAAGTAGCCACTGATGCATCCTCTCCTGGCCCAGGCAGCCGCGCCCGTTGCTCAGAGCTACACGCCGCTGGCGATGTTCCTCGCGTTCGTCGCGGCGACGCTCGTGATCACCTGGTGGAGCGCTCGGCGCTCGCAAGGGGCGAGCGCCTACTTCGCCGCGGGGCGCCGCATCACCGGCTGGCAGAATGGGCTCGCAGTCGCCGGCGATTACATGAGCGCGGCGAGCTTCCTCGGGATCGCCGGGATGATCGCCTTCAGCGGCTACGACGGCTTCATGTATTCGGTCGGGTTCCTGGTCGCGTATCTCACCGTCCTGCTGATTGTCGCCGAGCCACTCCGGAACGCCGGCAAATACACGATGGCCGATGTCCTCGCATATCGCCTGAAGCCGCGGCCGGTCCGCGCGGTGGCGAGCCTGAGCACGCTCACCGTTTCCGCTTTCTACATGGTCGCGCAGATGGTCGGCGCGGGCATTCTCGTCTCGACGCTGATTCCCGCGCTGCAAATTCCCGGGCTCACTGGTTTCGCGACGTCGGTGATCTGCGTCGGCATTCTGATGATCGTTTACGTGGTCTTCGGTGGAATGCTCGCGACCACCTGGGTGCAGATCATCAAGGCCATCCTGCTCATGAGCGGCTCCGCTTTTCTGAGCTTCAAGGTGATGCAGCATTACCAATTCTCGTTCACGGCGTTCTTCGATTCGTTAAGCCACATCACCTTCACGGGAGCGAACGGCCAGCCGGTGACGCAGGACTTCCTGACGCCCGGCCTGAAGTTCAAGAACCCGCTCGAGCAAATCTCACTCGGGATGGCGCTGCTCTTCGGCACCGCCGGGCTGCCGCACATCCTCATCCGGTTCTACACCGTGCCCGATGCGAAAACCGCCCGCGCATCGGTGGTGTGGGCGATGATTATCATCGGCCTCTTCTACATCATGACGACGTTCTTCGGCTTCGGCGCCGCGAGCATCCTCGGGCCCGATTTCATCAAGGCGCACGGTGGCACCAATATGGCCGCGCCGTTGCTCGCGCAGAAACTCGGCGGCGAGATCTTCTTCGCGTTCATCTCGGCCGTGGCGTTCGCCACGATCCTCGCCGTGGTCGCCGGCCTGACGATCAGCGCCAGCACCTCCTTCGCGCACGACTTTTACACGAACGTGCTGCTCCACGGAAAAGAGAGCCGTCCGGGGCAGGAGGTGCGTGTCGCACGCATCACCGCGTTCGTTGTTGGTGCGTTCTCGATCGGCATCGCGATCATCCTCGGGCCGAAAGTGAACGTCGCTTTCCTCGTCGGCCTCGCCTTTGCCGTCGCTGCCTCAGCGAACCTCCCGGCGATCGTCTTCTCGGTTTTTTGGCGGCGCTTCAACACTGCGGGCGCGATCGGCAGCCTCGTGATGGGCCTCGGCTCGAGCATCGCCCTGATTCTAGTGAGCCCGGTTGGAATCTTCGGCCCGAAAGGCGCGCTCTTTCCGTTGGAGAATCCTGGCATCGTCAGCATTCCGCTCGGTTTCCTCGGAGCAATCGTCGGCACGCTCCTCACACGCGAGCCGTCGTCCGAAGCGCTGTTTACCGAATTGACCGTCCGCGCAAACACGGGTCTCGGGGCCGAGAAGGCGAGCGAGCACTGAAGTCCGCTTCGGTTGCGAGACGCCCCAGCCCGGGATAAATGGACCAGCCGATGACGATCAGCATCCCCGAGCCACTGGAATCCGTTGTGAGACAGAAAGCGGCATCGCGCGAAATCGGCGTCGATGATTATGTTCGCGAAGCGGTGGAATGGTTTCTTCGAATGGATAGCGAGTTGCTCGATGAGCTGGATGCCTGGCAAGAGATTCGCGACGAAGGCGTGTCTGCTGCCGAAGATTCGCCATTGTGATCTTCGGCGAAATCCGATGGGTTGATCTCCCGGATCGCAGTGGCCGCGAGCAACGGGGACGGCGCCCGGCAATCATCTGGCAGGACACTGCGGCATTCCGATCCCTGCCTACTGTGATCGTTGTTCCGCTCACCTCCCGGATGGCTGCACTGCGGTTTCCGGCCGTCGTGCGCATTGTGCCTTCGTTGAGCAACGGGTTGGCAACTGAATCCGCCGCTCTGGTCTTTCAACTCGGCGCCTGCGATCTGCGGCGGGTCCGCGAGAAGCTCGGGGTTCCTGATGCCTCCGACCTCCAGACGATCCGAGGAACCGCGAAACGACTGCAGAAGATCCGGTAGAGATCAATGCCGATCCGCCATCTCTACTTCCACATCCCCTTCTGTCCGAAGCTCTGTCCGTATTGCAGCTTCTACGTGGAAGTCGGATCGAAGAACAAGACGACCGCGTTCCTCGATGCGCTGCTTCGCAACGTTGAGCTCGCGACGCGGGACTACGACATCGCGCCGCAAACCCTCTACTTCGGTGGAGGCACGCCGAGCGCACTGACGACCGCGCAACTTGACTATCTGTTCACCGGGCTGCGCGCACGCCTCGATCTGCGCGAGCTGCGCGAGTGGGATCTCGAGGCGAATCCGGCGACGATTCGGCCAGAGAAAGCGCGGCTGTTGCGCGAAGCGGGCGTGACGCGGCTGAGCCTCGGCGTGCAGTCGTGGGACGACGCGCTGCTCGGCACGCTCGGGCGCGTGCATTCCGCGGCGGATGCCGAGCGCAGCTTTGAGCTGTTGCGGGAGGCGGGGTTCACAAATCTGAACATCGACCTGATGTTCTCCGTGCCGGGCCAATCGCTCTCGCAGTGGGAAGCGACGCTCGCGAAAACCATCGCGCTCGCGCCGGAACACGTCTCGTCCTACTGCCTCACCTATGAGGAGGACACGGAGTATTTCCGGAAGCTGCTCGGCGGCGCATTCCGGCAGGACGACGAGCACGATGCGCAACTTTTCGAGACGACCATGGAGACGCTTCCCGCTGCAGGTTACGCTCACTACGAGATTTCCAATTACGCCCGCCCGGGCCGCGAATCGCTCCACAACCTCGCCTACTGGCAAGGTCGCGATTACCTCGGGTTTGGCCCGAGCGCGTTTTCCACGGTCGGTCTGCGCCGCTGGGAAAACGTGCGCGACACCGCCGCCTACACCGAGCGTGTGCTTGCCGGGGAAAGCACCATCGGCTCTTCGGAAATGCTGACCACGCAAATCCGCGCAGGTGAATTGGCGGCGTTCGGGATGCGAACGTCCGCGGGCGTTTCGCTCGATAACTTGCAGCTCTGGCCAGGCGCGCTCGACGAGTTTCGGGAGCTGGGGTTCATCGAGCAGCACAACGATCGTGCGGTGCTTACGAGGCGGGGGAAGATGATGGCGGACACTGTCGCCGAGGCGTTCGTCTAACTCCGTGGATCGCTATGACGTGGCGGTCGTCGGAGGAGGACCGGCGGGAGCGACTTGCGCCGCGTTGTGCTCAGCAGGCGGTCTGAAAACGCTGCTTCTCGAGCGCGCGAACTTCCCGCGCGAAAAAGTGTGTGGCGACTGCCTGAACCCTGGTGCATGGCCGATCCTCGAACGCCTCGGCGTCGCCGAACGCATCCGCGCACTGCCTCACTCGCGCCTCCAGTTCGTGGAGTTTATTGGACTGGGTGGCCGCCATGTGCGCTTCCCTCTGCCAAGCTCAGAGCGCGGCGAGATCGCGGTGAAGCGTAGCGCATTTGACGCTGTGTTGCTCCAGCGAGCGAGAGAGGCAGGTGCCGATGTGCGCGAAGGAAATGCGGTTACCGCGATCAAGCCGGGCTGGACCTTGCACACCGCCGACGCGCAGTTCACCGCCGACCATCTCGTCGCTGCAGATGGGCGGAATTCGACGGTCGCGCGGCTGCTTGAGCTCCTGCCGTCGCCGGCTCGCGACCGTGTGGCAGTGCAGACGCATCTCCGCGCGCCGGAGGATTTCGGCGAACGCGTGGTCCTGCAATTTCTGAGTCGCGGTTACTGCGGGTTGGCGAGCATCGGCGCGGGGGAGTTGAACCTCTGCCTCGTCACGAAACCCGAGCACCTCGAGGCGCTGAAAGGCTGGGCGGCCGAACGGTTCGCACTCGCACCGGACGCGACGTGGCGCACCGTGACGCCACTCTCACGGCGCCCAGTGCCGGCGGCGCAGCCGCATTTACTGCTCGTCGGAGACGCGGCGCGCGTCGTCGAGCCATTCACCGGCGAGGGGATCACCTACGCGCTCGCGACCGGCGCGTTGGCTGCGGATCACCTGCTGCGCAACGACCTTGCCGGCTACCGTGGAGCGCACCGTGAACTCTACCGCGGGCGCCTCTGGATCAATCACCTTGCACGCCTCGCGTGTCTCCATCCGCGCATCGCATCGGCCCTGCTGCGCCATCCAAGAGCGCTTCGTTACCTGACGCAAAAGGTTGTCCGCCTGGCGTGATCAGAACGCCGCGACGAGCTTCGGACCGAAGATGATCGCGCCAATCACCGCTGCCGTGACGCTCGCTGCGAGCACCGCGCCCGCAGCGACGTCTTTCGCCTTGGCCGCCAGCGGGTGGTATTCGGGGCTAGCGAGATCGATGCCGAATTCCAGCGCGGTATTTAACGCCTCTGCGGTCCAGACGAAACCGATCGCGCCAACGAGCACGCACCATTCCAATGCCGAAACGCGCAGCCAAAATCCCGTTGCGCAAACCGCTGCCGCGGCGAGCAAATGCAGCCGCGCATTGGGCTGCGTTGCAAGGTAAGTGCGCAGCCCTCGGACGGCGTAACCGAAGCTCGCGCCCATTCCTGCAAAGCGCGTCCGCTTGGGAGGCACCGTGCTCATTTGCCTGACACTCGCCGCCTACTTCTGCTCCGGGAAAAACTTCGGCGCTTCCGCCGGTGCTGGCGCCGCTGGAGCTGGGACGCTTGAAGCGGTCGTCTCCGGTTTCTTTGCGGCGCTCGGCTCGCTGATCACCGGCTTGTGATTCACCACCGGGTGCTGCTCGCAAGCGGCCGCGAAAAACGTCAGAGCACCCAGAGCGGGCAAGAAAATCCTGTTCATAAGCGGGCGCAGGCTATCGCCGCGATGCCGGGTCGCCAGCGAAAACGCCGCAAGTAATCCGCTCGCTCCAAAGGAACGCCTTCGCTACACGAGCCGCCCGCGTTGATGAATCGCATCGATCTAAAATTCGCCGATCTTCGCGCGCAAGGGCGCGCGGGGCTAATTGCCTACATCTCTGCAGGTGATCCGAATCTTGAGGCCACGCTCTCGCTTGCGCTTGGGTTCGAGAAAGCCGGCGTGGACATCCTCGAACTCGGCGTGCCGTTTTCCGATCCCCTCGCAGACGGCATTGTGAACCAGCTCGCGGCGAGCCGCGCCCTGGCGGCAGGCACAACTGTGCGCGGCGTCCTCGCGGCGGTGCGCGACATTCGTCATCAGTCGGAGCTCCCCATCGTGCTCTACACCTACATGAACCCGATCTACTCCTACGGGTTCGAAGTGTTCCATCGCGACGCGGAAGCGGCTGGCGTCGATGGACTGTTGATTCTGGATCTCCCTCCTGACGAAGACGCGCGCAACGCGGAACTCTCACAGCAGACGGGCCTCCGCCGCATCCGGCTGATCGCCCCGACCACGCCGCCGGAGCGGATTGCGACCCTCACCGCGGATGCGAGCGGCTTCATCTATTACGTCTCGCGGGAAGGCGTGACCGGCGAGCGGACCGACGTCGCCGCTTCCATGGCGGAGCGAGTCGCCGAGATACGATCGAGCACAACGCTGCCAATCGCGGTTGGATTCGGGGTCTCCACCCCTGCCCAGGTGAGGGAGATTGCGCGCACCGCCGACGCCGTAGTCGTCGGCAGCGCGATCGTGAAGCAGATCGCGTCACACGGAGCGGCACCGGATCTGGTCGAACGGCTAAGCGCTTTCATCGCGCCGCTCGCCGGCGCACTGCGCCCGTAACGCAAAAGAGCGGGAGCTTTCGCCCCCGCTCTCGATGCCCAATAGCAGGCGTGAGCGGCTACTTGCCGTCGCGATCAGAGTCCCCGGGGATGGCGCGCTCGACGCGATCCCAAGCGGCGCGGGTGGCGTGCTTCGCCTTGTCCCATCCGAGTTTCGAGCTGCCCTTTGCCTGCTCGTAGGACCGCTGGAGGTCCGACTCGGCGGTGTCGAACGTGCGGCCTGCGGCGCGGTGTTCCGCGACGCCAGTGTAGCCGGTGCGATACGCCGGAGCGTAGTCATCGTAAGTCATGCTGTTGTCGTAGTAGGACTCGCTGGAATGCGCCCCGCGCCAGTAAGCGTCTTCAGCGGTCGGATCGATCGCCTCGGCGACACCTTTGCCTGCGAGTCCGCCGGCGATCGCTCCGATCGCCGCGCCAACCACAGCTCCGACCGGCCCGCCCGTCGCCATTCCGATCGCCGCGCCGGTGGTTCCGCCGCCCGCCGCACCAATGCCGGTTCCCACCGGATGCGAGCCCGGCGCGCCGGTGATTGGGTCAGGATTCGTGTCTTTGTCTCTGGAAGTGGAGTCAGGATTATTCATGGCCTCTTAATCGGAGAGGGTGTGGGAGGCGCGCTCATCCTTCTTGCCTCGAAAGCAGCTTCAAACAGGTAGCTCCGGCACGTCCACCCAGGCGCGCTTTGCCCAGCTCTCACACCCGAGTTCCGCGAGTTGCGCGCCCTTCGCGCCTTCGCGCAAATCCCAGGAGAACGGCTCGTCGAAGGCAACGTGACGAAGGAAGAGTTCCCATTGCGCTTTGAAAGCGTTTTCCGACACCTCCGGATCAGGCACGCGCGTCCAGGCATCGAAGTGGTTCGCAAGGTTCTCCAAGTCAGGATTCCACGTGCAGCGTGGGGTCGCGCCTGCCGCTTGCGTGACGCACTCGCGGAGGCCCGCCACCGCGCTGCCTTTCGTCCCGTCGACTTGCAACGTGAGCAGATCGTCGCGGCGCACACGGACTGTCCACGAACTGTTGAAGTGCGCGACCACGCCGCTCGCGAGCTGAAACGTCGCGTAGGCGGCGTCATCGGCGGTGGCCGCATAGGGCGCGCCGTTTTCATCCCACCGGTGCCGCAAATGGGTCGCACCGAGACAGCTCACCGACTGCACTTCTCCAAAGAGGCGGTCGAGCAGGTAACGCCAGTGCGGCAGCATATCGACAATGATGCCGCCACCGTCTTCTTTGCGGTAGTTCCACGAGGGCCGCTGCGGCGCGATTTCGTCCCCCGCGAAAACCCAGTATCCGAACTCGCCGCGGACGCTGAGGATTTCGCCAAAGAAGCCGCCGTCGATCAGCCCTCGAAGCTTGCGAATGCCGGGCAGCCAAAGTTTGTCCTGCACCACGCCATGTTTGACGCCCTTGCGCTTAGCGAGCTCGTAAAGTGAACAGGCATCCGCGGTCGTAGTGGCGGTTGGTTTTTCGCAGTATACGTGCTTCCCCGCGGCGATCGCGCGACGCACCGCTTCCACACGGCGGCTCGTCACCTGTGCATCGAAATAAATTGCCTCACCGGGCTCCGCGAGCGCCGCGTCGAGGTCGGTGGTGAAGCGGATGCCCGAGCCCATCGCTGCCAGGGCGCGCAGCTTCTCCTCACTCCGTCCCACCAGGATAGGCTCGGGCATCACGGTGTTGCCCCCCGCGCCCTTCACCCCGCCCTCGGCGCGGATCGCGAGGATCGACCGAATAAAATGCTGATTAGTCCCCATCCGGCCGGTGACGCCGTTGAGGATGACGCGAAGAGAATTCATGGTGAAGGGCGAACGACGCCGCTTTACTGGCCGGAGCGGGAGCTGGGAGGCGCCGCGATCGGGAGCCGGCGCTTCTAGTCGTCGTCCATCCCCCAGAGGTGCTCTTTGGTCCACTTCTTCTCATAGAGCTTGCAGAGCCCGATCGCCGCGGCGACCCCACCGCTGAACGACGCGGCAGTGGTGTATTGCTTGTCTTCGTCGTAAGCGCCGACCGCGATGATGACGTGGTCAAAGTGCTCTCCGAGGATCTCAAATACGCGATCCATCGCTTGCTGCTGCGCTTCGTTCATGCCGAACGAGGATGCGAGCGCTCTCCGGCAAGGTCAAAGACGTTCTCCAGCACGTGCTCACGCGCCCGCAGGAGCGACGCACTGCGGCTGCGCTCCTTCGGGAAGCGGGGGCGCTTCGATCCCCGCACGCGGCAGGGTGCCGTCGAGTTCCTGCCGCCAATGGGCGACATCTCCAGCGGGACCGTAACAGTAGATCAGACGCAAAGGCGCTTCACCGATGTTGGTGAGCTGATGAAAGACCCCCGGCGGGATGTAAACTGCCTGACCGCTCCCGAGAACCCGCCGCTCCTGACCGAGGCAAATCTCGCCGCTGCCCTCGATGATGAAGTAAACTTCCTCCTGCTCGTGGTTGTGCCATGGCACCTGGCCCCCTCTCGGCTCAAGCGTCACGTTGCCCAGGCAGAAATTTGCCGCCTGAATCGGTGCGAGGCCGCCCGCAAGATTCTGTGTGTGCCGCCGGGCCGGATAGCACCGCCCGGCAATCTCCGCGAGATCGCTGATGATCATGGCTCGGTTGCGCTTGGACCAGCCTTCCCCGGTCCGCCAAAGAAGGTCAGATACGGCTTTCCTTCATAAAGCCGCTGCACGTAGAGCGCGACTTCGCGCGCGTGGTAATCGCCCCACATGCTCGATTCGCCGGACGGAACCGTTCTCCCCGTCGCGATATGGTCCCAGCCATTGGGGCGATGATACACGCTGTGCAAAATCAGCCCCTCGTGTGCCGCGCTCGTGCTGAGATACGGCTCGTCGAAGAGGGTCGCGAGAATCGTCAGCCCGGCTTGTGCGTAGCGCTCCGCGCCATCGGCTGCCCGCCCTTTCAAGAAATGGCCAAGCCGGAGCAAGCCTTGGGCGGCGATCGCTGCGGCCGAGCTGTCCACGGGTTCAAAATCGTTGAATGGATCAGCCGGTCGGTTGAGATAATCACCCATGTTCGCCAGCCCAGGTGCGGCGGTGTCCCAATACGGCACGCCGTCGGTGGGGACGTTCGCGAGGTAAAAATCCGCCGCCGCAGATGCAGCCTTGAGCATCATTGCCTCGATCGCCGGCCCGCCGCCGAATGGCTCCAACTCTGCCTCGGAGCGCGTCGTAAGCCATTCGAGCAATTCGGCAAACCCGCAAATGATCCATGCCAGACCGCGTGTCCACGTGCTGAACGGTGACCAGCCTTGCTGCGTGCCCGGGCACCGATACGAGCCGTCGCTGACGTTGAAGATGCTCTCGTGCGCCACGCGCCCGCGCAGGTCAAAGGCGTCGCGTCCCTCACCGTAGAAGACGCTCCACCGTGCCGTTGTCCGCGCGTGTTCAATCAGCCGACGCAGCAGCGAAACGCGCTCATCCCGCTCGCCCATCAGCACGTGCCCGAGCTGATGAGAAAGCGCGAGCGAACGAAGCGACCGGATCGTGTCCGCGAATAAGGAGTGCGGCCCGTTGAACGAATGAATGAACCCTTCGCCGTTGTTGATGAAGGTCCATCGCGCGGCTTGGACGGCACCGGAGCATTTCAGCGCGAGTTCATACAAATCCCGCTCGCGGCTGTCGTCCGGGATGCGGCCTTCGCCCATCAGCCGCCACAAGTTGCCGTAAGTGGAGACGTTATTGAAGCCATGGTCGTGGACGCCCACATGGGTGATGTGATGCGCCATTCTTGTGATCGTCCGGTCACGCCCGAGCCGCAGGAACGCCTCATCCCATTGCGCATCGAACTGCAGGATCGCGGAGCCGTAAGCAAAGCCTTGCGTCCACTCCGTCCAGCCACGCGCAGTGTATTTTCCGCCGATCGTGAAAACGGGTGCCGCTTCACCGGGGGCGTCGCGGCGATCAATGGCCGCGATCTTCTCCGCAGAGGCATTCCAGAGCCGCTCGATCTTCCCTTGCAGGTCCCCCGGGCGCAGAGCGTAATCGATCTTCAACATGAGTCGTTGCTCCTCCTCTGAGCTACAGGCTGCGAAGGTGAAACCCACCATCTATCTGGAAAACCTGCCCCGTGGAGTAGGGAAAGTGCGCGTGCGCGATCGCCGCGACACAACGCCCGACGTCCGCGGGTTCGCCCCAGCGATTAATCGGCGCCAGACCTTCAGCGAAACGGGCGTCGTATTTCTCACGGACGCCTGCGGTCATATCGGTTTCAATCACGCCGGGTTGGATCTCGAAAACCCCGATTCCGAATTCCGCAAGCCGAACGGCCCAAAGCTTTGTCATCATGCTCAGCCCAGCTTTGGCGATGCAGTAATCGCCCCGGTTGGTTGACGCAGCGAATGCCGAGATGCTCGAGATGTTGATCACTGCGCGCGTGCCTCGGTGTTCGAGGCACGAGGAAGCGATCATGAGCTTCGCAGCAAGTTGCGTCAGGAAATAAGGGCCACGCAAGTTGGTCGCGAGCACGGTGTCGAAGCTTGTCTGCGTCGCCTCCAGCAAATCCACACGGTCCGGGGGAGCGATGCCGGCGTTATTGACGAGCAAATCAAGCCGTCCGAACCGCTCGCGCACCGAGGCAATCACGCGTTCACGGTCCGCCTCGGATGCAACATCCCCTTGAGCAATCTCTACGCGAGGGGCGCCGGCGTCTCGGCACAGTTCCGCGCATTCGCGTGCAGCGGCCTCCTGCCGGAGATAGTTGATCACAAGCGCGTGCCCGCCTCCGCGGGCGAGTTCGAGCGCTATTCCGCGCCCAATGCCACGCGAGGCACCTGTGATCAATGCGACCGGTTGCATGGGTGCGCCGCCCGGCTGCCCGTCCTGAGTTGCGTCTCTAAGGAGGGGAGACTCCACGATTCCCCTCATCGGGCGGCGGATCGCTTTCCATGTCGTCCACCTGTTTCCATCCGAGATCTTTTGCGAGGGTTTCCGCCAGCCGCACCGGCCATTCCGGATCCTGGAGCAAGCGGGAACGATCCTCTTTCAGCTGGTTGTAAGTGCGAACGAACTCCTGGTTTTCCGGGGACTTTTTGTCCGCCAACGCCGGAAAGCGGCGGATCGCTTCAGCGCGCGAGCGTCGCTCGATCTCGACATCACCGGGATCCAGAGGAGTTGCTGGCGGACGCGATTCACGCGGAGTTGCCGAGGCAGTCGTGCGCGCTGCTCGCTCCGGTTGCACCCGCTGCGGGCCGAGGATCTGCACGTCATCCATGGGGAGATGAGCGCGGAACTCGCCGGCAGAAAAGGTCACCTCGCCGCCTTTTGCTTCTTCGAACGGAAATGTCTCCCCTTCCCGGACGCGATAGCTCTTTCCGCCGATCTTCACTTCGGCCTCGCGCAGCACCTTCACCCGCGAACCTTCCGCCGGGTCAGGAGGAGTTAAATTCAGCGCTTCTGTGAGCAGGGGCACGGCTTCTGGCGCCGGGGATTGCTGGGGAAGGACTGCATCTGTATCGGAAACCTGAGCGGCAACCGCACCCGGTCGTGTCCCGAAAGCGTGAAAGCCGCACTCTGCCAAAGCCAGCAAAGCCCCCCCCAAGGTCACCACCGCGACGCCAAAGAAAACGCCGTTTCTCTGTCGGAACACCCGAAGCCGCGCCAGGACCCATAGCGCGGCGGCGGTAATCATCGCCGCAAGCGGCCAAACAGCGACCCTCGGACCCCCGACCAAAACGCCGAGGCCAACCAAAAAGAGCGCGGCTACCAGGAGAGCAGAACCGAGCAGCAAGTTCCGTCGACCCGCATGGACCGCGTGCCTGCGCTCAGGCAGATCGATATAACGTGGGCTATGGCCTAACTCCGGGTCCAAATCTCGTCGTGCCCCAAACCGCGTCTCCGGCTTCGGAGCTAATTGATGCGGCGGGTCGGTGACCGGGTCGGGCTTCACGCCGCGAAGAATGTCACGCCTCTCCGAAAAGTCGCGCTGCAATTCGTCGGGCTCCAGCACAAGCCCGGCCTCCACCAGCCGTTCTCTACCGGCTAATTACCGTCGTCGAAGACGAGCTTGCAGGCGACACGAGGCGGGACTCTTCCGTCGTCGTCGTTTGAGTGGTCGTAGAGGGCTCCTTCTCGACGACGGTCGTGCACGCTGGGAGAACGGCAAGCGCGGCGAGTGCAAGGATGCTGCGAACGATCGTGGGTATCATATCGACGCATATCGCGGAGCACGTTTTCTCTGCGTGCATTGAAAGTTGCGCGCACGCGAGTCCAGTCAGCCGAAGTCAAAGGATGACACCCGAAGAACCGACGACGCGCATCGAAGCCGCCATCCCGGAGGAGGTGGAGCACTTATCCGAATCGCAAAAAAGCGCTCTCGAAGTGAGCGGTGAAGTAGAGCACGCCGATGGCCCAAACCAGAAGCGGCTCAACACGAAGGTGGGTGAATTGACGGAAAAGAAAACGGCGACAGGTAATTAAAACCTGTCGCCGTTGTGAATTTGCCGCGCTTCTCCTACCTCCGGAGGACGAGCCCGAGCACGAAACCGGCGGCCAGGGCGGTGATCAGCGACTCGCGAGGATTGTGGCGGATATACTCCTGTCCATCGTTCCGCATCGTCCCCACGCGACGCACCGCGTCCTCGTAAACCTCGCCCGCTTGCTCTTTTAGCTCGCCAGCCCTTGCTTCCGCAGCGTGACGAACGCCACCGGCCACTTCCGTCGCCCTTGCGCGCATATCGCCTGCCACTTCCGCCGCCTTTGCTTTGACCTGGTCCACCTTCCCCCGAACCCCGCTCCCTTTGAGTTCCGCCAGCGTTGCTTGGAGCTCATCCTCACTCATGCCCAGTTTGCTCTGCAGGCGACCAAGCAGCTCCTCGCCTTTCCCTTCCGTGAACTCCACATCGTCGTCGGACAGCTGACCGTATTTCTGCCGGAGCTTGCCTTTGACCTGGTTCCACGACGCATCAAATGTAAATTTGTTCATGCCGCAACATCGCGTCTGCAGCGAGCGGTGGACGTGCCGCACGACAACGCGAAAAGACGAAGAGAACCAGGGTCACCGGACAGAGGAAGGTGATGCCAAATTTCCCGAGCTCGACAAGCGCACCCGTCGGGCGAAGCGCGTATCTGCCCTCGCAATGGACGATCAAAACCAGAATGAAAACAACCCCACCGGCGTCGACCAGTGGCTCGTGCAAGCAGACGATTTCGCCCGGCGGGAGCCGACCAAAGCGGTCGTCTCCGCCTTCGGGGCCGGCGTGCTTCTGAATCTTCTTCCGATTGGCGCGGTCGTGGGAGTCATTACCGCCGTGGCGTTTAGCCTCATCCGTCCCGCGCTCCTCTTTCTCGGCCTAATGAAAGCTTTCGAGCTGGGCCGTGCGAAACTCGATTCCAACCAACAGCCATGAACGAAAACGACTACACCTCTTCACCAGCGTCTGACTACAATCCCGCGGTTGGGTCAGATTACATGTCACCTGAGGAATCCACTTCGAGCATCGATGAGGTGGTGCGCGAGAATCCGATGGCCGCCGTTCTGGGAGCGCTCGGCATTGGCCTGATTCTCGGAGTAATCGTCCGCTCGCTGACAACCCCAACGCCTCCGCAAAATCGAGCGCTCGGTCTGCTCGAAGAGATTCAGGAGCGCCTCTCTGAACTCGGCCATACGGGATACAGCCGCGTCAGTTCTGCTGCTGAGGATGGAGCCGATGCCGTCCGCAAAGGTGTCGGACAACTCGGCGATCTGCATCTGGAACGATCACTGAGCAAGCTGACTCGTTCGTTGAAGAATCTCTTCCACTAAGCGAGCGCGGCGCGGCGGCGCCAAGCTCACCAGGAGAAGCGATGCGTGCGATCTGGAAGGGGGCAATCAGCTTCGGGCTCGTCAACATCCCGATCACGCTCTATCCCGCGACGCGTCGCGATGAGGTCCGCTTTCGTTTCCTCCGCAAGTCGGACCTGAGCCCGATCAATAACAAGCGCGTCGCGGAAGTCGACGGCAAGGAGGTCGCCTGGGACGAAATCGTCAAAGGTTACCAGTATGAGAAAGGCAAGTTTGTCGTCTTTCACGATGACGACTTCAGCCGTGTTGATGTGGAGGCAACTCAGACCGTCGACATTCAGCAGTTCGTCGAGTTGAACGAAATCAACCCGATGTTTTTCTCGAAGCCCTACTACATGGAACCGGGGAAGGGTGGAGATAAGTCATATGCTCTCCTACGCGACGTCCTTAAGGAGACCGGGAAAGTCGGCATTGCGAAGGTGGTGATCAAGACGCGGGAGCACCTCGCCGCAGTCAAAGCGCAGCGCTCCGCGCTGGTGCTGGAGTTGATGCATTTCGCGGACGAGATCATCTCTGACAGTGAGTTGCATCTGCCCGGGGATGTAGCGAGTGGCAAAAAGGAGCTGGAAATGGCGAAGCAGTTGGTCGCGAGCATGACCGGTAAGTGGGACCCGGAGGCTTTCAAAGACGACTACCGCGAAGCCCTGATGGAGGTGATCGAGGAAAAGATCGCGGCCGGTGGGAAGGAAGTGGACCGCAAGAAGAAGGCGGGACCCGTCAAGACCACGAATGTCATCGACCTCGTAGCGGTGCTGCAGAAGAGCATTCAACAGCATGGCCAAGCCCGCACCAAAAAGTCTCCGGCCCCCCGCGAGAAAGCCCGCAGGAAAGCGGCTTAGCGAAAGCTCGACCGCTGCGGAGGCGGCGCTCGTCGGGAAGGGCGAAAGCACTTGGAAGGGCGCGGAAAAGGCCGGGGTGCTCCCATCGTTCGTGGAGCCGATGAAGGCGAAACCGGCGACGGTGCTGCCCAAGGGCGACGAATGGCTCTATGAGCTAAAGCTGGACGGCTTCCGCTTCCTCGCGAGCAAAGCCGGCTCGCAGGTCCGCCTTTATTCCCGCCTGCAGAATTACCTCACTCCTCGCTTCCCGGCGGTCGCGGCGGCCATCGCGGCTCTTCCCTGCGGGACGGCGCTGATCGATGGAGAGTTGATTGTTGCCGACGCGAAAGGCCGGCCATCGTTCCAGCTCATTCAAAACGCCGACCTCACGACCGCGGTGCAGGCGTTCGCCTTCGATTTGCTCGAGCTCGACGGCGAGAGTCTCATGCGCCGAGCCCTGACTGACCGGCGCGCGCGCCTCGCTGCGCTGGTGCCACCGGAATCGCGGACGCTGCATCTTTCGAGCGAACTCAAGGGCGATCTTGAAGCGATCCTCGTGGAAATTGCTCGCAACGGGCTTGAAGGAATCATCGCCAAGCAGCGGGCGTCGCTCTACGAGCCCGGGCGGCGCAGTGGCGCATGGCTGAAGATCAAGTGTTTCCTCGAACAGGAGTTCGTCATCGGGGGATTCACCGCGCCGAAAGGCAGCCGCGAAGCCTTCGGTGCCCTGATCGTGGGCTACTACCGAGGGAAGGACCTCGTTTTCGCGGGTAAGGTGGGCACCGGCTTCAATGCGCGTCTGCTTCATAGACTTCACGCGCAGTTGCTCCAGCGGCGAGTATCCGTTTCACCGTTTTCCGATCTTCCTCGCCCCCGCTCCAGCCGCTGGGGTCAACCGCTCACGCGATCGGAAATGGCGAGGTGCACATGGGCTCGCCCGGAGCTTGTTTGCCAGGTTCGCTTCGCGGAGTGGACAGAGGACGGGATTCTTCGTCAGCCGGCGTTCATCGGCTTGCGCGAAGACAAACGCGCACGGGACGTCGTCCGGGAGACGTAGTCGGCGTTTAAGGGCTGTCGTTGCCGATCGCGTTCTGCGGGCAGACCGCGAGGGTCTCCTCCGCGACGGCGAGTTCCTCCTCGCCGACGGGCTGCTTGTGGAAGAACACGTAGCTCTCGTCCTCGTTGTATTTCAGCACGCGTTCGGAACCGGTGACTTCCATGCAGCTGCGGCAGGGAGTGCAGGTGGTGTCGACATACCACGGCCCATGAACGTTCTCTGGGCGCTTGAGTGAGTGATCGGCCATTCGTGAATTGATTCTTGAACGTTGTGTGAGCGCTGATGGCGAGGCGACGCACGAGCGGCGACGCCTGACCGCAGGCCCGGTGAGAGTGCGCTGGGGAAGGTAAGAAGTTCAAGCCTGGAGCCGCGGCGCATCTGCTGCGGACGCGGCGGGAAATACGCGTGTGGAGCACGCGTGCTGTGAGCGCGGACCAGGTTGGCACGGCAGTGGCTATGGTTGTTATGGAACTTCTAAATAACATAGCTAATGAAAACCAAAGCCCTCTCCGCTCTCGCAGTGCTCCTCGTGTCGAAAGTCGCTTCATTCGCCGCTTTCGATCTCGGCTCTTCCGCCGGTTCCACGCCCTACGATCCTTACATGCGGGGGGTCAAGCAGGTCCTCAGCTCCCTCCCTTCCTCGAAAGCCAATCTCGAGCGCGCTGCCCAGCTCACTCGCACCGCCCACTCCTTCCGTTATAGTTACACCGAGCCGTATGTCGCTCAGGCCCCATCGGTGACCGCCGCGAAGAAAACCGGCGATTGCAAAGCCAAGTCGCTCTGGCTCGCGGATCAACTCGGCGATCGCTCCATCCGCTACGTCATCGGGAAAGCGACTCGCACCTCGAAGATGAGCCACGCCTGGCTGATGTGGAATGACGGTTCGAAATGGTGGGTGCTTGATCCGACGAACGTGAGCCGCCCAATCCAGGCAGAGAGAACGTCGCGCAACGAATACATCCCGCTCTACTCCTACGACTCCGCTCGCTCCTACCGCCATGCGGGTCTCAGCTCGGGCATCGCCGGGGTTGCGAACAAAGGCGGCGCGGTCGCTTCGAAGGCCGCCAAGCGCCGGTAGAACTTCCACTTTCATGGGCTGCCGGGCGCTCCGGTCCGAAAGGGCTGGGGCGCCTTGCATTTTTATTCGCCGGCGCCGTTCACCCGCGCCGGCGATTTATTTTGATGGGCGATCACTGCGCAGGATCTGCAGCGCGAGCGCGACCCCTCCTGCGGAAGCACCAAGGAAGAAAAGTGTCGCCAATCCAGGATAGCCAAAGATCCGGAACGAGGTCTCGATCCGCATGAGCATTGATGCACCGACGATCAAAGCCGCGAGGATGAGACCCAGGGTAATTCGGTTCGCGATCTTCTGAAGCCCGGACATCAGCAGGTTCTCGTCGATCGCATCGACGGTGATCTTCAGCTTGTTCGTCGAAACAAGCTCGAGCAGCTCATTCAGCCGGCCGGGCAGCTTCTCGATGAACTCCTTCGCCTCGATCATCCCGGCGAGAAGATTACCGGGCGAGAGGCTCTTCATCGTCCGCTGATGCATGATCTCCGCAGCATTTTTGCGAATCGCCGCATTTGGATCGAACTCCGGGCAGAGGGTCCGCCCGACGAGATCAAGATTGAGAAGCGTCTTACCGAGCATCGTCAGCTCGCCGGGAACGCTCAGGCCGGTTTCGCCGGCGATTTGCGTCACATCCATCACGACTTTGCCGACCTGCATGTGCCCGATCGTGGCGCTTTGCTGCTGGCCGACGAGCTCGCTGATCCGGCGGCGGAACTGCGTTTGATCGAATCCCTCTTTCGCCGTCCCGATCTTCTCCGACACTTCCGCGGCTCGATCGCTCTGCCCCTCGCTGATCGCTACGAGCAGCTTCAGCAACTGCTCCTGCATCCCCGGGCCGATCCGCGCCACCATTCCGAGATCGAGCAACGCGATGCGATGATCATCCGTGATAAAGACGTTTCCGGGATGTGGGTCCGCGTGAAAGACGCCGATCACGAGGATCTGCTCGAGGTAAGCGTGAAAGAGCTCCTCCGCGAGCGCCGCACCATCCAGTTCGATCCGGGCGAGCGGGCTGAGCTTCGTGATCTTGCGTCCAGAAATGTGCTCCATCGTGAGCACGCGTCCCGTGGAGTAGTCGTCGATGGGCGCCGGGATGATCAGACGCTCGAAGCCTTTGAGCTTCTCCTTCATCAGCCGGAGGTTTGCGGCCTCGAGCCGGTAGTCGAGTTCCCGCAGGAGCGACTTGCGCAGCTCCTCGATCATTTTTGCGAACTCGAATTGCCGTCCGATCTCAGTGTGCGCATCGAGGAACTCCGCGATCTCCGCCATCGCCTGCAAGTCGTCCGCAACAGTCTCGCGCACCCCCGGTCGCTGCACTTTTACCGCGACCACTTGTCCGCTTCGCAAAACCGCGCGGTGCACCTGACCCAGCGACGCCGCTGCGACAGGCTTCGGATCGAACTCCGCGAACGCTTTCGAGATCCGCGCGCCGATCTCGACCACAACGATCGCCTCCACCTCCTCGAATGGGAACGGCTCGACATCGCTCTGGAGCCGCGAGAGCGCCTCCATATACGCGGCCGGGATAAAGTCCGCCCGCGTGGAAATCAGTTGTCCCAGCTTGATGTAAGTCGGGCCGAGCCGTTCGAGATCTGACGCAAGTTCCTTCGCCTCGGCCGGAACCGGCGGCGTGCTTGCGTAATCCAACGCGTCGTCGACGATCGGCGCATCCTTCAGGAGATCGCCGCGGCCGTGCTTGATCAGTAGCGCCGCGACATCCTTGTAGCGCTTGAGATGCTTCGGGTTGAGCGAAAGGCTCATGCCGCCGTGCTAAGGGTGCGCACGCGGGGTGAAGCGGCCGATCGCCTTTTCACGCATCCATTTCATCAAAGTGGGACGCGCCAGATCGAAGACGAATTTCGCCGCGAGTGGGATCAGTGCAGCCTTGCCGAGCTCCTTCGGCTCGGGACCGGTCTTCACCTTGATCTTGTGCTCCTTTTTCGTCTTCAGCGGAGGCTGCATCAGCCTGCGCGTAACGACCAGGCCAACGACCGCGCCGACGCCAATCCACAAGGCACGATGTTCCGCCACGCTGCGCCGAAGCTTGCCCGAAAAATCGAGCTCCCCGTGCAGTCCGCGACTCGCGCGCGTCATATCGGCGCGGGCCGCATTGATTGCGGCGATCAGCCGCTGTTTTTCTGATTCAGCCATGCCTGGTCTTTGCGGAGTTGATCGAGCGATTCCGGGAACATCGGATCTTTGAACTTCTTCGCCGCGAGAAACACACACGCCGCCGCGAGGGCGAAATGCACGAGCGCGGCCCCGAGCGTTGTCCAGATCCACGCGTGCGCCCCGCCGATCAGGGCGGCGATTCCGAAGATCGCAAAAAAGACCAGCAGCACGTAGCCGAGCAGCACGACGAAGAGCGCGCCGATCCCCAGCGCGATCGCGATGCCGACGCGCAACCCCGCTTCACGCGCTTCGATTCCGAGCAGTCCCAGCCGCGCGCGGAAGTAAGCAGCGCCCGTCGAAGCGTATTCCGAGACGGCGCCGAGCAATCCGGGGGATGTGCGGGTGGGCGTCTCCATTGGTTCGTGCCAGATTCGCCGCTCCGTTGCCGGGCGCGCGTGTCGGAAATCCCGCGCTGCGGCAGGCCCATCGAGTTCCGCCTTGCGCGGATTGGAGGCGCGTCCTTTAGTCCTCGCCCCGCCGGCTATGATGAAATACCGCACCTACCTGATCTTCGGTGCGCCCGGCAGCGGCAAAGGGACCCAGGGGAAAATTCTCGGAACGATTCCGCGGTTCTTTCACTTCGCGTGCGGCGATGTCTTTCGTGCGCTCGATACACGCACCGAGCTCGGGCAGGCGTTCCTCGCGTATTCGAGCCGCGGCGAGCTGGTGCCGGACGATCTCACGGTGAAACTCTGGCAAGCTCGCATCGCCGATGTCGTTCGCTCGCACACCTTCAAGCCAGACATCGACACGCTGGTGCTCGATGGCATCCCGCGCAACCTCGGTCAGGCGCAAATCATGCAGGGGATTATCGAGGTGAAAAAAGTGTTTCACCTCTCGTGCGCAGATCGCTCCGCGCTGGTTTCGCGGCTCAAGAAGCGCGCGCTCAAGGAGAACCGCTTCGATGATGCCAACGAGGAAGTGATCCGCCGCCGCCTCGAGCTTTACGATCGCGAATCCCGCCCGGTCCTCGACTTCTACGGACCTGGCATGATTCAGGAGATCGACGCGACGCAGCCCCCGGTGAAAGTCCTTTACGATCTGCTCGGCTCCGTGATCGAGACATCATGAGTGCGCGCCAGTTCACCAGTTTGCGCGCTTCGTCGCTCTACTGTGCGCGTTGCGGCAAGGCGAACGCGGTCCGCGAGCGGCTGCTCCTCGTGCTTCCCGACCGCGAGTTGCACGAATACACCTGCGCGACGTGCGGAGATTCCGTCGGCCGGCGGGAGGTCACAGCGGCCGATCAGATCGCGCAGCGCCTGAGTGCGCGGGGCAAGGAGCGGCAGGTCCGGATTCTTTAAGGTGCGGATCGTCTTCATTGGCACCGGTGACATCGGAGTCCCCGCGCTCCGACTGTTGCTCGAATCGCGTGAACATCACGTGCTCGCTTGCGTGACGCAGCCCGATAAGCCGGTGGGACGCCACCAGGAGGTGCAGGCGTCGCCGATCAAGACGCTCGCCTGGCAACATCACGTCCCGATTTTTCAGCCACAAAAGATCCGCGAACCGAACGCGGTCGAGCAGCTCAAGTTCCACCGGCCGGACGTGATCGTCGTCATGGCTTACGGGCAGATTCTGCCAAGTGACGTGCTGCGCATCCCGCCGGTCGCTTGCCTGAACTTGCACGCCTCGCTGCTCCCGCGGCATCGCGGCGCCGCGCCGATCCAGGCCGCCATCATGGCTGGCGACCGCGAGAGCGGCGTCACCGTCATGTATATGAATGAAGGGCTGGATACCGGCGACATCCTCCTCAAGAAGTCCGTTCGGCTCGGGCGCCGCGAGACCGGCGGTTCCCTCCACGATCGCCTCGGTGCACTCGCCCCCACCGCGCTCGGCGAGGCGCTCACGCTGCTGAAGGGCGGACGCGCCCCGCGCATTCCGCAGGACGCTGCGCTTGCGGCTTACGCGCCGAAGCTCACCCGCGAGCACGGCGCGATCGATTGGAGCGCGTCGCGCGATGAGATCGACCGCCGCATCCGCGCGATGAACCCGTGGCCGGGCGCCTTCACCTGGCTTCCCGGCCCGAGTCATCCTGAGCGGAGCGCGGAGCGCGAAGTCGAAGGACCCGGCGCCTTCGGAGCCCCCCCTCGCAAACTGAAGGTCTTCACGTGCATCCAGCATCGGCGCGAAACTGGCGTGCCCGGCACCGTTCTGCGCGCGGATAAAAACGGCCTGCTCGTCGCCGCGGGCGATGGCGGCGTGCTCCTGCGCGAGGTCCAACTCGAAGGGAAGAAGCGCATGAGCGCTCGTGACTTTCTGCTCGGCAC
>Ga0136611_10000598_pt1 | contig 24154 bp, 16 predicted proteins | sample AntDrymUQ2232306_2_FD_106645 | JGI IMG/M metagenome (GOLD analysis project Ga0136611, IMG submission 106645) | Polar desert sand microbial communities from Dry Valleys, Antarctica - metaG UQ223 (23.06) | ecosystem: Environmental > Terrestrial > Soil > Desert | place: Antarctica: Dry Valley...
AAGTCGCCGTTTGAGCAAAGATTACGAATACCTACCGCAATCCAGCGAAGCGATGATTTACATCGCTATGACACGAATCATGCTCCGCAGATTAGCACCAAGTTGAATTCTCAGACAGTTTCTAAAAGATTTTGCCTGGATGACGCTCGCGCAAACGGTCTGATGCCTGCAACATCACATCCGCAACTTCGTAATCACCGCTGTCCACATCGAGCGCCAAGAACTTGCCGACATTTTGCGGCTCGACCAGGTCGCGCACGCGCTCCTCATAAACTTCGCGCGCGCTTGCCGAATTCTTTGATTTCGACTTCGGTCATTTCCATTTTCGTTTCCGCAAAGCCAAAAAAGTACGCCTTAATTTTACTATAAAACGTGCTCGGGGCTTTCAGCTAAACATTTCCTGCGCGAATTTTTGCGGATGAAAATCGATTAAATCCTCGGCTTTTTCGCCGATGCCGATGAGCTTGACGGGCACGCCGGTTTCCCGCGCAACCGACAAAATCACGCCGCCTTTGGCTGTTCCATCCCATTTGGTTAAAACCAAACCTGTCAAAGGCGCGCTACCGGCGAAGGCTTGCGCTTGCACCAAACCGTTTTGCCCCGTCGAAGAATCCAGAACCAGCAGCGTTTCTTCGGGCGCTTTGTTTAATTCGCGCTCTGTCACGCGCGCGATTTTCGCCAGCTCGTTCATCAAATTCGACTTTGTGTGCAGCCGTCCGGCGGTGTCGATCATGACCAGATCGCGTCCGCGACTTTTGGCCGCCGCCAGAGCGTCGAACACAACCGCCGCCGGATCGGCGCCCTGCGAATGTGCGATCACCGGACTTTCTGAACGCCGTCCCCATTCTTGCAACTGTTCGATTGCCGCCGCGCGAAACGTGTCGCACGCGACTAAAAGCGGCTTTCGCCCTTCTCTGGCGAAACGATGCGCCAATTTCCCGACAGTCGTAGTTTTACCTACGCCGTTGACGCCGACGAAAAGCCAGACCGTAATTCCTTCGGCGGCAAACTTCAAAGGCCGGTCGCTTGAGCCGAGCAAATCGGCGACGCCGTCTTGCAAGGCTAGAAGCGCGTCTTCATCGGTCGGCACGTCGCCGCGACGGGCGGCATCGCGCAGCCCGTCGATGAGATGCGCCGTCGTGTCCATCGAAACATCGCTCATAATGAGCTGCTCTTCGAGTTCTTCGAGCAACTCCTCATCGAGCTTGCGGCCATTAAAAACCGCGCCGACTTTTTTAAAGATTCCTTTCAACATAATAAAATTCAGGCACCAAAAAACGGAGCCGCAATAACGGCTCCGCACAAATACAAAACGAAAGTATAGCGAAAGTACGCCTGAATATGGGCGTACTTTCCGAAAAACCGGGATAAACGAGATAAACGAGATGTTTGTTGATTCCCTCTCTTTCACCTCGTTTATCCCAGTTTTTCGCCGTTGAAAGCGCACAACTTACTTTGCGCGCGATGGTCTCACGCTTTCGATTTTTCCTATGATTTCTTCCGCTTCGCCCGTTTCGCGCCCCACTGCGCGCGCCGAGACGACACACAGAACCAACCTCGCTTCGATCATATCGCTGGCGGCGCTCCTGGGCATCGCGCTTCTGGCCTTTAACAGCGTGACGCAGCCATCGCTGGCCGACCGCGCGACGCTTTTGTGTTTGGCTGTTTCCAGCGCGCTTTGCCTGCTGCCGCCGCTTCGCCGCTTTTTCGAGCGACGCGCCGACGCCACAGCTTTCGCGCTGATGGCGGCATTTTTCATCATCTACACGCTCGCGCGCAACGCAGGGCCGGATGTAGGCTGGAGCTGGCAGTCGCGTTTTTTGCCCGACCAGCCGATGGGCATTTCGTGGGCGGCGCGACTGGTCGTCGGCGCCGCGATTTTGTCGCTGGGGTTGTCGCTCGTAACGCGTCTTCGATTCGCCGGCATCACGCGCGCGATTTTAGTTGCGCTGGGCATTTTCGGCGCGACGGGAATCGTGATGTTCAACTTTCTGGGACATTACTTCTCGGTCGGCGTGACCGGAAATACGCAGCTCAATCCCGAATTGCTGTTCAACGCGTTGCAGCAAATCATCGAGTTCGGCGCCGTCGCGATTTTGTGCCAGGCCGTCGCCGCCGATGCGCCGACGCGCCGACTCGCGATGCGCGCGCTGCCGGTTCTTTTGTTGTTATTATGGGCGCGCCACCAATTCGGCCCCGGATACGTCGAGCCGCAGGAGGTTGACGATGAAGCCTAGCGCGCAAGAAAGCAAAAGTACGCCGCAATTCGGGCGTACTTTCGACACCGTCGTGCTGACGATTCTCATTGTTGCGATGTGCTCGCAATTGAATTTGCGCGCGATCGGGCGCGATACATTTGTGACCGAAAAATTCGTGACCAAGCAGCTTTTCGTCGCGCTTTCGGATGTCGTGCTGCTACTCGGCTTCGCCTGGTTTTGCGTCCGCACCACAATCTTGCGCGTGTGGAACAAAATATGGATTCCGCCTTTGCCGTGTTGGGCGCTGGTTTTCGCGATGCTTTTGAGCGTGATTCATTCAACTTCGATCTGGGACGCAGCGATGAACGAACTGCCGCGCGCGCAGGGAATCAAAGGCACGATCAAGGCGATTTTTCTGGGCAAGGAAAGCAAAGAAGCCATCGCCGAGATTTTGCAATACATCGCCTATTTTCTCGCCGCGACGACGCTTTTCGTCAATCTAATTCATGATAGGCGCGAAAGCGAAACCATTGAGCGGCGCAAGCTCGCGTTTCACGCTTTTGCCGGAGCCGTCGCGCTGAACATTGTGATTGCATTGATTCAGCGATTCGGCTTCGGGAGCCAATCGCCGTATGGACTTTTCGGCTCGTCGGGAATTTACTCGCCCAATATTTACAGCGCGTTTCTGGCGTTTTCGCTGCCGCTTTTGCTGGCGCAAGTTCTCAGCCGCTGGCGCGACGTGATGCCGGCGCTGATCGTGACTTGTTTGTGTTTCGCCGGCGCGCTTTTAACCATGACTTCGGCGTGGGCGGCGATTTCGTTGTTGCTCGGCTTGTTCGTCGCGGCGGCGTTGCAAAGGCGAATGGCGCGCGCGGCGATTTTGTTTGGCGTTGTCGCTTTGCCGATGTTGCTTTTGTGGCGCGCGCCGTCGCCGCTGCAAATCAATCGCGCGCAAAGCTGGCAGATTCCAAGCGACCAGCAGAAAGTGAAAAAGCAACTGGTCGAATGGTACGCCGCGCTGGGCGTCGCCAGCCCCAGCCCGATCGCTTACAAAACCGGCGTTTCGCGAACTTTTGCAACCGGCGTCGGGCCGGGCAATTATCAATCGAACATCGGCACTTTTTATCAGCGCCTGCCCAACGAAAAGAAAATGCCGCCCGATTCCAATAATCTTTATCTGGTGCAAGCGGTTTCTCTGGGCATTTTAGGACTCGGAACGCTGTTGTGGATGTTCGGTCATTTCGGCGCGATGGCGTGGAATGCTTTCAAAGAAAATCGAAACGATTATCTGGGCGCGGGCGTCTGGGCGTCGCTTTGCGCTCTGGCGCTGGTGAATATTTTCCACGCGACAATCGTGCGCGGAAGCGGCATCGTCCTGGCGTTTCTGTTAAGTCTCGCGGTCGTGGCAGCCGGAATTGTACCTAAAGTTGTAGAAATTAAGGAGAACCAGAATGAAGAAGATGAAAAGCGCGATGGCGCTGATTTGCCTGCCGGCGCTTAGCCTTCCGGCGATGGCCGCGAACACGAAAATCTGCTTTGAAGCCGAAAAGCCGGCCTCGATCAGCGCGCCGCTGAAAAAAGTCGCCTCCGGCGCGAGCGCCGATTATTCCGGCAACGGATTTTTGGAAATCCCGTGGAACGGCAACAAGGACAAAGGCAAAGGCCAGGCGGGCTTTAAATTCACCGCCAAGAAAGCCGGCGTTTACACCTTGTGGGCGCGCACTTATTGGGCGCAAGGCTGCGGCAACTCGATTTCGGTTTCGGTCAATGGCGACGCGCCCGCGACCATCGGCGAGGACGGCCAATATGGAAGCTGGCACTGGTTGCGCGGCCCGCGCGTGCAAGTCAAGGCCGGAGCCAACGTGCTGGTCATGAAGAACCGCGAAGAAGGCATCAAAGTCGATCAATTCTTTCTTTGCACCGATCCTAACTACGTGCCGACCGGAATTCGCAAAGTCACGAAGTAGAGCTTTCAGCAGCCAGCAGTCAGCAGCCAGCAAAAAAGTACGCCCAAATTCGGGCGTACTTTTGTTTTTGATCGGGCGCGCATTGGGCAAGGCATGCCTTGCCCCTACGATTTCACGCTTTTCAAAACATTGGCGGTTTCAATCGCGGCGAGCATCGCGTCCGCGCCTTTATTTCCGGCTTTGCTGCCCGCGCGCTCCAGCGATTGCTCAATCGTATCGGTCGTCAAAACGCCGAAAATGATCGGCACGCCCGAACCCAGACTCGCGCTCATAATTCCGCTCGCGGTTTGGGCGCAAACGTAATCGTAATGATCGGTCGCGCCTTTAATCACGCAGCCGAGACAAACCACGGCGTCGAATTTTCCGCTTTGCGCGAATGCTTGCGCCACAATCGGCAGTTCGAACGCGCCGGGCACGCGCGCCACTTCGACCGCGTTTTCATCGCCGCCGTGCCGCCGCAAAACATCCAGCGCGCCGTTCAAAAGCGGTTCGGTTATCAGTTCGTTAAAGCGCGAAACGACAATCGCGAACTTTAAATGTTCTGCGTTCATCTGGCCTTCATGGATTTTCATTTGAAATTATTTTAACCGCCAAGACGCCAGGGCGCAGAGGAAAAGAAAAGTACGCCGGAATACGGGCGTACTCCGGACTTACGCAACGGGCGCATTGCCATGCGCCCTTTTATGCGATTTTGCGTAAGTCCAACGTTCCTTTTGTTCAGTAAGAGAAGTGTCATTCCGACCGAAGCGAAGAATGAGCGCAGCGGAGGAATCTTTGTCAGCGTTACATTCCGGCAAGATTCCTCGGCTTCGTGTTCTCGCCCCGCTCGAACTCTTCGCTCGGAATGACATGGTTTATTCCCTCTGCGTCTTTGCGCCTTGGCGGTTTAGAGAGCTTCTCCAACCATTTGCTCGTCGGTTTTTTCTTCGTCGAGCAAATGACCCATTTTGTCGCGCTTGGTGCGAAGATAGTTTTCGTTTTCAGGATGGATCGTCGGGCGTAGCGGCACGCGCTCCACGATTTGCAAACCGTAGCCTTCCAGCCCGACTCGCTTGGCCGGATTATTCGTAAGCAATTTCATTTTGCGAACGCCAAGATCGCTCAGAACCTGCGCGCCGGTTCCGTATTCGCGAAGGTCGCTGGCGAAACCCAGCGCGTGATTCGCCTGCTCGGTATCGGCGCCCTGATCTTGAAGCGCATAAGCGCGCAATTTATTCAAGATGCCGATGCCGCGCCCTTCGTGATGGTCGATGTACAAAAGCACGCCGCGCCCTTCGTCGTTGATGCGATTCATCGCCGCGTGCAATTGCTCGCCGCAATCGCAGCGCAAAGACAGCAGCGCATCGCCCGTCAAGCAGCCGGAATGCACGCGCACCAGTGTCGGAATTTCCGCTTCGATTTCGCCTTTGACCAAAGCCACATAAGGCGTTCCGTCCAAAACGCTTTCGTAAGCGACCGCCTGAAATTCGCCGAACGCCGTCGGCAAGCGCGCCTGCGCAATGCGCCTGACCAGCTTTTCATTGTGGCGGCGATAACGAATCAGTTCTTCGATCGTGATCATTTTCAAATCGTGCGCGCGCGCCATGATTTGAAGTTCGGGCAAGTTCGCCGATTCGCCTTCTTCGTTCAAAATTTCGCAAATCACCGCCGCCGGATAAAGACCGGCCAGGCGGCACAAATCGACGGCGGCTTCGGTATGCCCGGCGCGCACCAGAACGCCGCCTTCGCGCGCGCGCAGCGGAAACAAATGTCCCGGCTGCCGCAAATCGCGCGGAGCCGAATTCGGGTCGATCAAGACTTGCAGTGTGCGCGCGCGGTCGCTGGCCGAAACGCCGGTCGTGACGCCGAAGCGCGGGTCGGCATCGACCGAAATCGTAAACGCTGTGCCGTGCGGATCGGTGTTGGCGTGCGACATCGGCGCGAGTCGCAATTCGTCCAGGCGCGCGCCGTCCATCGGCACGCAGATAATGCCGCGCGCCTCGCGCGCCATGAAATTGACAGCGCGCGAATCGACGAACTGCGCCGCCATAATCAAATCGCCTTCGTTTTCGCGCGATTCGTCATCGGTCACGAGCACGAACTTACCGGCGCGGAAATCTTCCAGCGCCGCTTCTATCGAGGAAAAATTCATAATAAAACGGATGACAGGATTTCACGGATGATTTAGGATAACGCAGGATAAGAAAAAGTACGCCCGAATATCGGCGTACTTTTCTTTAATCGATCCTAATTCATCCTGCCTCATCCTTGAAATCCTGTTATTTCCCCGCCGTCCATTGCGTGAGGCGTTCGACGTATTTCGCCAGAATATCGACTTCCAAATTGACGCTTGCGCCGCTTTGCCATTGGCTCGCGGTCGTGACTTCGCGCGTGTGCGGAATCAGCGCGACGCTGAATTTGTTATACGCGACTCCGGCAACCGTGAGCGAAACGCCGTCGATGCAAATCGAGCCTTTGGCGACGATGTATTTCATCATCTCGAACGGCGGCTCGAACGTCGTCCACAAACTTTCGCCTTCGTCGCGTACATTGACGACAACGCCCACGCCATCGACATGGCCTTGTACGATATGGCCGCCCAGACGCGCGTTGGCTTTCAATGCGCGTTCCAAATTGACGAGCGCGCCGATTTGTTTTTCGCCCAATGTCGTGCGCCGCAGCGTTTCTTCGACCGCGACGACCGTAAAATTCTGCGGCGTAAATTCGGTTACAGTCAGGCAGCAGCCATTAACGGAAATGCTTTCGCCGATCTGCGCGTCGCTCAGGTAATCGCCGCTAACGCCGATTCGCAGGCGCCGCGCGTTTTCCAATTCTTCGATTTCTTCAATTGTGCCGATAATTTCGACGAGGCCGGTGAACATGGGAAAAGTAGTCAGTAGTCAGTGGTCAGAATCGACGCGTATTATTCCGCACTCCGCACTTCAAACTCCGCACTTGTATAGCCTGAAATCATCGCGTCGTTTTCGATTTGCTCGATTTGCACGCCGAACAAGCGCGGCGCGTCTTTGAGGTTTTCGATGCCAAGCGGCGCGAGTGCATTTAATCCATCGCTGCCCAGAATAATCGGCGCGATGAAAAAAACAATTTTGTCGACGATGCCCGCTTTTAAGGCCGACGCCGCGACCTGACTTCCGCCTTCGATAAGCGCGCTGTAAATCTGGTGCGACGGCAAAACTTTCATCAACTCCGCCAGATCAACGCGCCCATCTTGCGACGGCGCGACAACTGTCTGCGCTCCACACGAATCGAAAACCGCGCGCGCTTCATCGGAAATTTCTTCGGTCGCCGCAACGAAAGTACGCCCGAATTCCGGCACGGTTTTAAAAACACCGAACTCGCTCGCTTTTTGCGCCAAGCGCCCGCGCGAATCCAAAACAATTCTGGCCGGTTGCCTTTTCGATGATTCCAGGCGCACATTCAAACTCGGATTGTCTGCCAAAACAGTGTTCGCGCCGACCAAAACGGCGTCGTGATCGGCGCGCAATTGGTGCGCGCGCTGGCGCGAAGCGGGGCTTGAAATCCATTGCGATTCGCCGCTTTTCGTCGCGATTTTTCCGTCGAGGGACGCGGCGATTTTCAATGTTACAAACGGCAATCCGGTCGTGATGTATTTGAGAAAATGGTCTTGCGCGCGCGCGCATTCGGGCTGCATGAAATCTTCGATGACTTCGATTCCCGCTTCGCGCAAAACCTGATAGCCGCGCCCGTCGATCATGGGATTCGGGTCGCGCACGCCGGCCACGACGCGCGCGATTCCTGCTTCGATCAGGGTATCGGTACACGGCGGGGTTGTGCCGAAATGCGAGCATGGTTCCAACGTGACATACGCCGTCGCGCCGCGCGTATCGTGCCCGGATTCGCGCGCCGCGCGCAGCGCCATAACTTCACCGTGCGGATTTCCATCGCCGCGCTGCGTGTGCCCGCCGCCGATGATTTCGCCGCGCAGCACCAAAACACAGCCGACGCTCGGGCGCGGCGAAGTCGTGCCTCGCCCGCGCGCGCTCCATTCCAGAGCCGCGCGCATTCCCTGTTCGTCGTTTTCAATTCGCATTTTTAGAAAAACGTCTGGCGCAGACGTTGGAAAAGTACGCCCGAATTCCGGCGTACTTTTGGAAAACTAAGACAAAATAGATGCGCTCTGAAACGTCTGTCATTTAAATTTCACTCGCCCGGCGCCACGTCTTTGTCAGTCAGCTTTGCGATTTCCTCGCGTGCCAGCGCGGCGCGGCTCGCCTGCGCGCGTGCCTGGATCAAGCGGCGCGTAAGCCCTGTTTGCCAGACATCGACGACGAGCAGAAACAACGCGATGATGACCAAAGCGAGCGCGCCCAGAACGACCAGCATAAAGCGTTTCGCCTGCGCGAGTGCCAGAGGCGACACCGCTCCGCGAACCGGCGCGGCGTCGGGCCACAGCCATGTAACTGCCCAGAAAAACGTCGCCAGGCTGGCGATCCATGTCGCCGCCGAGATCAAGCGCAGGCGAAACTGCTGCCGCGAGACAAGCCCGCCGCCGCGATTGTAGCGATTGATTTCCAGCCCCGCGCCAACGGCGATGAGCACGATTCCCAGAACGCAGGCGAGGGCAAAAGCCACGCGTGATGTCGGCATTTCGGCTCCTTTTCGCTTTCATTATAGCAAGGCGCGCGGCGCCAAAATCGCTTTGCAAACGCTTTTAAATTGACAGCACCCGTCGCCGCGACAGATACTAAGAGTTCAGATTGAAGTTGAGTTCACTTGCAGGAGACGCCATGAATCATTTTTCCCCGTTCGCGCGCCGCACCCGAAGTTCCGGTTTTACACTCGTTGAAATGTTGATCGTCATCGCCGTGGTCGGCATTCTGGCCGCGATTTTGTTTCCGGTGTTCGCCCGTGTGCGCGAAAACGGGCGCAAAACCGCCTGCATGTCCAACATGAAGCAGCTTGGCCTGGCGTTCCAGCAATACTCCTTCGACAATGGCCGCAAATATCCCAAGGCCGGCAATTTTCAGGCGTGGGCCGATGGTGGCCACTGGGTCAAAGGCAACCGCAATTACGCTAATAGTGAACACGGCCTGGCCAAAGACCAGAACGGCAATTTCGAATGGAACAAAACCGCTTCCGACGGCACGCCGGGAACGGTCGATGTCGAAGGCGGCGCGCTGTACAATTACGTGAAAACAGCCGCTTCTTTCGTTTGTCCTTCGACCGAAAACGCGCGCGACAAGCGCCTCGGGTATTCGATGAACTGCGCGCTGGCCAACGTCAGTGATGTGCGTATTCGCAATCCGGGAGACATGGTTTTGCTGGTCGATGAAGGCAAAAGTTTGAATGACGGCTATTTCTGGGCGGTCGATACTTCGGCGGACGCGCAAGACCTTTTGACAAAAGCGCACAATGGCGGCGGCAATTTGCTTTTCGCCGATTATCACGTCAAGTTTTTTCCGTTCGATAAATTTCCGCTCGACGGCTCGCCCGAAGGCCAGGCCAACAAAGCGCGCATGACCGGCTCGCCGCGCTTTCACGATCTAACGTTGCCCAAAAACGGCAAAGGCGAATGCTTCTAAGAAACCCAAACGCAGCGCAAGCCGAAAAGAAAAGTACGCCCGAATTCGGGCGTACTTTTCTTTTTGCGCGCGAAGCTGGAGATTTGGAAACAAGGTGCAACGCGCTTGCGGAACGCGGGTCTAAAACCGCGACTTGGTTAAAACCGCCTTGCGCGGCAGGAGATTCTTGCGCGGCAGGAGATTTTGAGAATGAAGAACAAGACGCAATGCGCAACGCAGCGCAAAACAGGCTTTACGCTGATAGAACTTTTGGTCGTTATAGCAATAATTGCAATTCTGGCTTCGATTTTGTTTCCGGTTTTTGCGCGCGCGCGGGAAAACGCGCGCCGCAGCTCGTGTTCGAGCAACTTGAAGCAGCTTGGTTTGGGCTTTATGCAGTACACGCAGGATCACGACGAGCGGTTGCCTGTGGCCATTGATGGTGCTTTCGGCGCCGGAAAAACCGGCGGCTGGACATATTACAGCACGTTTGGAACGGGCGGTGTCGAAGCGGTTTTCGACCCGGCACTCGGCTCGCTTCACACCTACGTCAAGAGCGCGCAAGTCTACGTTTGCCCTTCGGATGCCCAGGGCCGCAAAAACGGCCAGTCGTATGCGGCCAATTCCTGCGTGTTCAAGAAAATCGGCGATCCCGCGGGTGACATCCGGCCCGGAAAGTTGCTCGCGTTTTTCGATAACACTTCGGACTGGATGCTGCTGAGCGAAGAGTCGCGGCTCGAAACTGTCGGGCAGCAGCCTTCGGCCAAGTCGACAACCGACGATGCGTACATCAACTTGCGAGACGTGACCGGGGGCCAAGTCGCCGAGTTTGAGAATTATTTTGCCCTGCGCCATTTCGAAGGCTCGAATGTCGCGTATCTCGATGGACACGTCAAATGGGGGCGCGTCGATAAGCTCAAAGCCGATAAAGTGCAAATCGGCGGCTCGGGAAACCTCGACGACGGCTGCCCGTAAGCAGAGCAGAACAGAAAAAGTACGCCTGAATTCAGGCGTACTTTTTGTTTTGGGCTTGATGTATCAAGCCCCTACACAATCGTTACGCGCACGTCGTGCGTTTGGCCGTCGTCGCGCAATTCAATTCCCTGACCATCCGCCAGAACTTCGCCGTCGATTTCAGTTTGCTTTGCTTCGCCGTGCGCGATTGCAATTTGGTAAACGCTGGTGCCGAAACGGTAGCGAACTGTGATTTCGTTCCAGTCGGGCGGCAGGCTTGGCTCGATGAAAAGCGTGTCGCCGCGCTTGTGGAAACCCAGAACGTCTTCAATCCACACGCGATAATACCACGAACTCGAACCTGTGTACCAACTCCAGCCGCCGCGCCCGACGCGATCTTTCAACGCGTAAATATCCGCCGTAATCACATAAGGCTCGACTTGATAGCGCGCCACGCCGCTTTCGTCGCGCGCGTGCTCGACAGGATTGAGCATTCGCAGCAATTCGACGGCGCGCGCCCCGTCGCCTTTGCGCGCGAAAGCCTGCGCGACCCAAATCGCCGCGTGCGTATATTGACCGCCATTTTCGCGCACGCCCGGAACGTAGCCCTTGATATAGCCGGGATCTTGACTGGATTTATCGAATGGCGGCGTGAACAGCAAAATCATTTTGTCGCGCTCGCGAATCAAATGCTTTTCGACCGCCAGCATTCCCAACTCGGCGCGCTGCGGGTTTCCCGCGCCCGAAAGAATGCTCCAACTTTGCGGAAGGGAATCGATTTTCGCCTCGTCGCTGGTGTGCGAACCGAGCTTGGAGCCGTCGTCGAAATAAGCGCGAATATAATATTCGCCGTCCCACGCCTGTTCCTCGATTGTTGCAGCCAGCTTGATCGCTTGTTCTTTGCACCAGACGATTTCATCCGCGTTGGCGATTGCGTCATTTGCGCCCAGCAACTCGCTGAAGTCGCGCAAAACGTGGATGATGAACCACGCGAGCCACACGCTTTCGCCCTTTCCAGCCACGCCGACGCGACTCATGCCGTCGTTCCAGTCGCCGATTCCCATCAGGGGCAAGCCGTGCGCGCCACTCGTCAAACCTTTAAGAATCGAGCGGCGGCAATGTTCCAGAATGGTCGCCGATTGTCCCGAGACCGTCGGATTCATGTAGATTTCGTGCTCGTTTTCGTCCAGCACTTTGCCTTCGATGAACGGCGCGATTTCGTTCAACACGCTGGCATCGCCGGTCGTGCGAACGTAGTGCGCGGTGACGAAAGGCAGCCACAAAAGATCGTCAGAAAACTTGGTTCGCACGCCCGCGCCCGAAGGCGGATGCCACCAATGCTGCACGTCGCCCTGAATGAATTGGTGCGACGCCGCGCGAATAATCTGCTCGCGCGCCAGATGCGGCGCGGCGTAAACGACGGCCATGACATCTTGCAACTGGTCGCGAAAACCGAACGCGCCGCCCGACTGATAAAACGCCGAGCGCGCCCAGATGCGGCAACTCAAATCCTGATACATCAACCAGCGATTCAAGAGGAAATTGACCCCGAGATCAGGCGTACTTATTTGCAGAGTCGAGAGAATTTCGTCCCAATAATCGCGCGTGGTTTGCAACGCGGTTTCGGCTTTTTCGCCGCTACGCCATTCGCGCGCGAGTCGAATCGCTTCGCCTTCATTGTCGGCTTGTCCAGTGATGAAAATGACTTCGGTTTCGCCGTCGATTTCCAGATCGACGACGACTTGCAGCGCCGCGCACGGATCGAGTCCGGCGCCGCTGCGCCCTGAAAGTCCGTGTCGCCCAAGCGCCGCCGGGTTTTTTGCGCTGCCGTTGCGCCCGATGAATTCCGTCCGGTCGCCCGAATGCGAAACCGGCGCCGGAGAACTCGCGAAAAACGAAACGCGATTGCCGAAATCGGGATGATAATGGTTGCGCGCCAGCAAAACTTTCGCGTCGTTCCAGTCCGTCACGACGTGCTGCTGCGTTTCTTCCGAAGTCGTGCCGAGAACAAGTTGCGAATAGGAAAAAACCGACAAACGCCGCCGCCGCGACGAGCGGTTTTTGAGGCGCAAACGCTGTACTTTCACGGTCGCGCCGCCGTTTTCATCGCACGGCACGAAGGTCGTCATTTCTTGTTCCACGGCGTGCGAGTTGTGCTCGAAAACCGAATAGCCTTGTCCGTGGCGAACGCGATAAGCGTCATTTTCGCGGATCGGCAGCGGCGTCGGGTTCCAGAACGTGCCGGAATCTTCGTCGCGAATGTAAATCGCTTCGCCCGCCGGATCGCTCGTCGGGTCGTTGAGCCACGGCGAAATCCGGTTCGACTGCGAATTGCCGAACCAGCAAAAACCCGTGCCGCTTTCCGTGACCAGCGCGCCGAACTTTTCGTTCGCCATCACGTTGCTCCACGGCGCGGGCGTTTGCGTTTCGGGGCCGAGATAAATCACGTATTCGCGCCCGTCTTGCGAAAACCCGCCCGTGCCGTTGAAATACGGCAGCTCCATAAACGGCAGTGGCGGCGAGATTTCTTCCGGCGGCTTTTTGCCCAGCGCCAAACGCGGCGGCAGTTTCACGGCGGATGCAATCGCGCCCAGTTGCTGCGACAATCCGCCGCGCGCCGCGACCAAAACGACGCGCGCGATGGAAAGCAAAAGCGTCATGTCGTCGTCAGGAATCGCGCCCGACGCGCGCACGAAAACGCCGCCCGGCTGATCGAGCTGCGCGCCGCTTGCGTTCACCAGATTCTGCAGTTCGGTCGAAAGCGCCTGCTCATAGCTCGCGGCGTCTTCATTGAGAATAATAAGATCGGTTTTCAGGCCGCGCGCGCGCCAAAACTCATGCGCCATCAAGACTTGCCGAACAAGCCGAACATCGCGCGTGTTGCCGATTGTGACCACGATTGTCGGCAAATCGCCTGAAATTCCATAGGCCCAAAGGCGCGGCTGGCCCAGCGTGTTCTGGCGCAGTCGATGCGCCGGCGCGCGTAGCGCGGCGCTGGGATAAATCATGTGTCCGGCGAGCTGCTGGAAGTTTTGCGCGTCCTGCGTTTCGATGCGCAAGCGGTGCATTTCCAATTGCGCGTGCGTCCACGCCAATTCAAAAGCGCGACTGACGGCGCGCAAATCGGCGTACTTTTCAACGACCGAAAGTACGCCTTCTTTCGAGGTACCTGCGGCGGTGACGAACGAAATTTCGATTCGCTCGCCGGGATCGATTTTGACTCTGCGTCGCAGCGCGAAAACCGGGTCGAGAACCGCGCCGTCGGTTCCCGACAAGTCGCGGTCGAGGCTTTGCGGATTCGATAAATTTCTTCCACGCCCGATGAAGCGCGCGCGGTCGGTTTCGAATTGGAAAAAGTTGCCGCCCTGATTTTCGCCGCCGACAACCGAAGTCGCGGCCCAGATCGGCGTGTCTTTGGGCGAGCGCAAGCGGCGAAATGCCAGAAGCGCCGATTTTTCGGGCACGGCTTCGGTTTGCACAAACAGCTTGGAAAACGCCGGATGCGCGCGATCCGAAGCGTGCGCCGCCAGAGCCAATTCGCAGTAGGACGTGACTTCGATTGAGCGCGCACGGCGCGAATGATTGATCAAAGTCACCCTGCGAATTTCGCAATCGTCTTCGGGCGAAACGATGATTTCCGTGAACGTTTCGATTTCCCAATCGCGGCGGCGAAACGTGGTTTTATCGGGCGAAAAACTCGCGTTGTAGCGCGCGTCGGTATGGCCGAACGGCGCGGCGGTCGCCGACCAGGTTTGGCCGTCGTCGGCGTCGCGCAGATAAAGAAAACTGCCCCAGTTGTCTTGCGTGGTATCGGCGCGCCAGCGCGAAATGTCCCAGTCGCGCCAGCGCGAAACGCCGCCGCCGCTGTTGGTCGTGGTCAGGCTGTAAGCGCCGTTCGAAAGCAAATTGACGCGCGGCGTCGGCGTGTCGGGCGTGCCGAAACTTTCGGTCGAAGGCTCGGCGGCGAAAGGCTCCAACTTTTCGGTTTCGCCTTCGCTGTCCGAGTTTTCCAAGACGGGCGGCGCCAGAGGAACCGATTCGTAAAGCAATGGCGACGCGGCCTGCACGCGCGGGTCGAGATGAAAACGCGCCTGCATCGCGCCGTCGAAAAGCACGTTGTCAAACGCCACCAAACTCATTCCCTGATGATGCACCATAAAGTTGCGCACCACGACGCCACGCTCGCCTTCGGGCACGCGCTGACGCGCATAATCGATGCTTTCGTAAAACCCGAACGCGCCGCGCATCCCGATTTTTTCCAGCGCCTTAAAGTTTTCCAGCGACGCGAGGGCATCGACTTGCAGCGCCAGCGCCGTCGCATAAGGCGCGACAACCAAATCGTCTTCCATCCCGCGTTTCAAACCCAAACCGGGAACGCCGAACGCGTGATATTGATAAGTCTGGCCGGCATCGAGCGCCGAAAACGCGGCTTCTGAAATGCCCCACGGAATGCCTCGTTTTCGGGCGTACTTTTGCTGCGTCTCGACCGCCGAACGGCAAGCGTAAAGCAGCAAAGAGTTTTCGTAAGCGTGCGTTAAAAGTAGCGGCATCAAATACTCGAACATCGTGCCGCTCCACGACATCAGCGCTGGAGATTTCCCCCTTCCGGCGTAAATGCGCCGCAGCTTCAGCCAGTGTTCGACGGGAATTTCGCCGCGCGCGATTGTCGTGAACGAAGCCAGACGGCATTCGCTGGCGATAAGATCGTAATATGAATTGTCCAATCTCGATTCGTTGACGTTGTAGCCGATGTGGAACAATTTTCGTTTCGGGTCGAACAGGAATTTCATGTCCATGTTCGCCGCAAGGCTTTCGCTTTTTTGTTCGAGTTCTTCGGCCTGCGCCAGCATTTCGCCGGCGAGCCAGCGCGCTTGTGAAACCAACTCGGCGAATTCTTTTGTCCAGTTTGCCAGGCTTTCGTCGCCGCGCGCGGTTGCAATAATAGTGATTTGCGCGTTTTCGCCGTGCGCCAATTCGGCCAGAGTCGGCGCGGTTTGCAAGAGTTCGCGACGCGCTTTTAACGCATCTTCGCCCAGTGAATTCAGCGCGTTTTCGTCGCCGATCAAATGCACGACAGGCAAAAGATAACGGTCGATGACCTGATTCCACGCGATGACCTGGCGTTCGAGCGCATCGGCCCAATAAACCGCCGGATCGTGCGACGAACCCGCGCCTTGCGCTTCGATGAGGATTTGCGTCAGCGCGTAAGCCGGTTCGCCCATCGCGCGCAGGCGGCGAATAATTTCGTGCAATTCATCGGGCGCGCCTTCGCACAAATTTCGCAAAGTCGAGATAAAGACATCGGCTTCGGACGCGATTTCAGGCGTCTGGCGGCAAAACGCGGCCAGCGTGTCTTCCATTCCGCGCAAGGCCAAAACCGTCAAAATTGGCTCGTGCGAGCTGGCGCGGATGCCCTGCGTAAACGTCCACAAACTCGCTAATAAATTTCCGCTATCGACTGTGGAAACGTAGCGCGGCTGAAGCGGATCGGTCGAAAAAATATCGTACCAGTTGAACAAATGGCCGCGATGTTTTTCCATGCTGTCCAGCGTTTCGAGCGTCGCCAACGAATTTTTAATCACTTGATCGGGCGCGAGATAACCGAAATCGCGCGCCGCCAAAGTCGATAAAAGCCACAGGCCGATGTTGGTCGGCGAAGTGCGCGGCGCCAATTCGACGTTGAGATATTCCTGATAATTATCGGGCGGCAGCCAGTTGGTTTGCGGCCCGATAAAGTCATCGAAATAGCGCCACGTCTCGCGCGCGATATGACGCAAATATCGCGTGTCGGCAGGAGAAAGTACGCCGGAATTCGGGCGTACTTTTCCACCACGCAGGTATTGAACAATGAAGGGCGCGATGAGCCAGAGAATGAGAAACGGAAAGGCGAAAGCAACGTGCAAAAGCGCGGTCTTTTGCGCTTCTCTTAAAACCGCGCCGCCGGTTTGAAAGAGTTCTTGTTCCATGCGGACTGCGTCGCCCGCAACATTTGGCGGGAAGTCAATTAAACGAAAAGCGTAAATGTTATTCGTGTACCAGATTAGGAACGCGCTGAAAAACAAAGCCAGCGCCGAAATCCAGTACATCTTCCCCACAAAGTGCTGTTCCGCGTTGCCCGACGAGCGTTGCGCGGCGCTTGCGGTTGTCCATTCGAGCAGGTTTTTGTGACTAACCAAACGGCGATAAAGCGTGCGGATAATTGCGTCGGCGGATTGCGCGGCGGAATGCGGCAAAAACGCGATATTCACAATCGCGCGACCGGCGCCGGAAAGCAAATCGGCGAGCGGAAACGGCGATTTCCAAAAGCGATTGGTCAACCAGGTTATTAACGGCATCGCGACGGGAAGCAGGAAATAACTTGCGACAAGCGCGCTCCAGATTTTGGCGGCACTCGGCGCGAAAAACCAGCCGAAAACCAGCAGCGCAAGGCTTGCAATCGGGACGAAACTGCGGCGCAGGTTGTCGAAAATTTTCCATTTATTCAAAGCCGATAAAACATTCGGCTCGTGTCCGTTCGCAGTTGGAACTTGCGATTTCAGCCACGACGCGATTTGCCAGTCGCCGCGAATCCAGCGGTGCGCGCGCTTGGCGTAGGGAAAATAATTGGACGGAAACTGATCGAACAATTCGATGTCGGTCGCAAGCCCGACGCGGATGTGCGCGCCTTCTAAGAGGTCGTGCGAAAGCAAAGTATTGTCGGGGAATCGTTCGGAAAGTACGCCCGAAAACGCGGCTAAATCGTAAATTCCCTTGCCGTGATACGCGCCTTCGCCCGACAAGTCCTGATAAACATTGGACACCAGACTCGTATACGGATCGGTGCCGCGCGGGTCGGTGAAAAGCCGCGTGAAACGATTGGCGACCGCGCTGGGCAAAGCTGTCGAAACGCGCGGCTGGATAATTCCATAGCCGCGCACCACGCGCTTTTTGTCTTCGGATAAAAGCGGGCGATTGAGCGGATGCGCGAGTGTCTCGATTAACCTTCGCGCGGTTCCCGGCGGCAGTTGCGTATCGGCGTCGAGCGTGATGACAAAAGCGACGTCGCGCAGATTTTGCGCATCGCCGACGCGGAGAAAGGCGGCGGGAAGCGGGAGGCGGGAAACGGGATGCTCGCCGTCTGCTTCCTGCGTCCCGCTTCCTGCCGCCTCCTGGTTCGCTGCCGTCAGAAATTCATTTAACTCTTCCAGCTTGCCGCGCTTGCGTTCCCAGCCGATCCATTTATTCTCGCCGTCGCACCATTTGCGCGGGCGATGAAACAAGAAAAACTTGTCGCCGTAGCGACGGTTCAGTTCTTCGATTCCCGTTGTCGCAATTGCTAAAATCGCGTCGTCGCCGGGTTGCGTTTCCGCATCGGCATCAAGGAAATCGGCGAGCAGGGCGAAACGCAAATTCTCCTGCGGATTGGCCAGCGCGCGCACTTCAAGTCGCTCGATGTCTTCGCGCAATTCGTCTTCGCCGGCGAGCATCATCGGCACGACTACAAGCGTGCGCCACGCATCGGGAATGCGATCTTCAAACGACATTTTCGCCAGTGCGCGCGGCGGCAAAAGCCGCGTTAAAACGTAATCGACAAGCTGCACGGCGAATTCCGACGCCGGCAAAATCGCGAGAATCAAGAGCAGAACTGCGATGCCGCCAATCGCCGCTTCGGTTGCTTCACTTGCCGCCCACAGAAGCATCGCAAAAGTCACAAGCGCGATGCCGCCGATGTAAATCAGCGCCGAATGGTCGAACAAAAAGCGATGCAGCCGCGCGCCAAAAGGCAGTCTGGCGCCGACGCGCGCCGCCAATTCGGGCAAGCCGTCGTCCGCCAGAAAATAACCGATATGGTTTCGCAAATCTTGCGGCTCGGCAAAAGTACGCCCGAATTCGGGCGTACTTTTGCCGTCAAGCCCGCCGGAAGAAAGCCCGTCGCTGACGCTTGCGGGTTCGTTGTCGCTTTTCGCCAGCGCAACGGCTTCGCGCGCGATTTCAAGCTCGTCTTTTGTCGCGTTGTTTGGCGATTGCCTGGCAACATCGCGCGCGAGTTCTTCGATTGTGTGGCGATAGCGGTCGCGCGAAGCGAATTCCATTTGCGGATAAATCGCGTCTTCGCAGAGCGTGGCGTGAACCAGACTGGTGTCTTCAAAAACTTCGCGCCAATCCAAATCGAGCAGCGCGCGCATACTCGTGATGATGCTCGCAACCGCGACTTGATCGACTGCCTGGCGGCGCTGTTCGAGCTGGATAATTTCGGCCAGAGGCTTTTCAAACTTGCCTTCGAGCCACGAGCGAACGCCCGCCAGCGCGCTTTCCTGATCGTACAATTGCGAAACCAGACGGTCGGCGAAATGGCTGGAAACCTGTCGCTGCTCGCGCGCCAGATCGGCGAGCAAAGACATCAAGCGGTCGGGGTCGCGGTGCGCGGCGTTCAATAAGCGATTGGCCCAGAAATCGGCGCGCTCGCGCTCGTGCTGGCGGCGGTCGATGCGAATCGTCAAGTGGCGCAAGGCTTCGATAAGAGCCAAACGCAGCATCAGCGGCAGCGCCCACAATTCGGCGATTTTCAAGGGCGCGACAGACTGAAACGATCGCAAGAAAAGCGTGATATTATCGCGGTCAACTTGCGCGTCAGTGTGCGCGATAAAATCGGCGGCGACGATGTAGGCGCGCGGCGTGCCGGCGAATTCGCCCGAAGCCAGAACCGGCAATTCGCGCAAAAAGACGCGCGGCAAGTTGCGCCGCACATCTTTGATCTGGCCCTGCACGACAAGCGCGTTATCGAGCAGCCACGCGCCCGAAATCGAAACGTTTTGCTCCAGTGAAGAAGCCGTCGCGAGGTTTTGCTGCGCGGCGCGAATCGTGGTTTCGCTGTCGCGCAGGCGCGCCAGAAGCGTTTGGTGCGCGCGCATTTTGGGTGCGCTTTTGCCCGCGCGCAGCGTCGCCGCGAGTTTTTTGGCGCGCGCACCGAGTTGGTCGTTGGATAAAATTTCGCCGCGTTCGGGCGCGCCGTCCGAAACCCGTTTCCAGTTGCGCTGCGGACGCAGCACGAAAATCTGCGGCCCGTCGCTGCCGGTTTCGCGCAAAATTTCGAGCGCCTCGTCCATGCTGCCGGGCGCGGTTTCGACGATGACAAGCGTTTCGTCGCGCACCGTCCAATTGGCGTAGCGGCGCACGAACGCGTTGCGAACGCCGAAATCGAAAACGCGCGAAAACAAAAAGCCCGCGAGCGCGCCGATGAACGGCAAAACCGCCAGCAGCGCGAATGAGATTTGTGGCAGCTCAGGCCACTGCGATTCGGCAAACGCGTAAGCCAAAAGCGCCAGCGCGCCCAGTGCCGCGCCCATCAAGGCGCCTTCGCGCGGCAAAACGTCGTTGTCGCGCGAAGCCAGCGCGCCGCTTTGGTCGTGCTCGACCAGCGCCGAGCGCACGAAACGATGGCGGCGCAAAGCGTTCATCGCTTGCTGCGCCGTTTCCTTATTGCGATAAAACCCGAGAACGATGCCGGAAGTGCGCGACGCCATGAAATGCCTTTTAATTCTTTGCGACAGCCTTTCATTTTATGCGAGGCGGGCGCCCATGAACAGGCGAAATCGTGTCACAATAAGGTGAACAACGGGTTTTACCATGATTTCTGCTTCCGACGACACGCGCGCCGACGAACTTTTAGCTGAAATTTCAGGCGCGAATTCGCCTCAAAGTCCCGCGCCGAAACGCGACGCGTGGTGGCTCCTGGCGCTGATCGTCGCGATAATCATAAGCGTGCGTTTCGGTATTTGGATTGGCCAGCATCCGGCGCAGCCGCCGCCGCAAATTTTCGTGGCCGCGCCGCCCAATAAAGAATCGAACGCGCGCCAAAACGCGCCGCACGCGCCGCACAAATCGGGCGCGCCGCAAAACAATTCAGCAAAGACGATTTTGGTTCAAGTCGCGGGCAGGGTGAAAAAGCCCGGCGTTTACAGCTTGCCGCCCGACGCGCGCGTCAAAGACGCGATTGCCAAAGCCGGCGGCGCGACGCGTGACGGCGACGCCGACGCGCTCAACCTGGCGGAACTGGCAGAAGACGGCCAGCGCATCGAAGTTCCCTCGAAAGGCGCAAGCGAATCCGCGCCAGACGAAACCGTCTCTCCGCGCCTTTCGGAATCGCGAAGTTCCCAATCGCGCACAACAAAAGTACGCCCAAACTCAGGCGTACTTTCTTCCAAGCGCGCGACGAAAGCAACGAGCAGCGGCAAGCCTTCGCCCGATGAATTGAAAAAACGTCCGATTGATTTGAACCGCGCGAGCGAAACTGAATTGCAAGCTTTGCCCGGCGTCGGCCCGGCGATGGCGGCGCGCATCATTCAATACCGCCAGGAAAACGGCGGCTTTAAAGTTGTTGACGATTTGGACAACGTCAAAGGCGTCGGCGAAAAACGTATGGAAGTTTTACGGCCTCTGGTGCGGGTACATTAGATTCGGGTGCGCTGGAAAAGTACGCCCGAATAACGGCGTACTTTTGCTTTGCGCGCCGCCGCTTGCCTCGCGATTGAGAAAAGGTTCGCGGGCGGCTCGGGGCGCGAGACTGTCGAGAATCGCCAGCACGTCGCGGGCGTGGGTTTGGGCGTGCACGTTTTGGTCGGTCGAAGCGATTCTGCCATCAGCATCAATGATGAACGTGACGCGCGCGGCATTGCCGTTTTCGCTTAAAACGCGATACTGGCGCGCGACTCGGCGGTCGCTGTCGGCGAGCAGCGGATAAGAAATGCCGAAGCGACTGGCGAAGCGTTTTTTAGACGCAACCGGCTGAACCGAAACGCCGAAAACCACGGCATCGCGCGCCAAAAGCTCGGGTTGCGCGCGCGTGAAACCGACGGCCTGCCCGACGCACGAGTAGGTGAAGTCTTGCGGATAAAAAGACAGCACGACTTTTTTGCCGCGCGTTTCGGACAGGCGACGCATCTTTCCGTTTTGGTCGGGCAGCACGAAATCGGGCGCCATGCTGCCCGGACGCAGCGGAACCGTCGCCAGCGCCGATTCGGGCGCGTGCGGCAAACCTTCCAGGCTCGCAATGGCCAAAGGCACAGCATCTACAGGCGCTTCAGGCAGCGCGAATTGTGGTTGAACAATTGCTTTTGCAGTCAACGCGGGTTTCGCAGCGACGGCCTGATGGCGCAGCAATCTTTGCCCGATAGTCGCGAGCGCCGCCAACGTCACCATTGCAAGCAGAATTTTTGCTTTCATCATCGCTCCGTTTCGCATCGAATTTCAACTCGCATTGTAACTGCACAAGTGGATTGGCACAACGCGCGCCCTATATCGCGCGGTTGTTCCACAAGGCGCGCTGTGATAGCCTTGCCTTACTTTTATCACGCGGGTTCAACAGGATTTTGTGGCTTTGCTCGACTCACAATCAGAGACATCCGAATTCGATTGGGACGCGCATCTCGAAACGCTGCGCGCTTTGGCCGGCGTCATGGACGAAGCTAAATTGTCCGAAATCGAAGTGGAACACGATGGTGTGCGCTTGTCGCTCAAATCGGCGGCGGCGCGCAAAATCAAAGTGCAAGCCGCGCCCATTATCGGCGGCGAAATGCGCGCCGAAGAAGTTTTTAGCGACGAAGAGACTTTTGCCGCGCCGCTTGAAGAACTTGAAGAAGCGGCGCAGGAAATCGAAGGTCACGTCGTGGTTTCGCCGATGGTCGGGATTTTTTATCGCGCGCCTTCGCCCAGCGAACCGAACTTCGTCGAAATCGGCGACCGCATCGAAATCGGGCAAACGCTGGGGCTGGTCGAGACGATGAAAGTTTTTAACGAAATCACCAGCGAAGTCGAAGGCACGGTCTCGCAAATCACAGTCGCAAACCTGGCGCTCGTCGAAACCGGCGATGCGCTGATGAGAATCCAAACGGCGTAACGGATTTATAGAACGGCGAATAAATTCGCAGCCATAACCGCGCAAGCGCGGAAGCGTCAACCTGCGTTGACGCGTTGCGTTAACGCATTGTCGGCGAAGGCCGACAATTCTTTGCGAAGCAAAGTTATGGCTGCGAATTCATTCGCCGCTGCGTAGGTTCTTCTCACGCATCACTTTTTATGCAAATCAATATCGGAATTTTGGGACTGGGAACTGTCGGCTGCGGCACCGTCGAGGTTTTGCGCCGCAACGCCGCACTCATCTCCGAGCGCAGCGGCTGCGACCTGCGCGTAACGCGAATCGCGACGCGCACGCCCGACAAAACTCGCCCGGTCGAAGTCGATAAAAGTTTAATTAGCGGCGATGTTGACGCGGTTTTAAACGACCCCGAAATCCACATCGTGGCCGAGCTTATCGGCGGCGTCGAGCCGGCGCGCGATTATGTTTTGCGCGCGATTGCCGCCGGCAAATCGGTCGTCACCGCCAACAAAGAACTGATCGCCAAACACGGCGCCGAAATCGACGCGGCGGCGACGGCGGCGGGCGTCGACTTTTTGTTTGAAGGCAGCGTCGGCGGCGGCATTCCGATCATCGCGCCGCTACGAGATAGCTTGGCGGGAAATCGCGCCTTGCAGTTGATGGGAATTCTCAACGGCACGACGAATTACATCTTGACCAAAATGACGCGCGAAGGCCTGGGCTACGCCGAAGTTTTGAGCGAGGCGCAAAGTTTGGGCTACGCCGAAACCGACCCGACCGCCGATGTCGATGGCTGGGACGCGATGTACAAATTGTCGATTTTGGCCGGCATCGCCTTCGATACGCCGATTTCGCTGGACGATATTTACCGCGAAGGCATTCGCAAAATCAGCGCGCGTGACATCGAATACGCGACCGAATTGGGCTACGTCATCAAACTTTTGGCGATTGCGCGCCAGCATCCAAACGGCGAATTGGAAATGCGCGTTCATCCCGCGCTGCTGCCGCAAACGCATCCACTGGCCAACGTCAACGAAGTTTTCAACGCGGTTTTAATCAGCGGCGATGCCGTGGGCGACGTGATGTTTTACGGGCGCGGCGCCGGCATGGAGCCGACCGGCTCGGCTGTTGTCGGCGACCTTGTGGCCGTCGCGCGGCGCTTGAAAAACGGCGCCAGCGTCGCGCACGCCGGCGAAAAAGTACGCCCGAATTCCGCCACGATTCGTGATTTCGCCGAATTTGAAACGCATTTTTGCGTGCGCATGCAAGTGAGCGATCGGCCCGGAGTTCTGGCACAAATCGCCACGATTTTCGGAGACAAGGGCGTTAGTCTCGAATCCATCGTGCAAAAGAAAACCGACGGCGATTCATCGCAAAGCGACACCGCCGAGATTTTCTGGATGACACACCGCACAACCCAGCGCGCGATGGCGCGCTCGCTTAACGAGTTCAACCGCCTGGAAGTCGTGCGCGAAGTTTCGAGCGTGCTGCGCGTTGAAGGCGAATAGCCATTGACGATTTTGGATTGACAATTGACGATTGAAACGCTTGGTGTGAATTAAAACGGCGCTTTGCGCCGTGCCTAGCGATTGAAATCGCGGCTGGAGGGCGCTGCGCGCCGAGACTGCCCGCAAGCGGGCGCCCGACCTTCGTGGACAC